>Ga0123354_10001532_pt1 | contig 28332 bp, 18 predicted proteins | sample TergutLab28metaG_2_FD_97872 | JGI IMG/M metagenome (GOLD analysis project Ga0123354, IMG submission 97872) | Labiotermes labralis P4 segment gut microbial communities from Petit-Saut dam, French Guiana - Lab288 P4 | ecosystem: Host-associated > Arthropoda: Insects > Digestive system > Gut ... | reverse complement strand
TCACTGATTAATTTTGTTGTATAAACAGGGTGTTATGGCAGCATGTCTTATTGTGTAAGGTAATGTTGTTGAGAGTGCCAGACTACGGGTGTGCGTCCTGTGCTTTGCTGCGTATCACGCAGCAAAGCACAGGACGCACACCCGTAGTCTGGCACTCTCAGCAACATTACCTTACACAATAAGACATGCTGCCATAACACCCTGTTTATGCAACAAAATTAACCGTTTGGCGCCTGAATTATTTTTTTTAATTTTAGCACATTCTGTATATAAAATGTGAATAATACAGGAACCAAATACGTTAGAATTATGAAACAAACTGCATTTTGAAGAGAGAAAAAACTGAGAGTATATACCATGTTTAAAATATTCGAAACCTATATTTGTTGAATAAATATATAAAATGCAACTTTGGAGGTTAGCGGTGCGGTACGTCAACTATAGTTGACGTTAGGCATCAAAGGGTTAATCAGTGACTTATTTTAATAGTGACTTTAGCGAGGAAATTGTAGCTCCCTGATGATGATCTTAGGATCGAAACATGTCGGAGCAATTTTAATGTGGAATTTTTGTGTATGTGCATCAGTTGGTATGCTAATTAAATAATACGAGGACTATGTTTTTGGATTATTACATCACATCACAACAGTGGCATAGATGTGGCGTCATGTTACATAATGACAATGAAATGTAAATCAGTACATGCCAAATATTGCGAGGGTGATTGTATTTTTGGCTTAATTACTAGCATGGAAATCACATATATTGGCGCCCTTTTCTATTTAGGCCGTGATCAGTGTTTCTTGTTTTCGTAACTATCTCGTAAACGGGGAGATGTAATCGTAAATGTAGGAAAGTCGTCACCAAAATATCTGTTAGTGTCGTCCGATTTGAAATAAAGTAGTATGTGGTCGATAGATTTGATTAAAACTCCACCTTGCGGCAAACCAATTGTCACGGGATATCTCGGTGGATGCATGCTGTGTATGGGATGGAAGTGCCGTTCTCAGGGACCTGATAAGCGGGACATTCTTTGTAGCATCGTCAGCATCAGCCGGGATGCGGCAGAATTACACCAATAATGAATACGAACAGTGCGAATAAAGCAGTACTGGTGTAACTACAGGTGTTGTGGACTGAGACTCGCAGCATGAAACACCTCGCGTTCCGGTCAGAATCCTTCGTTCTGGAAAGTTCGACTTAGCCTGGCGCAGTACTTGAAGGGAATATTAACCTTTTGGCGCCGGAATTATTTTTTTAATTTTAACACACCCTTTATATAAAATGTGAATAATACAGGAACCAAATACTTTAGAATTATGAAACAAACTGCATTTTGAAGAGAAAGAAACGGAGAGTAAATACCATGTTTTTTAAAATATTCAGCACCTATATTTGTTGAATAAATATATAAAATGCAACTTTAGAGGTTAGCGGTGCGGTGCGACCACTGTAGTTGACATTAGGCGTCTAAAGGTTAAGGAATGTGCATTCATTTTCTGAGGACTATAAAATAGATAGATGTACGGAGATGTATATTTATCCTCGTAGTATGTGTTTATTCACAGTCTGATGAAATTCGCTGCTGAATTTTCAGGCATTAAACCCCTGTTGTGGTTTCTAAAATAGTCTGTGTGTAATTAGTTTTAATAATGCCGTGACTAATGATTACACAACACGTATTTTCATGACGGTAAAAATGCTGTACCGCCTCTGTACATCTATAAACTGAACTTCGAACAGGTCATTACATGGATTTATAAATAACATAATGGCATTCAGTCTAATTAAGACCAGATAACATCAAACTCAGTGCCACAACGTACATTGTAATCGAAAATCATTTCTGTATCCCACGCGCTGTTCCGCGTAAGTGTATAATCAGCAACAGCCAAATCAAATGAATTGGTTTTTTTGCTTGAAGAATCGGATGTACATTTATATGTGGAACTGACGGATCTTTAAATTATTCCTCACTTATTCCCAAAGCTTGCAGCCATCATAAGACAGAATGTCTTAAAAATCGTAAGAAAAGAGACAGAAAGTAGAGAAAGAAGAGGAACCAAATTAAAATAAACAAGATAAGTAACGTACTGTAACGTAACACTGTGACGATTTCGCGTAATATTTGTACTTCCTGCACTATTCCATCAGCGTGACACCATTTCACTCGAAGAGAGCTCATTTATGGGGATTTAATGTCGCCGACTATATATATATATTTGCCCCATTTTAACCGAACTTAGGATATCGAGACAGATTTTCAAAGAGCTTCCACATATGAAATTTCATAAAAATCCATTCAAAGGGAGCTGGGCTGAAAGCTTCGAACAGATAGACTGATAGACCGATGTTCGTGCTGATAGCTTGGTACCATTTCCATCGAAGGCAGCGCTTTGTGTCAATTTAATGTTACTGGCAACAATAAAACGTGCTTAGGTCTTCATGAAATGTGTCCCACATTTTCGCCCAGTCTTAACCAAATTTGGATTTTCTCGACCGATTTTCATGTAAGTCCCCAGTAGCAAATATGATGGAAATCCATTCAGTGGGAGCTCCGCTGATACATGCGGACAGATCTACAGACCTTCTAGCGGATATGAAGATAATAGGCGCTCTTCACGACTGTGTGAAAGCACCTAAAGATTTAGCAAAAGCAAACATAAATATTAAGGCACTGGTCTTCTGGGCTGTAACGCCGTATATTCTGATGCAGTGTGACTAACATGTACGAATATGGTGCACTGCTTCTATGTGCATGAGAGCAGCATGTTTGCTTCTGCTACGCGACATGACATCACATACTTAGCACTGATTGTCGTAGACGGTATTCTGGGACAGATGAATCTATTTCCCTTACCCACATGCCTTACATTTAGACAGTTAATTTCTGTTCGCTGTAAACGTAGAGAAATGAACCTTCTTACCTTGCAGATGTGACACACAGGCATACGCGACTGTGGCAGTACATCACTTCGAAGACCGTGACGTTCCCAACGATTCTCTCCAAATGCCTCTGTGTACACAACTGTCAAACTTCCTAACTTTCATACCTCAAATGCTGTGTTTTTCCACCCTACTTCTTCACATCAGTCTGTCGTTTCTCAATGAAACAGTAACTATCCTTGCTGGTGGTATGTCTTGCAGTTTGACTACGGTCTATGCATTACAGATTTCTTAGTATCTGGCCATGGACAACTATCTTACTCGTAACAGTATTTTCTAAATTTTGCGAATGAACACTGTTTCCAAACTTTACTACACTACATATTCCTTGCTGCATATATAGCTCAATGTCCGCTGGTACGCTATTTAAAAATCAAGTAAATCACGTATTTTTTGCCAAACTAATTGCTTTTGTTATGTTAACTTATTCAGAACCCCCATTCAGTTTATTGGCTTTGCCCCTCTCTAGTTTAATCAAAATAGAAGTTGCTGGTTAAATGCACAAATATCATTGGATTTACCAAAATATGCGTTCTTCTGTTTCTGTCTCTGTTAAACTACAAGGAAGCTAAGTGGTGGGGCGGAGCGACCTCGCACCGCACTGTCTAATAACCCAGCCTTGTTCCAGATCTCAAATAAATTGCCTTGAGTCTCGAACCACGACAGTCCGTTACATCCTTCAGAGTACTGACTCAAAGAAACTAAGAAACACGAAAACAATCCCCGAAGGTTAACTCCGCCATCTCCATCCTCTGTCACTCTAGATAACTCCCAGACTGCCCAACAGGCCAGTAAAGCAGACACATGGTGTAGAGAGCGAACTGGATCCGAGTAAATGACGAGGTTGTTCGTGAATGCGAGCGCGGAATAATAAAATTTGCTATTTTGAAAATGTTCCAAAGGCACCTCAGCGCTCCGCGGAACACACTTTGGGGAAAGCTGATGTAGATCCTCGGATATAATCGAAACCATCCTTGTACAGTCTGGATGAAACATGCGGTCGGAGAGACAAGTGTTACGTCCGTACTGCACATTCATTTTATGTACTACTTGTAGAAGACCCATGAAACGCAATATTCATATTCTGCATGGGATTCGAACACAAAGCTTGAGGCACCTAAGACCGTACAGTCACCAGGCTCGTCTTCAGGGAATAATTGCTTTCGGTTCATTTTACATTTTGTACCTTGCCCTGGCTTCCCGGTAACTCCTGAAATTCCGTTAGTGACGTGAGACCTGAGAAACCAATATCGGATTAACTGGGACTGACTCTTCCCTCTTTCTCTTTGCAGCGCACATACATATACTCGATCACTAAGATCTAGCAAAGCCTCCCTGACGTCTGCATATGAGGAGGTTTGTCAGCGTCCTCGGCTCTTTTCAATACACATAGCTTATTAATTTTGAACACATCTTGAACAAGCCATGTCGCTTTCTCATGGAAATTATGACAAGGTTATTTTAAAATTCTAATTCGCACTGGTATCATTTACCGCGCTGCGGCAGTGACACTTGAATAAAGCGTCAAAGCTGGACTGTTTGTGACTGATTTACGGTAGAGTGGCTACAGTTCCTGTTTCATAATTGTGAGCTGCTGGGTTCAAATCTCGGCCCAAAGACCGGCATTTAGGACTGCAGAGTTGTATTCTCCGGTCTTTACAGCCAAAACACAGGATATTTGCATACGTTACGCTGCCTAGGGTGCGCCCGGTAGCTCAATCGGTATAGCGACTGTCTACGACCTGGATGGTCCGGGATCGAATCCCGGTGGGGACGAGATTTTCCGCCCGTCCAGACCGGTTCTGGGTCCCAGCCAACCTCCTGTAAATTGGGTTCCGGGTCTTTCCCGGGGGTAAAGTCCGGCCGGGGCGTGCTGCTGACCACTCACCCCCTTCTAGTGCCGCGGTCATGGAAGAGTAGAGCTATACCTTTACCCACCCTCTGGGCCACACCGGGCCTGTAACGCGATCACTTTAACTTTTTAGGCTGCCTAGAAGTATATGAGGAGTAACTAGGATCGGTCATAGTGGAGATACAGTACGGGGCTGGTGAGTGAATAACTTCACTCAAGGCGTGGGTCAGTGTCAGGTACCTATGAGCAATTGTTATATAAAATGCGGAAAAGTCTCAATCTACTGAGCGACTGTCAGCGTCTGAAGAAGTGTGTGCAGTGTTATGAAACTTCATGTTAATTTTGTTTAGGACTGTGTTCTTTCTGAGACATCTTATAATGACATAAGTTGAAAGACATGCGACATGTAAATAGACTACATTTAATTTCCATATTCCTTCTAGCAAATTTGCGTATGGCATCGGATTTAGTTTTAATTATTTTCTGATAAAAATATGTCATTACGACGAAAGTCTCTCCATAAACATGCCTAACTGCGACAGTCTGTGTTATCTTTCTCCGAGTTTTCTGAATATTTACCATCAAATACTGCTTTCAAAATGATGTGTCAATTCCATTAAATTTACTTGCAAACTTATTGGTTTTGTGATCGATTCAGCGTCGCTTTAGTAAAGTGAATAGATTTTGATCTAAATGTGAGGGAATTATTAAATAAAATTAAATGATTTTTTTAATTTTAAGTTTTGACATCCCCGTTAATTTTACGAAATGCATAATAAAGGAATCTGCAGTCTACAAATGCTACATCAGTTTGGTGCATTGACTATTATGTTCTTGTATTATGTAAAGAAATTCTTAAAAGAAAATGGTTAGTCACTTTTGGCATTCCGAAAGCTTCCATTTAAATTTACGGCCGGGTGACGTAGAACTGTTCAGACAGACCAACAGCCATATGTTCTGTAGACCGAACATGCCAGATCCTAAAACGCCAGAGCATAATACAGAGCAACGTAAGGTTAATCACTGGTCTGAGACGAAACCAAAAAACGTGCGAGTGATAAAACAATGCCAAATTCATGAAATTCGTTCATTATACTGAGAACGCGGAAAGGTCCCGTGGATTGTGGATCGACCCCTGCACATTTCCACAGAACAAATTTTCTTCCTTCCTGCAGTACACTTCACAATGCCCTTTCAGTCGTCCAGACATTCAGTTCATTGGACCGTGGTTAGTGAGAATCGCGTAATAAATGGTGTGGCCTGGTTTACGTAGGCCAAAAGGGTATGTAGGAGAAAAGAGCTATCGGCAGGAAGGGAAAAGCCTCGACAGCTATCACTTCTACCGCCCATAGGAATCACTGCCATAATGCATTAGGGTCTCGGAAGGGAGACATGTACTGACGTCGGACCGACATATCCCGCCCACAATGCGTTCATATTATGTAATTCTGCTGATTACTCATAACGATAAATTAAGCAAGGACAATAATGTTTAAGACATTGTGCTTGGTAGGACATATGAATCTAATTGCAAAATCAATGAAGGATAAGAAGGCTGTTTGATGTGTACGACTTAGCCATAATTCTTATGCGATTAAATCAAGGATTTGTACCTCTCACAGTGAAGTGAATGCACGATAAGACTAACAGTGACGTTAACAGAAGTGCCACTGGAGCATATCAGTTTATTTTTAGTTTTGTTTAGCCAACATATTTTCCAGTGACCGCTTGATAGAGCCTGCTTCCTGAAAGTGCGGTGTTTTGGCACTGTATAAACCTTTGGTGAAGATTGTTACGAACATCCTTTCATCGTGGGCTGGCTCTGCGTCTTCCTGTAACATCCTCTCTGTGAGACCCAAATATTGTGTTCGATGTGTTTTCTAAACCACACCGAATTTTTGTTTTACTCTTTGTGCGTAGGAATAAGTCTGCCAAGCACGTAGCTACAAACCGCAATCAAGTTACCTTTAGTTCTTGTATTTTTGAGTTTCAAACTGGAGAGGGTAAGAGACAGAACTTGTAACTCCAGTTGGTTTGCACATATTTTTTCATACACACAGTGTGTGTCTCCTTTTATCAACCTCGAATGTTTGAACTTTATACCACTTCCAGTGGAACATTTTAGGAACTCTTCTGAATTCTGGGTACGAGATTAATCTTTCATCTTACTTACATTTCTCTGTGTTTCTTCATAAATCAGCCCTCTAGTAACGACTAATAGAGTTTGTGTACCATTCAATTTGTGTACCATTCAATTCCAGTAGCTCCCGATATTTTTTTTAAGCCATCACGATGTAATGCGCTAGAGAGTAATTGAAAACCAAATGTCGATATTCTGTCTGTATTTTTCAGACCGTGCTGAAATGGAAGATTATCACACAGATATTCGCCTACTACAGTTTTTATTTTCTGCAAACTTTTGTATTCAACTTGATGTTCCCATAACCAAGGTGCATAAGATAAATTTATGTCTCTGTTTGTATTGGGTTTATTATTAACCCCTTACCTGGTAACGTGGAGAATATGGTGAGCTCCGAACAATGCTAGCAAAGGGCAGATGGGATTTAACTCGGCGTTTGAAGGGTTAAAAATAATTTCCGTACATGTATGACGTGCTCCTTTCATCTTCTTCCTTACCATTTAACCCCACAACTAGTACTAATTATACCACATAGAATAATTCAGTTTCCAGGTTTCTAATATTTTCTTACTGTATTAGATTTTTTAAAATTAATTCGTTCTTCGTCCTTCGCCGTGAAGTAGTGTCAGCCTAGGTGTGTGATGCAGATTGGGGGTCAAAATTCTGTACCCAAACACAATAAAACTAAGCCGAGATTTGAATTACAGTCTTCTGAAAGTTCTTTATTTCTAAACTACCTGCACAATTACTACATTTATTCCTCTTTTAATTATGATATAATTTGTACTTATTAGTGATATTTAACAGCTGTTTAAACATCCATTTGTATATAAAAATATAAAAATTTTTTTCCTATGGCGCCATGACCCGAATTCGGGTCATGGCCTCCTCTTACGGGACCTGGCAATCAAACTGAGTTAGACACGCAACATACGGTAGGTCTCTTCTAGACGGGTGATCGGCCCGACCCAGAGATCTGTACATGAAAACACACAACACTTACAAGAGACATTCTACCTCCAGCGGGATTCGAACCCACAATCCCAGAAAGCGAGCGGCCCCAGACCCACGCCTAATACCGAGCGGCCATTGGGATCGGCAGTTATTAGAAAAAGAATTATAATACTTGTGTAATGAAACGTCGATTTCCTTTATGGTGAAGTTAGGTTAACACTGTATTCAAGTATAATAAAATTACTTTATGAACTGTACTGTAGTTGGGCATTCCTAATGCATGCTTAGGGTAGAGAGACGGTAATACCATAAATTATGCTGACCGTTACATTGATTATTCCGCCACCCCACAGTGCCTGTTTGTCTCGCCATTGATCTCTAATTAATTTCACAGCATCCAGTACATCAATCCAGACAACCTGTACTGGGTAGTATTTACGTTTTAAAACCTTATACGCTGGGGGGCGGATGGAACGCGGTGGCACAGTTGGTTAAGGCACGGCGCAAGTTCGATTTCCGACAGTGTCACTAGAATTTTTCATTGGTATAATCCTTCCGGCCACACTATGGTCCTGGGTTGACTCGGCCTCTATGAGTGCCAGGAATATCTCTTGCGGGGTAAAGACAACCGGTGCATATGGCTGACAGCTTTACCACGTTTATATGCAGTTTGTCTTGAAATCTGGGAACCTCAACTTCCTGGAACCCTCAGGGCCCGTAATAGGGCCGTACAGGGATTGCTTAACGTTTACTTTATTGGCTGTATTTTACTGCGCATGCGCAAGACACACAGAACTATGAACCCTTTTCACTGAAATACTAAGGGTAGTGATGCAGATATTGCTGCACCGTTGATGCGAGGTGGAATGTAGTGCGTAACTGAATAATATGAAACGGGGGTGGTTTTGTGTGGTGGGAGAAACGGAGTTCGTGGTTTTGAAGGCAGTAGAAGCTGACTGTATATGTGCCAGGCTGACTGCTTGTTAAATCGGGAGATGTGTGCATGAAGTTGGGAGAAAACTTTGTCAAGTATTTATACTGGAGTGAAATGGATTCCCGAAATAATTCCGAAATAATGAATACAGTGCTACTGATAACACCTGTATAATTTAAGATAGCGGATACAGTATTCTAATCCCGTGTTATTGATGCGTGTGTATGTTTTCCATGTGTCACATTAAACCGGGTTTCTCACCCTTATAATACACTCCAACAAACAACATAAATTGCGAGCAGGATCAGGACGGACGTCCTGATCCTGCTCGCAAGCTACCAGCAAACTTGTATGGCATATACCGTTGCTGTGTGTACAGTGAAAAACTCCTGATGATGGACAGAGGAATTGTCCGAAACATGTAGAGTTTTATTCCAAAAACAAATTTGAGAAATTAGTGCATCTGGTTGGTTTTATTATAAGAAATTCTAAGGCGATTCAAATTCTGACCGTTAGTCCGATATCTCCCCTCACTTTCAAAGAAAATGTTTAAGCTGATAAATGTTTTCTTTCCAGCACACACACACACACACACACATACATACACACACACACATACACAAATACACACATACACACACATAGACACACACACATACACAGACACACACACACACACATACACATACACAAACACACACACCTTTTCTACACTACCTGCACCTATTGACCGAACAAGTTCGTTGAAGCGGTATTTTTTTAAAATTAAATTAGGGAAATATCCGTTTCGAATCTCGGTTCTTAGACCAGTTACACTTACTGATACTTTTTTGGTTTCTCCCAAACCCTCCAGAAAATTCCAGGAAGTTACCTTAAATTAGGCCACGACGGATTATATCCAAATTCTCTACAATTTATGGTTCATACCCCTGACCCTACACAAAATTGTTTACAGATAGCGTCAATAAATAAACCACAAATACTTACTCCCAGCAGGCTGGATGAGAAAGCATTGCTTCCAAATCATATCTGGAAAGTGCCCAGTCGAAATTTCTCCGCAGGCATCATAGTGGTGGCACGTTTCAGATTCTTCGCAAAATGCTTTGTTGCAGCTGCTTTCTGCGACATTCGTCTCAATTAATTATAAACTGATCATTATATAATTTAACGGTGTTTTATCCATCGTCACAAAAGTACCCATAAATAAATAAAACGTATATACAGACATTGTTTGGCTTCGTTACAAATTTATGCAAATTTATACTTGGCCACACATTTTCATCACTTTTCTATTTGTACTTCACTTTCCGAACTGAGTAAGAATATGGATTTGCAGCAGACGTTCCACAACCCGATAAGTAACTAACGCTTAACCGGTATATTTGTGCAGGCTACGAACCGGTTCCGGTGACCGTGCAATCTGAGGTATAGGCCTGCAGTCGCTTGACTGTTTGGGTCGCGGGTTCGATTTCCGCTCAGATCATGGATATACGTCTCTTGTGCTATAGGTTGTGCAGGCAGCTGTGTTTGCGACCAACTATCACTCGTTCAAAGGAGTTCTACCGCGCTCGTGTGTCTGTGTGTAATTTTCAAACCTCAACAGTGAGACGGCCGAGGCTCGATTTGGGCTTTTGAGCCACAGAAAGAGAAAATATGAGCACAGGTCCCGACATGCAATTTCTTTTAACAGCTTCAGTTCTCTTCTGCCTGAATGCTTGAGAAGTCAAGTTGTCTGTATTTCCACGTGCAGCGCCTTCGGTTTTCTTACCGCGACTAACACCAGATGAGTGCTTTGAATCATCTACATGTATCTGTATTCTTGAAAGGGATCAGTTCTTTCATCCCCCGCATATGGTATTTTATGTATTTATTCATTGATGTATTTGAAAATTCCAAATATCCAGACAAAACAGAACCAACAGACGAACTGAATGTTTCTTAGTTTTGGTCACCGAAAGTTGTTATAATGTAAATGTTATAGTATGTTTACTTCGTCGTAGATCATTATTTCTGTTATTGTCTGAAACAGTTCTGAATTCGTACATATCGTACTTTTACGTTTCTCTCCGTAGCTGGTATAAAATAGACTGCTTGTTATTTTACGACAGTTTTCGTATTTCTGAGTGGTAATAATTTTTAATGAATATTTATTCTCTTGACCGTTTATAATAAGACTGCCTGCATACTTGGGCTATATATATATATATATATATACAGAAAATATTACCTTCATCGTATTGGATTTCTAATTCTTTAAAACGTTTCACTGAGACGAAATATCCGTTTGTTTTAAGCAGAAGATCTCCAATTCTTATTTTCGTTACTGCCTCAAACTTACCACCTTTTAAGTTGTTTTTGAATGTGATACCACGTAGTTTGGTAGGCAATGACCGTTGTTACGGAGGCTGAAGAATGCGGTGCAGTAACCTACTGAACGCCACGTGTTGGGGCCTTCTTCCTAAACCTGTATTTCTTTCATTGTTTACCATAACGTTTCCATTTCTTTCTTTTATCCTTTTTATCAACTTTCTTAATTTTTTTTCTTCGGGGACTGGGTAGCACAGTTGGTGTACAGTATCAGCTACAGGGTTGATGATGGAGTTTACGTCGCTAGCTTCTAGGCAAGAACCTGAGCTCATTCTCTCCTCCAGCATCGCAAGATCGGGTCTGGGGCCCACCCGGCTTTCTGTTAAATGGGTAACGGCAGGTTCTTTCATCAGAGAAAAAGGAGATGGAGCTTACAACATACCTTCATCTAGTACTGTGGTTAAGAATGCGTGGAGCTAAACCGCCACCCCCCGCCACACCTATTCGTGTCGTGCATGGAGACAACTGTACCTCTTGTTTATTTCCATTTCATTCTTTTATGTAAATTTTTTGCTTTCTTTCCTATCCCCGGCTAGCTTTCAGATGAATCTAATGATTGCCTAATGTATGTCCTACGACTCTCAGAGTCTGTATTGACCAGTTACTGCTTGGCGCTACTGTGTTGTCGCTATGCTCGCTTCGCTACGCGGGTTGGAAATTCGCGTTATTAGTACCACTGTTTTTCCACTGTAACGGAAGAGTTTATCCATGCCCTACATTTTTCACCCAGCATGTCAAGAATCCCTTGCCGATTTCCCTGGTTAGCCATGTTGTGCTCGCAACCCACCTCCACCACATTTCATTCATTTGAGTGCATTTGGTTTTCAGATTTTCTTTTGTTAAAGAGTGAAAGAAGTACTGAGAATAAGCACACAGCAGTATTTTGTATGCCACTTTAAATTCTGAGTTCAGTAAACCGGAAATAAACACAACTATTTATTTTGCTAGAAATGACAGCGAAATGTTGTGACATCTGGCTTTGGTATGTTTGTGACTTACCTTAATTTAACAATTGACAGAACGGTCATAACGTTGAAATCAAAGGATGTATAAAGTTCTTAGTTAAAGTGATAGTGACCATTGAAATCTTTAGATCTTTCGGATCATGCAAGAACCAAACTGTTAGGAAAAGAAGGAATTCTTCTTGAAATAATGTGAAATGCCAACTTGATACAACAAGGTAATTTTATTGATGTATTCTTAGCTCGACATGTTTCGGGTACATACGCCCATCATCAGGAGCATTAGATGTTGAGTTGCAGCATATGGTTTTTTGCACCGAGTTTTTGGATGGGTGGTGGTCTTGAGAGCAGCTGCGTAGGTCGTGTGTACGGTGCGGACCGTGTCGTGCACGGCACCATCCGCACCGTACACACGACCTACGCAGCGGCTCTCAAGACCACCACCCATCCACAGACTCCGTGCAGAAAACCATATGCTGCAACTCAACATCTAATGCCCCTGATGTTGGGCGTATGTACCCGAAACATGTCGAGCTAAGAATACATCAATAAAATTACCTTGTTGTATCAAGTTGGCATTTCACATTATTTCATGAGGAAGATGCATGGTCGAACAACCCTCAAGGAATTCTTCTGTTTGTACTGACGATTTTGTTTGATACACTCTTGTATACGATATTATATAGACACATGTTGCTACAAGTGTGGAATAATGAAGTACCCGTACTTAGAGTTAGGAGTTTTTCTCTCTGTACCGGCTGTGTGAAAGGAGTGCATATTACCTTGATCGTCATGAAACTTCATATGATTTCATACATTATGCTCCTTACATCGAAGCGTCTTTGTGCATCTGTTTATTTATTTTCCTTGCGTCATGCAATGCTTGAGTGTGCTATATTACTTGGATAGAGGCTACTTATTCAGAATATAATAAACTGGAAATCAGTACGGCATAATTGTGCGCATCCATTTTGCAACACCTTTATTTTCCCAAGCTACGACATTTTTATGTCTGATTTCTACTTAACGTTTCAAAGGACAAATTCAGCCATTTTGACTTCTAGATATGTTTGAACAGAAATACTGTTTCCAGGGAAAGCACCTCCCTGTTTCGTGGTAGTAATCCTTGTAAGGGAATGTATACAGATATCACTAACAACAAATGCACAAGATCATTGTAATGTAGTTTTATTGCAAGGTATCCTACAGTGTTTTGACCACTTATGTGGCCATCTTCAGAGAGATTTAAACAAGAATACAATTAAAATTACAGGAACGATTATTTGATTATTTGCAATAGTGTTGTAGTTATGACGCTTTTGTAATTGTTATGGTATTCTTGTTTATACCTCCCTGAAGATGGCCAAGTAGGTGGCCGAAACAAGTTGCAGGATACTTTGTAATAAAATTACTTCTAAGTACTGTTGTGCATTTGTTTGTATTCATTTGTTTGTATTCATTTCATTAATGGACGGAATATGAACAATATTTAGTGTTAGGGGTTAATACCATTACTATTTCTATGTTTTGTTACGGCATGCAGTACATTTATAATGCACATAAATTATAGTATGTTTGCTGTAGGCAGCAATTATAACAAATTAATTGCAAGAAAGTGAAATAAACTTAGTACTGTGACTCGCCTGACAGCCGTTATAAGACTTATAGTACGCGCTGCTACAGTGTCCAGTGTCTGTGCCCATTCCCTGAAGACTACCAAAAGAAGTGTCTAACTTACCACACAACTTCCCGTAGTGCCGTAGTTAAGATGGAAAGCGCCGTATCTATTACCCGCCCTAGTTTTACTCTGCGCCGTTTAATTAAACAAATATCTTAATCCAAAATGCAAACAGGAGATCCATTTAACAATATTTATTACGAAAAGATATAAAATATTTCCATGCAAATCCAAGGTCTTCCTTATTAGCTGCATGAAGTTATCGCTACAACTGAGCCTGTATTATAAGTTATTAATACAATTTATAGCGCTGATGTACCTACAGTTCGGCCACATTATGGATAACCGTTCTTTAATACCGGCCCCGTTCTCTCGAACACGCAACTGCGTTTGTTACTTGTGAGAACCGCGACGACAAGTCGTCTTATCGCCTGCATAATATCAGCCACTTTTCTAAAATATCACCTCGTTCTGTCCATTAACCCCATCTAATCTTGTCTTCGTGACTGTATCATTTTTAATCGCTGAACTCTGCCCTACAAATGTCACCAGTGACATCAGATCCATCACTCTGTGGCACGCGTGCGTGTCAATGTGCCGTGGCTTTATAGCTTCATGGGGAAAAAAATTCAATACAGGCGAGTGCCTGCAGTCTACGATTAAAAGATTCTAAGATGACTGTATTTTAGGTACAATGTGAAGTTGTAACTTTGCAAGTCAATGTAGATATCGGTGAAATGGAGGCACAGGTCCATCATTCCTAAAACTGGCAGTAGTGTAGGTTAGTTTTCAGCAACTTTCCCTCCGATACACACCGATTAGGAGGCTGGTTGGGCGCCGGAACTGCTCTGGTCGCTCTGGAGAACAGCACAAACTTCTAGGGAATTGCGTCACTACTCCTCGTATGTCCAGCGTGTAGCCTATTCACTGTACCTACTACACTACGAGGGGGTGCTGTTTAGTCCTTAGACGACCTACTTCCCGGTATCGTGGGACGGAATCGATAGTGTCGTTGGAAATAGGAGTCTGTTAATGTGCTGAATTGCAAGTCTTTTTTTGTTACAGAGGCTGAAAGGAAGCACTTCAGGTGACGCGCACGATTTCAACAACATGGAGACGCGAGCTTTCATCAAGTATTTTTTTTCCTACAAGGCAAGACGCCGAAGGAAATTTTCGCCATTCCGACAGAAACTTTAGAGGAACATGCACCATCATATGCCACCGTCAAAAACTGGGTGGTCCAGTTTAAACGAGGTGATTTTTCCACCTGTATTGCGCCTCGTCCTGGACGACCCAAAACAGTGACCACCCCGGAGATTATTGATCAAATTCACGAGCTAATGTTGGAAGACCGCTGGATTTCAGCTAAATCAATAGCTGAGCAACTGGGCATCTCACGTGATCAGGTTGGGTCTATCATTCATGAAGATTTGGACATGCGGAAGCTCTCCGCGAAGTGCGTCCCGAAATGCGTGAACGCGGATCAAAAACGTCAACGGTGACAGTCGTATGAGGAACTTTTGGAATTTTTTCGGCGCGATCCAAATGATTTCCTGTCGCGATTGGTGACCATGGACGAAACCTGGTTATACCACTATGACCTGGGGACAAAGCAACAATCAATGGAGTGGCGGCATAGCGGCTCACCCTACCCCAAAAAATTCCGAGTGCAAACATCGATTTTTTGGGATAAAGACGGCATCCTCCTCATTATCTTCCAAAGGGCCAAACTATCAACGCGGATTATTACTCATTTCTGCTGGTGCAATTGAAGGACATTTTGCAGGATAAAAGCAAAGGGAAGGTCACCAAGGGGGTCTTGTTCTTTCACGACAATGCCCCGGCTCACCAGGCACTTGGAATCCAGAAGAAACTGGCCTGCATGGGCTTCCAGTCTCTCGATCACCCACCCTATTCTCCGGATCTGGCCCCGTCGGACTACTGCCTGTTCCCTGGACTGATAAAACAATTAAAAGTTCGCCATTTTTCGTCCTATACGGAGGTCATAAATGCCGCGAAGACCTGGTTGGACGGACCAAGTTCTGAATTTTTTTGAGTGGCTTGCAAAAGTTAGAGCAACGGGCTAAGAAGTGTATTGACTTTCGTGGGGAGAGTGTTGAATAAATCCCGAGTTTGGTCGCTGTAGCTTGTTTCCTTCCTGGTCGGGCTAAGGATTTAACAGCACGCCCTCATATGTAATACAAACCCATTGTGGTCATAATTACTGCAATATTTAACGCTATTATGTGTTCGCACCTTAAGAAGTATCGACACATTAACAATCAGCCAAACATTTGGTCATCTGAAGCGGACAGCCTGGAGTCATCCTGTAGTAATGCCTGCCGTCAGCATTTCGAAGAAGTGCGCGCAGTCCGGTAAACTGAACACGGTGATAATGTGTCGAAACAGGACATGAGACATTTTATCCACATTTTCTCCATTTCGTGACCTACAAGTTACCCTACTTTGCTCTGTTGTGATCTTGGCACAGAAGAAGGGGGCGCTCAGTAAACCAAGAATGAATTATGGTCCGTTGTTTCATGCTTCGAATTTCAGTGGGGCTACCATTTGTTTTTAATAGTAGCGTTATTCAGCCTTGTCAAGCAGACGCCTGCTCATATTATACTTCATTTCGTATCACATATATCATATCATATCATATAAAATATCATATCATATACCACATATCATATAATATCATATATCATATCATCATATATCGTATATCATATCATAACACATCATAACATATCATATTGTAGTGCATTGTAGAGGATTTCTATCAATAAATCAAGCGTATGATTTTGAATATTCAATAGATGGAGTAATCCTTGGTTATATTAACAATTGAAAATACCAGCAAGTGTGTACAGGCCTACGTATAAATGTAACAATTGCAAAAAAAAACATAAAAAATTGTAAATGAGCGACATTATTATTAATATTTTGAAGTGGTATTGAATAACCGTAATTCGACATGGTTACTGGATGACAATAACAAACGGTTAATAGATATAGGAGGCTTATTCAGAAAATAAGTACCGTTTCGCTGTAAGAAAATCGACTAAGATTTCTTATAAAATTTTATTGTTATCAGATTCTACATTTCTCAAACTATTTTTCCACATATTCGCCGCCATTATTGAGGCACTTATCGTAGCGGGGCACAAGTTTTTGTATACCCTCCTTATAGAATGCGGCCGCCCTGCGAACCAGATGACTCCATGTCATAGAGTAGTGTCCTTGAAATCTGAGGAAAGTGCAGGGAGAGAGCATAAATTGTGAAAGTCTGTTGTCACGCACTCTTTCGTTGACCTTACGAACCAAATCATCATTCATCAAAGATGGACTCCCACTTCGCGCCTCATCGCGCACGTTCTCTCGTCCTTCATTGAATATCCGAACTCATTTCCTAACCATGCCAACACTCAACGCATTGTCGCCATACACTTGACAGATCTGGTGATGAATCTCACCTGACAGGACATTACTAGCATTCAAAAAACGAATTACAGACCGTATTTCACAGTCGGCGATCCCTTCAATTGTCTTAAACATGTTTAACGCACAGGAATAAACATAAACATAACACGAATTTCACGAAATGGAGTCTGTGGCTTCTTAATTGATGGAGGAAGTCACTACACATGCGCAAAGTGACAGTCTCGAGGATGCGCGAGAGATATGCGCAGAAGATACTTTAAGAATAACCTACGTAGAAATAAGAACTTGAGTCTGTCTTCTAAATAAGTATGCTCATCATGATTAAAAATGAACATAGAAGTACTTGAGAAACCTAATGCCATAATACACTAAATGACACGGTAACATAGTCTTCTTAGACTACTTGGTCTGGAATGAACCCTAAGTTGGCGTGAATTTATAAAAGTGCAGGACGAAGTGTAAGGTAAGGGTTTCTGAAGTTTAGAAGAAGGAATTTGGGAGGCTGATACAAGTATAAGTTTCATTTAACATGAGGAGTGAATAATCTTCTGAAACCCAGTGGAGCTGTCATTAAGAAAAGCGACGGTATTTAGAGGGCCAGAAATTTTAAGAAATTTATACTAACCTCCATAAACATCTGGCATTATTCTCTTTAAGAAACACTGAAGTGAAAAATTACCTCTACCTTATCATTTCCATCTTAACAGTCTTAAGATATTCCACAAATGAGACAGATAAGTGCTGTCCTAATCGCTCGACATTGTCTTCCTCTCATCTCATTGTAAATCTGTTCTATTGTCTCCTCTTCAAGTTATGCTTTCCTTATTCTCTGTACCTTTTCATCTAGTCTTATACCAAATGTATTTTCTTTGTCCCTTAGTTCCTTTTATCTATTTTTTGTGCACATTGTCTCCATTCTCTTTTCCTAGTTATTCTTTTATTATTTTATTCCTAATTGTCAACCCATCGTTTTCTAAAAAGTATATACCCATGCTTCCATAACAGGTCTTCTTTCCATATTTTCTGTCTCCATATTTCAGCTTATCATGTGTTTGGTTTTTCACGCTATTTTTATCGGTTCGGTATCGTTATTTTGCCTGCCATCCTAGTGATATAATATTACTGTAAATCTGGTCTGCCGTGTTCTGTAAAAGTTTTCTCTCCGTGTTTTTCTCATCTTATTATAAACATTGCACTTCGTCTCCAGTTCTTGCTTTGCCTTGACATTATTGTTGTATTATTCCAATTAATCTCGTCGTTGTTTTCCTCTCCATTATTTCTATGCCGAGTCCCAAATTTAAATGCAGCGCACACAAATTTCCACACATTCTGAAGTACACTGTTAATGCGCTTCCATCCCAGTTCCTTTCCCTTTTCTGCAGTCAACATCAAACGCATGGCGGCACAACTTTCACAGCTATGAGTACTGTTCGTGGTATCTCTAATACAGAATATTTGACAACGTGCAAGGAATGAGAAATATGGTAAACCGACTTACAATGAAGTGCCTGATCAATTTCCTAGTTTTTGTGAAGTCGCGAAATTACTTGCGGTACTGCTGTATTTTGGCAGCTGGTGAAAATCTTTGTTCGGAAGACTGATATGAAACAAGAGTATGACGCTGCGCACATAATTGTAGGCTAATGAAAGTAGCTTGTTTGAGAAGTACAGTCATTCCCTTGAGAGAAATTGTGAACAATGCTGCCACACGTAGGCGTATAAGTCTTAAGTAAGATGGCTGTTGGTCTCTGGAGAGTCCTAACCTCGGACAGACTTAAAACATGTCTGAATTTTAATTGGTGACTTGGAGAACATAGTTTGCACGAGACTGACTTTCTCTGTAAATTGGGAAAAGTAATTCACTGTAAGAAGACTCAGAGCTTAGCTAAGCGCTGTAACTTCTTACATACTCACAGTGTATTATTCCAGAGCTCTGTAACGATGCTGCGTCAACCAAAAACTACAGGGGTTGTCGGAACATACATCACACACATGGAAAATTGTATGTATTTACAGCATTTTTATAACTACCTGGAAATTTCACGTGACAACCAAAGAAGATAGTTAGAACAACATTAAAATTGATCAGAGGGAAGTAGGATAAGGTGATGTGAACAGTTTGAGGAGAGAATTCCGGGACTGTTTTGGGTTCAGTAAGCTGTGGGTAGTGACGGGGGTTTATGGCTACAAGTTATATGTAAAGATACTGATAAACGGCATTAAATGACTCGCTGGTATGTTACAGCATAGTGAACATCAGTAGGATTCCAGAAAATATGAAAAAGGAATTGCTCAAATATTGTCAAACCATAATAATAATAATAATAATATAGTTAGCAAGGTTTTAGGGCTCCTGACATGTTCCGGTGCCATTCACAGCCGAGAAGTCTTCTAAGGGGTCGTCCTTGTCTTCGTTTCCCACATGGCTGACATTTCATAATTAAGTGCGGCAGTCTGTCTCTGTCCATTCGCCGAACATGGAGTATCCATTGGTTTCTGTAATTTTGAATTTCCTTCCAAACTGGATTAATTGTAACTGCTGATAAAATATCTTCATTATTTTTATAATCTTGCCATGTGTATTTTGCCCTTCTCCACATAAATTTCACTTCCGCTGACGTTATCCTGGATTTATCCTTTTCTCCAATTACCCAAGTTTCGCATCCGTAAAATAAAGCTGATACTGCCACGGTATTGTGTATTTTCCAGTCCGTTATATTTTCAAATATAAAACAAATTTGATTCAGAAACTACATTTATTATTATAAATAGAAAGTTGGTCTGAAAAATATGTAAGACTCATTTTTCCTTATAATCGGATCAGATCACGTGTTTATTCACGTGATTTTCTGATGTTTGTAGGCTGTATAATATCCGAATTGGAACACCCCCAATACCCAGCTGCCAGCACCCTAAGTTTCCTAATTTCTAACATCAAGTGTCTGAGATTTTGATTGACAGAAACGGGAAGCAGTATGGGCGACATACATAATTCATTTGGGAACAGAAATACACGCTTTAAATGTGGCAATAGTTTTGCGATATTTATCGGATGTGCCATGCCAAATACGAACAAATTCGATCAGTGGATAGGAACGTATCCCCTTTTGTATAACACCCCAAGTTACTGCGTATTGGGTTGCAGAAGAAATAGTGGAGCATCTACTGAATATTACACCCGGCTTGTAGTGGTTACGGCCCTTCTGGGAAGAACGTGCTTTGGCCAAAACAATTTGTACCGAGCATGTAACTTACACAGAAGAGCCCATGTAGATGGCGTAACTGCGTTTGTTTGCTCTAAGTATAGGGAAACGACTGAGAAACCATGTTATTATTAATATCATTATTATTATGGAAATTCAGAGCATGTGGAGTGTGAAAGCAAAATTGATACCGGTAATAATAGGGGTGACTGGAACGATTTTAAAATCACTCAGACAATAGTTGAGCAACATACCAGGAAAGCATGAAATTAAGGAACTACAAAAACAGCCGTACTGGGTACTGCACACACAAACTGCGAAATGCACTAATGTAGCGCAAAACACATTTCACCGGGCGAAATAACACTACATGTAGTACAAACTGTAAATACAGAACTTCTGCAACGCTATGTACCCTAGAAACATCGTTTATTTCAGGTGTAAAATTGTAAATACCCTGTATAAAGATAAGAAGTATAATAATAATAATAATAATAATAATAACCTTACGTATATTGTTTGTTTTGTGGAAGACATTCAATATCCTGAAGGGTCTGAATATATACTGAAATATATTAGACTTGTTAAAATTTGAAGAATAAGAGACCAACTTGATGTCACTAGTTATTAAGTTTGATTTCACTTCTTCTATGCTCAACATGTTTCGGACATTAATACATCCATCGTCAGGAGCCTGCGACTTTTCTATTGTATCACCACATTGGTCGTGTGTTCTTGTTTCGATGTGTGTTGGAGTTATGGTGTGGCTGGGTTGGGGTGTGGTGTCCGTGTAGCAGGCTTCAGCCTTCTACACGGATACGTGTCTATGTACCTATTTCTTAAAAGACGTCGAAGAATTGGGTAGATTTCTTGATTTTTAACTGAGCTAGTGGGTATGAGATCTGCGCTCTTTGGGGATTCTACGCAGCCTACAATTTTAGTTTCTTACAGAAGTTTCGGGACAACCAATCGTTCCTATCTTCATAGGTCAAGCAGTCTTTATTGAACTTTGAAGATGGGACCGATTGGTTGTACCGGAACGTCGGCAAGACACTATCTTTCGACGCTGCGCACAATCCCACAGAACGTAGGTCTAATTTACACCGCGGAGGAAGCCTGAAATCATGCGAGATAGTTGGTAGTTTTCACGGAGTGTTTGTTCAAATGTTATGATTCACCCCTACTTAACCCACTAGGGTTTGTTCGCTCGAATTTTCACGCACACATGTACTGTACGTGCCAGCGCCCTCGGTGCCGCGAGACACGAATCGTCATTCTACACAAACTCCAAGATGTTGAGTCCTGTGAAGATGCTGGTGTACTTACAGACGCAGGTTTAGTACTTTGTAAACTGCGAAGTAATTATCGGAAGTTGCCTTGCAGCACTTTAAAGTAGTAATATATCAGCTTCTGTAGGGAGCAACTGAGGTAAGTGCCAATAATAGATAAAGTTAATATGTTTGTACGTTTATGTCAGTTATTGTAAGACAGCACTGTCTATCGCTATGTTATTTGCCTCTCTACTTTCAAGATGGCTGTTTCCATCTTCAAGAGAAAGTGACCAAATGGCTGGTTGACTGCACTGTAGTGTGCTCTGTTAGACTCACCATATTTCAATAAATATGTTTAAAATTCAGTGTTGCACAATAAATTTACACTTATCTCAGTTTACTAGTTTCGGACCGTCAGCCAGGCCATCATCATACCTTCACAATATCCAGAACTTTACAAAAACAACACCTACAAAACCTCGTATCTTCATGTGGGCTAGAGATCTCGTTCCTTCACAAAAACCTCATAAAACATAAGTTAAAATATAATGTAAAATTGGATGAAAAGCATTAGTGTAGTAAAAAAGATTTTTTTTAAAAAGAGTTAGGCAGTGTTCATTACACATTAAAAAGGAAAATTATAAACTGCATAACTTGTTTTTAAATGATTTTCTTGTTTTTAATATACTGTAGTTTTTTCATCCAACTCTGCATAATATTTTGATTTATGTTTTATGAGGTTGTAGTAATGGGAATGACAACTGTCCCACGTAAAGATATAGTGCTTTTGTGTGGGTATTTTCATGAAGTTCTGGACATTGCATAGGTCTGATGACGGGCCGAAACTAGTAGGCTGAGAGAATTGTAACTGCGTTGTGCAAGACTGTATTTTGAGCATATTTGTTGATTAAAGTTCAACGGGAATGTGTGACCCACAGATCACCGTATTTTCTGTGTATCTGTATGAGTGTGTGTCATTAAGTATTTTTGAATTTCGTCTACAGACTTGAGTTTTCCCCATTTCATGCATTTGTTCGGAGGAGAACAGAAAACAGGCCAGTAAACAAGAGCTGAGTTTACTGCACATGTAATTAAGTCAGGGTTACTTTCTCACGATTTGCCTATGTATTGCTCGTACAGTGAAGTCAAATCGATCTCCGTTTCCGTAGACCTGAGACACCTCACGGATTTCTTCACTGCTGGGCACTCGCTCCATTGATTTGCTAAAAGGTATTTACTCAATGGTTAAGCTGGTCCTTCTGTTGGGGCCTGCTGTGTCCACGGAATACTTCCGCCTGGTGAAATTAATTTGGCTGCAAGGTTGTAACTTTCTGGAATTTGATGGCCCATATTTTGGTTCTTCTGTTGTAGCCCTTTTGGTGCATACGCACACCGTCCCTTTTATATGCCTGTCATCACAGTTACAGCATTTTGAAACATTGCAACTTTCTCCCTTCTCGGAACGTTCTCGTTAACCATCATCATCCTTATATCAGGTGCACCCTTGAGACGGCTTCAAGTGGACCCAGATAGGATCAAAGTTTGCCAGTTGTAACATACTTACACCAGAGAATTGCGCTATTCTGGGCTATTGTGCAGCAAGTAGTGGCAATTTATTACCGACGTTTCGGCACCGATAGGTTGTACCGAAATTCCAGTAAAGAATTACAACTACTCGCGGCGTAATAGCCCAGAAGAGCATAGTTCTCTTCTGCTTCGTGGCGGGAGCCTGAAATCACACAGTTTTACGTTGTTTATTTTCATTTTTCAGAACATTTTGGCTTGTACAGTACATTTTCAGATAGTTATCTGTTAAATAAACCGCACTGGTTCCTCGCTCATGAGTGTAAAATCGATCATGTGCGTAAGTGCGTGCGTGCACAGAGGCGACAGAGGGAGTGGTAGGTGAGTAGTTAGTTTCGTCCTTCGTCTGCCTTTTTTCTGTAGAAAAAAAATGGTACCTGGAAACTGGTGTGTTCCGTTTGGAGTGTGAATGTTGTCGTGGGGGTAACGACCTGTCGACACTGGCAAGCTGACCCCGTTCCTCCACTCTCTTCCACTCTAATCAATTCCAACTCCTGTTGGGACATTAAACAATTCAGACCGAAGTGTAACGTGTACATTAACCTTAAGTAACATATTGCGTGGCCGTGCTGTCTAAAGCATGGTCTAATGCCGTTCGCTTGCAAGGATTGAGATTTCGAATCCCGCCGGGGTTATGCATGTCTGCCTCTTGTGAGCGTTGTGTTTTGTCCGGTAGAGGATTCTGCGACGGGTCGATCAATCGTCCAGAGGAGTCCTAACAAGTTTGGTGTTGCCCAGATCGAACGCAAGTGCGTCGGGACTACTTATCTGAAAATGAGGATGGAAAGCGCGTAGGACTGCCATTTAACTGACATCCTTCTGTCTATACTTCTGCACGATGGTCTTGTTTCTTTCTTATTCCATTTAATAAAAATTTCCCCAGCTGTCCCTTTGAGATATTGTTGTGTGTGGGGGGCAATGGTGTTTCGCAGATTTCTATTTTCAATAAGGTACGTGGGATGAGGTGACAGTAGCCTATAGAGAAGCCTCAGTAGGAATCTACACACGAGGATAAGAAAGCCACCAAACCCCAAGATACCAATAACGGACGAAGACCTGAACGCGGAATACGAGGCAGGAAACTTGATCGCTCAGTGACGGTGTTCGGTGCTAGCACTTGGTGTTGTCATGTAATGCTACCGTTCCTGCCTACCATCTCTTGCATTATTAACACACTCCATCTGCGAATTACTTCGTGTTCGTCATTGCATTTTATAATAACTTGGAAAGAAGAAGATGGTTTACTTTAACTCTGGCCTGGAGAAGTCGTAAATCTAATTTCAGCGTGCCGACCGCAGCGCCATCTTGTCTTTCGGGACAGAATAAAGACACAGCACGCCTACATTACCCTTCGTTCGATAGTGAACGTAGACTCGCTCTTGTCAAGTTAATATCCACTATACCTAGGTCAAAAGTATTCTTTGAAGTTGTAACAAGAATTCCAATTAATATTCCTTTTGCACTGCGCACGTCACGTAATTCCACCTTCAAGCCTATGTTTTTAAAATCCATCAAGCGGTATTATAACACTTAAATTCTGGTCTCTCAGGAAAACTTTCTGAACAAGCTGCCTCAGAAGAATTTTGATTCCCTTCAATATTGTTTCCTGAGTTCTACCCACATGCCAAGCTGGGGTAATCTCCTGAATTTCACTATCCTAAATATTGGAGTGGCCTTATACAATTTTGCCGAGCTCTTCTTTATATTGCGTCACACGTAATTCCTCTGTTTGATCCATTCCATTTTTCTTTAGCCTTTTGTTTAAGAGCCCCGTAGCTGACGTATTTTTCTGAAGAGAGGAACACCTTGTACTCCTACATCTCTCATAATTGTCTTTAGTATGTCTACTTCCTACTCTTCAGCGCTTCGGAAAATAAATCATATTTGTCTCTAAAGATTCAAATGTTTTCCGGCATTGTTTGTCTCTGACGAAGGAGGCACTGCGCTCTTTCGAAACGTCGGTACCTGTTTACCCATCGACATGACAACATTCCAGAACACTTGAGTTGTCAGTTTCGCCTGTTAACCCTTTAAACGCCAAGTTAAATCCCATCTGCCCTTTGGTAGAATTATTCGGAGCTCACCATATTCTCCACGTTAGCAGCTAAAGGGTTAAATCCCAAGTGTGGGGAGGCAGTGATATTTCTCAACAGAAATAATAACCAACATTTTCAAAAGGCGTTGCCCTACAACTCATAATTTCAAAGCGAACGACATTCCGGTATTTTTCTGTTATTTTTTAACCAACAAATGCACAAAGTATTTACTGAAACTTGTTTATTTCTTATAATTCCAAAGTGTTTCGATACACGAATGTCATCATCAGGGAGCTGTGGAGCTGTTCGTATGTTACATGTACGGAAGTAACTAAATAAATAGGTGTTAGTGTATATTTTTTGGCATTCAGAGGACCGTGCATCGTTATGTATTCTTATAATGAAAAACAAACGAGATGCACTATTTCTCAAATTTATTTCATAACGTACTTTACATGTTTCTGACATGTCCACCGTCCATCATCTGGAGTATCTCAACATCGAGAAGAATGAGATGGGCAGGGCATGTGGCACGTATGGGGAGGAGAGGAGGGCGTATAGGGTCTTGGTGGGGAAACCGGAGGGAAAGAGACCACTGGAGAGACCTAGGCTTAGATGGGTGGATAATATTAGGATGGATCTCCAGGAGTTGGGATGTGGGTATGTGGACTGGATTGGGCTGGCCCAGGTTAGGGACAGGTGGCGGACGCTTGTGAGTGCGGTAATGAACCTTCGGGTTCCATGAAATGCGGGGAATTTCTTGACTAGCTGCAAACCAGTTAGCTTCTCAAGAATAACTCTGCACCATGGAGTAAGTAAGTAAAGTAAGTGTATCAGTACCTGTAAGTCTATAAACAGAATTTGTAGAGGAAAGTAGAATGTATTTCTGAAATAAATGCATTAATTCTGACCAGAACTCCATGCTACGAATATCTTACACTTGACAGCATGTTATATTTACGAACAAAGGTTTCTTCACAAACGTAATGAATCCGAGGATCTTGAAAACCAGTTGTTGCATCTAGAGCAGCTTTTCCCAAATATTTTCCTCGCGGACCCTCTTTGGCTTCTAAAATAACTACGAATGCTCACATACTTGCTCCTGTAAGTACAGCGTATCCGGACGATAGGTATCTAAAATTAGGAATTTGTGTGTCAGGACTGATAATAGATAGATACAAATACATATCAGTAGTATTGCATGATTTGACCTTAATTCAACTGAATGTTGCTCGTTTTATGTGTACAGGAGGTTTCTTAGTTAGATGTCGTAACGTTCATACGAAATAAACATATCGCCAATTACAGAAGTTCTTCGATTAGTGTAGAAAAACATTCTTCATTTAATTAAAAAATAAATAAACTTCTAAGCAGATTTTACAGAAATGTATCCACTTATCACCTGGGAACTGATCGTAGGTTCTGTTGGTTTCCCTGAACACACTTTGGAAACCACTGATCTACAGCATAACAGAGGCTATATCTAAAGAAACCAACTGATAAATAAATCGATTATTGCCGACCAACACGTACACGAAAAAGTGGACAGCTCTTGTTAACAACGTGTATCGTTTCTTCCACGTTGCGAAATAGGAAATCGTGTTCAGCTCGCCCATGACAGCAGCAAAACCTTGCGCTGTAGCAACACTACAGGACACGAAATGTTGTTATTTGGATTTTACAGTAATATAACCAAAAATGTACTCGATATTTTTCAACAAATATATTTTTCTTTTTTTGTGTTTTATTACCTTTACCTTTACCCCCTATATCCTTCCTCTCATCAGACTCTCGTTTGCACAAGGATGCTGTATTCTGCATGTCATAAATTTCGAAATGTTCTCTCTGAATTTACCGTTTCAAATCTCTTACATAATTATAGAGCCGTCTCTGTTTCACATATCATCGTAATTTGTGATATAGACAATTTGTGCTCAGAAGCTTGAAGACTTCTTAGAAGGAGGCTTCGATATTTTGTTAAAGTTTGGGTCTTTTTTTCGTAAACCGACAAATAGGCTCTAACTTTGAGGCAGCAGGAATATTATATGTGCAATGCAAAATGCATTGCTTTTCATGAGTGATCTATGGCTTCACGTAGTTGAATGGAAATCCAATTTATTTTTTACGACATGCGATGTTTTGCACTTGCTCGGATGCTGCACAGTGCATGGACGTAACATACTTGATCGAGGACACGAAACCTTTGATTGGATTATGTAGAATATATCGACGTAACCTCCTTGATATTACCGTGACCCCAGGTCACCTACATGAGCGCTCAGAAGTTTAGTTCCATAACCTATTTTATGAGTAACGGGATTTCCAGACACTTACTTCGATACTTGAGAAGGTATTGATGTATTCTACGTACATGGTATGGAAAACGAGACCCGGGAAGTTTTGTTTGGATTATGCATAATGTTTGTAGTCACCTGCTTGATATTAATAGTGACACACCATAGCCCTTATTGCTTAGTTACCAGGGAATGCATTGACGCAACCCGCTGGATGCGAACAAGGCGATGCCACAGTACTTGCTGTCCAGACGCTGAACTTCTCCTCCACCCACGACTGGACCTCATTGCTATTTGCAGTTCAGTCTATCGAAAAGGGCTGTCAAATTTGTTCCTTTCCTTCCTGGTGCTATTTTTCCTAACTCACTTCCACTCGTGTCTTGGCTATTCGCATAGCTACCCAGTCCTCCTCCTGCTATTCTGTAACTCACTTTGTTACCGTTGATCCTGGTTTGAAGCCAAATAAAAAATATGCTCGGTGGAGGGACAGAAAAATTTACGTGGGAAGAATAAAGTCAAATTTAGGACTTCCAGCAAACGAATTTCTTTTGTGTACAATATACTGGTACATTGTGAGGGTGTGGACTTCAAGGTTACTGGTATTAAGTTTATGACTGTGTTTATCACGCGAAGGGATGCGGCATGCTTTTAGTTAGGGTTACAACCT
>Ga0123354_10001531_pt1 | contig 28343 bp, 24 predicted proteins | sample TergutLab28metaG_2_FD_97872 | JGI IMG/M metagenome (GOLD analysis project Ga0123354, IMG submission 97872) | Labiotermes labralis P4 segment gut microbial communities from Petit-Saut dam, French Guiana - Lab288 P4 | ecosystem: Host-associated > Arthropoda: Insects > Digestive system > Gut ... | reverse complement strand
CCGTGTCGTCCGCATAGAGGGCCAACTCGACGTGTTGCGAGGGTGGGGTCATGTCGTTGACATACAGACTGAAGAGGACAGGGGAGATCAATCCACCCTGAGCTACCCCAACCCGCATGCCTCGACGAGATGACGTGGCCGTTTGGAAGGACGCTTCGAACGTCCGATCCCTGAGGTAGGATGAGATTGTATGGACTATGTAAGACGGGAAGTTGAGGAGCGTTGGTTTTTAGAGGAGGCCATCGATCCAGACGGTATCGAAGGCTTAGGCCACGTCGAGGAAAACTGCGCCGGTGAGCCTCTTTTCTGGAAACGTGGCCTTTTTTATGCAGACTTCTCGCTGTTCGACCTGCCCTGCCATTGGTTAGTTGGCAGATTTGGTAGGCGTGGCTAGTAGAATGAATACTCTTGTTGAGGTGCCGTGATGGGAAGCTGCGCTTGGTTTGGAGCTGTGAGCGGAGACTGGGGTTACAGAGAGAGAAGGATAGGAGAGAGAGAGAGAGAGTTGCTGTGCTGTCTGACGGAGAACTGGACGGAGGAAGGAGAGCTACAATGTGGGTGTCCCCACAAGTAGGGCGTTAAAACAGACTGTAGTAATTATAGGGGCATATCAATTCTGCCAACTACATACAAAAATTTATCCAATACACTGTTGTCAAGGTTGGCTCCATATGCAGAGGAAATTATTGGGTATCATCAATGTGGATTTTGAAACAACAGTTCAACTATTGATCATATATTCTGCATTTATCAAATACTTGAGAACAAAATGGGAATAGAGTGAAGCAGTGTATCATCCATTTATCGATGTCAAGTAAGCATATGATTCAGTTAGGAGGGAGGTCTTGTACAATATTCTCATTGAGTTTGGTATCCCCATGAAACTGGTAAGGCTAATAAAAATGTGTCTGAGTGAAATCTATAACAGAGTCTGGGTAGGAATGGTTTGAAACAAGGAGATCTTCTATTGCCATTGCTTTCCAACTTTGTTTTATAGTATGCCATTAGGAGGGTTCAGGTAAACCAGGATGGTTTGAAATGAAATGCTACACATCATATTTTGGTTCATGCTGATGATGTTAATATATTGGGTGGAAGCATACATACTATGAAGGAAAACACAGAATCTTTGATTAGTTTCTAGTAAGGAGATTGTACTAGAAGTAAATTCTGATAAAACTAAGTACATGTACAAGTCTCGAGATCAGATTGCAGGAAGAAGTCACAATATAAAGACTGAGAATAATTTGTTCGAAAGAGTGAAGAGAGCTTAATGATCTATACTTCTCACCCAATTTTTTCGGGTGATCAAATTGAGAAGGATGGGATGCCTGAGGCATGTAGCACGTATGGGGCAGAGGAGCACTGTATACAGGGTTTTGATGGGGAAACCTGAGGGAATGAGACTACTTGGAAGACCCAGGCATAGATGGGAGGATAATATTAAGATAGACCTTTAGGAAGTGGGATTTGGGGGCATGGACTGAATTGATCTGGCTGAGGACAGGGACAGGTGGTGGGTGCTTGTAAATGTGGTAATGACCCTTCAGGTTCCATAAAATGTGGGGAATTTCTTGACTAGATGAGAAAGGTTAGCTTCTCAAGAAGGACTCTGCTCCATGGAATGAGCAAGTAAGTAATTACTTTGGTTAAATGACAAAATCATAAATCATTTTTTTTCTTCTTGCACAGGTTGACTGTTACTTACTTCTATATATCTTTGTATCAGCTATTGAGCTTATGTAGCATAAAATTATTGGTGATTAATGAATGAGGTGGTGAAATGTACATGAATGGCCATTATATGGAATGATCTCTTTTATGGTACTATTTTTTACTTTGCTTGGAAGACATGAATCAGTTGTGAGATACCGCTATCAGAATTGCCTAGATTCTTTTAAGAAATCTCCTGATTGCAAATCAAGTGTTTTGACATAGGTCCACCACACTTAATAGGAAGCGGACGAAAAACAAAGCTATTCATATATATATATATATATATATATATATATATATTCGTACATTCTATAAATCTATAAAAGGATAATGAGAAAGTCCATATATATATTCATATATAATATAATAATAATAAATAGATAAGAAGAGATATTTATGAACACAGTTCTAAGTTTGACAGTGATTACATTGCGCTTAAAATTATTGTGTACACATTTAATGCAAATAGACATAAATAGAACTATATAAGTTAAACATTTAAAACTGAGAAAGTACATGATTAGGTTTGTGTGTCATTTCATTAACACCTTTAGTGAAAAACTGAGTAACAATAGTAAGTACAAAGGAACAGGTAACATAGTTATATGGCATTCCTTCTTCTGAGAATAAGCTCTCTTTTGCTCAGGACAATGAGGAATTTATTGACAAAATGAGAAGTGGCCTAGAGAAACATGTGCATAATTCTGTAAGAAACACTTATCATGATTCTCAATAAATTCTGACTCATCATAAATCTTTGTTATGTTAAATATGTCCTGAAGTCATTATTGAAGACTTCTACTAAAAAGATATTTTCATACTTACCTCAAACAGAGGTGAGTTGCTTCCCACAGCAGCTGAGTTACGCCTATGCAACTCAGACAATAATTCTGAGAACTCAGTTTTTAGATTCTGAAGACGTGCTGCATCTTGCTTTTCTGTTCCTGTTGACTCAGAATTTTGAACATTTTTCTGCTGGTTTGGGTTTTGGCATGTTGCAAGACGCTGTACTTCTTCCTGGACACATGTCAGCCTGAGACGTAACTGAAACAGAATAACTGAAGGAATTGCATTTTTTGTAGGTACCTTGCAGTCATGATCTATAGAAAGCAGACAGGAAGAGAGGAACCATTGTATAACCCTTTAGCCAAGAGGGTCCCCCCCCCCCCCCCCCCAATCATCTCAAATGTGTATTTTGGTTAAAAATTAGAAGGAGGTCTACACCTGACAACAGTATTGCTTCAGCACAAAATTTAATATTATAAATCTCTGACAATAATATGGAGATCCAGGCAGCCTGCTGGTGTTCATTCACAATGGTACTGCTCAAAAGGTTAAACAGGAAATACAGATCATTAGGGTGATAGGTAATGCTAATTTCTGTGCTGATTCCACCTTATAAACTGTGAGTTTCTAGTATGAACTCTGAAAAAGACTAACTAAAGTGGCTGTAGGGAAATTAACAAGCAAAGAGTGAAATTATGTTGCCACCTAGATATTAAAGAACATTATGGTATGTGAATGGAAATTGTCAATACAAAGGGGAGCTTTAGAAATCTAAATAAATCGACATTACCCACTGGGAGACCAAGAACAGTGAGACATGGAAGATGAAGAGTGATGGAAAGAAAAAATTAATGGATGGAAGTTAAATGTAGGAGGAAAGGTAATAAGAAATTGGAAAGAAGCATAAAATAGTTTCACAAAGATGTAATCAGAGAAGTAAGAATGTCTATCATGTTGTATTCTTTCTTCTGGGTAATTCCCTGGCGTTTGAATTTTATATGCCGATGTTTCAGAACACTCTGTTCCTTCTTCATAAGCAGGTAGGTATGAAGTATGGCTATGTTAGCCAAGTCAAGCCATCCAAGCTTGGCTTGGCTTGGCTTGGCTAACCTAGTCATACTTCATACCTGCCTGCCTATGAAGAAGGAACAGAGTGTTCCGAAACGTCGGCATATAAAATTCAGACGCTGGAGAATTACGCAGAAGAAACCATACAACATTCAGAACATAGCGAAAGTTTGAAATCAAGAATGTCTCTCATGACCTAAAATATAAACAAGATTGCAACGTACCTGGCAGGATTGCAAAAAGAAAAGCTATTCAGAAATATCAGCAATAAGAAAGAAGAAGTTTGAGAAGATACCTGCAATTATGGTAGGATCCTGTTTTGTAATATCTACAACAGGTATGAATAGGGCAAATACTGGAAGTTAACAATACATCACCATCATCATCATCAACAACAACAACAGCTACTACCAATACTACTAATTTGATAATTAATTTCTTCAGTCTTTGAGTGCAAGTTGACAAAAGATATTAGAAGAGCTGCCTTACAATTTTACAATAAAAATAGGTATGTTCAGAGGAATCACAGCCAGTTATAAACCTACCTCTCTTACAGGTGAGCCTGTGACATCAGTTCGCCGGAGAAGAATATGGGATCTAGATTCTCCTGGCACACGTCTATGCAGGAGTAACTGCCATAGCAATTCAATCTGTAACAAAAGAAAAGTTTCATGAAAACTCACTATGTTTTGACATGGTTATCTTTTTAAAATAGGTGATGCAAAGATGAGTAAAAGTTTATTAAGAAAATGAGACAACAGAATTGGCAGATAATTATTTCATATTATATTTGGAATTCAAAAATCCATGTGAGATCCATTATGAATTAGAGCATTCAACATCAGAGATACGTGGAATATGTGTATGGATTACTGACTCTCACAAAGAAATTCATGGGATGGAATGTAAGATATTAAGATGTCAAACAAAATTTAGATTTTTATGTTTTTCACACCATGCATTTGAAATGTAATTATACAATATAAACCAACAAAATGTACCTTTTCTAAATTAATAGTTTAATATTTTGATATCTTCTACTTGTTTCAAACCCAAGGGTTCATTTTCAGGAAGACTGTTGTATGCATAGGTATGGTATAGTGTGTTTTACATTCATCTTTGTAAGTAGTCTTGTAGGTAGAAGAGTGTATTCAATAGATATAATAATCAAATCAGTTATTCTGTCAGGCTTCTGCATTTTGTCTCAAGTTTGTTCTTATTCTACGAATTTATTCTTCAATGAGAAATTGTACAGAGAGTGTGGAATGTTTGGTGTCACTTTCTTTGTTTCCAAGTTCACTTGTTTACTGTTGTATTCAGTCTTAATAATCATATGAATATTGAAGTGAAGACATTTCAAATGTTGTTTATGTGGTGAATATGCTATGAAGTGAGGATTACTTTATAACAACCTGAACTGCACAAGATTCTGGTGCTGAATTTTCTGACTAAGGCCCAACTACAGAGAAACATTTGACTAGTGTTTGGAACCTACTTCCTCAAATCTTTCACCTTCACATTTTTAATGTCCACACCAATTAATTTTTTCAGTGTATCTAATTTTACTATTTTCTATTATTCTCTTGATTTGACCAGGAAAATATTTAATACTTCTTCAAATTATATTATTGGAACTGATGGGATAATTAAAATATTTAAAGGAATATAATATAAAAAGTATTTTACATGAACAAGAAATAGTACAAACTGGAACACAGAATGCTCACTGTTGGACTAGTAGACATGGTACAAAGATATGACTCTTTAGGTTGGCTCTGAGCAGATCCAGAACCATTAAGCCTGATTAGTATTGTTTACTAATGTGTGAAGCCTCACTCACTTGACACTGAAGATTATGTAGCAGAGCTCTGGCAGCTGGCCCAAGGGAACTATCAGATATGATGGCCACATACACCTGGTCTACATAGGTGAAGACAGACACTGCAAGGCCCAAACTGTTCTGTGCTGGTAGCAGTGGATACACTCCCTTAAGAGGATGTCCACCAACGAAAATTGTGGATGTGGGTCCCGGTAACGAACTGAACTGTAAAATATATTACTTTAATTCGTACAAGAGTGCAGTTAGACAAACAAGAACCACCACCACTACCAACTCTACCATTCTTCATGTCTTCTTTCCCTGTAAAAGGCCTCGTTTACGTAGTGTGATTGTTACAAGTGTGAAAATTCTGTCTCTTTAGAGATCTTCCAGACATTTATTCCTGTGGATCAGTGATGGCAAATTTTTAGCATTGATTGAGTATTCTGGTTACAGGTTTTGGTCAACAACAGCAGCTAATGTACTCCACTTTATGTCAACATATTTTACACTGGAAAAACCCTTCTATTGTAAAAGTTTGAAATTCCAAGGTTAGAGTTAAGTAAAGTTCACCCTAGAATTGTCAAAGGTATGAAAGACTATGTGCTGCTGCAGGAGATGGCTTGTCTTGGATGATGGTACTCATGGTCATTGTAGAGGTGAATTCTATCTGAAGTGTAGCCAACAGAAAGCCTCCCTTCTCATACTTTAATAGGCACAATGATTGTGTTGAATGTACATGCAGTTGAGGTTTCAATGTGTGACTGGATGTTATATTTCATACATGGTGAAGTACATACTCAGGTGGTCAGCAGTTATATAAACTCCATACCAGGTATGGTGTTGTGATAAAACTTCAGAAACATGGTAGATACATTCAGTACTTTCCAAAGAAAGGTTCAAGATTTTTAAACAAGATGTTAGAATGCGTGTTCTCAGACACTTTCCTTTGCTGGAAGAACACTTATTACATCATTTACAATCTTAGTGACTGAACATCTCATTGAATAAAGTACTGTGGCCACCAGTATCATAAACCTTCATGAAACATGAGAATAGGTTGCAAGATCATGATTCAACTCTTCAAGACACTAAACAGCATAGCAGTCTGGACTTCATGGTGCTGTAAGATAAAATGATGTATCAATCTGCATGATGTTACATCCCAGAAAAAGCAATTTTCATAGTTATTATCATCAGAATCTCCAATATCATTAAGAAAATTAAGACTCATGTAATTTGTTGATAATAAAGCTCTCTGTGCAGTATCTATATATGTTACATGTTTCTTGTCAGAACTTTACCTGCAGCGTGGCTTTACCATTGAGAAATGAGAGCACCTTTCTAGCAACCCTGCCTGGAATTGAAGCCATCAAAGCAGCTGTAGCAACGTACACTACCACTGGATCTGCGGATGTTCGGAGGGAATCGAGATTTCTTCTCATGGCCCATAGTCGAGGCACTGCCCCTTCAACTCCAACTGGCAAACCTACCACCACAGGTGCCAACTTATTCCCTAAGCGAGAACTGAGATGAGGAGAAGTTACATCAGCTCGCAGATCAACAGGTAGCACAATCTGAAATTACAGAAATGCATTATGGAATTAAATTTTTATGTAAATTTAGTAAAGTATAATTGTGATATCCAGCACTGAATGATACAGAAATTTCCCTTAACTGGAAATTGACTGAGATGCCCATTATATGTCAGCATTTCACTACTCTGGTGCACATACATAAAACTGTGCTTTATGAGTGAGTAATTTTTCTAGTTTAACTGTGGCCAGAGCATAACCATGTACTTGTGTCTAGAGACATGGTTTTTGGAAAAACATTGACTCTTTCCACCACTCCGTTATATTCCTGTGTACATTACTTAGACCTCATATTAATTTTACTTATTAAAACAGCAGCAGTGTTGTAAATATAGTGATCAGAAGAATGAGATATTGGTGTATACCTTTGATTTAAAGGAAATTCAACACAGTGTACCTCAAGGATCAGTTCTTGACCCATCCTTATTTTTATTATACATAAATGATCTTCCAATTCATGTGCAAGAGATAAAGATGGTCTTGCTTGCTGATGATAAAAATTTCCAAATAAAGGCTACAAATGAAAACATTCTAAATCAAAAAGAAAACAGAATTATACAGTAGCTACTAATCTGGTGTCATGTAAATGGGTTAGTGATGAATACCGAGAAAACTATAGCAGTGTCATTTTACACCTGGCTGAATAGACGTGTTTTAAAACCTCAGATCATATTTAAAGGTCTGGATATTAAGTATCAACATGAAAAAGATTTTTGGGTTTACATTTGAATGAAGAAATAAAATGGGATGTTCACATAAAATATTTAAGCTCTAAACTGAATAGACGTTATTATGTAATGCAATCCCTTAAAGGTGAAACAAGTGTAAATATCATAAGACATATGTATTTTGCAGATTTCCATTCACATTTAAGGTATGGTATACTCTTCTGGTTAGGTGATGGGGACAGTAAAAAAAATGTTAACCTGAAAAGAAAGTTATGAGATTAATGAGCAATGTGGTAAGAGATATTTCCTGCAGGGAATTATTTAAGACATTAAATGTACTCCCACTGCCATATATGTATATAAAGGAAATCATATACTGCATAAAAATAAACATAGGCAGGTTAGAGCAGAACTCAGGCATAATTATTATACATGTTATAGATCAAATCTTCAATACTTTTAATAAAAAGTGTAAATAATGTGGGGGTAAAACTGTATAATGAGTTGCCAAATCTTTTAAAAAATCTAGAGAACAGACAATTTTTTATAAATAAATTACAATTGTTTCTATTGCAACAGACCTATTCTGTAAATGAATATCTGTTGTATGAGTATTTATCATGGAAAATGTAAGTGTATACAATGAGGACTCATGTTAAAGAATAGGAATCTGTGTAAATCTGTAGAACTGGTAGCATGTTAAAACGTTGTATAGAATATGCTGGCGACAATTATGATTATTCATGTGAATAGCTGTATATAGAAATTGTTGATGTGTCCTTTACAGATTTTTACAATGAAGAATAAAATATAATCTAATCTATTATAGGTTGATGGCTTATTAGCTTGAGGCAGATCCAACCTGGAGGAACATACCTTTTCATTTGATGGTGAACATTATGTGGAGCTCATAATTCACAATATACACCAGACATCTAGGAGTCTGAATTAAACATGGCATATAGTATGCTGGTAAAAATTATAAATGCATAGAGGATTTTAGTCACAAAGACTGAAGGGATGAGAAAATGTTGAAGAATAGGGTGTAGATCTGAGGATAATATTTTAAAATGGACTTTAAAGAAACAGAGTATGAGAATGTGGGGTTGTGAGAATTTCAAGTTCCCAATTCCCACTTTAAAACAAATATTGTTTTTCTTTCAACAATACAATATAAATAAAGCTTGAGGTTTTTCACAGTGGTGAATATTATATATTATGGTGTTATGCAATGTGTCACAATGTTGTCTGGTAGATTGTTTCCAACGTTTTGGCCTCTTCATCTCCATGTAATTGCCTATCTACTAGACTACAACGCATCATGAACCAGAAGACTAGATTTTTAACAGTAAAGAATGAAACCTTCATATCTGGAGGATTCTTGACTCCACAGCCTTGCAGTAACCTCCTGGCTGCACCAGCTAGGGCTGCCAGCAGTACACAGTTTACAGTAGACCTGGTAACTTGCTTAATGCGATTTACTTTCGGGAGTGTGATAGCTGCCGACCAGGTGACAGAGACCTGATCAGACCAACCCTTGCGTTGGGTCAGTATATTGCAATCTTCAGTTGTTAGGAGTAGCCAGATGAGGAAAGTGAGTGGCCCAACAAGACAGGCTCGAAATATATTCAGTGTGAATGCCAGTGCACCAAAATGTGGCCTCTGTAATAAAACAGTTGTTTATGTTTTAAACATATCAGCATGGAGCTAAATCCATGCATTAAATTTTCCTGTAACAGTGAGATTTGAGGTTCTCATGGCAGTCAGTGTTAAGATTGCAGCTGTCTGAGATGTGGGGCTATGCAATTTGGTAGAGTATACATTCACAAGGCACCTACTACCTCTGCATATTGGGCAGAATGTTAATTTTTTGTCATTTTCATTTATTCCTTATTTACATTGTCCTTTTTTTCAGTCAATGTTGCTCCAAAATTTTGTTACCTATTTAACAGCATCACATCCAAGGGAAACATATCTTCTTCCCAGCATTACGTATGTAATTAAGAAATTTCCTGCTGTTAAGGAATGTGCTGATTTACTGTCCTCAATACAAAACCTGTTATTTTTTATATTACTCAGAGCCATAGTAATACAGTTCATATCTTCATGCTCTGTTTTTGAAGATCCATTTTAGTGTTATTGTATTATTTCTATCTAAATTCTGCAAGTCTTCTCAAGCAATATTGCTACTGACTTGTGTTTGGGAGTCGACCAGATAAAAATGTGGACGGATAGTTTTCAGTCCTTACCAAAGGGAACTTGTATTCTGGGATGTGATGCCATATAGTGTAGTATAACTTTTCCCTTATGATATCAATATAATACAGTATAAATTTTTCCACCTTTCAGAGCAAGCATCTACTTCCATTTCTTATACCCAGGAGATGGACACAGCACGTTTTTCTGAAATGACGACTTATTTTGAATATAATATATGATGTGATATCCCTGAATTTTCTTTATAGTCATTGCCTTTAGAACCTCAAATCTCACTATCATGACTAGTATTTTACAGTTTTCATCAGTCCCTAGAGGCACAGCCATGTAGAAACTCAGACCTCAATGAACATCGTGAGGTAGCTCTTTGGCTGTTCATTGAATCATGTTTGTTATTACTACATGCCTGGGTAAATATTTTTGAAAGTGTCTGATTCTTTACAGAGAGTGTCCAATGTCCAGATACAGCCAGTGTATGATACAAAGTTTTACAAGTGGGGTTCACTTTCAGGCTTGGGTATTGGGTAAGCCTTATAATAGTGACATTATAGTCGTCGTCATCATCGTCATCATCATCATCATCATCGTCATCTCTTGTTGCAGGTCTTTTATCCCTGGTACTTCCCTTGAACCAACAGTGATTCCCCTCCCCAGCTGTCAAATTTCAGACTGCAATACCTTCCATATTATGTGTAATGTTTCAAGTATAGCTATGTTTTGTTGTGGTTATATTGAATGTTTACCCGCTAGGGCTTCCAAATTTTTATTTAAAGCTTTTGTTGCTATTCCAGTGGCTCCAATCATTACTGGTGTGATGATACTTTTCATATTCTACATATGTTGTATCTCTATAAATAAACTCTTGTATTTTAGTTCCTTTCCTGCTTTCTTTTGCATGACATTTCTGACTGCTACTATAGCAACATATCAGTATGCATGTTTTATATATTTTGTTTTTAATTATTATATCTGGCCTATTTGCCATAATTCTCTACCCATCTATCCCTTGATTTCATAACACAGTCGCATCTTCATGTTCACACACACTGGCTTGGGTGTGTGTGTGTGTGTATCATTTGTCTGTCTTCAATGCCTGGTGCTTTGCATATTGAGTAATGTAAATGTGCACCAATTGTATCGCATCTCATCCTGCTGTTCGGCAGCTAATAGTTTTTTCGTGTTGTTTACATAAGTGGCATTTACTGCCACTCTGTTCCTTTAGAATTCAATTTTAAAATACTTTGTACTAATTGTTTGGTCATGAGCTGCCACTTTTGTAGTTTTATGTTCTCCCTTGATATCTTTAAATGTCAGCCATGCATATAATTGTTTATTATCCACCAGTTTTCACCTAAGTTACATGGGAATTGTCCAAGCAACTTTGTTTTGTCTTGTCAGCTATAATGTCTTTTACTATTATGTAACGTAAAACAACAAAATGCACACTTTTCAAATCAATGTTTTAATTCAAATCTTGGAGTCTTCTACATACTTGAAACATGTAGAAGACGCCAAGATTTGCATTAAAACATTAATTTGAAAAATGTGCATTTTGTTGGTTTAGTTTACATAATTGTATCACAATGCATGGTACAAAAACATTAAGTCTTTTACTACCACCACCACCACTGTCACTACTACTACTACTACTACTACTGCTACTATGCTACTACTACTACTACTACTACTACTACTGCTACTTCTGCTTCTCCTCCTCTTTCTCCTACTACTACTACTACTACTACTACATTCATTCATGTTTTCTAGGATATAAATTTCATCCTTCCATAACTTATTGATAATAAGCCTCAGAATTCTGTCTTGTAATATTAGAAACTTCATCCTTGTTTTCTGTAGCATGCAAAAATTGCCCTTCTGCAAGATGTGCAACAGTTACAAATTTGATACATAGTGATACAGATATATTTAGTAAGTGAACTAGGTCTTTCAAACATATTTTATTCTAGCAGCACATATGACTTGAGTTATGCTTTTAATTATTTAGCTACCTTGTGTCTCGATTGAAGTCATAAACTCAGTGTTTGTTGAGTGTTCTGTTCTGCTGTTTGCATGCACACGTACGCACATGCACGCGCACGCATTTGTGTGTTTGTGTGTGTTTGTGTGTGTGTGTGCGTGCGTTTGTTTGTGTATATATGTGTGCGTGCGTGTGTGTTTATTTGTATAATTTGTGTTGTAATTATTTTGTAATAGTTATTTGTTGACTTTTGAACTGTTAAGCTAGCAATTTAATAAATGAGATTTCAATTTAATTGAATTATTACTGAGATTAGTAGCATTAATTGGAGTCAAACTCAAAATCCTTTGATTTCTGAAATGAATTAAAAAAAAATAAAATGAGGGAATAAAGAAAGACTTAAATTGACTGACTGGCTGATTGATTGATTGACTGACTGAGTGATTGACCAATCGATGGATCGATAGGTGGCATGACAGCCAGGTGGGTATAAAAAGAAAGGAAACCAAATTATAAAAAGCAGAAAGAAAGAACTAAAGAAAAGTGGTTAGAATGCAGTTTGAATATTCAGTTTGTTTTACATTTGATCATGATCATTTCTTGTGAACCTGGAAATGGAAAAAGAATATTGTTTTTCTGGACTCTATTCAACTGGCCCAGAGCAATACAAAATGTTAAATATACTACAGGGAGCAAACAACATCCAAAATTTTATGTAGTTGCATGCCTTATTATAAATAAGAGAAATGAAGTATGTGACATGATTGGGTGTCTTGCCTGTGGTACATGCAAAACATGGCAGTCAGCAAGAGAATGACAGAGGACACGAACAAGAGCCATGCCATCTGCCACACTTTGATGTACACGGAGCACTGTGACTGTGTCCTGATGATGGCCGACACTCTGCAGAACATGCAGTTCCCATGGAGGTTTATCGTTAGAAAGCCCTTCCTCTAGGAGATGTCCTACATAGTCCTGGAGTTTCTCTGTAGTGAGTTTAGATGGACCCGCAAACACATGACGATCAATACAGAACTGGGAGTCTGGGAGCCAGCAGTGACCTGCTCCTAAAAATATTGATTGTATTCAACTGACTGAAACATGATTTATAAAATTGTTGTCATATGTGTCTTACTTAGAGTTCAGTGAACTGCAATGTATGCTATGTTATATGAGAATTTTGTAAGATAATTAGAAGAACTTCAGTCTGTAAGAAGTAGTTTTCATGTGCCATCGTTCTTTACACCCTACACCAACATCCATCCATGAAACAAATAAAGAACATACAAACATGTGTAAAATTTAATTAAGGAAAACTTTAAATAATTGTGAATGCACTACTATTCAAAAATCAAAATAATATATCTTCCTTTATGGAATGTTGTAGCAACATTTTACCATTTATGTTTCAAGTGAAGTTGATTAAATTCACAAGCATATCTAAAAAATTTAAAACTCTCAAGTATAATATTGTTAAATTTAGAGAATTTGTTTGAACACTTAGTTGCATCATGTCATTGGCTATAATTCTGTGATGTACCAATACACTAAGTTTTAGTAACTGGTACAAACATGCAGCACTTCATACATCCTTGTTTTAGAGTGTCTGCTTAATAATTAGATAATCAAGGATGAAATTATCAAAGTTATTTAATCTTTATGTTCAATTCCAAGAATATGTACCTGCAGATAGTGGTAATGGAACTGGTCTTCGTGTGAGCCGAGGATAGAGAGGGATAACCCTTGATAGAATAAGGTTGCGGAGGTGAGCAACATCAAGGCCAGCTCCAGCTTCAAATATCAGTACTGCATGTATGACAGAACAGCGCCATGCCGAACCAAGCCACCGACCATCATTTCCCCTTACAGATTCAGGTCCACCACCTAAAGAGTGGGAATATATAGACTGCATTATTTTGGGTTATGACTCTGAGGAGTCTCATGGGATGTTGCTAGTGTTTTGAGGGAACTGGAAGGCCATCCTGACAAATGACTAACATCTCTCGTTGTAGAACTTTTCCCGAACTTACAAAAAATTTTCTTTGTATATTCTGTAAATTTATTGACTATTTTTGTGCAGGTATTTATGGATCACATTACACAAATGCAACCCTTCACCTTTAAATGTGCATTTGTTTATGTATTGTCTTGTATGCACCATCTTACTTGGCTTTGGATGAATGTATTGTAAGCATTGTCTGTTGAGTAAGCCTCAATGTATTAAGGTAAAACCTTAACCTCATTCTTTTATCTTCACCAAAATTTAATAATAATAATAATATGTACAGAGTTTTTTCTGTATGAGGAAGTTACACTCTTTAAGTTTGTGGATGCATGAAACTGTTGCTGGAGAACTGTTGTGTTGTTCATTATTACCATTATATTGCTGTAACTCAGTAAGAAATATTGTTGGAGAAGTCTTTGTACTGGGACCATGAAATCATACATTGTTACATAAAACTTGTTACAGTTTTGTCTTGATTTTATTTCTCACAAATTCCACTTGTGGGAAACAAAATCTTTAGCATGTGCAGGTGTGAATATACATTTTGGTGTTTGTATATATGTATAATGGATACCCTGTGTAGCTGCAGATGTCTGCCTGTTCCAGAAGATGAAGAGCAGTAACCAACGGCCAAGTAGGCAGAATGGTATCAAGATGCATACTACAAGAAGTACTGGAAGGCCAACAACAAGTGCCAGAATCCCAGCCAAGGCACTTCCCAGAATGCCCCAAAGTGGATTTTCCTCGAGAGGGTGGCGGAGACGGCGTATGGGGGCACTTCTCATGTAATTACCCTGCACCATCTAAAACAATGCACACCAGATATTTGCATGCAGATCCAGACATAGGCGTAACTATAAAAAATTTTGGAGGGGCATTTGACCCTCTAATATTTTTTCTACCTAAGAATAATCATACAAGAATGTGTGCGTCTGTTGTGAGATTGGGTAAAGGTGGGTATGTATATTAAGGCCTGGTGCAAAAGAATATTTCCCATCTTTCAGACTTGACTTCTTCATACATTAAAGTTCATAATAACCATTTTCATTCCCCACCCCAGTATTATTAGACAAGTTAGGCTGAAGAGAGACAGGCTGACACTTTGGGGGTTGGGGGGGTGGTTATGAACTCAACTCCCAATTTCTTTGCCAGAGCTCCTCGAGAAACGCTACAGTTACCTAGCTAGGTATGAACCAGAGTTTTATTATCATGTTGAAAAGCTCCTGATATTAGTTTTAATTCTGAGTCAGGTGAATTCTGCTCACACCATCACACCCCTTTAATTGAATATCCATATTAATATTTCCATTCATGCCCGAGAATCACGAACGATCTGCCCTTACCCGTCCTTCCATCCCCTGTTCTTCCCTTCCCTTCCCTTCTTCCTCATTTCTCATTTCTCAAGGTCTTAGAGGATATTTAGGAGACTATGTAGACCTAATAGGATGGAAGCTAAAGAAAGTCTCGAAATGAGGAGCTGAATGCTTTATGTTCTTCCCAAAGTAATATTATGTGGTTTAACCACGGAAAATGAGATGGCAGGTGGCATGTAGCATACTTGGGAGAGAAGAGAAATGTTCACAAAAGTTTGGTCGAAAAATCTGAAGTAAACAGATCACTTGGAAGATATATGTTTGTATGGCAGCATTATAGTCAAAATTGGTCTTAAAAATAATTTGGAGTTCAAGCCAGTTGGTTCAGGTGGTAAAGGGCAAAACAACAGTGTAGCTGGAAAAATTGTCTTGACCTACTAGGACTTGAACCTGGTAGCTTACTTCTTCCTAGAACCGACGTTAAGAATGCGAGGAGCTCTAAGCTAATTCTGAGCCCCCAGTGCCTTCACTGCGTGAACAAGAACAGTTTACACATTTTATTAATTTGGGAAGGCAGTAAGTAATGACTTTTTGACGTTACTATGGAGAGAAACTGTGAAATAATTTTTCACTTCGTCGTATTCTGGCGGTTTTCGGTTCGTATATCACAAGGGAAACTGAATATTCTCTTTAAGTTTAGTCAAGGTTTTCCTCAGTTTCGTATTAATTTCAACGAACTGAGTCCTTCTAGAGAAATTAATAGTCACTCAGTTAGTCAAGAAATTTCTCCCCTTTGACGAAACCCTACGGTTCTCATGGCTAATGGCACTAATAAAATCAGTTTTTTTTTTGTCAGAGTGTAATTGTTTAGCTATAAATTACAGACAGACTTCACCTTCAGATATGAAATCTTTAATTTATTACGAATTTTAGGATTAGTGAAGTTACGATGTAATTAGAATAGAATACTAAGCTGTTGACGATGGCATGTACATGGTACATTAATCACGACTGGATACAGCCATAAGAATGTATTGTATCGCAATCAAATAATCTGAACCAAAACTCCTCTTGAGAAATGAATTTCCATCTTCTTCTTCGCTGTTATGTAATACAATGCAATTTAATAACTCGAAACATGGCTATTCAAAGAACATGTCAACGTCCAATTGCATTTCTTACATACAAATATTCACGGTCGACAAATGATCGCAAACTGATTTCCGCTTTCTAGACGCCTACTCACTAGAGTTAGGTTTTGTAATTCCGTGAGCTTGAATTCATTAAAATCATGGCATTTGCATGTATTTATACAATTATTCCGAGAAAAAACACAAAGAATACTTATAACACATTCTGCACAGAAAGTTTATCATTTCAAAAATACAATATTAGACTCCAATTTTATTATTATAAGTGTATAGGAATATGTTGTGGAGTAAAATTACTTCCAAGTGAACACTTAGGCTACTAGACAGTAAGTAAACACTGTTGAATTAATTCACAAACACTTATATTTGAAGTCCATGACTAGTCAAGGTATATCATCCTCAGCCTCCTTAAAATTCTCAGTGGCATAGCCCGAAGTTCTTAGGTGGAACATTAAAGGCTTATCGAATACCTGAGCTACTACTGTATAGATAAAACACTCCGGCACCTAAATATACATAATTAAGCATCACGTTTGAGGACAGCAAGAACTACTTAAATAAGACGTGTTCTATCATATTCATAAGGACACGTCGCTCGTCTTTATTCTGAGCTAAATGAATCCAGACCCACTTCCCCCACTCTATTTCTTTAAGATATAATGTAATATTATCATTCCACTTAGGCCTAGCTATTTCACATAATATCTTCCCTTCAGATTTTCCAAGAAAACTCTGTAGGCATCCTTCATTTCTTTCATGCTCACACGTTTCGCCCATCTCATCATCCTTAATGTCTTCATCGTAACAATTAGTTTCTTAACGACCGTACGAGGGTACGAGTTCCAGCCAAAGAGTGTGTAGGCTTTCTTAATAATTACACAACCGTGGGTTCTCAAGGGGTAATGTAGGTTATATTTCAAATAATACAAGATTCGCGATTTGCACGGCTTTTGAGATTTGAGATGTAGTCTTCTTGTTTATGGTACTTATTACTCTGGATGATAATTGTCAACATTTTGCAGGCACATGCTTCTTCTACCTTATTCCCGGAAGACAGAGGCGGAATGGCCCTCCGTACTGTTGAAGCCTGACCTGATTTTTACATAAGTACGTTTAATTTAAATAGAGTACTAAAGGTTTAGGCCGTGTCAGATTTATATATAATTTAACACAAGCAGTTCATGTCGTACATCTAACTCAGTCTGGGTGATTTCGTTTTTACCGTAAAGCATACTGTTTGCAGGGAGTTGTGTGACGTTACAGCAAATGAAGTTCAGTGTATTGTCGGCGTCATGAGCTCAAACACTCCACGTACGTTCTTAAGTCGTGTACTGAAAGTTATTTCATAAACTGTGTTTCCCAGGTTCACGTTCCCTAACTTGACGTTATTGTGCAGAGAAGGAGGGTAATTTGACAGTGTGAATCAATACATCAATAAGTAAGACCCACATAGTGAAATAGCGAAATATTTGCCCGTTCCAGGAAAGACGCGAGGAGCCTGAACAATTGCGCAGGCAGCGAGGTGCAGTGTGATGTAATTTACTTGCACCACGTTGGGATTAAGACATCTAACAGTTTATTAAATCAAACAATAAAAATGTACTAAAACGAGACTATTTTTCCTACAGTCCCTACAGCATCAGTGAAATGGATTAAGGATTTTGATTAAACTGCAGTTGTGTTTTTGCGTGTCCAGCTGCGATCTCTAAATATCTCCTCAATTGACATGTATGCAATGCGCACCACATTGCAAAAAATCGTGTCGTCGCTGGTGAGTCTTAAATTATTCGTGTAAGTCTTGTGAGTCACCTGAAAACAATATGACATCTTACGAGACTGGTGGGCAGTAGCAAACCGAAGCCGGCGTAGCTTAGTCGGTGTAGGGTGTAGGCTACGGGCTTCAAAACAGAAGATCGTGTGTCGATTTCCAACAGAGGATCCAGACCAGCTCTTGAGCTCGCTCATCTTCCTATTCAACGACGCTAGGTGCGCGTTCCACCCGGATGAAGCTGTCGTGACATGAAGTTATTCACTTTTCTCCATATCTTGCCGAGATTAAGAATGGGTAAAGCTGTACCTCCACTCCCTCACATGCCGTTATGAGGGGTAAGGGACAATTTTACAATTTTTTTTTCAGTCCTTTAGTACCTTACAGAGAAATGGAGTGTGAAACATTTAGTCACGCACTCAAAGCAAGGGAGGTATTTTAGCACATACGTAGAGTATAACAATGTGTTTGAATAATAAAGAAGAGAAATGCATGCAGGATTTTGATGTGATAGCTTGAACGAACAGACCACTGGAAGTATCTAGGGGTAGGTGGGAAGATAATATTAAAATGGATTTAAAGCAATGGCATGGGAAAATGTGGACTGGATTTATCTGGATGTACAGTCTAGTGGCGGACTGTTGTGAACACGATAACTGAACTTTGAGTTCAATAAAATGCTGGGTTCGTAACTAGCTTTGTAAACATTAGCTTCGAAAGAAGAGTTAAGTCGCCTTGTAATACTAATAGATACATAAACAAAGAAGAAACTTCCTTACTCTGTAACCAGATAAGAGCGGGGTCAGAGATGGAGCTCCCATCTTAAGTACTTAGGAAGTGATAATGTGGTTAGGGCTGTCGACCACTGAGAGGAGACATCGGTAGGTACATAGCAGTGATGAAATTATCAGCGGCGAGAAAACGAAGAAACCGGAAGTAAAATATATTCCACCACGAATCTCACATGTCTTCGTGTCAGTTCGAACACGAGGCACTGCGGTGAAAATATTAATTGTGCCACAGCTCACTAATTTAGATTTAAATATATCAAATATTTGTAATTCTATATGCATAAAACCGTAAGTAACACATGTGTACCTGATGTACCTCGACCACAGTTGGAAGGATCGGTCACTGCAACCAGTGCACAGCAAAAGACACAATTGTATCTGCTCACGTAATAAGGTCAGAAATACTACACAGGTGCTTAAAATAGGTCTAATATATATACTACAAGCGGCATCGCACCTTAGTCTGCACTTTATCTCTGTTAGAGATATAGAATCCAAGGTTCCGATAAACATAACTGGAGGTGGCGAAATATAAACCAAAGCAAATTAAATTAATGCGATTCCTTAAGTAATACCAAAAAATGCGCTATATATATTTTCACATAGAGATTTATTGACATTTCTTAACGAATTGTTTGTAAGTGCTGGGAATAAATGATGTTAAATTAATGAGATATATTAAGTTCTCAGGGCGGGGTGGTAGTTATGTAGGTTGTTGTCTTCTGGGGTGTAATACATATACCTCGTTACACGAGATCACACTGCAAATGACTAATCTTCGAAATAAATTCGGATTTATGCTTTCTTTACCAAGTTCTTAAATTGAAAGCATAAGGGAGAAGAGACGCACCTGTATTTGTCTCTTTCCATAGTGCGTATATTTGGTTAACACTTTTAAGCTCAATGGTCACTCTACGTACCACCAGGCTTAACATTCAAAAGTTTTACGCTTTCTCCGCAAAATGCATGTATGTTTTTTTTTTCAGAGATCTCAGAATAAACAGCATTTACCTTCATACACATCATTAACTGACTTGCTTTTATAACTGAAACTGTTTGTGTTTTTTTGCACGGTACAACCGGAATATTTAAATATAATTGTGGTCTTTAAAGTTTAATTGAGCAAATTGTCTTCTATTTTTGTCTTCGACAGACAAAGAGTTTATATCTATTGGCCAGTTCCATAATTAGTTTTATTCATTTATCTATCCTGTGGCGTGTGTCCGCCTTTCATTTATTCAACCAATCCATTGTCTAGTTCCCACAGCGCTAAGATAGGTGCTGCTGTCAGTTTATAGAATTTTAGTTGTTTCTCTTAGAGCGCTGTGGCTACTAAAATCTACCACCAGCATTAACACTGAATACATTTGGAAATTGACGGATAGTGTGATAGTTCTTGCTTATTCACCGTACGTTTTAGATTAGCCAGTGATAAATTTCATGCTGTCTTATAAACAGCATACAACTGACTCTTTCGAACTAAACAATAGTTAATAGAAGTACTTTAAATGTGCCTTCCCATCTTTTACACAAAACACTCTGAAGGGTTCCCTCGCCCTCCCGTATCCAAAATGCGTCACGTTCATGTTAGAATTCGCAGAAGTCTTGCCTATGTAATTACAATCAAATGCGAAGGATAAAAATAATGTTTTATTAGTGCACTGTATTAAAAGACTCATATAAGCATATATTTAATGCAGTCAAAATGGACTAAAAATATACTTCTTTTCTCGCTTGGGAACATGAGTAGCAACAACGGCAGTTACGTGCTAAAGAAAACAGTCTTTGTGTAAACTGTCGGATTATGTTTGCCCGATTTTATAACAAAAAGTTAAACAATTTGACACCTGTGTTAGTCACCTCAGAAAGAGCACGAGACAGTGACACCCAGTTCATGACGAATAAGAGATTCGTCCCTGTTCGTGTTTACTTTTACCACAACATTAACTTATCGCTGTTACATGACCCTTGAAGCAGAGGTGTTATGCCGAATCCCGGCCTGATGGGGAGATGAAAATAAAGGTTCTGTAAAATTACTTCATCATTATTTTGAATGTTTTAATAATAAGCTTAATTGAAAATAGTTCTCCTATTTAATCTGACACTGCTTCATTCGTTTCAGTATTTCTGAATTGTTGTACTACTATAATAAATAAGCAGATTAGTAATTAAAATCTATTTTGAATACAATTTTTTTCTTGTGTTGTTATTATCACTGTAAACCCTAATGTATAAGAATATTTTGTTTCGTCATAGTAAAGTGATATCTTGTATTTAAAAAATTAACGATCAGATACATAAATTTGCATTTCAATTGTTTTTTCCTCTAATTTTTTTTATTAATTGCATCTAGGATACTGAAAGTGGAAAGAGGAAGCACTAGAACGCACCCTGTAGAGAACTCGCTTTGAAAGAGCCTATGGACCTGTAGCAAGACAGACCACAGAATGAATGATGAATTGCAACTACAGGCGAGTATTTTCAACAGATTTTATGTGAATATAAGAATTGTTTCTTGTCATTTATGCTTTTTGTTAGAGCACTTTGATTGGAAATGCGGCAGAATGCGAAGTTGTTTTCAATATTAATTTTATTTCTTATTTTGGTACTATTCCTACAATTACGTGCTTTATGGTACACTGAATGTAGGAGTTTGTTCTAAATTTTTAAAATTCTCATCCAATTTTGTTGTGTGTTAAATAATTTAGATATTTCCCCCAGTTTACTATCCGTTCTAGAGCACCAAAATCCCTGTTATTATAGAAGTGTACCCGCCTGGGAAGTATTACTTGATAAAAATGAATGGCTATCGAACTGGCTAAGTTACGAAGAATATTGTGTGTTATTTTTATTCTGCCCAGTGCACTTATCGCAAGACAAGAACTATTCGTTGACAGCTGTAGGAGCATTTCTGTTAGGCTATGTATTTCAAAGAAAGAATATCACTTCATGTGCCCCCTTCTTGGGAATTCCGCGTGTACAGTAGTGAGTCCCGTGTGATTGCAAGGTTCACAAAAAGAGCAGCACTGTTTTATTTTTGCATGACATCGAGATTTGTAGCAACCACATTATCTCTAGCTTTACACTTCCCGGCGATTTGTTCTATGTTCTTTTCAAGTTTTTTGCCCTTTCGTGTAAAACTTTATTCCTGCATCTGCGCTCATTTCACAGGTAACGGTCAAGAATCCTTGTCTGACATTCCTCGCTTTTCGAATATAGGTCAAGTCGCGGCCTTTCGAAGCGTGAAGCAAAATTTCCTATGAAACGCTTCCATTTACGGCTTATTCATTCCTCTAGGTGCTTTATTGAAAGCGTATCAAGCATTTTTAGCTCCCAGATCGCTTTCTACCTACTCCTGCTGTCTTCCAAAGTAGTTACTAGTTGTCCGTGAGAAAAAGATCTATTCCCACTTACTCTGGCACAATTTCCCCTGCAGATAAGAAGGAAAATTTCTCAGGTTTTCAAAAGGCTGCACCGTTTCGCATCTTATGTCTTTGTCTGCACAGATTGATATGCATCTGATTAAATTAAAGCAAAATGATATTACCTCATTTTCACAACAGAATGATGATTCATGGTCGTTTTGAAATGGTCAATTCATTTTCCCATAAACTTCCCTAATATCTGATTTTATGAAAGTCCGTTTGCGACTCTGAAATTATTACAGTTACCAGTCCCCTAAAGTACAGAATAATTTTCCAGAAACTACACAGAATTTCTTCAGAGAGAATCATGCAATTGTACTAAAATGGAGGTCAGTTTCTCTAATTAGAAGAAATTGTTTCGAAATTTGTGTTACACCTGTACTTTACCTTGGCTGCGTAAAAACTTATTTCATGCATAACACTCTGGGTATAATTAAATTTTGTAGGTTGTTAACCCGGTACGTAGATGGGAGCATGCTGTATATGTGCTTCTCAAAGAATAGGTTGGGAGAGCCTGGAATGAAATAACCTTGCCAATGGCGGACGTTTATTTTTAACAGAACGAGACAGTATATAAAATATGCAGGTGATATGTTGATACTTGGACGATGGGTGAGAGCGACTGAAGAAGGAGTAATACAGATTAAAGAAGATTCAAGCACTATATTAGTGGCAAACGAAAGCAAAACAAAATAAATGAAAATAAACAGAAATATAACAAATTTAGAGCAAGATCTGATGATGAATGGATAAGTATTTGAAGGGGCTCGAAATTTTACACATTTAGGCGCCTTGATAAATTCAAAAAATTTAATAAATGATGAAATAAAATCAATGATTGCTGTAGGTAATAGATGTTTTATAACCTAAGACAAATATTCAGGTCTAGAGCCATGAGTAAAGCAGTTGCAATTAAGTTATATACAAAGACGGTGAAAACTTTTGTAGATTTTGGGAGTGGAACATGGACTATGACTGAGATGGTTATAACAAGACTGGGTACATGGGAGAGGAAAATTTTAAGAAGTATTCATGGACCAGTGGTAGAGCAACGAATATGGAGAGAAGAACTAATCAGGAATTGAGGGAGCTATATAAAAATCTAGACATAGCAGATATTAAAACAGAAAAGACTGGAATGGAGTGGACATGTAGTAAGGATGGATCAGGGAAGGACAGTTAAGAAAGTATTTGAGAGTAAACAGGATGGAAGTAGAAGAAGGGAAAGACCTAGATTGAGATGGATGGAAAATGTAGAGAAGAATCTACTGGAGATGAAGTTTCAGAGATGGCGACAGAAGGCAGTCGATAAAGAAGAATGGGCCTCCATAATGAAGGAGGCCAAAGCTCTCAGAGGGTCGTAGAGCGAAGGAGTATGTAAGCAAGTAAGTAAGTAAGAAAGTAATGGCGGATGTTAGTGAATACATAACAAACATCCAGTTTCCGCAAAGTCTGGAAATTTCTTGACTGAACGAGTGAGTGTTAATTTCTGCAGAGGTACTTTACTTCACTAAGTTATTCAGTTAATATTCTCGTTCAATTCGCTGTGGTGCAATTTTCTGTTGTCAGTTTTAAATATTACAGAATCTTAACGTTTGCAGCTACGGCCAAAGGCCTCTCGCGTTTTTATGATGTAGCCAACAGTTATATATTTGCTGCTTACGTCAACAAAGTCTTACTTTCGCTGCTGTAACCAGTAAATTATTACGTTTCCTGTTGTAACAAATAAATTCTTACATTCGACAAATTCTCACGTTTGCTACTATAGCATATAAGTTCTTACGTTTGCTGCTACATTCAGTACATTCATACGTTTACTTTTTATCCGTACGTTTACTGCTGCAGCCAATAAATTCTTACGCTTGCAGCTATAGCCAATAAAATGTTGTGTTCTCTGCTGTAGCCAATAAAATTTTATGTTCTCTGCTATAACAAACAAAATTACACTTTCACCAATGAAATTTAAAAGGGACCTTATTTTCCAAACACCGGCTATTCTGGCAAGTTATTTGTGGTTTCAAGCAGTCCCACGAGGAAAATGCCGGGCTAGTATTTGAAGTTAGGACATGGCCGCTTACTCGCACTTCCTTCCCAAATCATTATTCACCATTCTTCCTACCATCAACAAACTTTATATGTTGTGCTACTTCCATCGTCGAATAATAGTGCGCAAATAAGTAAACGCCAAGAAAAAAAATCTTATTGATTAAATGAGGAATAAAAAAAAACAACTAGACGCCACTTATTATTCTATTGTACTTCTTATAGGCTCAACATGTTTCGGGCATTACTATGCCCATCATCAGGAGCTCGTGACTATAATGTTGATTACCACACTGGTCGTTTCGGTCTTGGTTTGTTGTTTGTTGGAGGTTAGATGCGGTTAGGCTGGAGTAGTGTCCTGATTGCAGGCTAAAGCACAACTGCAGCCTGCAACCAGGACACTACTCCAGCCTAACCTCCAACCTACAGCAAACCAAGAACGAAACGACCAGTGTGGTAATCAACAATATAGTCAAGAGCTCCTGATGATGGGCATAGTAATGCCCGAAACATGTTGAGACTATAAGAAGTACAATAAAACAATAAGTGGCATCTAGTTGGTTTTTTATTCTTCAGTTATCACAATGATGCACGGTCTAATAAACATCAGATAAACATCAAATATCTTATTGTTGGATTTAGACTAACCAGTTAGTTGAGGAAAACGTATGAATATAGTGTGTTGGTTTGAGATTTGAGTTTCTCACGGAGGTAAGTATGAAGATTACGGGGATAGAGGACGTGACGCCATGTAGTGGAATGAACCTGCTACCTCCATCTTCAGGGTTTTGAGGAGAGCCGGTGTTTCACTGACGAGTGCAGTAATTAATACAAAAAGGCAACAGACAGAATGGCAGTGTACGTATAACCTTAACATTGTGGCACCTGCGCTTAACCATTGTAGCTATGGAAATGCAACAATTTATTCCCTTTGTATTGATAACCTACATGTAGCTGACAGCAATATACAATTGTTCAATGTTGCCATGGTAATTAAACAGTGGTTTGCTTTTGCATTTCTGTTGAGCTACGAAATATTTCATATTGCTCTCAAGAGTACCAGCGTTCATAGTTATCCATGTATAATGCCTGGTATTTTGTCCGATTGTAACCTTATTTTGGAGATTCTGGACAGATTTTTGTAAAAGTAGCAAAATTTCAAGGAAATCCACCCTTTGGCAACTGCGCTGTTGGATGCGGACAGACAGACGGACGGACGGACATGACAAAGGTAGTAGTCGCTTTTCGCGACTTTCGCGAACGCGCCTACAAATGTACTTGAGACCATCTGCATAAAATACTACTCAATTTCTTGTATGAATTTTTCTGATTGCGTCCTATACGCTAGAGTTAATCCAAGAGCGTTTTCAGTACGACTAACGTGTGATAATCGGGCAAGCAGCATGAAAATAAAGGCGTGTTCAGGTGGAGTCTTTCTAAAATCGATGCTCTGTTCTATATGCTACTCTTCCTTTTACTTAATCAGTGTTTCCAATCTATTTTTGTCTAAGAAGTTGGAGAGTCGTAAAGTCAAGCACACACTGACCTACTTTCTTCTCTCAAGTATTCAAGAAATAAGAACACTTTTGGGAGCCTAGAAACGTTAAGCATTCAAAAGACCAAGTGTGACTGCAAGGCGCCGTTTTATCTACCGTAAATGTTTAAGCCAATCATAAAAAATGTAGCCTGCATGCCTACTAAATCAGCCGATTTTGATATGGATTCATTATTAGCCATCAAACGCCAGAATCTAGTGGGTTTTGTTTGGGATGTCCTGTATTCAGATCTCGACCCGGTAACTTGCTATCTTTTCTGAGATATTTCATAGAGTTACTCAGTCCTTCTAGGTATATTACAAAAAAATATATCAACCATTGTGAGATTTAGTGTTCTCAGGGCGGCCGGTCTTCCGGGATATATCGCAGTGTAGTTTAATGTGTATGAGGAACCCACTGTCTCCATTTTATGATATTTTCTTAAATATGGAGGCAGTACGCTTCTCGGAAACTTTGGTATGTATGTACCAAAATACACGGCGTCAAATCCAGAAGATCATAAGCTTAGTATATCAAATGAGGCCACTAGCCTTTCCTATCACAATCTCACTGTTGAGGTTTCTAGATAATACACGACTAGACACACACACACACACACACACACACCGTTAGGACTTTTCTGAACGAGATATCTCATCTTACTTTATGTTTATTCTGAGGTCCAGATAAAACAAACCCGTTAACTTTACTTAGCGGTTAGCCGACTAAGATGCCTACCTGGGACCGTGCAGCCTGCTATGACATTATAGTGTTTGGATAGTTTACCCGTTGATAAGGTACCACATTTTCGCCACGAGGCTATTTTCCCACACACTTAACTGCGTTTTTCTGTAATGGCAAGTCTGCAGTGGTAGCCAGGACTGTTTTATGTAGTACCATGTTATGTTATTTCAAAGAAAACCTGATGGAAACTTGAGGGTTGTTTGACCGTGCATCTTCCTCATAAAATAACTTGAAATGCCACCTTGATGCAACAAGGTAATTTTATTAACGTATTCTTAGCTCGACATGTTTCGGGTACATACGCCCATCATCAGCAGCTTTGGATGTTGTGTTGCATCATATGGTTTTCTGCATCGAGTCTTTGGATGGGTGGTGGTCTTGAGAGCCGCTGCGTAGGTCGTGTGTACGGTGCGGATAGTGCCGTGCGACTGCACGGCACCATACGCGCTACATCCCCCGCCCGTATCATTTTTCTCGATTTTATCACCCGAACAATATTGGATGACGTGTACAGATAAGTCAGCTCCTCATTATGTAGTTTTGTTTTTGGCGCAACAGGCCCCAGTGGGCCATGGCCTCCTCATTCACGAGGTTTCTAGATCACACACAACGACGCACCACAGTTTGTAGGACTCCTCTGGACGAGTGATCAGCTCGTCGCAGAGACGTCTACCTGACAACACACAACACTCACAACAGACAAACGTCCATGCCTCCGGTGGAATTCGAATCCACGATCTCAACAGGCGAACGGCCGCAGACCTACGCCTTAGACCGCGCGGCCACTGGGACCAGCCATTATGTAGTATTTTCGTACATTGTTTAGGTTACATTTGTAGGCACTTTAAAGGGCTAAAGCGATGAAATATCTTACACATTTTGTATCTTCATTCACATAGTTGCATCTGTATCTGTACAGACACCAAAGAACGGAAGGAAACCTAATTAATGTTGCAGGGTGAAGTAGCGCATTCCAATTATTGCGCTTTTATGAATGCGATAATTAAGGATGTATAAGAGACTTACCTCTCTTATAGCACCGCAGAGGTCAGCTGGTTGCACTGTGGTTACTACATTGACGTTCTCCTAAATAGTTAAACCTGGCATGTTATTTGTCATTGGAGGGAAAAACCACATTCCAAGGTTCCTTGTCGCTGAGCGCGAGGCTCAAGTTATTTCCATTTCATGACAGTTTGATTTGTTTACTGAAGTGACGAGAAAAAATTACAAAGAACCATTGGTTTCCTGAAGGCGAAGTGTAATTCAGACCGCTCTGATTTTAAACCAACGCTACCTTCAAAGTAAAATATGAAACAGTTATACAAATGTCGCATTGAAAAGATAAATACGTTAAACAATTTAAACAGTTCAGAAGAGCTATTTACTTTACGCTGTATACTTATACCGTCTGTTCTGAACAGAAATTGAACCTAAAAGCGCGCTACAGTCTGGAATACAAACTTACAGACGTTCCAAGTGCGTCATTTCTTTGTATTTCGTCCTCCATTATTATAATACACACACACACACACACACATATATATATATATATATATATATGTGTGTGTGTGTGTGTGTGTGTGTGTTTGTGTGTTTCTCATGTACCTTCATTGTTGACAATTATCAACGTTTCAGATGCTACATTCGACGTAAACCTGCTACGCAACATGAGGATCGTGGGATTTATTAGTACTTAGAAGTGGCCTAATTACACGCCGACT
>Ga0123354_10001526_pt1 | contig 28355 bp, 26 predicted proteins | sample TergutLab28metaG_2_FD_97872 | JGI IMG/M metagenome (GOLD analysis project Ga0123354, IMG submission 97872) | Labiotermes labralis P4 segment gut microbial communities from Petit-Saut dam, French Guiana - Lab288 P4 | ecosystem: Host-associated > Arthropoda: Insects > Digestive system > Gut ... | reverse complement strand
TTAAATTATCCGGCGGTATGAGTCAAATGAAAAATAGCAAATTATTGTTTTCTATATGGGAATCTTATGGTAAAATAGAATTACTGAAAAATATTCTTGATACCGGTTTTCAAATTAAAGAAAACGAAGCCATGAAAGAAATACAATTATCGGTGGAAGGAAAACCGGTTGCCGTTCCGATGCAAGTCTTTTATAATAGTTTTTTACCTTATGTGATGGAAGATAGGTGTAAGGAGTTTTCGGGACTGATAAAACAAACGTTATCAATGTTTGATGAAACGAAATGAAAAAGGACAAAAGTGCCTTCACACAATCCGGGTTTTAACGCAACGTAGCGATATCGAATAGGGGAAAGCGGCAGTAACGCCGCCGCCCTACTCGATTTGCATTTTCTATCTGAAATTCGCCCAACTTCCTCCGTTGTAGCAATTAGTGAAGCCGCTCCTTTTCATCATGCTCACGGCATTGCTGCTCCTCATTCCGCTTGCGCAAACCACTACGATATTTTGCTCTTTATCCAATTTCGTCAGCGCTTTGCCGAGTTCATCCAGAGGAATGTTTTTTGAGTTTTTGACATGTCCGCTCGAATATTCGTTTCTTGTACGGACATCTATTAATATCGCTCCGTTATTCAACAGTTCTTTCAGATCAACTTTAGGACCTGAAGCAAATAAGTTACCGAAAAATCCCATAATGTTTTATTGTTTTATTTATTGTTTTATTTATTGTTTTTATCTCTCGCAAACAGTATGTTGAATAATAAACCTCCCATAAGCATTCCCCATATTGTGCTCATTATCGGTGATGAAGTTATCGGGCAGGTTCCGGTGCTGCATCCTGCATAGCGCCAATAAAGGTAACCGCCGATACCGCCGACAATGCCGCCGACCAAGTAATACCAATTTTTTTTTACCGTAATCATAATTTTATCCATAATACTTTCGATTTTATTATTTTGTTCAACTTTATTTGTATCATAATTTAGCAGTAGCCGCACAATAGGTTTTATATCCGCCCGAAAGATTTTTTACATTGGTAAATCCGCGTTGCGTTAATATTTGTAATGCCAAATATCCCCGCAATCCTATGGCGCAATAGACGTAAATCGGTTTATCCTTCGGAATTTCGTCCAAACGTCCGCGCAATTCGTCCACCGGAATATTCATCGAGCCTTCAATAAAATTTCCGGCGGCTGTTTCTTCTTGTGTGCGAACATCCAAAATAGTCACTTCGTCGGGATTTGCCGCCTGCATTTCCCGCCATTGGATAACAGGCATTCGCCCGGTTACGATATTGCAAGCCGTATATCCGGCAATCGCAACAGGGTCTTTCGCAGAAGAAAACGGGGGTGCATAACAATGTTCCACTTTCGTTAAATCAAATACGCTTCCTCCCGATTTGATCAGCAGGGCAATCTGGTCGATGCGTTTGTCCACGCCGTCGTATCCCGCGCCTTGCGCTCCGTATAATTTTCCGCTTTCGGGGTCAAATGTCAGTTTGATGCTCATTTGCCTGCCTCCGGGATAATAGCCCGCGTGAGAACCCGAATGCGTATGCGAACTTTGATAAGGAATGTTTAATTGCTTCAATCTTTTGGCAGCCAAACCCGTAGTAGCCACAGTCATGTCAAATACTTTAGCGATAGCCGTTCCGATAGCGCCTTCGTATTTCTCCGTATTTCCTTTCACCATATTGTCGGCAACCAAACGCCCCTGACGATTGGCGGGATTGGCTAAATAGTTCAGCCAGGGTTTACCCGTTATCGGATGAGGAAATTCGACGGCATCGCCGACGGCATATACATCTTTTGCGGAAGTTTCCAAATATTCATCGACCCAAATGCCGCCTGCCTCACCGATTTTAAGTCCCGCGGTTTTAACCAATGAAGTTTCGGGACGAACGCCGATGGATAACAGAACCATATCCGCGGGAATGATTTCTCCGCTTTTCAAGCATACCTTGATTTTTCCGTCTTTTTGCTCGAAGCGTTCCACCGTTTGTTCAAGATAGAGTTTTACTCCTTTTTCCGACAGATGTTTATGTATGTGTGCCGCTATCGAAAAATCGACGGGCGCCATCACCTGATTCTGCATTTCCACGATGGAAACTTCCGCTCCCGCATGGTGAAGATTTTCAGCCATTTCCAAGCCGATGAATCCCGCGCCTGCCACAACCGCTTTTTTAACGGCATGAGTATTGAGATAATTTTTGATGCGGTCTGTATCGGGGATATCCCGCAAAGTGAATATGCCTTCCGTATTGATACCTTCCAGGGGCGGTTTTACGGGCGAAGCGCCGGGTGACAGCAATAATTTGTCGTAAGTTTCGGTATATTCGCTGCCGTCAGCCCGTCGGACGGTTACTGTTTTTGCAGCAGTATCGATATCGACAACCGTATTTTCAACCCTCACATCGGCATTGAATCGCGCTCCGAAAGAATCGGGCGTTTGCAGGAACAGTTCGTCCCTGTCTTCGATTGTTCCCCCGATATAATAGGGTAAACCGCAATTGGCATAAGAAATATATTTGCCTTTTTCGAGGATGATAATATCGGCAAATTCATCAATTCTGCGGATTCTGGCTGCTGCGGTGGCTCCTCCCGCCACTCCTCCGATGATTACGTGTTTCATTTATTGTTATTTATTTCAATGAATAATTCGTTGAATAATTGTTTCGCCAATGCCCAATTCTCTTTGCAAATGCAATATTTGATGGTTGGCAGCGAGACCGATTCCCGGTCGATTAATCCGGCGTCTTTCAATTCATTCAAATGCTGCGACAGGGTGCTTTTGGCAATGGGCAATTTTTCCGACATATTACTGTGATAACAACAGGTTTTTTTTGCCAACATTTGCAATATGGCTATTCTGACGGGATGTCCCAATGCTTTAGCGAAGCGCGCCAGATGTTCTTGTTCGTTTGTAAATTCTTCGGACATATATTATTAATTTTTCGTTTGCAAAGATACAAATAGTTTCGTTATTCGCAAAAATACGAACGATGATTTTATGATTATTATATTATAACTTTTCGGGAATGTTCAGGCTCTTTTCCGGTTGCAGACGGAACTTTTTTTATTCAATCGGGAAGTAAATGCGTAAATATTTCATGTTCGTAAGTCCGGCGATTATGTTCGTGAGTTAAACGCCGGACTTCGGGAGTCCATACATTGGACTTCGTAAGTCCGCGTTTGGACTTCGTAAGTCCGCGCTTGGACTTCGTAAGTCCACGTTCGGACTTCGGGAGTCCAATGCATGGAGTCCGTGAGTCCAATGGTTGGACTTCGGGAGTCCACCGATTGGACTTCGGAAGTCGAAATTCTGAGATATAACCCTGACGGACAAAGTTTGGTTATTTTCCGGATTCCGAAAAATGCGTATATTTGCAAAATGAAATAAAAGATAAAATTATGACACCTCTTGTTCAAAACAATCTGAAATCAATTCAGCATATTTTGCATAAACACAACGTGAAACATGCCTTTGTCTTTGGGTCGGCATGTACTGAAAATTTCAATGACAACAGCGATATTGATATAATCGTTGCTTTTCATAAGCGCTATTTTGATAATTATGTAGATAATTATCTTTCGTTGGAATCGGAACTTTCAAAATTATTGCAAAGAGAGATTGATATTATAACCGAAGATACGATTCAAAATCCTTATTTTATCCAATCAATAAATCAAACCAAAATACCTGTTTATGAATCTTGAAGTACAAAACCGGCTTTTATACTTTTTTTCCAAATCAAAAAATGGATGATTGCACATATATTTCCGGACGATAAAACCGCATGCTGCTGTCAATTCCCGATTTAATGCATTGTTCTTTGAATGTGTCCGCCAATACTCTGTAATCGGGACTTAAACAGTCGTATCTGTCTCCGAAACGGGATTGGTATTTTTCTTTGATTCCCGCAAAACGATTGTCCAAAGCCTTGTAGAAGTATTCCCGCGAACCATTCCGCAAAGTCAGCCCGAACCCGGGAAGAATATACGATGCCCCCGATTCTTTTGCTTGCTTTACAATTGCCGTTATATTTTCCGTGGTATCATTGATAAACGGAAGTATCGGCATCAAAGTAATACCCGTGTATATGCCTTTTCCGGCCAACAAGCTTATTGCCTTGAATCTTTCGGAAGCGGGTGGCGCGTATGGTTCCGTCTTCAGTGAAAGAGAATCATTCGCCGACGTAATCGTAAAACTGACAGCCGCATAAGTTTTCGCAATATCCTGTAAAATATCGACATCCCGTTCAATCAGATTGCTTTTGGTAATGACATGAACAGGGAATTTTTCTTTTGCGATGATTTGTAAAGCTCTGCGGGTCAGTTGCAAGTCTTTTTCGACAGGCATGTATGGATCATTCATTGAGCCCGTGCCGATGGTAGCCCTATTTTTCCTTTTGGGAATGAGTTCTTTAATCAATAACTCCAAGGCATTCTTCTTTACCGAAATCGTGGAAATATCGTTTATCCCGTAACATTCGCTTCTTGTGTCGCAATAAATACAACTGTGCTGACAACCCCTGTAAAGATTCATATTGTAGGTGATTCCGAACCATGTATCTTCTTCCTTGAGTTTAGACAATATACTTTTTGTTTCAATATATTGAATCACTTATGATTTATTATTGGTTGTCGGTTGAACGAAAAATAATGTTTGCCCAATCATGTATCGGGGCATATTGTTTTATCAGTTTCCCGTCCTTTGCACGAAACAATAATTGCGGGAAGACATCATCGACAGAGTTATCATAAACATAAAGCCTGTCTACAACGGGAACAAGCAAACTGCAATTGGCTATGGATTTGTAATAACGATTGATTATTTTTTGTATCGGCACGTCATGCCCGCCATCCATTACTCTTTGAGCAATACGTGCAGCATTTATTTTAGGATTGTTGGTACCGATAAAAAACAGACGTATAAAGTAATCTTTCATTTTTGCCTGTTGAATGAATGATATTTTGTCGGGAGCAGACAATACGGTTTCAAAAATCAAACTACGTCCGTTAGCAATACACTTCTCTCTCATATCAGTAGCATAACGAACTGCTTTCATTACAGCTTCGGGAGAGTTCCAGTTTCCAAACATGTCTCTCGCAATATTGTCGGGGTTGATGTATTCGCAACCGGCCATCCATTCGTGTTTTAATATCTTATTTGTAACAGATGTTTTACCTGAACCGTTTGGTCCTGCGACAATAAGAAGTTTTGGTTTTTCCATAATCGCTATATTTGTTGAGATTGTAATTCAGCGCAAATACGATTGTATTCGCGCTGAATATTTTCAATCACTTGTCCGGCAATCTTTTTGTTCCTGAGACGTGCTTCATCCGCTACTTCTTGCATGATTACGAGAAGTTGTTCATCGGTAGGCTCATCATCCTGCAAAAAACTATAAGTCATATCCACTTTTGTATCCATTACATATCCGATTTTTTAATTTTTTGCCGGTTCAATCCCGAAAGTGAATCCGCCCTTTACACGTTCTATCAATTCGGGTACAATGTCTTCATATTCACCCAAGATTCCGAAATCGGCATGATGAAAAATAGAGGCTTTGGCGTTGTGGTCAACAGCTACTATTTTACCCGACTCCTTGATTCCCGCGATATGCTGGATGGCACCCGATATACCGATTGCAACATAGACTTTTGGGCGAACGGTTTTACCTGTTTGTCCCACTTGGCGCGCATATTCGGCAAAACCATCATCCACCACTGCACGGCTGGAAGCCCATTCAGCTTTGATTCCCCGTGTTTTGAGGGCTTCGGCAAGTTTCTTTGCCAATGATAATTCGTCGCTTTCGGTTCCCCGTCCGCCGGAAACGATGATATCGGCATCGAATAATCCTTGCAAACCGCCTTCGCCGCGAACGGTTTTGAGTATTTTCGCGGAAAAATGTTTGTCGTTTAGTTGGGGTTTAAATGTGGAGATTTGACCGGTTCGTCCTTTTTGTTCGGGTGGGATTTCGAATGTTCCCGCACGCGCAGTTGAAATCTGCGGAAATTCGAATCCGAGAATTGTAGCCAGCTTGCTTTCTCCGTATGTCGGACGACGCGAATGCAGAATCGGATAAATAATTTCTTTTTTCTTTCGGTCGATATAATTGCCTATTTCCAATCCGGTACAGTCAGCCGTAACGCCGCTTCCGGTCTTGACGCCGATTCGGGGAGCAAGTTCGCGTCCCGAAGTAGTTGCGGCAAATAACGTTATTTCCGGGTTCCTTTCTTTAATGATTTGAGCGATAATGTCGGAAAACGGCAACACCAAGTATTCTTCCAATCGGTCGTCTTCAACCAAAATCACTTCATCGGCGCCATGTTCGAAGAGCGTTTGCGTCAGCGGCTTAATGTTTTTGCCGATTAACACGGTGGAAATTTTGGTGCCGTTTCCCAATTGATTCGCCAGGTTACGAGCCGGTGTGAGCAGTTCGATCGACGGGCGGGCGACTTTACCGTTGGTGATTTCCGCCCAAGTCAAAATACCTTTCGCACCGTTTCGTATATCAACGACAGGATAATCCGGCATTTCTTTTGTTTCCTTTTCTTTTGTTACAGCCTTTTGCAAAGTGTTTCCGCCTGTATTGAATTTGACGATGAAATCGTCCACCAGCTTCTTTTCCCCTTGTCCTTCAGCCATGAGAACCGGCGGACGGTCGCTCTCGATATTCTTGACGTTAGCCACAATCGTCGGCGAGCCCGACAAACCGATTTTATCGGTAGCCAAATGAATATCATCAACTCCAAAAACATTAATCTTGGCATAACGTGCTTTTACAGCTCCGACCAACGAAGGTTTGCGCGGCGGAATACCTGTCGGAGTGAGCGAGATAACGCATGGCATCGGAAGCTGAATCATCTGATAGCCGCCTTCTATAATGCGTTTGGCAATGATATTTCCGTTACCGTCGGCTTCCGCCCGTTCCACGAAAGTAGCCTGCGGGATACCCAGATTTTCGGCTACCTGCGAAGGTACATGCGCAGTATCTCCGTCGCTAGTCTGCCTGCCGGCAAAAATGATGAACGGTTCCTTACTCTCTTTTGTAAATCCCAAATGCTTCAACATTGTGGAAATAGCAAGTCCTGTGGCATAAGTATCGCTTCCTCCGAGTTTTCGGTCGGAAAGCAGGAAAGCATCGTCATATCCCATGGAAATAGCTGTACGTAAAGCTGCTTCAAAAGATTGCGGTCCCATTGAGCAGACAATCATGCGTGCGTCGGGATATTTCTTTTTAAGTTGCAGTCCGGCTTCAAGTCCAAACTGACAATCAATATTTATGATTGATTTTGCTTTTGTTCTGTCCATCAAGCCGTCATCGCCCATACGCATTTCGCTTGGGAGAGGGACTTGTTTTATTAAGCTGATAATTGTCATATTCAATTATAAATTATGAATTATAAATTTTTAGGGTTATTTGAATTACATATATTTGTAATCGGGACCATTCCCTCCGTTGGGAACATTCCATGTAATGCCGTCGCCGGGTTCCTTTATGTCGCAGGTTTTACAATGCAGGCAATTTTCGAAGTGGATTCTCAACTCCTTGTTTCCCGACTTGTCGGTATGAAGTTCATACACTTCGGCAGGGCAATAATATTGACAGGGAGCATCATATTCTTTGATATTTATTTTGCTGTATGTTTCCGGATTATTGACTTGCAAATGCGGTACCTGTTTTTCGTCGTGAAGCGCTCCCGAGAAATAGACATCGGTGACTTTATCGAATGTCAAGGTTTTATCAAATTCAAAATCGGATGATTTATCTTTAAAAGTCGGTTTCCCGATAGCATCAAGCGTTTTTGTTGTTTGGCTGTCGGGATGTGTTTTCAGTTTTCCGAAAAAACCCGCACCTCCTGTAATAAATTGCGTTCCGAAACTGAAAGCTCCGATAATCATTCCATTCAAAAATCCCTGACGGAAATTGCGCACACAGTGCAGCTCTTTATAAACGGGACTTTCATTGATTAATACTTCGTATTGTTGCAAAGTTTGTTCCGAAAAATCGTTTTTCTCCAACGCGATTAAAGCCGTTTCGGCAGCCGACATTCCCGAACGCATTGCCAAATGCACACCTTTCAACGCAGGCATCGCCAAAAATCCGGCGGCATCGCCTACAATCAACACATTATCGGTATAAAGTTTAGGCAGTGAATAGCAACCTCCTTCGGGTAAAGTTTTTGCTCCGTATTCAACTAATTTTCCGTCTTTGAGGAATTTTGCAACTGCCGGATGCGTCTTCCACATCTGAAACGCCTTGTGCAGGTCGAATGTCGGGTCGGCATAATCGAGTCCGAGCACCAATCCCACTGCTATCTTATTATCGTTTAATCCGTAAATAAATCCGCCTCCGAATATCTTATTGTTCATCGCGGGATATCCCATGGTGTGATATATTTCGCCCGGCTTGATTGTTCCTTCGGGCACACTCCAGAGTTCTTTGCATCCCAGCGAATAAATCTGAGGATTCTTGTCTTTTTGCAAATCGAATTTACGTATAAGTTTTTTTGTTAAACTTCCTCGCGTACCTTCGGCAAGAATGGTCAGTTTTGCTTCGACAAGGCTTCCGGCTTGAAAGTTCTCCAATTTCTCGCCGTGATGATCAACGCCGGTATCAATGGCTTTCGCTCCGGTCGGTTTTCCTTTTTCGTCGTACAGCAATTCGCTCATGGAAAATCCGGAATAAATCTCAACGCCTTTTTCGGCGGCTTTGGTAGCCAGCCAACGACAGACTTCACCCAATGAAGCGGTATAATTACCCTTATTGCTCATGTATGGCGGATCGAAAGGTAATTTGATTTTACCCGTTTCACTCAGCAGAAGCACCGCATCTTCGGTAACTTTTGCATTGAGCGGGATTTCGCTGAAATCCACATCCGGCAACAATTCTTTGAAAACATCGGGACAGATAATTGCGCCCGATAAAATATGACTTCCGATAGAATTACCTTTGTCAATCAGCAGGATTCTTCGTTCAAGCCCTTTTTGTTTTAACAGATCGGCAAGACGAATAGCCGTAGCCAAGCCGGAAGGTCCGCCGCCGATAATCAAGATGTCCGCAGACACTGTATTGACATTATTCATTTTTAATTCAATATTATATATAATTGATAGTATTTTTTGACCGGATTGGTGAATAAACTAACGTGCCGTTTATACGTTCGGATTTCATAAGTTCAATACTTGTTATATTAAAATTAACCTGTTTGACATCGGGTTTAGTAAATCCGGCAGGCATTATTACTTCACGTGCAATAGTAATATGCGGAGTGTATTTACGATTTTCCAATATAAATCCTTTTTGAATCAATCGTTTAGTTAAATCTTCCTGCAAAACGGAAATTGCATTATTTTCTTTTATCCCGATCCACCATGTATTGCCGCCGTCGCGCTTGAAGTAACCAACCTTATCGAGCATAAGCGTGAACTCCGAAAACGGAATATCGTCCATAACCGCCTTTGCCGCTTCCGTCTGCCGAATGTCACATTCGCCAAGGAATACCAGCGTCAAGTGCAGGTTATCATCAAAAGAAAAATTACCGCGTAAAGCTGTTTCCATTAAACTATCGCGAATTTTTGCAACAGTCGCTTTTACTTCATCGGGGAAATTTATCGCTATAAATAATCTCATTGTTTACCGCATGGAAATGTACAAATTTCGATAATATGACTGCAAATGTACGTAATTTATTTGAATGAAACACTGTCGAATCGCAACAATTTCAAGTCAGACACTATCTTGACAGTAACTCTGTTAAGTTTGACTAAAAGATGATTCCCGTCGTTTTCATAATTGTAAATAAAGAAACTGAATTTTTTTAGTATATTTGCAGCCAAACATAAGCCGGCGGCAAGCAACCGGGCGCCCTTTATAAAAGATAACAATATAACTTATGAAACAATTATGTGTTTTTTTATTTATTTCTCTGAGTCAATTATTATCGGCACAACCTAAAACGGAAACACGAGCGGTGTGGATAACTGTTAATTACGGATTAGACTGGCCAAAGAAACCTTATCAAAACAGCAGAGATATCGAACAGCAGAAAGACGAATTGAACAAAATACTCGATCGGTTAAAGGAAACCAACATTAATTTGATCTTTCTTCAAACCCGCATACGGGGCGACGTCATCTATCCTTCCAAAATAGAACCACGCAGCGAATTTATCAAATCATTCTTTGCTAAAGTGGATTACGATCCTTTGGCATACGCAATTGAAGCCTGCCACGAACGAGGGATCGAATGTCATGCTTGGTTTGTGGTTTATTCCATGGGAGTGAAAACATTAAACAAGCAATTGAACTGGAATATTGCGGCGCTCGATCGCAATCATCTCCTCAAAACATATAAAAAGGAGATGTATCTCGATCCGGGAAATCCGGAAACGGATACGTATATACTTTCACTCATTAAAGAAATTGTGTCGAACTACGATATCGACGGAATTCATTTGGATTATATTCGTTATCCCGATGTTTCCACCGATTTTCCCGATAGAGATACTTATCGGTGGTACGGAATTGGAACAAGCAAAGACGATTGGCGAAGAGCAAATGTTAATCGCCTGGTATATGCCATTTATGATACGATTAAATCGATGAAGCCCTGGGTGCAGGTAAGCAGTTCGGTGTTGGGATTGTATCAACCCGTTCAGGGGAACGGACAGAATTGGACAGCCTATTCTTCGGTTTATCAAGACCCGGTGGATTGGCTTTCAAAAGGGAAGCAAGATTTTATTGTCCCGATGACTTATTATTCGGGCAAGACTTTCTATTCTGCTGTCAATGATTGGATATCAAGAGTCGGTAACCGATTTGTTGTTCCCGGTTTGGGCGCTTTTCAAATGGAAATGAAAGAATCGGGTTCGAATGCATCGGTTCTTTTAGATCAAGTGAACTTTTCCCGCGAAGCAAAAACCCAAGGCAATTCTTTTTTTCGAGCCGCTCAATTGGTAAACGATTTGAGCAATTTCGGTAAAAAACTTCGCTCGCATTACTATTCGGCGCCGGCTTTATTGCCGCCTTTGCCTTGGTCGAATCAAACGATTCCCGATACTCCCACTTCTCTTTCCGCCTATACCGACGACAATATGCTGTTGTTGATATGGGAAACTTTGCCTAAAAAGAATAATCAATCGTTTTTCTACAATCTGTATCGTTCCGAAACGTTTCCCGTGGATATCGGGAATCCGAAAAATTTGGTTGCAACTCGCTTAACCGATAATTTTTTCCGCCTGCCGATCGATAATCGCATCGAGTCGGGGTATTATTATATAGTAACCGGTTTCGATCGCTATCATAACGAAAGCGTTGGTTCGAAACCGGTCTTTTATGTTACGGGGGATTTTAAAAAATGAGTGTGTGATTAACCTCCGAAACATAGTTTTCTTCATTGTCTTCGATAGGATCGATTGATAAATCGTCGGCTCTGTATTTGCATACGTAATAATACGACTCTTCATCGCCCGTCCCTTCGCCGAATCCATAACCGAAGACAATCACGCCTCCGGGATTATCAATCGAATAGGAAATAGTATCTCCTGCTTCGAGAAATGAAAGGAAAGAATAACCGCAGCCCGGAATATCTGTCCAAGTCATTGAGGATGTATCCGGAAGGAAGCGGGAATTACGGGTGGTTTGTTTTTTGGAAGCCGTCGGAGCAATTATCAATATTCCGTGTTTTGTCAATCGACTTGCTCCGGCTTTCGGAATAAAAGCGGACACCAAAACATGGCGGTCCATTTGTTCCAGCGGCGGAATCCATGTTTGCGCCGGGTCACCGATGCCCGAATTAACGACGGACCCGGTCAAATAAGCGCATACGCCTACCGGTTTGTCGGCGACAATTGAGCATCCGCTCGCATTGGTCAATCGCAATTCTACAAATTCACCGGCATTCAAACCCGACAAGGAAGCCTTACCGCCGGTGTCTGTTACGGGCGCTTCGGTAATTCCGGTTACGGTAATCCGGGTTCTGTTTTTTGCGGCTACCACACGGATGCGATTTTCCGACAAACCCGGAATCATGGGAACAACAAACCGGCGTCCCCATTGGTTGACGGGAGGAAGTTGCTGAAACAGCACATCGTTAAACTTTGTTCCAATGGGAATTTGCGCCATACTTGCAGTAGTAAAAAAAGCTGTCGGTTTGTTGGTTTTGATATATTTTCCGGTCATGTCGCCCAAAAAGGAATAACCGCAAAATACTTGTCCTTTGTTCAGGGTTGCTTTAAGCGCTCCATTCTCGCAGATGCTTGTCTCGTTTTCTCGCGCTATAACCATATATCCGCTTTTCGGGTCATATTGAAAACCGTTCTTTATACGAGCCGGATAAGGTTGGTAGCTGATGCAATAATACGCATCTCCCCATTTATCGATCGGTAATATATCGGTTACATCCGTACTTAAAACGGTTTGAATCATTGCGCAAAGCGATATCGGCTGATCCGATACCACCTGCAGTCCTTTTTTAAAAATTTGATTCCCGAATCCTCCGCAGGTTCCCGTACTTGTCAATTCGCAATAAACGGCTTTTATTTGCGCTTGGGTTAATTGGTGAATAAAATGTACTCCCGCATTGACGGTAAAAGAAATATTCAAACCGGTGTTTTCGACAAAATTCAACCATACTTCCGTTGATGTTTCGGCAGTTATTTTCAGTCCGATATTTATTTTATTAGGCAAATATCCCGATCGGTAATAGGCATTTTCGGGAAATGCCAACCAGAAATCGGTCCCTTTCGGCTGCCTGTCTAATTGAATCGTCCGGTTTTCCAGCGCGTCGATAAATTCGATTTTCGAGGCTTTGAAGTAATTATCCATATCGGAGAAAATCAAACGAATTTCTCTCGGCTGTGAGGGTGAGTCAGCTGAAGGCGAAAATAACTCCCTGACATCTTCGTCGGAAATATACCCTTTGCTCGCTCCATCTTTAATAATGGTAAAGGTTTTTTTATTAGCCAGCCTTTGTTTTTTTGACATCATACTTTTATGAACTGAAGATTTAACTCTACTCTATACAAATAACATTAAATTCCGAAATATTAAATTGAACAATTGAATGTTTCGCTGTAAAATAAAAGGACAACAACGCAATAAACGGTTTTATGGTCGATTTTTGCTTTCATTTGCCACAATGTAACTAATTTATAAAGTATTACAGAATTCATAATTAAATAAGGAAACATATCAGTACCCTACAAAAGTATAAGGAAAGAAGTGAAAATAAAAGGAAAAAGTGAAAAAACTATATCATATTATGATTTATACAATAAAAAAAAAACAGTGTTTGTGTGAAAGAACCGAGCTTACTTAACTAATGAAATCAATAAATAGCATTTTATTTATCGGTACTAATCATTCAAGGCTGATATATTTTTTTTCGTCTGAATTAATCTTGTTTTTTGAATTAATAATAATGAACGTCCCATTGTTTGACAGACCCAAAGTGTGTTTTTGGTTTTCTTTCGATGTCTTTTCGTTGTTTTTCTATTTAGATATAATTAATCCCTAAAGAAAAATTTCAGGAATAGGCTTTTGCGGTTTTTTGTAAAAAAAAGAGGATACATCTGATTTTGACACATCCTCTTTCTATCGGAGAAATTAATTAATCTTTACTGTCTTTATTTGACTCTTAGTCGCCACTTTGACAATCAGCGGCAAAGAACCCGTGCGTCCATTTAAGGGGTAATATCTTGCATCTGAATCGCTTTCATACACTTTCTCTCCTCGCAAATCATAAACAATTACTTTTACTATCGGGTCGGAAGCAGATGAGACAACATATATCCCTTTCGAATCGCCATAGACTTTTAAATCATCCGTAACGGTGATATCGGCGATGGCTGTCGGTGAATTTCCGAATCGGAGTGAAAATCGTCCGTTGCTGATTCCGGTTTCGGTGTTATTGAAAGTATAGGTATAACTCGATTGTCCTGTCAAGTCGATCGTACGGTTTTCCAAAGCATCGAATAATTCTATTTTCGATGCTTTCAAATAATTATCCATACCGGAGAAAGTCAGGCGGATTTCCCCCGTTTGAAGGGTTTTGATACCTAAGGGAACGATAATTTCAGCGTTGTTGTTGATAAAATTGATGTCTGTCGGCATATCACCCGCCAACGAATATATTTCCGGAACATCATCATAGGGAGAGAACAATTTTTGAACATCTTCGCCATCGACAAATTCGTTTTTTGCTCCTTCTTTGTATCCGATCAGCGCATACGAAACGGAGTAGTTGTTTTCGGCTTTGAGTCGCAGGATGTTTTCTTCCTTTTCACCGTTCCGTAAATTCGACGAGTTGCCCGATGGGCGGACGGCGGATATTTTTGTCACATCAAAACGAACGTTTCCTCCCTTATACGTTAAAAAGAACCCTTGAGAGGGAGCTATATAACGTGCAGTCAGATCGGTCGGATTGGTCGTGGTGACGGCACCCGACGTTATATCGACAAAGTAGGATTCAAATGTGTATCCGTTCCAGACTTTGAAATGAGGTTCAACGGAAGCAGTATTGTCCTTGCAAAACTCAACCATGTCGATAGACGACATATAAGGATTACCGACTAAAAATTCGTCTTGTGCTTTCAATCCGGTTGTATTATGAATAATCGGATTAGTAAACTCCCACGTGTTTGATCCGGAGTTATAGTTTTCCGGAGCAAAGCGGTAATTGCCGTTATTCGCTTCGCGTGTAATCGACTCGGTTTTACCGGTCAACCTGTTGATAGCGATCGGAACACTTAAACCGTCGTCGATGTAGTAAAACAAGCTGGTATTGGTGGGTTGGTTATACACCTGAGTTCGCCGGGCATACAAACTTGTCGAGTCGGCAAAGAAAGGTAATTCGAGGATACCGTTCGTTACGATGATTCCGTAATTTTGCCCGCTTCGGATATTCGGCAGAAAGTCCAAATCGTTTAAATCATTGAAAGATCCTGATTCATAACAGCCGTAATTGCTGCCGGTCATTCCGTATCCGTACATATAGAAAGCAAAACCGTCGGTACCGTTCGATGTCACCGGTTCAGTCATGCTTGTGTAAGTCGTTGTCCAATTTCCGACATCATAGTTCGTATGATCTTTTACGACGGGCCCGAACTTCATCAGAAAGGTCAGCGGAAAACCGCCGAAACCCAAGTCACCCGTAACTACTTTTCTCAACGGAGAAGAAAGCATATACCAGCGTTCCCTGCTCAAAGGAGCGGCAGAAACGGCTGCTGAAAACTGCATTCGCTCGGCGTTGGAACTATATCTGAGAACGGGATTCATGTTTGAGTTTTTTTGCTGCTGATATTGCATCAGTCCGAAGTTCAATTGAACATACGCCCTCTTATATGTCAACAAGTTGGGATGTCCTAATTCACCGCCCTGCATGAAATAAATGATATTACATGCCGTAGCGGTTGTTAAGTTCGGGTAATTTTTGCAATTACCGGGAATATAAATGTCATGGTTTGATGATGGCACAACGGCGGGAGTCCAGTTGCGAGCATTATTCCAGTCTTGTTTTTGTGCGTCTGTTCCGCCGGTATTTGCTTCGGGCGTCCAAACTGCGTAGCTTTTCGCGTAAAAGTGAATCGAAAACCGCCCGTTCTGAATCCCTGTGGCCGTATTGTTGAAAGTATAGGTATAACTTGCCAGTCCGGTCAAGTCAATCGTCCGTCCCAACAATACATCGACAAATTCTATTTTAATTGCACTGACGTAATTGTCCATCCCCGTGAAAGTAAACCGAATATCTCCTGTTCGTCCGGTTTTGATACCCATGGGAACAATAACATCGCCGGTGTTGTTGTTGATGAAGTCGATATCTACCGGCACATCACTCGCCAACAAAAATACTTCAGGCACATAATCATAAGGGGAAAATAATTTTTGTACATCTTCCCCGCGAACAAAATCGTTGCTTGCATCGTTTCTATGTCCGATCAATGCGTAAGAAGCGGAGACATCGTTTTCAGCTTTGATTCGTAAGATATTTTCTTCCGCTGCCGCATTCCAGCAGGCAGAAGGAAAAAGCACGATAAATACAAACAACCCTAATGAGAATAATTGTCTAACAATTGCGGTATATTTCATATTATCATTACCTATACGTTCACACTTCAATCATCGGTTTTCTTTCGTTTTTCGTTGTAAAACTTTACAAGTATAAAAACAACACAACAAGCAATCAATACATGTAATCCGTCGTGCAGAGGCGAATTTTGTCCGATACCGGAACCGTCGCCCGGTCGTTGTCCTCCACCGGTAGGATCCGCCGGATCGGTATTAGGATCGGCTCTGAAAAACCCGCCGTTATCTTGGATAAAAGCGGAAGCAGCTGCAGTCTCACTTGTAGAATTGTCCGTTCCGGTCTCGTTGAAAAAACCACTGTTATTAGTGGAAATTTCATCATTATCTTTATTCCCGGCATAACTTATCACAGTTGCTGTAAACAGCAAAATCAAAGTGGATATAAAAACTTTTCTCATATTTATTGTTTTTTTGTTTTTAATCGGAGATTGCGAGCGCTCCCGAATCACGTTCAGCCCGCAATACCCCGATTTTCATATTATCTATTATTCTCGTTTAAAATCTCTAATTCACTATTTTCACGGTTTTCACCTGATTCTTAGTTTCCACTTTGGCAATTAGAAGCGAATGTCCGGTAAGTCCTTGTATAGGATAATACGCGGCTCCCGAAGTGCTTTCAAACACTTTCCTTCCTTGAAAATCATACACGGTTACTCGTTGTACAGGATCGAAAGAAGACGAAACAACGTATAGTCCTTTCGAATCGCCATATACTTTCAAATTGTCGTTAACGGTAACATCCGGTATCGCTGTCGACGATCGTCCGAATCGGATTGAAAACCGTCCGTTTTGAATACCCGTTCCGGTGCTATTGAACGTATAGGTAACGCTCTTTTGTCCGGTCAAGTCAATCGTTTTGTTTTCCACGGCGTCGAAAAATTCTATTTTCGATGCTTGGAAATATTTGTCCATTCCTGTAAAAGTCAACAGGATTTTTCCCGTTTGTTCGGTTTTGAAACCCAAGGGAACAACTATTTCTCCGTCATTGCGGATAAAATTGATGTCTGCCGGTATATCACCCGCCAGCGAATACATTTCGGGAACACTATCAATAGGAGAAAACAATTTTTGAACATCTTCGCCTATGACAAAATCGTTGCTTGCCCCCTCTTTATATCCGATCACTGCGTAGGAAGCGGCACGATCGGAAATTTCGGCTTTGATACGCAGGAGGTTTTCCTCCGACGTTTCTTCATCGCTTCTCAAATTAAAATTGACTGCCGTACGAACGGTTGAAAGGCTTGTTACGTCAAAAAGAATATCGCCTCCCTTATACTTCAAGAAAAATCCTTGGAAAGGAGTTAAATAACGTGAATAGGGACTGGCGGGATTGGTCGAAGTGACGTTGCCCGTCGCAACATCCACAGAGAAGGAATCGAATAAGGTTCCGTTCCAGATTTTGAAAGTAGGATAAATAGAAGCGCTGTTTTGGTCCATAAAATTAACCATATCGAATGAAGACATATAGGGATTACCTACAAAAATATCTTCTCCGTCAGACAAACCGGATGTCGAATAATAAAACTGTTGTTGGAAAACCCCGTTGCTGTTTTCCGGAGCAAAGCGGTAATTTCCATCATTGGGTTCACGGGCAATCGTCTCTGTTGTACCCAAGAGTGTGTTGAAACCCACTTGACCGCTTTCTATATAATAAAACCTGCTCGAATTGGCAATCGGTTGATTATACACCTGCGTGCGATGAGCATACAATTCGGTTGAATCGGCAAAGAAAGGTAATTCGATAATACCGTTCGTTTCCCTGATACCGTAATTTTTTTGATCCCGGGTGCTCGGCAGATAGGTTAAATCATTCAAATCATTGAAAGTGCCGGTTTCGACACAACCGCTGTTATTTCCGGTCATTCCGTATCCGTACATATAGAAAGCAAATCCGCCTGCGGGAGACGTGGTTACCGGTTCGACCATACTGGTGTAATTGGTGGTCCATTGTCCGATGGGATAATTGATATTATCCTTGTTGATAGGACCGAATTTCATCAAGTAGGTGAGCGGGAAACCTCCGAAGCCCAAGTCGCCGGTAAGGACTTTTTTCAGCGGAGAAGAAAGCATATACCAACGTTCCCTTGCCATGGGAGTTGCCGAAACAGCGGCAGAATACAGCAATCGATTTGCGGTACTGTAATTGCCGAGAACAAGATTCTGGTTATTATTCTTTTGCTGCGTAGATTGTTTCAAATCGAAATCCATTTGTACATAAGCCCTTCGATAGGTCAGCAAATCGGGCCTGCCCAATTCGGATCCGAAAATGAAATAAATATCGCGGCATTCCTCCGGAGTCGCATCATCAAGCATCGGATAATAGGCGAGGTTTCCCGGAATATAAACATCGTTACATGCCGAAGGAACAATAGCCGGCGTCCAGTTGGCGGGAATATTCCAATTCCGTTTTTCATCACCCGTACCCAAAGTGTTATTTCCCGGTGTCCAGAGAATGGGAATTGCCCCCACGGAAAAATGAGTGGTATAGGTGACGCCGCCGGAAGTCATGCTTACGGTATAATAACCATCCGATAAAGTTATGGTAACATTGGTTTGATTCCTGGAATTGTTTATTTCGCTTCCGTTTAATTGCCAGATAATATCTTTCGGCGAATTCGGATCGGTTTTAAGAACAAATTGAGTGGTATTGCAAAACGACCTCCCGTCCACATCCAAATAATCTTCGTCGTTGACGGTGAAACCGGGAGTATAAGAGGGGTTATTATTGTGCCCGTAATCGGCGACATAGTAATACGACTCTTCCTTACCATATCCTAATCCGTAAACGGTTACGCCGTTCGGATTATCAAATGTGTTCAAAGTATTTGATATGGATTTTGAACAGAATGAGTAACCGCTGCCGGCAACATCCACCCAGTCGGAGGGACTGAAAAGGATAGTTTTTCCATTCCATGTTGTTTGATCTTTAGTTGCCGTCGGAGCGACTACCAAGGCATAATAGTTTTTCAAGTTCGTAGGATTGGTTGCGACACAGGTTGGAGCCAGCGCCGATATCCTCACGTTTCGTATCATTTGTTCAACAGGAGGGACCCATGTTTGAGACGGGTCACCGTCACCGGAGTTTATTGTTGCACCCGTTGTATAAGAGCATACTCCTACCGCATTGTTGGCTGTGATAGATGCGCCTTTCTGAGTAGTCATTGATAATTCCACAAAATCGCCCGGATTCAAGTTGGATAAGGAACTCCTACCGCCTTGACCCGTTACAAGTTGCGCTCCGCTTACCGTAATATTGGTCCCGCTTTGCGTTGCCACAACCCGAATTCGTTGTTGCGACAACTGCGGTATCCCGGGAACAACAAAGGTGCGTCCCCATTGATTGATCGGCGGAAGTTGTTCATACAATAGATCGTAATATTGGGTGCCATACGGAATTTGCGACATGGTTGACATAGCAAAAAAAGCAACCGGATTATTGGTTTTGACATACCTGCCGGTCATATCGCCTCCGAAACTATAACGGCAAAATACATCTCCCTTAGTCAAACCCGATTTAACAAGAACGCCGTCCTCTCTTATTTCCGTATTATTCGCTGTCGCAACTATCATATATCCGCTTTTGGCTGTATAGTTTTGTCCACCTGCAATATACGTTGGATTAGGCATGTAATTGATAGAATAATATTCCGTACCCAAATAGCTTTGTTCCATTACGGCTGTAGCGCCTGAACTCATGGAAACTTGAGATAGGGCATAAACCGAAATGGGGTAGTCTTTGGATGTAACCGTTATTCCTTTTCTAAGAGTTTCATCTTTTATGCCTGATCCGTTGCGAGTCAATTCGCAATAACTTGCCCACATTTGTTCGTTGGTCAATTGATAGGTTGTAACGCTATTGTCTTTAACATTAAAAGATGCGCCTGATGGTAATCCGGAGAAAGAGATCGACACTAAAGTCGCTTTTTCCGCGATAATAGTCAGTTCGACATTAGGTCTTCTGCTATCCGGCTGGTAATCCTTACGATAGAAAGCATTTTCAGGCATCGCCAGATAGTAAGTATACCACTTAACTTGTGCAGATATGGTATTTGCAGAAATTAGTGCAAATAACAACAAAAAAATTTGTTTAGTAAACGCGGTACATTTCATATAATTTTTTATTTCTATTAATGTTTATAATTTCAGAGCTTTCATTATTTTATAATACTTATAATACGCTTTTTTCCTTCTTTTCGCCGTAAATTTTTACTAATACGAAAATGACACAACAAGTAATCAATACGGGCAATCCATCGCTCAAGGGTGAATTTTGTCCGATACCCCCGCCTCCGCCCGGTCGATTGCCCGGATCGGAATTTGTGAAAGACCTGTTGCCTTCTTTGAAAGATTCGGATTCTTCCAAATTTTCGTTTGAGAATCGGTTATTACCGTTTTCGCTGAAAAACCCGTTAAGATTGTCGCCCGGTTGATCGACCGGGTCGGAACTTGTGAAAAACCCGCCGATTTTTTCGGAAGAATCGGAGGCGTCCAAAATATTGCTTGAGGATCCGTCGTTTTCATTCTTACTGAAAAGTCCTCCGACATTTTCGGAAAAATCGGAAGCATCCAAAGTATAGCTTGAGGATCGGTTGTTTTCATTCTTACTGAAAAATCCGCCATAAGGATCGGATATTTCTTCATTGTTTCGGGGTTCCGAAAACCCGGCATAACTTACCGCTGTTGCAGTTAGGAGCAAAATCAACTTTCGTTTCATAATTTCGTGTGTACTTAGAGGTTAAAATATTGATTATTCTCTTAATTTCTATCTTCGCCTATATTTGGCTTGAAATTTTAAAACAAATAATAATAAGTTCAAAAAAATAATTAATTACGCTATTAAATGAGCTATTATGCAAATATAACTTCTTAACCGAAAAAAACTTTTTTTCAGTTTATTTTTGTTTTTTTATATATCGGAAATACGATGTGTACCGTTTCAGAAAAAAATTACATAAACATTATATACAGAATGGAATCTACATTTAATAATGAAAACATGATAATAATTACACAAAAGTAGAGATAATAACATTATTAAAAAAGAAAAAAACGAAAAAAATATATCCAATATTTGGACTGAGAATCATAATAAATTATTATTAATGGGTAAGAAACAAAAATATGCATAAAATGAAGGCTATAAATGGATATTTATGAAATTAAAATATCACTTATGATATTAACATATATTTTTTGTTTGATTATATCTGTTTCAAGCATTAATTAGAGAACAAAATCAATTATATGACAAGTGTGTGACCGGAGAAAGGTTTATTTTTCCGTTCTTATCGTGTATTTTGCGTTAACTAATGTGTTAAATTCTATGAAAGGAATTTATTAATAGCCGGATGTTGGATGGGTTGTAAATAAAATAAAGGATGCATCAAGAAATGACACATCCTATTATTATTCACCGGTTCCTACTCGATTTAAGCTGCTTGTTTTTTACGTTTGGCTTTAAAAATCTTCATGATAATCAAAACAAAACCGCAGCAAATCAAAACAATCATTCCGTCGCCCAAAGGCGCCTCCTGTCCGATACCACCAGAACCGGGTCGATCGCCGCCATCCGGTGAGGGAGGATCAGCGGCAGTGGTAGCTCTGAAAAAACCGTCGGCACCACCGGAAGATTCTCCGGCCGTTGATCTCGTTGAGCTTGAATTGTCTTTGAAAAACCCAACGGTAGCGCCCGCAGTATTTGCCCTGCCATCATCGGATCCTTGATCGGATCCTGCAAAACTTGCCTCTGTTGCAGCGAACAGAAAAATCAATATAATAATACCTAATTTGTTCATAAGCCACAAATTTTAAATTAATAATTAATGTTTATGGTTTTCGTTTTATTCTTGGTTACTACCTTGACAATTAATGGCGATGGATGTAATGCAAGAAAAAAACAATAAAACTAATGTCTTTTTCATTAGTTTGTGTTCTGTTAATATCACGATTTGCTTATTATCACCTGTTATTAATTTATTTTCATAATATGAAACAACACCTCATTTATTGTGCAAATGTACACAACAAATGAAGCAAATACAAGAAAAAAATAAAATAAAAAAATCCATTATTGACTGAAGTAAGTGAATGAAAAATGGATTAATTACGTTTAAAGTGTACCATCAATTAAAAATTGACAATATCAAATATTGGATTTTTGTAATTTCATTTATAGAAACATACCTTGTATTATTCCATATATCGGTTATTTTTATGATATATATGTCGAAAAAAATATCTCAATCAGGAAGAAACTACAGCTAAAGGTATTTTTTTGTTTTTTGTAATATTTTGTTCTCCTAAAATTGTCGAGAAAAGACATTTCATCATATCACTGCCTGTTTACCTTGCAATTACCTCTGTCTCGCCGGCTATTTCTGCATTGATATTTTGCTGTTTCCTTTTCTCTGCACCTCAACACAAATCGGGCCTTAAGCGTTGGGTCCTCTCAATCGCTTGTTGGAGTTCCCACTCCCGAATATTGGCTTCATGACCCGAAAGAAGCACGTCGGGAACTTTCCACCCCTTATAATCGGAAGGACGCGTATAGACCGGAGAAGCCAAAAGATCGTCTTGAAAAGAATCGAATAACGCCGATTGCTCGTCATTGATAACACCCGGAATTAAACGAACAATGGCGTCAGCCATGACAGCCGCGGCTAACTCCCCGCCGGTCAGGACATAATCGCCGATAGAAACTTCAAGAGTAATCAATTGTTCGCGAATACGATAATCAATCCCCTTGTAGTGACCGCATAAAATAATCAGGTTTCGGCAAAGCGATAGACGGTTCGCCAGCGGTTGACGAAACCGCACGCCGTCGGGCGAAGTATAAATCACTTCATCATAAACCCGTTGTTGCTTCAATGCGGAAATAGCACGGTCGATGGGTTCGCACTGCAAAACCATCCCGGCTTGTCCTCCGAAAGCATAATCATCCACCCGTTTATGCTTGTCCGTCGAATAGTCGCGAAGGTTATGAATGTGTATTTCTGCCAAACATTTGTCTTGCGCTCTTTTTAAAATGGAATATCGGAACGGGCTTTCCAATATTTCCGGCATTACAGAAAGAATATCGATTCGCATAAAAAACAATTATAAATTATATTTTATAAATTATAAATTATAAATTATGAATTAGTTTACTCTTCGGAGACTGAGTAATTTTAAATAACGTTATATATACTTTTCAATTCATAATTCATAATTTATAATTCATAATTCCTTTGTATCTTTGCGCAAAATTATAAATTTATGTCTAAATATTGCTTTTTTCTCTTATTTTTTATCGGTTTCGGCTTTACAGGTAACGCTCAAATGCAAGAACCGGTTAAATGGAAAACCGGAATCAATGAATCGGGCGAAATTGTATTTCAAGCGACCATCGAACGAGGCTGGCGCTTATACGATATGAATTTGCCCAGGGGTGGTCCGATCTCTACTTCATTCGACTTTGAAGAAATCAAAGGAGCCGTTTTAGACGGACAAGTGTTTACCAACTCCAAAATAACCGTTAAATACGATGAAATATTTGAAATGACGGTTCGTTGGTTCGCCGAAAATCCGACATTTATCCAGAAATTGAAAATTACGGATAGGGATAATTTTTTGATCAAAGGCGAGATCCGTTACATGTCCTGCGACGATAGATCCTGCGTTCCCGGAACGGAAGATTTTAAGTTTACGGCTGCCGCCCTTCCGCCGGAAAAGAAGCCGGCAAAAACATCGGAAGTTGCACCTCCTCCTTCTTCTTCACCGATTGCGGAAACGGTTCAACCGAAAAAAATCAAAGCGGAATTGCTCCCGACCGCATTATCGGAAGCGACCCAAAAAGTAAAGCCGGATACGGAATCGGCTCTGACGGATTCGATCCCGACGGATGCGACGGCTCCGGATACGACGTCGGTTCTTTCGCAATACAATTATTGGAATCCGGTTATAACGGAATTGCATACTCTGGGAAGTAATGTTTCTTCGAGCAATAAATCCAAATTATTGATTTTCATTCTCGGTTTTGGCGGCGGATTTTTGGCATTGCTCACTCCCTGCGTTTGGCCCATTATTCCGATGACCGTCAGCTTTTTCTTGAAACGATCAAAAACCAATCGTAAAAAAGCCATAGCCGATGCATCGACCTACGGATTGGCGATTATTTTTATCTATCTGCTATTGGGATTATTGATTACGGTCGTCTTTGGAGCGAGTGCATTGAACGATTTATCGACAAACGCCGTGTTTAATCTGTTGTTTTTCGCTTTATTAATTATATTTGCCATCTCTTTTTTCGGAGCTTTCGAAATGGTGTTGCCTGCTTCCTGGACGAACAAAATGGATCAAAAAGCCGAATTGACGACCGGCGTGATCAGCATTTTCTTCATGGCGTTCACTTTGGTCTTGGTTTCATTCTCCTGCACGGGTCCCATTATCGGTACTTTATTGGTTGAAGCCGCCGGAATGGGCAGCATGACCGGACCCGCCATCGGTATGCTCGGCTTTGCTTTGGCTTTGGCTATCCCTTTCGCTTTGTTTGCGCTGTTTCCTTCCTGGTTGCAAAATCTTCCCAAGTCGGGCGGATGGCTCAACTCGGTGAAAGTGGTATTGGGATTCCTCGAATTGGCGCTGGCATTGAAATTTCTGTCGGTAGCCGACTTGGCTTACGGATGGCGTATATTGGACCGCGAAGTGTTTTTGGTTTTATGGATTGTCATTTTCGGTTTACTCGGTTTCTATCTGTTGGGTAAAATCAAATTCGCTCACGACAGCGATTTGAAACAGATATCCATTACCCGCTTGTTTTTGGCGATTATTTCGTTTGCCTTTACGATTTACATGGTTCCCGGATTGTGGGGTGCGCCGCTGAAAGCAATAAGCGCTTTTTCACCTCCGCTTTATACCCAGGATTTCAATTTATATCAAGGAGAAGTACACCCGAAATTTTTTAATTACGAAGAAGGGATGGAACAGGCACGAAAAATCGGCAAACCCGTCATGATCGATTTCACCGGCTACGGCTGTGTGAATTGTCGGGAAATGGAAGCGGCGGTTTGGTCCGATCCACGGGTGAAAAGAATCATAGATAACGAGTATATTCTGATTTCACTCTATGTGGACGATAAAACCAAATTAACAGAACCGATCGAAATCACTGAATATGAGAAAACCCGAAGATTGAAAACGATGGGCGATCAATGGAGTTACCTGCAACGGTACAAATTCGGGGCGAACGCTCAACCTTTTTATGTCTTGCTGGATAACGAAGGCATGCCGTTGGCGCCGTCTTACGCGTATGATAAACACGTGGATAAATTTATTCAATTCTTACGGAAAGGTATAGAAAACTACAAGATAAAGAAACAACCATAAAGATAAAAAAACAACCATGAGAAAAAAAGTTTTTGTATCCGGGTGTTATGACTTATTGCACAGCGGACATGTGGCTTTTTTCAAAGAAGCCTCCCGATACGGCGATTTATATGTCGGCGTGGGCTCGGATGCAACGATTGAAGACCTTAAAGGACGAAAAACCATAAACAGCGAACAAGAGCGGCTGTATATGGTCAAAGCGATTCGTTATGTGAAAGATGCACATATCAACTCCGGTTCGGGGATTATGGATTTCGAAGGAGAATTGATTCGCATGCGTCCCGATGTATTTATTGTGAATGAAGACGGTCATACTCCTTATAAAGAAGCGATTTGCAAAACCTTAGGCATCAAATACATCGTTTTGAATCGAATTCCCGATGCGGGTTTGCCGGCTCGATCTTCAACCGCTATTCGCACCAATGTTACTTCCCGATTGCCATATCGTCTCGATTTGGCGGGAACTTGGATCGACCAACCATACGTGTCGAAATTCGAGCCCGGATGGGCGATTACCATATCACTGGAGCCGACAATCGACTTTAACGAACGATGCGGCATGGCCACTTCCACGCGGAATGCCGCCGCCAAATTGTGGCCCTACGAATTGCCGGCAATGCACCCCGAACAATTGGCTCAATTGCTTTTTCATTATGAAAATGAACCCGGAAGAACCGAAATATCGGGAGCGCAGGATTCCATCGGAATATGTATGCCCGGATTGAATCGCCATTACTACGACAACACCTATTGGCCCTCTGTCATCGAAACCGTTTCCGACGAATCGATTTTATCCTGGTTAGAAGATAATATTTATTTGGTTTTGCTATGGCCCCGCCCGCCCGGAACGAATCTCTTGAAAGAAACTTACATTACCAAAGAAAATGTGCAATTTCTTACCGAAGCTGCCAACGTTTGCTGGGAAGGCATTCTTCAAAAAGACATGCGTCAATTCACCGAAGGAATAAAAAAATCCTTTGAAGCGCAAGTAAGAATGTTTCCGGCAATGCTTCCTCCCGAAGTGAAAGATGCATTGGAACCCTACAAAGAAAAAGCTGCAGCCTGGAAATTGGCAGGTGCCGGCGGTGGAGGTTATTTGGCTTTATTCAGTGAAAAACCTATTCAAAATGCCATTAAAATAAAAATCAGAAGAAAAAATGGATACTAAAATTCCCGTCAATGCGAGAACTGCGGGTAACGAGCAACAGAAGCAATCTAAAATATCGAATTAGAGAAAAACATTCAAGAAACACCTAATGAACACGAAAGAACAAAAACTGCAAGCTTTCGAGCATCTGCTCGACATTTTGGACGAGCTGCGTGAAAAATGTCCGTGGGATAAACAACAGACCAACGAGAGTTTGCGCACAAACACCATAGAGGAAACTTACGAACTGTGTGAAGCGATTATCAAAGATGAACCTTTGGAAATAAAAAAAGAATTGGGCGATCTTCTGTTGCATGTGGTTTTCTACGCCAAAATAGCCGACGAAAAAAGACAATTCGACATGGCAGATGTTTGCAACACATTGTGCGACAAACTTATTTTTCGTCATCCTCACGTTTTTGGAGAAGGAAAAGCCTCGACAGCCGGTCAAGTGGAACAAAACTGGGAGCAAATCAAATTGGAAGAAAAAGGGGGCAATAAAACCGTATTGGGCGGCGTGCCGGCTTCACTGCCAAGCATAGCCAAAGCGCATCGCATTCAAGACAAAGCTCGCCACGCCGGTTTTGATTGGGATCACAAAGAAGACGTATGGCCCAAAGTCGAAGAAGAATTAAATGAACTGAAGGATGAAATTCATGCAATGGATAAAGATGGAATAGAAAACGAATTAGGTGATTTATTTTTCAGTTTGATAAATGCCGCCCGTTTATACGGTATTGATCCCGACAATGCCTTGGAACGCACCAATCAAAAATTCATCCGGCGCTTCAACTACATCGAACAGAAAGCGAAAGAAACCGGAAAATTATTAAAAGAAATGACTTTGGACGAGATGGAAGTCTATTGGCAAGAAGCGAAGAAAATGCAGCGATCAACTATTTCTCTATAATCCCGTTCCGTTTTAGAATTTTATCAATCTGCTCAGCGGTAAGTCCGGTAAACAACTGAATTTGGTCAGTGGAAATTCCTTTCATTCGTTTTTTGTAATCCAAAATCATACTTTCTTATTAACATGCGAATCTTAAATGTCAATTTCATAAAAAATAACAATAAAATATAAATATATTTTACAAAATTATTTTTTTGATAAAAAATAATCTCTATATTTGCAACAAGATTAAGAAATATTAATTTTTAGTGCTAATTCTTCGAAAATAAATATAATAAAATGAACGATAATTTTGTTACATACAAGAACTTGAAAAAAACAAACGGAATAATGTTTTTTAACAATACATATTTGTCGATATTGAATAATTTGTTAAACACACACAGTTTAAACTTCTCGCGCGTAATTTACAAAAAACATTTTATATACACAACCACAGCTGCATTTAGTAACCGGGCTGTTTTTCTATTTCAACTCCCTGCGCATATATTTCTCCGGAGACATGACTTTATGTTATCCGCAAAAATCCTCATTTACTTGGAAAAAGAATATATTGAGAAGCAGTGTTTTTTATCCTTTTTATATAATAGGTAGAAATATATAATATTATTATTGAATATAAACTTTATTAAAATTTTTTATGATTATGAGAAAAACTTTTCTTCTTTTAATGGGGCTGATAGCAAGCGCAAGTTTTGCTTTTGCACAAACTACCCCATCGAACAACGTGCCCGGCGTGTATATTGCTTCTGAGGCGACCGATCAATACACCGGTGCGACTATCGATTTGGGTAACGATGCCAGCCAATGGCCTTGGTCTACTTCGGGAGATAATGGCGTGTTG
>Ga0123354_10001525_pt1 | contig 28373 bp, 20 predicted proteins | sample TergutLab28metaG_2_FD_97872 | JGI IMG/M metagenome (GOLD analysis project Ga0123354, IMG submission 97872) | Labiotermes labralis P4 segment gut microbial communities from Petit-Saut dam, French Guiana - Lab288 P4 | ecosystem: Host-associated > Arthropoda: Insects > Digestive system > Gut ... | reverse complement strand
CATTTGCTCGACGTCATCGCTGAAATATTTGTAAATCAAATAAGCGTATCGTTCTTCGTATTTTCGACCCTGCTCCAATTGACGTAATTTCTGCGACCATGTAATATCCATCGAATTTGTTCCTTGTGCGAGATAGCTCTGAATATTACGGGGAACAATCGAGAAATCAACCATATAGTCGTCGGGATGTAAGCGATACACAAAATCAATGCCGGTAACGCTGTCATTCCCCACTTTCAAGCGCAAAGTCGTTTCCAACGGAGTGGTATTCATTGATTCGAAATATAAGTCGCTGGTATTGATAACTCTGTTATTGTTGGTTACCAAGGTTAGCGAAAACCTTGCGTCGCTGTCTTGAAATAAAACTAAAGGATTCTTCTTATAATCGGTATATTTTTTCAGTTGAGCCGAAACGATACCTCCGCCTTTCGTCGATATTTTCAAAACCAGATAATCGTTTTCGAGGGTGATAAACCCTTCGGTTCCTTGCGCCGTTTCTGCAAAATCTCCGAATTTTGCGGCTAAACGCGTTTGATTGAGCGAATCGGATTCCATTCCCTGAACCTCCGTCTTCTGTTGGTCAACAACTGCTTGCTGTTCTTCTAATTGTGATTGCTGCGCGAGGTTTGCTATAGAATCCTGATAATGCCGTTGCGCCGCTATCTGTTCTTGGGAGGGACGATTCAAAAAAAAGAAACCGATAAATATCAGAAAAATAAGAATTAAACCAATGGTAGTATTTTTATCCATAATCTATTTTGTAGCTGCTTCAATAAAACTCATAAATAACGGGTTAGGCTTTAGTACGGTGGAATTGTATTCCGGATGATATTGCGTTCCGAGATACCATTTTAAGGCTGGAACTTCCACTACTTCAACTAAGTCGGTTTCCGGATTTATGCCTGTGCATTTCATGCCGTTAGCTTCTAATAGCGCTTTGTATTCATTATTCAATTCATACCGGTGACGATGCCGTTCGCGAATATGTTCATTTTGATAAGCGCGGTAAGCAATTGAATTTTTTTCAAGCCTGCAATCGTAAGCGCCCAACCGCATGGAACCGCCCATCAATTTCAAATTTTTTTGTTCCTCCATCAAATCTATGACCTTATCCGGCGTTTCCGGATTCATTTCCGTCGAATTGGCATGAGGAAGTCCTAAAACGTTTCGGGCGTATTCAATCACCATGCATTGCATGCCCAGACATACGCCAAAGGTGGGTTTATTGTGTTCACGCGCATATTTCAGCGCGACAAATTTACCTTCAATACCTCTTTGTCCGAATCCGGGAGCGATCAAAATTCCATCCATACCGCTCAAATATTCGTTTACATTTTCCTCGTTCAGTTTTTCGGAGTGAATGAGCCGAATATCCAATTTCCGTCGATGGTAAGTTGCAGCTTGCAGTAACGACTCCATAATGGATTTATAGGCGTCGGGCAGTTCCACGTATTTTCCAACCAGTCCGATTGTCACTGTTTTCCGTGCATTCTGCATATTTTTAAGAAAACCTTTCCATTGTTTCAAATCCAATTTTTTTTCACCGGACACCCCCATTTTCTGAAGTACAATCTTATCCATCTTTTGTCGCGCCAAGACGACAGGTACTTCGTAAATGCTTGGAACATCGTATGATTGAATTACTGCGTTCTCATCTACATTGCAAAACAGCGCCGTTTTGTGACGGATATTATCCGATAATTCTTTTTCGGTTCGAAGAACTAAAATTTGCGGCTGAACTCCTTGTTCTTGAAGCGTTTTAACCGAATGTTGCGTAGGTTTGGTTTTAACTTCTTTTGCTGCTGCAATATAAGGTACATAAGTAAGATGTACGTTCAAGCAGTTTTTTCCCAGTTCCCAACGCAATTGACGAACGCTTTCGATGTAGGGTAAAGACTCAATATCGCCGACCGTTCCTCCGATTTCGGTAATGATAAAATCGTAGTCGCCGTTATTGCCCAGAAGCATGATATTTCTTTTGATTTCATCCGTAATGTGAGGAACTACCTGCACCGTTTTTCCAAGGAAATCGCCTTTTCTTTCACGATCGATCACATTCTGGTAAATACGTCCGGTAGTGATATTATTTGCCTTGGAAGTAGGGATGTTGAGAAAGCGCTCATAATGACCTAAATCCAAATCCGCTTCGTGTCCGTCGGCGGTGACGTAACATTCTCCGTGTTCGTAAGGATTTAACGTTCCCGGATCAATATTGATATAGGGGTCAAATTTTTGGATGGTTACACGGTAACCCCTTGCCTGAAGAAGTTTACCTAACGATGCAGATACAATCCCTTTTCCAAGAGAAGAAACCACGCCGCCCGTAACAAAAATATATTTCGTTTCCACCACAGTAGCGATATTTGCTTTTAAGCCGACAAAGGTACAATAAAAATATGAATTATAAGAATCTGTAAAGTCAATTTTTTGAATTTGTAAAAAAAGAAATAAATGAATAAATGAATAATTGAATAATTGATTAAAAAAAAAGTTAATAATAATAATAATTACTAATTTTGTAATGTTAATTAAACATTACTATTCACCTTCTACCTTACGGAGCGTCATATTACCCAATAATCACCAGAGTCAAGAAAGGAGTTTTGAGATTGTTCATTCAACAATTTGCAGCCAACTGGAAGATATTGAAAGGGGAAGTATTATTTTTTCTTGCAGTATTACAAGCGATTCTTTTATGTTGATACATGCATGTAGCCAAGCATTTTCAACTCTTTTGAAAAATAGAGAACCATCGGGGTGAAAGCATCTTTCGATTCTTTGTCCGGTAGAGGAAACGTATCAGTGAAATTTTCAGATTCGCATAAAAATTGTGTCCCAAGAAACACATGGAATAGTAGATGAGAAGTCGTGAGAGGGACTTATCTTTTCTGTTCCGATAGACTTGATAATGAAACGAATCAAAGCTTTTTTGTATTTGTCTGCGTGAAAAATCGGGTAAATCGAGAACAGCCAGTTGTCGTTCGTCTTTGGTGTTGAGACGCTCAGGCAAAAGATTCATTTGTTTGCAAGTGTCTGCAATTTTTGTTCCGGGATAAGGGAAAAAGATTGAGGTTGCATGAAATGCCGGCTGAATTTGCCGGTTTATCTGAAGCGTCTCGGCAAATTCGGCAGGCGTTTCGGTAGGCAGCCCCACCATATTAAACAGGGCAACCGCTATTCCGCATCTTTTGGCTACTTCCGCCACTTTCAGGATCAATTCGTTGGAATAATCGCGATGTAATATTTCTTTCCGTATCCCGTAACTTCCCGATTCCAAACCGACTGTCACCAAGCTTATGTTTGCTCTTTTGAATTGCTCAAAAATAAATTCCACATCCATGCGGGGAAATATGCGTAGATTCGAACTGAAACTAACAGAGAATCCCGTTTCTTTTCCGAAAAATTCCATCTGTTTGCAAAATTGTTCCAACCAATTCCGATCAATGACAATTGTTTCTACTTCCAAGTGAATCTCTTTAATGTCGGGATATCCGGCATAAATATTCCTAATTTCCGAAAGAATATTTTCAGGACTGCGCATTCGGACATATTTTCCGGGACTTATTTTTCGTAAGGAATAATTGGAACAATAGGTGCAATCGAAAGGACATCCTCTTCCCAACAATACAGTTGGTTTGGTATGCGGTTCCAAAATCCACTGCTGCCACATTTCCCTGTTGGGAAAAGGCAATTCATCCAGGTTTTGTATAAAAGGACGGGTGGAATTTTTCACAATACCGTCCGGAGTTCTCACCCACAGGTTCGGTATGTGGCTGAATGATTCGTTGGCTTCCAGCTGCCGAACCAATTCCAAAAATGGCATTTCTCCTTCGCCGATACAGATAGCGTCGAACAGCGATAGATATTTTTCATCGGGATTAAGCGTAATATGAACGCCGCCGGCAATAAGAAGCAAATCGGGGAAATGATTTTTTACTTGAGCAGCCGTCTCATAAATAAAGTCAAATTCGGAAAACACAGCGGTAAAAGCAACAATACGAGGTTCGAATTGTGTTATTATCTGACTGAGTAATTGAAAATTCCGTTTCCCATTCGCCCGGTCAAGCACCGCCAAACGACATTCGTGTCCGTGTTGCCTGAGTACTCCCGCAATGGACGATATTCCATGATAAATACCTTCCTGACTTAACAACGGTTTCTGTGGAACTATTGTTTTTTGCGTGGAATAAACAAACAAAATTTTCACTTAATCCAATCAAATCCGGTATAGGGTTGTAGTATTTGTGGTATTCGGATGCCTTCGGGAGTTTGGTTGTTTTCCAACAAAGCCGCTACAATTCGAGGCAGAGCCAAAGCGCTTCCGTTCAAGGTATGACAGAGTTGTATCTTTTTATTTTCATCGCGGTACCGACATTTCAAGCGGTTTGCCTGATAACTTTCGAAATTGGAAACGGAGCTGACTTCCAACCAACGTTCCTGCGCCGCAGAAAACACCTCAAAATCGAATGTCAAAGCCGAAGTAAAACTCATATCGCCTCCGCAGAGACGAAGAATACGCCATGGTAATTCCAAGCGGTCTACCAAGGATTGAACATAATCGACCATCTCTTGCAATGATTTGTAGGAATGATCAGGCTTATCGATGCGTACAATTTCTACTTTATCAAACTGGTGCAACCGATTTAACCCGCGAACGTCTTTTCCATAAGATCCTGCTTCCCTCCGGAAACAAGCCGAATAAGCCGTATTGCGAATCGGCAAATCTTTCTCATCCAGAATCACATCGCGATAGATGTTCGTAACCGGCACTTCAGCCGTTGGAATCAAATATAAATCATCGACTGCGGCATGATACATTTGACCTTCTTTATCGGGCAATTGTCCTGTTCCATAACCGGAGTCGGCATTAACTAAATATGGCGGTTGAATTTCGACGTATCCGGCTTTACGAGCGCTGTCCAGAAAGAAATTAATCAAAGCGCGCTGCAGTTGAGCGCCTTTTTGTTTATACACAGGAAAACCGGCTCCTGTGATTTTAACGCCTAATTCAAAATCAATTAAATCGTATTTTTTGGCTAATTCCCAATGTGGAAGCGCTCCTTCGGGAAGAACGGGAATCTTGCCTCCGGTTTTTTCTATCAAATTGTCTTCTGCATGTTTGCCTTCGGGAACTTGGTCGCTGGGAAGATTTGGAATCTGACACAGCAGCTCAATTAAATATCTTTCCGCCTCTTTCATATCTATTTCCAACTGCTTAATGCTATCTTTCAGGGAAGTTACTTTGGAACGGGCTTCTTCGGCAATCGCTTTTTCGCCGCTTTTCATCCATTGTCCGATGGATTTCGACAACTGATTGATTTCAGCCAGGTTCTTATCCAATACCTGCTGGGAAGCCTTTCTTTTTTGGTCAGTTGTTAACACTTCATTGATAATTGCTTGAGCATCATAATGCTTCTTGGATAATTTTTCAATGACTTCCTGCGTATTATCTGTGATTACTTTGAGCGTAAGCATATTTTTTAGAATTATGAATTATGAATTATGAATTAAATTTAAGTTTTTTAATTCGTAATTCATAATTACTATTTGAATGTATAAGCCAGATGTGCCATTTTAATTGCAGTGATGGCATATTCATCGCCTTTATTACCGAATTTTCCTCCGGCGCGGTCGTTTGCTTGTTGAAGATTATTAGTTGTTAAAAGGCCAAAAATACAAGGGATGTCTCCTTGGGCATTGAGTAAGGCAAAGCCTTCGGTAACGCCTGAACAGACAAATTCAAAATGTGGAGTATCGCCACGGATAACGCATCCCAAACCTATTACCGCATCCGGTTTGATACTTCCAACAACTCGTCGGGCAGCATAAATCAACTCAAAACTTCCCGAAACATAAATCATGTAAATATTTTCAGGTTTGGCGCCGTTTTTTACTAAGGTATTATAAACGCCTTCTTTCAGTTTTTCGGTGATTGCCGGATTCCATTCGGAAATAACAATCGCAAAACGCATTCCGCTTGCATCAGGAATGGTTTCAGGATTGTAGTTGTTGGAATTTTGATATTGGGTAGCCATTATTTAATCTGTAAATCGGCGCGTTCGATGTATTTATCTATATCGCTTGCTTCCTGTGAATTAGGATATTTGTTTTTTATCGTTTGATACATTTTTGCCGCATTGACATAATCAAAGATGCTTTCGTAAGCGATTCCCGCTTTTTTCAAATAAACAGGGCTTAAGAGTTCGCTGTTTGCTTCGGAAGCTGCTTTGTTGAAATATTTTATACCTTCAGCAATATCATTTAAGTTCACATAACAATCGCCAATCAAGCCTGTGATTACCGGAGCTATTACTTTGTCATTTGCTTTATATTCTTTTAAATAAACCACTGCTTCATCCGGTTTATTTAAATGGTAATAACAAATGCCGGCATAAGCTTTTGCTAATTTGCCCGTTTTTGTCGATCCGTAATCGTCAATGATTCCCAAGAATCCGATATAATCTTTTCCGTCGCCATTTAAAGCTACATCCCATTGTTGTTTAGCTAAATAACTTTCACCGGGGAAAATAGACGACTGTGCATCTTTTTCTTTCGGAAGAAAATAATACTGACGAATGCCGAGGATGACTATTACGATTAGAATTACGGCCCCTACTCCAATCATAATATGATTTTTATATATTTCAATGAACTTTTCGGATTTTGAAAAGATTTCACCTACATTCGCTTCCGTTTTCGTGGGGGCTTTTGATGCTTTTTTTGCCATTGTTTACTGAATTAATTTTAATTATTGTTTCGGAGTGCAAAAGTAAGTCTTTTCTCGCTATTATTAAAATTTTCTCGCGCCTTTTTTTATTTTCTTACGGAAAAGACTTATATTTGCCCCAACGAAAAGACGGAAAAATCTAAAAAACAAGTAATGAAGTTTTTATTTGTAGTACAAGGAGAAGGCCGCGGGCATCTGACACAAGCAATTGCCCTGCACGAAATTTTAACAAAAAATGGCCATGAAGTAGTAGCCGTTTTAGTTGGAAAAAGCAATCGGCGGGAGCTTCCTTCTTTTTTTATGGAAAATATTCAATCCGAGGTGCTACGATTTGAAAGTCCTAATTTTCTTCCCGCATCTAAAAATAAACAGACAAATATCTGGAAGAGTGTTGTTTATAATCTTTTCAAAACCGGATCCTATCTAAAAAGTATTCATTTTATTCGCAAACAAATTAAGCAATTAAACGTGGATATAGTGGTTAATTTTTACGAGATATTGATCGGATTTACATACGCGCTATTTCCGCCGAAAGTTCCTTATGTTTGTATAGCGCATCAATATATATTTCTTCATCCCGATTTTCAATTTCCGCGCGCCAATAGGGTTGAGCTTTGCCTGTTGCGTTTTTTTACCCGTATTACTTGCATTAAAGCATCCAAATTGCTTGCGCTTTCTGTAAAAAAGATGGACAATGTGCCGGAAAGCCGGATTGCCGTTGTTCCGCCCTTATTAAGAAAAGATGTATTTGAAGCGAAGGTGAGTGAAGGCGATTATCTTCACGGCTATATGTTAAACGACACGTATGCGGATGAAATCATACGCTTTCAGGCAGCGCATTCCGATGTTATTATCAATTTTTTCTGGGACAGGAAAGGGGCTGAAGAAGTGACTGTCATCAACGACCACTTATCATTTTACAGATTGGATGATAAACTGTTTATCAACCAAATGGCAGGCTGTAAAGCATACGCGACAACAGCGGGTTTCGAGTCGGTATGCGAAGCCATGTATATGGGAAAACCTGTTTTGATGGTGCCTACTCACATAGAGCAGACCTGTAATGCGTTTGAAGCTTCTTTAGCAGGCGCCGGTATCGTTTCGGATAATTTCGAACTGGAAAAATTATTGGAATATATTCCTTATTACCAAAAGAAAAATGTTTTTCACGAATGGGTGCGGCAAGCCCCCTTGTACATTATGAAAGAATTTCATTTGGAGAAAAAAGAACTTCTCAACAGCCGATTGGGATACCGGTTTATTTTCAAATGGAGTTAATCATTCGAAACGCGTGAGATTCCATTTGAACACTTTCGGGCTATCTTTTAAATAGGACATTGCTTTGACTCTATCCGTTTCGCTCAAATAATCGGGAGTTGTATAATATTGCTGTAATTCATGATTTTCAGGCACATAATGCAACCGCATCAATGAAATATCCAAAGGAATCAGCGCATTTTTAACAATCTCATCTTCCGATTGAACGCCTTCTTTCAAAAAATCGTTTTTCCCGGCTAATTTTATAAAAACCGATGTAGTTAATTTCTTCCATGTAGTAGTATAAAAATCAAGACTACTATCGCAAACCGGAGCGCATACCGTTTGAATCACTCCTACCACTTTGGAATCGTTAATCATTGGAAGTATAAACAACTCAATGGTATTATCGCCAGTTTGCATTTGCAAATAATCGTCGGTCATGCGGAGTAGCGAACAAGAATCGCCGAGTTGATTCTTGGTAATCGATTTTCCTCCCGATTTGTACAGGTCGATTAGATCCAAACGATCGGAAGCGGTTAATGGCAATAATGCCGGTTCGGGTAACGTGACAAATAGTTCGCTTGCCGTTTGCGCTTGCATCAGGCGAAAAGAAATATTCAGGAGTAAAATGGTAAAAATAATCTTTGGTTTCATTGTATTATTTATTTTTTTAATTGACCGTGAAAATGGAGTCCGGATATTCGATATCGACTAAAAATAAAGCGTTTCCAGGTACGGATGCTCCTGCTTTTCCTCTGTCTTTGGATTCGATAACTTGCCGGAAACCGTCCAAAGAAAGTTTTCCCCGTCCGACTTCCAACAAGGTTCCGACAATCGCACGCACCATATTTCTCAGAAAGCGATCGGCTTGAATCGTAAAAGCCCAGCCAATTTCTTCCCGACTCCATTCGGCTTGCATGATTTTACAATTATTAGACATTACTCCGGTATGCGATTTGCTGAAACTCGTAAAATCGGTATATTCCGGAAGAATAGTCGCCGCTTCGTTCATTTTTTCAAAATCAGGAAGCGAATGGATTCGATAATAATACGGATATGTAAATGGGTTTTTTTCCTTACAAACGAAATACTTATAAGTTCTGGACAGGGCGCTGAAGCGAGCATGCGCTCCATGCACGACCGAAACTATTTTATCAATAGCAATATCTTTCGGTAACAGAAAGTTGAGCCTTTGAGTCAGGAAAGGTAAATCAATGGATTCATCTTCCCAATCGAAATGGGCGGCCATTATGCGGGCATTTACTCCTGCGTCGGTTCTTCCTGCGCCGGTGATTGAGACCGTTTTTCGTAGAAAAATATGTAAAGCCTCTTCTATTTTTTGCTGTATGGAAACGCCATTCGGCTGGTTTTGCCAACCGCAATAATTTGTTCCGTTGTAAGATAAATAAATAAAATAGCGTTGCATAGCGTTTCATTGATAAAATATACTGCAAAGGTACAGCTTATAAAAGCAAATTCATATTGGCAAATCATCGACAATGTTTGGCTTTTCCAACCCATAGCCCTTTTTTGCATCTTCGCGTTTCAACCACAAAGCAAAGAAAATGGCTAAGGCGCCGAAGCAAGCAAAAATCAGCATCGGAAGCGTGTAATTATATAATGTAACCGTTTGCTCTACGCCATCGATCATTTTAGAGGCTGATCCCGTGATACAATATTTATCCAATACAAAACCGATTAACATTGGAACAAACAACAATCCCCAGTTTTGTACCCAGAAAATCATAGCATAAGCTGTTCCTAAGCGTTGTTCGGGAATAATTTTTGCTACCGATGGCCACATCGCCGACGGAACAAGTGAAAATCCTATTCCTAAAATGATTACCAAGCCGATAGCGATATATAAACTATTGAGCGAAGGAACAGAAAAAAGTAAATGCACCCCGAGTAAAATAACCGAACCGATAATCATTATCGTTGCCCCTTTCCCCTTTTTGTCGTATACGCTTCCAAAAACAGGCGTCAGAATTAATGCGCCTAAGGGTAAAAGCGCAGGAATGAAGCCGGCGAAATCATCTGAAACGCCAAATTTCTGGACAATCAACTGAGTGGCGTATTTAATAAACGGGAATACCGCCGAATAAAATAATACGCACAAAATAGTGATTAACCAGAATGCTTTGATTCTTGCAATCGATTTGATATCTTTGAATTTAAATTCTTCTTTCGGAGCTTCTTGACTGATGGCTTCCTCTTTATCTAATTTCCGGTCGAATACCGAGAAAAAGACAAAGCTAAGCAATCCGATACACAGCAAAAGGATGGCTAAAATCACAGGAGCCGATAAGTTTTTTGTTAAGTTCACCAATGGAACCGGCGTAAACATAGCCAAGGCAGTCCCGATTCGTCCCACTGAAGTATTCAGACCGATTGCCAAAGCCATTTCTTTTCCTTTAAACCAACGCACGACCGCTTTATTAGCCGCTATTCCAAACATTTCACACCCTACGCCGAAAATAGCAAAACCCAATCCTGCCACCCAGGCCGATTCTTTAGCAGAGATAGTTCCAATAAGTATGTTGATGTTTACTATATTTCCCGTCACATGACCGGAAATAGCGTAATATTTTATGCCGGCGCCGATTAGCATAATGATGATTGATAGAAATCCGGTGAACCGAACGCCCAGTTTGTCTAATATCATACCGCTGAATACGAGCATAAGTAAAAAAACATTGAACCAGCCGTAAGCTCCTGTGTACCATCCGTAATCGGAAGCGCTCCAATTCAACGCAATTTCCAATCGCGTTTCCAACGGCGCCATGGCGTCTGTTAAGTAATATCCGCAAAGCATAGTTACCGAAACCAATGCCAGCGCTGCCCATCTTTTTGTTTTTGAATCTCTTATGCTCATAAGAATTATGAATTATGAATTATAAATCAAGGTTAGTACGTCTGCTACAATAAATGTACTTCCACCTGCAAAGATAAAATCTTTTTTTGTAGCATGGCGCTTTGCAGCCGAAAAAGCTTCGTTTACCGTAGAATATACTTCTCCATTTAATTTAAAAACCGCTGCCTGTTCTGCCAACAATCGCACATCCAACGCTCGAGGAATGTTTGCTTGCGTGAAATAATAGCGCGCATTTTTAGGTAAAAGTTTGAGTACGGATGTTATGTCTTTATCGTTCACCATTCCGAAAACAATGTGCAACCGCTCGTATTCTTCCGACTGCAGTTGACGGACAATGTATTTGATTCCGGCTTCGTTATGTCCGGTATCCAAAACAATTTTCGGATGTTGACCAACTATTTGCCAGCGCCCCATCAGTCCTGTATTTTCGATTACATAACGAAAACCCCGGTAAACGGCTTCAAACGGAATGGAAAAAACGGCATTTTTTAATAAATTGATGGCACACAGCACGGTTGCCGCATTTTTTTCCTGCGCCCAACCGCCCAGTTCGTCAATTAAACAGGGGTATTCCGTGGTTTCAAATTGCCAATAGCCGGCGGGCAAAAGATCGGCTGAGAGAATCAACTTTTGCTCTTGGGAGAAGATCATAAGGTCTTTAAGGTCATTAAGAATCTTAAAGGTCTTGAAGAATTCTTCCACTTCACCTTCAGCTTCCCCGATTACGACAGGAACTCCCTGCTTGATGATTCCGGATTTTTCTTTAGCGATTGCCGTTAAGGTATTTCCCAATAACTGAACGTGGTCGAAGCTAATGTTAGTGATAATGCTTAAAACCGGAGTAATGACATTTGTGCAATCCAGCCGGCCCCCCAAACCAACTTCAATAACGGCTACATCTACTTCTTTTTCGGCAAAATAAGCGAAAGCCATGCCGGTGGTCAATTCAAAGAATGAAGGTTGAATGGATTCAAAAAATGTTCTGTTGCAAGAGAAGAAATCGACGACAAACTCCTTGTCAATCATTTCACCATTCACTTTTATTCTTTCTCTGAAATCCAACAAATGGGGAGAAGTGTAAAGTCCGGTTTTGTAACCGGCTTCTTGCAAAACAGAAGCCAAAAGATGCGAAGTAGAACCTTTGCCATTGGTTCCGCCCACGTGAATGGTTTTGTATTGCTTGTGCGGATTATCTAAATGTTTGTCAATCAGAAACGAATTTTCCATTCCTTCCTTATAGGCGCTACTTCCGATTTGCTGAAACATCGGGGCGAAGCTGTAAAGATATTCGATGGTTTCGTCGTAGGACACTGTAATTAATTAGAAGGGCTATTATTTAACTATGTATTTATTTAGATTTACCGATTTCTTTTCAAGTAAATTTCCTCTATCATCCGTATAAATAAACAGATAATCCAAATCGGGTATCCGGTCGCCGATAGCAACGGCTTCATCCAACCCTTTAGTCATAAAAACCGTAGCGAAGGCGTCTGCCGTCATGCAATCCCGACAAATAACCGAAGCGCTCAGGATATTACTTTCAGCAGGATAGCCTGTCAACGGATTAATGGTATGCGCATATTTCTTCCCGTCTTTAACATAATAATTGCGGTAATTTCCGGAAGTTGCTAAAGATTTGTCGCATAATTCGGCAATCTCCATTCGTTCATTTACCTGACCGCTTTCATCGTCAATCGGTTTGGTAATTTCAACCCGCCAACAACGTCCATACGCATTTTTCCCTTTCGCATGAATTTCTCCGCCTATTTCAACTATGTAATCTGTAATACCATAAGATTCAAGAAGCTGGGCAATTACATCGCAAGCGTATCCTTTCGCGATGGATGCGCAGTCAAGTTCGAGGCGCGGGTCGTCTTTTATCACTTTTCGTCCTTCCAAATGTACTTTTTGGTAACCGACAAATTGCTTCAGGCTGTCAATTGTATGTTGTAGATCAACGCCTTCATCGACTTTTTGGAAACCAAATCCCCATAAATTAACAAGTGGGGCGCAGGTAATGTCATACGTTCCTCCGGAGATTTCCGCAACTTCCATCGCTTTGTTAAAGACGGAAATAAACCAGTCGTCGACTTCAACAGGCTCATTATTGTTGACTTTATAAATAATAGATTCTTTATTAAAAGGATTTAAAGATAAATTGAATTTATCAAAGCAATCCTGAATTTCCTTATCCAATATCCGGTTGAATTTGTACTGAATATGAAAACGCGTCTTAAAAACTTCCCCTGTAGTTTTGTAATACGCATTTTCTTTTTTGCATGAGGAAAAAAGCAAGCAAAAAGCAAGAATAAAAAAGATTCCTTGCTTGAGGTGTTTTGAAGTATTGTTGCGCATAATTGAAAATTGATTTGCGGGGTCAAAGGTACTATTTTTTGAGAATAATTCAAATCTTATTTTACCGCGCGTCGCTTACTGCACAATCTACGATTATGAATTTTGCAACCTAAACGCTATCTGCCGAATCGGGAATTATCCGGTTCTTCGTAGTTTTTCTTTTCGTATTGACCGAATCTCCATGCAAATGACAGCACAAGGCTGCTGAAATCTTTATTTATCCTTTCACTGTATCGCCCTTCCCAATCAACAATAATGGGTTTTGGCGTCCGGTGTTGTAAAATATCGTTATATTTCAGCGATAAATAGGAATTATTTTTGAATGTCCATTTTACAGCCGCAGATAAATTATAAGCTTTAACAAATCCGGATAGCGCTTGTGAAAAAGAATTATTTAAAAAAATTATCAAAGATAAAAACAGAAGAATACGCTTCCTCATGGATGAATAGTTTCATGATGAAGAGGCTATCTAAAAGCCTTTTTTTGACGATTATGTCATTGCGGGCTTGACCCGCAATCCCCTGATAATAAGTAATATTTTTTCATGGTATCCCGTGTCAAGCGCGGGATGACAGACTCTTGAGACAGCCTCTTATCCTTTTAGAATTTTACTTTTTCTTCGTCGTAACCATAATCCGGTTGGGCGTCACATCCTTGTTGATTGCAATGGATTCAATCGTTTTCGGATCTACATTTTTCCATTCCTCTTTCGACACAACTTTTCCATCTACTTCAATCACAACATTCTGAGTGTTTTGCGCGCTACCATACCCTACGACAACTAACTCGTTAGGTTCAGATGACGGTTTAGCCGGATTAACCGAGCCTTGCAACCTAAACAAAATGGGCAAGCTATAATACACAGATACCGCTTCTCCGTTTTGCTTTCCCGGAATCCATTTCGGCATCGCTTTCACTACCCGAATTCCTTCTTGATCGCAAAGTGAATCCAAGCCTTTTACTACTTCGACATTTTCAATCGATCCGTCCGGAGTTACAACAAATCGCAAGGTGACACGACCTTGAATGCCTTTTCCCTGCGCTTCTTTCGGGTATTGAATATTTTCCGCTAAAAATTTCATTAATGCGGCTTCTCCGCCGGGGTATCGCGGCATGGATTCCACGTGATCGAAAATTTCCTTTCCGTCTTTCGTAACAGGTTTGTCTTGAGCCTTTACAGGAGTCTGTTGAACAGTATTCATTTCGTTGACCGGTTCTGCTTTTGTCTGGAATGTACTGTTAAGAAACAGAAGGACAGCGACAACCGGAAGCATCAAAGCATATTTCCATATACTTCGATAGGAGCTTTGTTTTTTGTTCATCATAAAAATTCGTTTTTTTAATAGTGATACATTGAAATTATTTGTAATTTTTGCTGCAGCCTTATGATAAGATAGTCGCAAGAGATGAAATTGATAATGTTCCGCTCCGCAACCGGAGGACAACACCGAACGGTCGGCTAAAAATTCGATGTTCATCCGGATTTCCGTTTTCAATAACCAGGCAAAAGGGTTGAACCAGCAGAGGGCGCACACTAATTCAGCCAGCATGGTATCCGCCGAATGATTTTGTTTGACATGCGCCGTTTCATGCAACAGGATTTCCTGCAATTCCGTTCCGGAATACAGGGAAGAATCCAACACAATCCACCGGAAAAAAGAAAATGGCGTTTGCAATCCGGGACTTTCGTAAACAGTTTGTCCAAACAACACGCTTTTAGTCGTTTTTCGCAGTTTAACCAGTATCGTTCCGATTTGAAATAATATACGAATAAGTAAAAACACGAATACCAAGATATAAATGGCTACGACTATCTGCGGAAAGAGATTCACCGGAGCGTTTGCATTTCCGGTTATCACCACTTCCGGTAGCTCGTAAACCGGAATACGAATGGTTTCCAGCACGTTTTGCAGTTGATGATTGGCAATCAACTGCCGTGTGAGATCTATCGCCGGATACAGAAAGGAAATGAAAATAATCGTCAGCAAAGCGAGCCGTTTCCATTGAAAAAAAGTATCCTGCTGAAACAGCAACCGGTAAATACCGTAAAACAGCACAATGGCTATATTCACTTTTATAAGATAAACAATCAGTTCCATGATGTTATGCGTTACGGTTTTTAATCATTTCAATGATTTCATTCAAATCTTGTTCGGAAAGTTTTTCTTCTTTGGCAAAAAAACTAACCATTTCCTTGTAGGAGTTTTCAAAATAATCGTTTACAATCCCCGAAAGACGTTGGCTTTTGTATTTTTCGGGCTTGATTTTCGGACGATATTCGTATGTATTCCCATACATTTTGGAGCCGAGATAAGCTTTGGCTTCCAACTTTTTGATGATTGTAGCGACCGTTGTATAAGGAGGTTTCGGATCGGGATACATTTCACGGTAATCTTTGACAAATCCTTTTCCGAATTGCCAGATGTACAGCATTAACTGTTCTTCTTGAGGCGTTAATTGTTCCATTTTCACTGAATTTATTTACGTTCATTGCGCAAATCTACGCACTTTACGTAATACTTCCAAATAATTCGTAGAGTTTTTTAGAAAATTAACAAAGATTAACAGAATGATTAGGAATTAATCAGTTATTATTTGTTACCTACCGTTATTTTTGAAGTGCAAACCGTGCGGCAACCCAGCGATTATCTTCTTTATAACCGGCTAATTCCAACGATTGTTGCCGGCAGGCTTCGGAAATAACCGCTAAATCTTCCATATAGAACCCACTCAAAAAAAGAGAGGATTCGGGTTGCATACAAGCGGCATAGACAGGAATGTCGTTTAAAAGGATGTTCCGGTTGATATTAGCAAAAATAAAATCGTAACGCTCTTTCCCCAAAAGATTTGCATCGCCTAATTTCACCTGAATGCCGGCAGCCTGATTGATATGAATATTTTCTAATGAATTTTCATAAGCCCATTCATCGTTGTCGATTGCCAGAACCGGTCGAGCGCCCCTTTTATGCGCAAGAATAGCCAGAACAGCCGTTCCGCAACCCATATCAAGCAATGATTTTCTTTCAAGATGTTGCTCCAAAAGATAGGAAACCATCATTGATGTTGTTGAATGATGGCCGGTTCCAAAAGCCATCTTGGGGTCGATCACAATATCGTAGGGGAAAGGAGGAATGTCTTTGTGGAAAGAACTGTGAATGATTACCTGATTTTGGATAACAATCGGCTGAAAGAAATTTTTCTCCCATTCTTCGTTCCAATCCCTGCTTTTGATAAATTCTACTCCATATTGAATATCAACACCGGGTAGAGGAATGTTTTCCAATACAGCATCAAAGGCTTCCTTTAAAAATGATTTTTCAGCAATATAAGCATCCACGCCTGTTTCCGATTCTACAAAACTTTCAAAGCCAATTTCGGCAAGCAAGGCGGAAATTACGTCTCTGTTTACTTCCGTATTGGGAGTAAGTGATATTTTTAGTTCGAAATAGTTCATGAGGACAAAAGTAAATCTTTTTTTGTAATTCAGTTTCAAGTATGAAGAAAAATAACGAAATTTGTAACTTCTAAGAACAATAAAAAGTTTTACAGTCATGACAAAAAGCGCTTTACAAATTGCAAGGGCTGCATATAAGCCTAAAGTTCCAAAAACATTGGAAGGTATTGTAAAAATACAGGAAGGACAACCCACCCAATCGGTTTCCGATCAGGAAGCCATAAAAAAATTATTTCCAAAAACGTATGGAATGCCGCTTATTACTTTCGTACAGGGAAAGGAGAAAAAACAATATTTACCGATAAACGTGGGCGTTATTCTATCCGGCGGGCAAGCTCCGGGCGGACACAATGTCATTGCCGGAATCTTCGACGGGATTAAAAGTATGAATCCCGGCAGCCGGTTGTATGGCTTCATTTTAGGTCCCGGAGGATTGATTGATCATAAATACATTGAATTGACTGCCGATATTATTGATGAATACCGTAATACGGGCGGATTCGATATCATTGGTTCGGGGCGTACAAAATTGGAAGCCGAAGAACAATTCGAAAAAGGATTGGAGATTTTGAAGATATTAAATATCAAAGCGTTAGTAATCATCGGCGGCGATGATTCCAATACCAATGCCTGCGTTCTGGCGGAATATTATGCGCAGACAGGAGCAGGCGTGCAGGTTATCGGATGTCCGAAAACCATCGACGGAGACTTGAAAAATGAAATGATTGAAGCTTCTTTTGGATTCGATACCGCTTGTAAAGTCTATTCGGAAGTCATCGGAAATATTCAGCGCGACTGTAATTCTGCCCGAAAATACTGGCATTTTATCAAGTTAATGGGTCGTTCGGCTTCCCATATCGCATTGGAATGCGCCTTACAGGTACAACCCAATATCTGTCTGATTTCGGAAGAAATAGAAGATAAAAACCTGTCGCTCGACGACGTCATTCAGTACATTGCCGATATTGTCGCCAAACGGGCGGAGCAGGGAAATAATTTTGGAACCGTTCTGATTCCCGAAGGTTTGATTGAATTTATCCCGGCAATGAAAAAGTTAATCTACGAGTTAAATGATTATTTGGCTACCCACGAAGCTGAATTTAAACGAATTAAACGCTCCCACCAATTAGCGCACGTAATGGACAATCTTAGCCCTGAAAATGCAAAAATCTTTGCCAGTCTTCCTGAAAATGTAGCTCGTCAATTGACATTGGATCGCGATCCGCATGGGAATGTTCAAGTATCTTTGATTGAAACGGAAAAACTGTTAGCCGAAATGGTTGGTAATCGTTTGGCAGAAATGGCAAAAGAAGGAATATACAATGGAAAATTCGCTACACAGGTTCACTTTTTCGGCTATGAAGGGCGTTGTGCCGCTCCATCGAATTACGATGCCGATTATTGCTATTCATTGGGTTTTACGGCAGCCGGATTGATTGGTTTTGGAAAAACCGGTTATATGTCGTCGGTTCGAAACACAACCGCTCCGGCTTCGGAATGGATTGCAGGAGGCGTACCTATCACCATGATGATGAACATGGAACGTCGTCATGGAGGTTTGAAACCGGTGATACAAAAAGCGTTGGTGAAATTAGACGGAAAACCGTTTAAGACGTTTGCCGCTCATCGCGATGCTTGGGCGATTAATACCGACTATATCTATCCGGGACCTATTCAATACTTTGGTCCAACGGAAGTATGCGACCAACCCACCATCACGTTGCAGATCGAACAGAATAAATTGTAACTTTAGCGGCGTCATTGCGGACGTAGCGAAGCGAAGATCCGCAATCACTTGGAAGTAATTATTATCAAATGAAATATATCATTGTGCTTGGCGACGGTATGGCCGATGAACCTATTGAATCGTTAGGCAATCGGACGCCTTTGCAATTTGCCCTGACGCCAAGCATGGATCGGTTGGCAAAACAGGGAAATACAGGCTTGTTAGCTACCGTTCCCGATGGAATGCCTCCCGGAAGTGAAGTTGCTAATCTTTCGGTGTTGGGATACAATCCGGCGGAAGTTTTGGAAGGACGCGGTTCCTTGGAAGCGGCGAGCATGGGAATTGAACTATTGCCCGGAGAAATGGCGATGCGATGCAACTTGATTTGTATTGAAAACGGAAAAATTAAAAACCATTCGGCAGGGCATATCTCCAGCGGAGAAGCGGAAATTTTAATTCATCACCTGAATGAAAAACTTGGAAACGAACGGCTTCAATTTTTCGCGGGCGTTTCGTACCGCCACTTACTGAAATTGAAAGACGGAGACAAACGGTTGGATTGCACGCCGCCCCACGACGTCATGGGAACTGATTTCAGGGAAGTATTGATTCGCCCTTTATCTGATGATTCGCAAGCGACTGCTGATTACTTGAACGATTTAATCATTCAATCGCAAGCGTTGCTGGAAAATCATCCGGTGAATAAAAAAAGAAAAACGGAAGGAAAAGGCCCTGCGAACAGTGTTTGGCTCTGGTCGCCCGGATACAAACCGCAAATGAAAAAACTTTCCGAAGAATATCCGATTCGAACGGGAGCCGTCATTTCTGCTGTTGATTTAGTTAAAGGTATCGGAATTTATGCCGGTTTGGAAAGTATTAGCGTTACCGGAGCTACTGGCTTTTCCGATACAAATTATGAAGGAAAAGTGCAAGCGGCGCTCAAAGCGTTGAAAGAGAAAGATTTTGTTTATCTTCACATTGAAGCAAGCGATGAAGCCGGTCATGATGGAGATGTTGAATTGAAAGTGAGAACCATAGAAGATATCGACAGCCGGATTTTGAAACCGTTGATGGAGGAAACGGAAAAGTGGAATGAATCGGTTACGATTGCCTTGTTACCCGACCATCCAACCCCTTGCCGGATCAGAACGCACACCGGTTCGCCCGTGCCTTTTGTGATTTATAAACCCGGCCTCTCTCCTGATGCTGTCACGGAATTTAATGAATTTTCGGTTAAACAGGGAAAACACGGTTTATTAAAAGGAAATGAATTTATTAAAGCGGTTTTTGAATGAACTATTACAGCACAAACAAACAAGCGCCGGCAGTTTCACTGGAAGAAGCCGTTTTGAAGGGATTGGCAAGCGACAGAGGACTTTATATGCCTGAAAGAATCAACGTTCTGCCAAACGCTTTTTTCGAAAACATTGCGGAGATGACTTTTCAGGAAATGGCTAATGTTGTAGCTTCGGCATTTTTTGGAGACGATATAGGACCTATCGAACTGAAAGCGATTGTTGATGATACGCTCTCGTTTGAAACGCCTTTGGTTCCTCTTAAAGATTCGATTTACAGCTTGGAATTATTTCACGGACCAACGCTTGCATTCAAAGATGTAGGCGCCCGGTTTATGGCTCGCCTGCTTGCTTACTTTATTAAAAAGCAAAGAATTAAGGATATAAATGTCTTAGTCGCCACTTCCGGCGATACGGGAAGCGCTGTCGCCAACGGATTTCTCGGCGTGGACGGAATACATGTTTATGTGCTGTATCCAAAAGGAAAAGTGAGTACGATTCAAGAGTGTCAATTCACTACCTTGGGACAAAACATTACTGCTCTCGAAATAGACGGAACTTTCGATGATTGCCAAGCTTTGGTAAAAGCAGCCTTTTCAGACGACGAATTGAAAGAAAAGTTACGGCTGACTTCTGCGAATTCCATCAATGTAGCCCGTTTTCTGCCGCAAGCGTTTTATTATTTCAATGCCTACGCTCAGTTACGACGGGCAGGCATAAAGGAAAACATTGTCATCTGCGTTCCCAGCGGAAACTTCGGCAATCTCACGGCGGGATTAGTCGCTCATAAGATGGGATTACCGGTGAAACGATTTATTGCGGCAAACAATAGAAACGACATATTCTTGCAATACTTACTTACGGGACTTTATCATCCACAACCTTCAATTCATACTTTAGCAAATGCGATGGATGTGGGTGACCCAAGTAATTTTGCCCGGATTCTGGATTTGTATAACCATAACCACACTACTATTACACAACTGATTTCGGGTTACAGTTGTACGGATGCGGTGATATGTCAAACCATCGAAACTTGCTACGAGGAAACAGGCTATTTGCTTGACCCGCATGGCGCTTGCGGTTATCGTGCGCTGTCGGAAAATCTTCAGGCTGGCGAAACCGGCGTGTTTTTTGAAACAGCTCATCCTGCTAAATTCAAAGATGTTATTGAAAATATAGTTCAAAAAAAGATCGAAATTCCAGAAAGGTTACAGCAATTTATGAAAGGACAAAGGCAAAGTATCGCTTTAGAGAAAAATTTCGAGGAGTTTAAAGATTTTCTTATGAAAAAATAATCGGCCGTTTTGGATATAAAAATGCGGTTGCCACAACAAACTATTAAATAAATATATAATGAAAAAATTAATTTTTTTTACAGTGATTATCCTACTGCTCTGCACCTGTTCGAAATTTACAGGCGGTGAAAACAAAATCAGCCTTGCTGGCGAATGGAGTTTTAGAATCGACACAGCCGAAGTGGGCGTTCAGCAGGAATGGTACAAGCAACAGTTTACCGAAAAAGTAAATCTTCCCGGATCGATGAATACCAATGGCAAAGGCTTTGATGTAGACATAAATACTCCTTGGACGGGCAGTATGTGGAACCGCGCATGGTATGAAAGTAAAGACTACGAAAAATACAGGGAGAAAGGTAATACCAAAGTAGTGTTTTGGCTGCAGCCCGATAAATACTATACAGGAGTTGCCTGGTATCAAAAAGAAATTACAATTCCCAGCGCATGGAAAGAAAAACAGATGGTTCTTACGCTTGAGCGATGCCATTGGGCGACAAGTCTATGGTTAGACGACAAAGCCCTTGGTAGCGAAAACTCGCTGGCTACTCCTCATCGTTATCTTTTGAGTGATCTTTCCGCCGGCAAACATACGCTGAGTATTCGCATCGACAACAAGGTCCGCGACATTAATCCGGGACTCGACGCGCACAGTATTTCCGACAATACGCAATCGAATTGGAATGGTATCGTCGGAACGATCACGCTGGAAGAACATCCGCTTACATTCATTGCATCGGTAAAAATTACACCTGACATCGCTCACAAGAAGATTATTGCCGAAGTACATATTCAAAGCCAGTCGGGACAAAGACAGGCAAGCTTGTTTTTGCAAGCGTCAAACAAGGGCGGATCGCTTGAAAAAAAGAAATTCGACATTGATATTCATTCCGGTGAAAATATTGTAACAGTTTCTTATCCGATGGGAGACAATCCGTTGTTATGGGATGAGTTTAATCCGAATCTTTACTTGTTTCGAACCGAATTACAATCGAAAGCAGGAACCGACCAAAAGGAAACAATGTTCGGTATGAGGGAAATATCAACAAAAGGAACGCAAATAACCGTGAACGGAAATCCGGTCTTTATTCGCGGGACGCTGGAATGTTGTATTTTTCCGAAAACGGGATATCCGCCGACCAACGTTGCCGATTGGATGCGGGAGATAAGAATTTGTAAGAGTTACGGTCTCAATAATCTTCGTTTCCATTCGTGGTGTCCTCCCGAAGCTGCATTTATTGCCGCCGACAGTTTGGGGTTTTATTTTCATATAGAATGTGATGCGTGGAGTAACCGTATAGGTTGCGGAGATCCGATCGATCAATTCGTGATGGACGAAAGTGAAAGAATAGTAAAAGAATACGGCAACCATCCATCGTTTTGTATGTTACTGTACGGGAATGAACCGGGAGGTCCCAATTACCTGCCGTGGCTCACGAATTTTGTAAAGCATTGGAAATCTGAAGACCGTCGCTTCCTTGTATCCGCTGCCGCAGGATGGCCTGAAATTCCCGAAAATGATTGGCTTTGTACGCCAAGACCGAGAATTCAAGGGTGGGGAGAAGGCGTCAACAGTATCATTAACAGTACCGTACCTGGAACCGGTTATGATTGGAGCGACCGCATTTCAAAAACGCAACCTACGGTGAGCCATGAAATAGGGCAGTGGTGTGTTTATCCTAATTTAGAAGAGCGCAGTAAATACACCGGCGCATTTAAAGCCAAAAATTTCGATATTTTTGAAGACCGTCTGAAAGAAAACGGATTGCTGAATTTGGCCGACAGTTTTTTTATCGCTTCGGGTATGTTACAGACGCTTTGCTACAAAGCAGATATCGAAGCGGCACTACGCACTAAAGGATTCGGCGGTTTTCAATTACTCGGTCTTCAGGATTTTTCCGGACAAGGTTCAGCCATTGAGGGCGCTGTTGACCCTTTTTGGGACAGCAAACCTTATGTAACCCCCGAACAATATTCACAATTTTGCAATCGAATTGTACCGCTGATTGTCACCCAACGTTTCATTTATACCAGCGGTGAAACTTTTGATGCGAAAGTGGAAGTTGCCCAATTTGCGAATAAAAATCTTGATGCTGCAAGGATAGGGTGGAAATTGAGGGAAAACGATGGAAAAGAAGTGGCAACCGGCGAGTTTATACAGGATATACCTTCAGGAACACTCGCTGAAATCGGACAAATTTCTCAGAAGATTATCACGGATGTTCCAAAAAAATACCGATTGGAAGTTTCTTTAGATAATTATACAAACGGTTGGGATTTATGGGTATATCCTCCAGCTGAGGTAAAACCCAAAGATGTTAAAGTAGCGACTAAACTGGATGAAACAACGGCTTCATTCCTTGAAAAAGGGGGTAAAGTCTTGTTGATTCCCTCTTTCGGTTCAATGAGAAACGAAGGGAAAGACTCTGTAGTCGTAGGTTTTTCGCCTATCTTCTGGAATACGTTGTGGACCAATAATCAGGCGCCACATACGCTTGGAATTCTTTGCGACCCCAAACATCCCGCTCTGTCGCTGTTTCCGACGGATTTTTTCAGCAATTATCAATGGCAATATGCAATGTCGCATTGCAATGCCATTCCGCTTCATAAACTCGGCGACAATGTTCAACCGGTTGTGCGGATTATCGACGATTGGTTCACTGGCCGTTCGCTTGGAATGATTGTAGAATTGAAAGTGGGAGATGGAAAACTGCTACTCTGTTCGGCGGATTTGAATACTTCGGACAAAAATCGTCCTGAGGCGCAGCAACTTAAAAACAGTTTGCTGAATTACATGGAAAGCGATGCTTTTAATCCGGCGCAGACGACTACGGTTGAAAATATTCGCGCATTATTTAAATAAAATATTATCTATTATGAATCAATTTGTATACAGAAGGTTAATCTTGAGTGTAGTGTGTCTTTTCGTTTGTGTTTGTTCTATTTTTGCAGACGAAAACGCCTATTGTATCCCAACGTTTGTGGATGGAGTCAAACAGCCGGTACAATCGCTCAATGGCGATTGGCAATTCCGCTTTACGCCGGCAGGGAAATGGGTAACTGTGCAAGTCCCCTGCGAATTGGCCATGCAAGGTTATGCTATCGAGCATGATAAGCCTTATACGTATCAGAAGTCTTTTACCATCCCGTCAGACTATGCGGGAAAACGGGTAATTCTCCGTTTCGATGGAGTTTACAGTTACGCGCGACTTGCCATCAATGGGAAATTCGTGCGCGAACACTTTGGAGGCTTTACCCGTTGGGAAACCGATATTACTGATTTTGTAAAAGCCGGTAAAAAGAATGAACTCCAATTGGAAATTACCGATCGGATAGATGAAATATCCTACGCATCGGGTTATGCACATCATCCGGTGGGCGGTATTCTTCGTAATGTAACCATTTTTGCGCTTCCACAGACGCATTTATTTGATTTCCATGTAGAAACGCAAATGGATTCCCTATATCAAGATGCACGGTTGAAAATTATTTATTCAGTGGAAAACAACGACAGCAATACGGAAATCGTTTATTCACTTTTTGACGACGCCGGAGCAAAAATGAATCTAAAAAATTATAGTTCATCGTTTTATACGAAATTTCCCAATATATCCTCTTGCGTTGATATTTTCGATGTAAAAAAACCTTTGAAATGGGATGCCGAACATCCGAATCTTTATACTTTAAATATTTCATTACAAAAGAACGGAAAACCAATCAGCCAATTCACCTGTAAAGTAGGATTTCGCGAAATTAAAATCGTTGGCGACCGGATGCTGGTCAATGGACAGCCCGTGAAACTTCGCGGCGCTTGCCATCACGATATCAATCCTGTGCTCGGACGTACATCTACCGCTGAAATGGATAGCTTGGATGTATTATTGTATAAGGAAGCCAATATGAATTTTGTCCGGACATCGCATTATCCCCCTTCGGAGAAGTTTATAGAATATTGCGATCGTTATGGAGTTTATGTGGAATGTGAAACGGCAGTGTGTTTTGTGAATGCTTGGCGCCAAGGGAATTATGGGTCTTCAGGAAAGACGCAGGACGATCCGTCATATACCGGCCGCTATTTGTCGCAACTCAGCGAAATGGTAAAGACATTCCGTTCGCATCCCGCCGTTCTGTTTTGGTCGATAGGAAATGAGAATACCTATGGCTCTAATTTCAGGGAGAGCTGGGAATGGGTAAAAAATGCAGACGTCACACGTCCAGTTATTTTCAGCTACCCGGGTAGTGTAAAAGAGGAAAATAAAATTTATGATATTTTAAGTATGCATTATCCCCGTATAGACGGAGTCATGGAGCAGTACGGGATAATCGCCGATAATTTTCAGGGATACGGCATCCCTGAGTTGTTTGATGAATGGGCGCATGTGCCTTGTTATGTTTACAGTACTTTGCAAGTTGATCCGAACATTCGCGAATTTTGGGGTAAGTCTATCGACCTGATGTGGAGCAACCTGTTTGAATCGCCCGGTGGTTTGGGCGGTGGCATCTGGGGCTTTGTAGACGAAATTTTTATGTTGCCTAAGCCGAAAGCCGGAACCGCATGGTGGACAGCGTTTGCCCGGACAGACAAACCCGAAGATTTTCAGGGGAACTGCATCGGGTATGGCGAATGGGGAATTGTGGACGTATGGCGGCGCAAAAAACCGGAATTTTGGTCTGTCAAAAAAGCTTATTCACCGGTGCGGTTAATGCAGGAAAATGTTACGGATTTTACTCCCGGACAACGAATCATCCTGCCTGTATATAATCGTTTCAACCACACCGTCCTAAATGAAGTCAAAGCATACGTCGCTTATAAAGGAGTCCGCAAAGAGATACTACTGCCTGCTGTGGAGCCTCACTGCAAAGGACTGTTTGAAATTGCCGGAGACCGGTGGGAAAGCGGTGAAAAGTTGAAAATTGAGTTTTTTACAGCCAATAATCAATTAATAGATACTTATAGTATTACACTTGGACAGGAAAAAATCGAACTTCCACGACCGGTTTACAAAGGCGAATTAAAGATAGAAGAAAGCGATTCTCAAGTGGTGGTGAAAGGCAATGGTTTTGAAATTCCTTTCTGCAAGGAGACTGGCCTCATTTGTAATGCCGAAACAGGCGGCCAGATGGTGATTGAAAAAGGTCCTTTCCTGAATATGGATGTGAACCTGAATCATTTGACAAAATCCAAAGTCCCCGGTGCTGAGAAATACATATCATCAGATGGCGACTGGAAGAAAACGAATTTTGCATACCGGCAAAAGGATGGGCATGTTTGGGTAACTGTCTCCGGAATGTATGGAGATATAAACATGAACGTAGAAATTGATATCGCGCCTGAAGGAAAAATGACATTCGATTACGCCACTAAGGGCGAACCGAACGGATACCTGCGAGAAAGCGGTCTGAAATTTTATCTTGCCGATGCTGTTGAAAATCTCCAGTGGAAACGCAGAGGATACTGGAGTTATTATCCCGAGAACGCTTTTGCAGGAAACGAAGGAGAAGCTTCGTTTTACAGCAGCCAACAAGCTCCGTATGGGAAAAAGCCCGTGCAAGATTGGCAATTTGATACCCATAACTATTATTATTGGGCGGATACCGGCGCCGGAAATTCCAAGCCTCTCACACAAATTGCTAAAGGTATGAAAGAAAATGTGTACTTTTACACTTTGTTTACAAAAGACAAATGTGGATTTTCAGTAGTATCGTCCGATGCATCGGTAGCTTGCCGTACCGATAGATCGACTAATGAGCAATTGGTGATGTATGCCAATAATCGGTGGGATTATCCCGAAATAGGTTGGGGTGATTATTGCAAAAACATTGAAAATATTCCGTGCTACGGAAGAATTACGATTTTGTTGTTGAAATGAATCTTTTCATCTAATAACAGCAGTAAATGAAAAGGACGTCATGTTATTGATATATATAAAGAAACAATTGGTTACTTAAAAATAAAAATCTATGAATACTAATGAAAACTTTCAACCCGATTATACCAACATTCTAAAAGTGTTGTATAATCAACGACCAGATTATTTGCCTTTGTATGAACATAATATTGATGCTCCATTCATTTCGAAATATACGGACGAAAAAGTGGAAATTGCTTCAAATCATCCACAAGAACTGGAGGAATACTTCAGAAAAGTGATCAGCTTTTGGAAAAATAACGGTTATGACGCTTTAAGTTATGAAGCGGCGATTTGTGAAATTTTACCCGGACATGGAGCTATCTTGGGCGGAATGCTTGGTCCCATTCAAACGCGAGATGATTTCAATAAATACCCATTCGACGATGTTCCACGTATTTTCTGGGAAACCTATACCCCTCGATTGGAAGCTATCCGTAAACTGTTACCTCCTGGAATGAAAGCTTACGGCGGATGCGGTTACGGAATTTTTGAGTCGGCTGAGGATTTAGTTGGATATCAGAATCTCTGCCTCATGCAATACCTCGATCCCGACTTGTTTGCCGATTTATTCGTAAAAATCGGCGATTTGTTTGTAGAATTATGGACAAAAATGGTTCGAGATTATAACGATATTTTTGTTTTTCACCGTATGGGCGACGATTTGGGATATAAAACCGCAACGATGCTTGAACCGGATACCATTCGCAATCATATTCTTCCGCAACACAAACGGGTGATTGACGTAGTTCATGCAGCAGGTAAAAAATTTCTGTTGCATTGTTGCGGTAATATTTTTGATATTATGCCCGATATTTTGGCTTGCGGTATCGACGCCAAGCATTCCAACGAGGATCAGATAGCTCCTTTCGGAACATGGATAGAACAATACGGCGACAAAATAGGTTTGTTCGGCGGATTCGACATGAATTTTCTGATTTTAAATCCATATAATGTCGTCTTTGAAAAAATATTAAAGGAAGGAACCCTGTTTCGCGCTTCCATGAAAGGTTATGGCTTGGGTTCAGGCAATTCCATTCCGGATTATATGAGCGTCGAAGGATTCACTGCCATGGTTGACGCTGTGTTTGAAATTAGAAAAAGAGAAAATAATCATTGATCAATTATGAATTATAAACTAATACATGGAAGAATAAATTATCATGAAATAAATATTTAATACCGGATATAATGAAAAAAATAATAGCATCTTTTTTTTGCGTTGTTGCAGCATCTGCAATTACTTTTGCACAACCGGCGCAACGAGTGAAAATCTACGAGGGACAGGAAACGATTCCGACCTACAAAATGGGAGCTGACGAAACAAGTCCTATTTTTTATACCGGCCGCGGCGTACAGGGGGCGGCAGGACATATTTATCCCTACCCCGAACAAATCAATCTTGGCGAGAAATTGACAAACGAGACATACAATATGGTATATCTTGAAAATGAGTATATTAAAGTAACTGTTTTG
>Ga0123354_10001521_pt1 | contig 28390 bp, 21 predicted proteins | sample TergutLab28metaG_2_FD_97872 | JGI IMG/M metagenome (GOLD analysis project Ga0123354, IMG submission 97872) | Labiotermes labralis P4 segment gut microbial communities from Petit-Saut dam, French Guiana - Lab288 P4 | ecosystem: Host-associated > Arthropoda: Insects > Digestive system > Gut ... | reverse complement strand
TGTAAAAAAAAAAAAAAAAAACACCTTTTTCCTCTTGTAACTGGACATGCATTCAAAGAATAGTGTCAGAATGTAATATAACAGTGTGAATTTATAGTCTGTGGGAGGGGGGGGGGAACAGTTCTCATAATCCTGGTTGCCAGAGCACAACACACACCAGACTAGGTAATGGTACCACATGGAAAACTTGTTCTAACAGTTCATGTATCCACTGAGTTGAAACCAAATTTCGCTGTTAAAAACAGAGTGCCTGTGGGGCCTGTCTCTCCATTATACACCCCGTGACGGTACCGTTTCACAAAAGTCGCACTTGCTTCATGATGTGTCATAGTGTATGTTAACCACAGTTGCTGAACCACAGTGAATATTCAGCAGTTTTGTTGCATTTTATGCCATCAATACCAACACACCCATTTGCTGTGGAAGTTGATTCAGCATTTTTCTTGAAGACTTCTTCAATCTAACTTGGATTTTATCTAGATTGTGTAGTGCATGTCTTCTCTGCATTTTGTTACTGTCTAGCTTGGACCCATTTGCTCAAAATGCTGTCACATATTTGTAAATTTTTGTCCTGTTTTTAACAGATGCATCAGAAAACTTCCATATGTATTTATGACACATCTTGTAGGATTTGTATGAAGCGATGTATTGTACAAAAACGTGATGCCCCAGTGTTGTCTGCACACTGACTTTGGATGACACATGGATAGCAGACCTCTCTCTGATAACTCACATTGAAGAGAACTGGTGAGTGGGATGGGTTGTGCAAGATAAGCAGCCTCACAGGAAGCGATTAGCAGTTGTTGACATATGAAAATAGTGACTGTAAAGTTTAGATATGGGCTAGAAGATCTGAAGTAAATATAACTCTATATGTAGGAGAGTTTCCTCATACTTTTATTTTATATCTTGGTACCCTGAGCATGAATATCTGCATTTATAGGCCTTGATATTAGAAATATGACTTACCGGATGTACACATGTGATCAGACTGTCTCCAAAAATTACATCTTCCTATAACAGAGCTCATCTGTGAAAAATATTTGTGATAGTTTTTTTTAATATTTATTTTTAATTTTGTCACAGTAATTCATGTGTTACAAGTCTTAAGTATATGAAATTTGACAAACTATGTGAGTGTGCACAGATTTTTGTTTGAAATAATATTTTGTGTGTTGAAAGTGTGAATACGTGACTTCTGTATTGACTGTCATTATAGTTGCTCTCAAGTTGTCTCTTCATGTCAGCTGTGTAAATTTCTGTGCAGCAAAAGGCTTACATATGTATGGGGAATGAAAGGACAATGTATATCAGGATTTTCTGTTGTAACCACTTAAACTTGTAGATGAGTTCATCCTGATTTCATGTAACCAAACAGTAAAGGTGGTGGAGTAGGCATGATGTATGCCATTTTCAACACTTACTGCATAGAAATACTTATATTCATTGGATCTTTATCATGTAGAAAAATAAGCATCATGCAAAATTTGCTTCCACAATTTGTTTGTAATATATGGCATGTCATTGGCAGTTATGAAGGTAATTGTTTGAAAGTAATAATTTTACAGTTATTCACAGTTTCTTGGTATGATAAATGATGTAATAAAAATCTGTAAAAATGGAAAACATCATAAGCATAACTGACATATTTGTCTATATAAGATTGTAGGTTTACATGATAATTAGTAAGGGTATGGTCTCCTGGGATATGATTCTTTGTAGTTTAGTAGATTCCTCCACTACATTAGTTTGGTGCATAGGTATCAACGTAGCTCATAAACTGCAGGCTTTCACATTCCAGAAGACTGTAATTTTAATGTTGCTATATGTTTCATAATTTGTCAGCTTGGTGTGAACATGAAATAGAAAATGGATTTCTTACATATGCATTCTATTTCTGTTTATTTTCTTACCACACAAGAACAGCTGTCATAGCCCACAAAATGTTACAGTACATGTGTTGCACAATTGGCCTCACAAATGCACATTTTCTATCCTATAGTAAGTAGTTTGTTAGTCTTTTCAACTGAGAACTATGGATAGCAATAGTAGGAATAATGACAACCTTGAAAAGGTATAAAAATGCGGTTTGTTAGATAGCACTTGGTAGTCACCGCACAAAACTATTTTTTGGGGGCTCTAAATAGTGGAATCGTGAAGTGGCCTATTAAGGGGTTACACCCGTGTAATACTGCGGCAAGTTTATTCCTTTCGTTTCAAGATTTAGAATTCAAGTAATGTAGATGAGGTCTTTGTCTCTCTGGTTATTACATGGCGTTTGTCGGTAGTTATTTATGGTCGTTTAGGGGTCACCTTTATTGAACCTGATACGTTGTGCCGAAACGCCTGTAATGACTACTAATATACGCCACGTAACAACCCACAATACCGAACACCTCTCCACTTGAGTTTGACAGACAAGCGAACAAGACTGCGGATACCATGGATATTAAACTAGATGATCTGTGTTAATGAGTGCCTCCTTCGGCAGCACCACGGAAAAGAGTTAGTGGCGTGTATGTTACGTAGCATGTGCCATGGATTAGATATGTACTTTCACAGATTTGTTGAGGAGTGATGAGCCATGTGATTACATAACATGTTTTTATGATGAGTTGTATAATCTGTAGCAATAGCACGCTTGGCGTGGAGGGTCGGGCTAGTGCTAATATCGAAGTCATTGACACAAAAAAGAAGTATAATCCGTGGAAGAAGGTGACGTGAATGCTTGGGGAGTAGTAGTAGTGTTATAAGTGGGAAGAATTGACATAAGTTTGCCCGAAAGTAACTAACAGATGGCAACAAGAGTGTATTGTGTTTTGCCAGTTCATCGATTATCAAACACTGCAATGACTCATATTTTAACGCGTAAAGTTAGGTTGATATTAAACCCTGCTGGTATTCACACAGTGAACACTACGGAAAGTTTGGTTAAGAGAAAGTTAGGACAACTGCTTCAGTGGTATGAAGAGTTTACTGGTTTAGATGAAGTTCGAATGGCACAGAACCGGGTGCTTGAGGCAGAAGCAAAGTTCGTTACAGCGCAGGAACGAAGAAGAGAGGCTAGTACATTGGTATCTGCAATACAGAGTAAACTGAAAGATTTATGGGCTGAATTGGACAATACATCAAGGGGAGAGGAACGATACGTTCACTTAGTAACCCAAGAACATAACATTCTTAAAGAAGAAAGGAGAGCGGTAAACGAATTCCAGAGCTATGAGCGAGAGGAGCGTGAGTGTTTTGCAGCCTTGTCGTCGGCAGTCAAGGAAAGTCATGAAAAAGAAAGGGCTCAAGCAGAAAGAACAAAATATTGGTCAATTATAGGGTCAGTAATTGGTACCATTATAGGTATCATTGGGAGCTCAGTTAACAATCAAATGAAAATGAAAGAAATGAGAAGGCTCATTGGAGAATCACTGTTAAAACATGGTGAACAGGATATTTTAACAGACGTTTCACAGGCTCTTTCCAAACATGAGAAAGCACTGTCAGTGATTGTGAGAGAAATGCAACATATTGCTTCTGTTCCAAGTGATAAAGTCTCAGGTCATCATAATGAACTAGTTCACAAACTTGACAATCAAGTGAACAGTGAAACAGTAACTATATCAGAGATAACTGATGAAATTTTAAAATTGCTTAAAAAACAGGAAGTGTGTTTTGATAAGAATTTTCAGGAACTGAAATCAGTTATTGTGTCTCAAAACATTCAGTTTGTCGATGATCAGGCATTACAACATCCTGCACGTGGAAGACCTCTGCACTGGCTAGAAACCAAGATCACCATCTTTGGAATGGCAGCTATTTTAGTGCCGTTGGTATGCAAATATTTTGGCATTTGATGACTAGCGAGTACCTTGTATATTAAATTGAGAAGTGAAATGTATTTACATACTATCTGGTTTGTTTCTGGCTCATCACTGTTATGAATGTGAGCAAATTAATAGAGTTTTGGACCTGTCTGTGTGGCACGTAAGGGGTTGACTCTTTACATGCATGTAAACTTATAACAGGCCCACCTTTGCAGTTTTATTTGTAAGTATTTACATGTTAAGCTTATGATTGTGGCAGCAGGATCCTGTTAAGTGTTGTAAATTTTTACCAGAAACTTACAACACCCAGGGATTTTTTTAAATTTCTTAAAGGTAAAAGTTTACTGAATTCTCAGTCATAAAGGATTTATTCACCTAGCAAACTAAAGAAACTAAAACTCCACATTTTTAAAATTAACAAATGATCTCTGCTTAAGAAATTCAAACTTAAAACGTGCCACATAAAATACCAAATGCTTGCTATTTTCAAGGAATTGGGGTATGCCTGGACACACCCAGTACACCTCACACACATGCCTATGGATGCAGGCACTGGCTTGAAGTTTCCATTTGCCCATCCTAAAGCTAAATTGGTCCATAAGCATAATTTTTTTTTATGGTTTTGAATCCTCTTGCAAATATGGAGACAGGGTTGCATTAAATTGTGATAGTTTAGTTTGAGTCCATGTCACCAAGGTTCCCGTTGTCTTAGCACAAAATCTTCATAATAGATACTCAAGTTATTAGGAATTGTCCTGAGAAACATACACGTGTTCATGGAGTCAGCAGTATTTATTTTTATGCCTCAAAATGTTTAATGTGTATGATATATGAGCCTGTTGTCATGTCATTTTTAATGCTGGTAGTGAGTTCTGTTGTTTTGCAGTCTGTGAAGAGTTTGAAAATTGAATTATAAAACTTTTCCTGTTCCACTGCCTGTTCTGTCTTTGCACAGAATGACCCTGAGGTAGTCCTAAGCCAGTACAGGGATTTTGCATGAGAACTATTTGTTGCCATATCATTAGTGCTTGGAAGGGATCATTGATGTAAAGTTCTGTGATACATTTTTCTTGTTTATTCTGCAGTTTCCCTCCTTCCTCCCCACCCACACAAAAAAAATTCTTTTATGTTTCTTTTGGGAGTGAGGTTGCATATCCATTCGCCAGTCTTTTTCAGGTGGTTTCATTTGTTCCTATGCATCATTGTGGTTTGGTTCCCTTCCATGATTGCTGACATCTGATTCGTATGTTTTAACAGTAATTTTGGCATACTTATTGTTTTGTTATGTCCAGCTGTAGATACCTGTTTTGGATAAGCATGAAAATTATGTTATTGGGATTTTTTGTTTGTGTATGGTACAGTATTCCTTGAAAGTATAGGCATACACTGAGTTGGTGGAGATTAGTAGGTTGACTGTTTCACCTCCTATGAGACATACTCTTATTGTTGAATTATACTTGTGTGTGTAAAATGCCTCTTTCTTCCACAGAACTCACAATTACTGTTCTTTCCCTATCCAGTTTATGGAATTAGTTTGTCTTTCTATACACTTTATCAGCATGACAGTTTGTGTCCCTGTCCAGTTTATCGGTATGACAGATTAATTTTCCCTATGTAGTTTGGCAGTACAACAGTTTAATATTAGTTGATAAACAGTATGGTTTTAGAATAAATTCTACTGTAAAAGCAACACATAAATTACTTGATGAAATATTCAGTGCCTTAAACAATAAACAAATAGTTTGTGGTACAGTTTGTGATTTACATAAGGCGTTTGATTGTGTTGATCACAAAATAATGCTTGCTAAATTGTAATTTTCTGATATTACTGGTAAGTTCCTTAATTGAATGCAACTTCTCTTGAGGACAGATATCAGAAGGTCTCCAATATACACTCCGATAACATCTCTTTGGATTGGAAAAAAATAACTGGTGTTCCTCAAGGATCAATTCTTGATCCTTTATTGTTCCTTGTTTGCATTAATGATTTGTCTAAAGTACTAATCCAGAAAGCTTTACTGATACTTTTCGCTGATGACACCAGTGTAATTGTTACGGGCTCAAATATTTTAGATTTCCAACTTCATATGAAAGTAGTATATGAACAATGAAACAACTGGTTTATTATAAATTTATTTTTAATAAATTTTGAAAAAACAGGTTTCTATAATTTTAAAGTGAAGAATGGTTGAGATAAATGGCAAATTACAATATGAAAATAAATTTATTACCAATTTATCAGATACAAAATTTCTAGGACTATGCCTCCATAACACAGTGGATTGGAGAGTGCATATAGACCATATTATACCAAAATTAAGCTCAGCATGGTGTGCCATTAGAACTCTAACACGGTGTCACAAGAAACGTTAAGAATGATATGCCTGTTTTCACTCATTAATGACATATGGCATAATATGTCAGCATAATTCTCATAGTATTTATATATTCAGATTGTAGGAAAAAAACAATAACAACAACTGATTATAAGAATAGGGATTCGTGCAGAAATTTGTTCAAAAATCTAAATATTTTTACTCATATAAATATATATTCTCATTACTAACATGGAGCAATATATTACAAATTTGGATATCCATGGCATAAATACCAGATATGGCTCCAATGTTCATCGAACAATAACAAATGTATGCTATATCAAAGTGGTTCTTGTGTTATTGGACTCAAGTTTTTTTAATAATTACCTACTTATGTGAAGGACATATCCTGTAATGTTAAGGAATTCAAATCTCTTTTTTCTTTATTCAAATTCTTTTTATACGTTGGAGGAGTATTTCCAATATAATAGTACCTAGTATATTTTATTCATAGCATATATTTTATTGTATTACTTGACTGAACAATACTGAAAGTAAAATTTTAATGTTGATATTAAACACTGTATTATATTTTGTATTTTCTTTTTGACTACATTATATGACGCCATTTTCATAACGGTATGTTCGAATATCATATGTATGTACATGACCTGTGACTTTTTCTATATCTCAGGGTCCCCTGTGGTACCTCCTGTAGATCACTTGAAAATGAATAACATTATACTATACCCGCAGCGTTCCAGTTCATCTACTTCACACAGTGAAGAGCTGGCGTATCACCTTTAAAGTGTTCTCGAGAAACAGCTATAACTTAATGCAAAGGGCTGTACAAATCATTCTCCAAAAACAGGGTTTACAGAACATTGACATAAGAAAATCTGAAAATGTTATGATGTTACAGGTAATGCCCATGGCATGGAGAAAACGAATTTAAGATACGACATGCATTTCCTACTCAAGAGGCACTTAAGAACTGAATGAACAATATTTAACAATAAACAATGTAAAAAATATGAATGAAGCGTATTTAACACCTTATGTTGCTGAAAACGAGGTCATATGTATGAAGACCACAGACATAAAATACAGAATAACAACCCCGTGCAAAGAATATTTGTAGCAATAACACCTAAATATCAAATCCAAGTATCGCACATGAAAACGATCGTATACATTGGACCGGCGTGTTGTACGAGTGCTGACATCTATTGGGTATCCGGGGGAAAAGAAACTACACTCCCTGATATCATCTGTGCGTGTAGGGCACATCCGTGGTCACTCGGTTCAACCGGCTGCCACCAAGCGCCGCAGTCATTGCCGTGTTCGTTGTCGTGCATTGGGATCGAAACGGTTGCGGACCAGAAACATTAAACTCTACGCAATTCGTGTGACGTATGCTTGTTAAACGTTTTTCTAAGTGTGTTTACATATGTGATGTATTTTCGTGGCGTTTTAAAGTGATACATCTTCGCATTTAAAAAGGTGAACCGGGAAGGAATCGGCTGCAATTCCCACAATGCAATGTGTCTTGGCAGGTTTCATCTGTGGCAGAGTGCAGTCGTATCTGGTCGTGATGGCTTACCCGTGAATAGTTTTGGGGAAAATAGTGTTTTAGCGAATTTTTAATGGTTGACAAGTGTTGGAAAGTGTTTCAAAATATGTGTCACTAATAGTGTTGTACTTTGCGTGTATTAATAACGCCTACAAAATAGGGAATCTCGCCGTAAACGAGAGGCAGCGCGACTCCCATCGGTGCTGCCTACCCACCATATTTTTTGATAACTGGCCTGATGCCATGGGTTGTTTTGGAGGTGGGGGCTCAAAAGCGGACCATGAGGAAAGTAAAAAGAGTAAGGAAACAAACAAAAGGATAAACGCACAAATTCAAAAGGATAAACAGTTATACAGAGCCACGCACAGATTGTTGTTACTAGGTAAATATTTTGTCGCAGCCCTGTGTTCAGTCGTCTAGTGCTGTCAGCCATATTGAGCGAGTAGTTTTGTTGATTTGTGTTTGTATTGCTGCTAATATGTACTATTTTCGTCTTTTGCAAGGTGCCGGAGAGTCGGGCAAAAGCACAATTGTAAAGCAGATGAGGATACTGCACGTAAACGGATTTAGTGAAGAGTAAGTTTCCTCGTTTTATTTATTGCTTGTTAACCCCAAATGTATAATTGTAAATTTATTTTCAATACTATGTAATTCAGCAGGAATATACAAATCGTTGATTTGCCATATATTTTTTGTGTCCCAGAGTGATGGTATGTGGAGATTTGCTCAAGTTCTAGGTCTGTAAAGATACCTGTAATTGCTGGTTTTGTTGTATGGTTATAGTTTTTAGTCATGTACAGAAAGGTCTTTGATACTTATAGAAACTACGGCAAGCGTGCATAGAAGCAGAACTTAGAATAAAAATGCATCTCATTCTGCCGAGTTACAGTTTGAATTACAGTACTTTCACAATGATATAAGCAGTATTACAGGGTTGAACAAGAGCAGTGTTTGTGGGATTTTAATTTAAGCACACATTGGGCAGAATTTTAGATGAGTCAGGTAAAAAAAACTTCTAGAGTATGCTTCTGTTTGCCTGACCTGAATGGCCTCTCCAGTTGTTGTGTATTGGCACTGACATAACAAAAATAGGACCAACAGCTGGTCCTGCATGCATGTGTGCATAGGAGGAGCATGGAAGGATATGGCATTATGAAACGTGAATGTATAACAACATTTACTGTGTAAGATGTGAGGTCCTCACACCAGTGCTGTTGAAATCTTAAGTGACCGCACTGTAGACACTCATTAGACTTGGATCGTAAACATTTAGTTCGTGCAACATCCCACATAGAAACAGTACTCTATGCTGTGTTTGCTACATGCTGTCCATAAATTTAGTAAAAACAAAATTAGAGGAGAAATTGATTTTGTTGTGTGCAGGCATTTTGTATGTTACAAGATCCCACACACTCATTGATTGGTTCATTTCTTCCGCATTTCCTTTAATGCAAGTTGCAACTTCTTCACTCTCTGTGGAACCCTGTATGCTATGTTACAATAGTCCAGACTATGACTAGTGAAGATTAAAAAGTAGTATTGAGTTGGTGTAGACTGTCTGAATTACAGGGAAGTTTTTTTCAAATTCCCAGAAATCTCGAGAAACGCAATTCCTTTCACGATATTAGGCCTACCTCGCTCTGCTTACAGTGTGTCTCTGCTTTAGTGTGGTGCTGTGAACTGCATTTTTATGTGGGGATTACCGAGTAAATGTATGCTGTTATTTATATGCAGTTTAACATGCTTTATTTAGCAAAACATCTTCAAGTGGTAACCATCTAGTTTGTTGACACATTATTTTCATACATGTGAGAAATCTATACATAAGCTGCATTATGATATTGTGCACCCAAACAGTGATTCTTCAGACCTTGACTATATGAAGTTTTTATGTAAATTGAATAACACCTGAACACATGCCAAAAACACACAATCAAAATTGGGGATTGTGAAATCCATTGGTCACTTGTTTTAGAAGTAACGTACTCCATGGTACTGATAAGTGTAGCTGTCGTGTTTGTGGTGGAAAACCAAGTTGAGCACTGTGGGTGGCTTTATCTTGGCTGCCAGATGGATTACTATCAGTGTAGTAGAAATTTCCTGCCTGTGTTATGAACAAAACAGGATTCAAGCTGAACTTGGTAACAACCACAGAAGTTGTTTCTTGAACTAAAAGCAGGTATAATTTTTCTGCTTTGTTACTGACTGACTGGCCTGTTTGCTTGGCTAACCTTGGCCGTGCATGAGGTGCTAGACCTTTCAGATGTGGCTACACGTATCAGACTTTAACAAGAGAGTAATCATGAATGATACCATAACAACTTTGTTGTGCTTTGGAGCATTATTTCTGACATGCTGCATTGAACATCTGAAAGAAACATTAGTCTCTTGGGACATCCATCTGATTGAACAACAGGGTTACATAATTTTTTAAATTTTGTTTACCAGAAAGTCTGTTATGTGAAATTATTCATTAATTATTTAGTATGACTGGGTCAAACTAGCATCATCATTTTGCACTGAATGCTTTATAAAAATGTGTAACACATGTTGCCTAATTCTGTGTTCCTTTTGCAACTACGCATGAACAGGCTTGTATTTGAATGTCAGTTTTATTTATGTTTCTGCAGAAAGAGTCTACCACTACTGGGGAAGACATTGAAATATAGCAGGTTTAATGGAAGATATAATTATAAAGGCTAGAGTGGACAAAATGGGGGGAGTAAGAATTGGGCAGAGAAAAGAAGAGGTTAGTAATGATGCAGTAGAAGGGAAGAAACAAAACAAAGAGGTTTGAAAGTAACAGGGGGTTAATAGGATGAGGATACAAAAGAAATTTTCATCAAATACTAAATGTGGCACATGAAGTAGTCATGACTAAATGATTGGAATTTGTAAGAGGCTTTCTGTTCAGTTGTTAAGACACATTATATGTGTAGTTAATATATTTTCTGGGCCATAACTTGAGTCAGGTATGGCATGTATGCTACCAGTACATGATGGAGGAACTATGTCAGACTTAATTCAGGTACCATTGTTATTATATGGTTTGCCAGGTATGCTGTGATTTTAAAGTTTCAGTCTTTTTAATTTTTTGTGTGCTGAGCCCCTCAGATCATTATGATTGTCGCATGACATTTTTTTTTCTCTCTAATGCACTTTTTTCCCCTTTCAATTATCTTTTCACCCTCCAGTCTAACTGTAATGCACCTTCACAGTATATTAGTAAATGCAAAATTATGTGCCATTACTCCTGGTTAATCCTTTCAGCATTATGGATGTACAGTGATGTGCATGAAAGAGCTATTGACAGGGTAGGGATGTTCATTTATGTCCCCACATGTTCTTAGGTGTGTTCGCAAAATTGTGAAAAGCAACTATTGCCTTTGTCATGTCTGTGTGTCCACTTGGAACAGTTGGCTACCACTGGGCAGATTTTAATGAAATTTGATATTGATTATTTTTCGGAAGCCTGTCGAGAAAAATCAAGTTTGATAAAATATGACGAGAATAATAGGTACTTTGCACAAAGACTTACGTTCATTTATGATAGCTCACTGAATTCTTCTTAGAATGGGAAATGTTTCAGACAAAAATTGTAGGGAAGATCAAAATACAGATTTTATATTCAGTAACTTTTTTCTGAAAATTGTGCTGTTTACGAGATAATTTGGAAAAAATGTGGTAGAGTGATGATGGCCGCAGATGACATTATATTGCAGTGCATGCTCTTTGCATGCTGGATAACTAAGGCCGCAGACACACACTCAGAATGTGTAATACTTCTATCTGTTCGATGGCAGTAGTGGTTAAACAAACATGCCTGAATGTTACGTTTATATGTATACTGACCATTTTGTTCCTTATGTGGTCTGTGTGCTGTATGGATGTACATCGATAGGCTGGGAGGTGGGAGCTTTGTAGTAGCTCAGTGAGCCTCAGATATGTTTTTTGTATTGCTTCATGCTGTTTTCTGTTGTTGGCATTATAATTTGTCAGTTGGAAGGGCATTGGCTGCTTATTAAGTCATTAACTTGTGGGCATACTTATTGGTTTGTGCACTGATTTCCTATGGGAATGGTTGCTTGTGGGTTGTATTAAACTTTTTGTCCATCCGTTCCATTGCTGTTCTGCCTTCAATGCTACAGGCATTATACAGTGGTAACTGATAAGTGTGGTAGTTGGATAGTTTTGATCTTTTGATGTCATATGTTTCCTTTTGCTAATGGTGTCATATCATTTATGTACAGTGACCTCACATTATGCACACCTGTTGTGAAAAACAAACAAGTGTAGAAGCTTCTCAGGTTGAACATACTTGCCAGGAGACAGAAATATTTGTGCCCCTAGGGGCATGCTCGTAGTCTGCAGAAGATTGATTGTATAATGAAATGTACACTGCATCCGTTAAAGAGGAAGTATAAACTGTTTTATTTAAAGACCCAGGTCATACCATGCAATAACACACTTTTCATCTGGTTTATAAAAACCGATCAGTTTATGTTATGTAGGGCCAAAGTTGCTGTTTGTTCTGAGATAAGTACAAAACACAGAGACACAGTGTTGGCAGAATGTACAGTTCTTGAATGTTAAACCTGTCACATCAGGTAACCAGTAGGCATTAAAAGTTTAATATTTGTTATTAGTCAGTGGTGTAATTTTTTTTATAGTCCCTTTCCAAGTTTATGCAATGGGTCTGGTGTTTTTGCCACTTTCGGGGGTGACTTTTTGGAATTGAATGTAGGGTGGTTGGTGAGTATACTTGAACTTCAGGGACATTATGGAAATGATGCCCTTGTAGTTGTGATTTAATTCATGGAAGCAAAGACTAATTCACAAGGGGCCATATTGAGCAAGTACAGAGGGTGAGGACCACAGGCATGTTTTTGGCAGCCAAAAATTGTACTGACGAAGCAGTGTGAGCTGGTACATTGGTGTAGTGAATCACCCAGTCCTGGTTCTGCCAATGTTTTGGGCAATTTCAGCAGACTTCCTGTCTCATTGTAAAACCTCCTACTAGTAATGCTGGTAAACTGTTTGGTCTGGAGGAACAAAATTATAAGGAACAGTGCCCTCAAATAAACTCACCATTGTGCTCTTGGTATGCGATTTGACTTTTTACTTTCGTTGGGCATGGAGAGGATCCATTTTTTCACTGAGAAAACTGATGTTTACTTTGTGGGTTATAACGGTGAACCCACATTTAGTGGCATGCATTTCTCATGAAGTTTTACAAAGTTTAAAGGAAACCTTAATGAAAGTGTTCTGTATGGTCATAAAAGGCATTAGAAAATCATGGTTTGCACTTAACATGCTTAACAGTACATACATATTGAGAAGCAGTGCAGAGGGTTATAGCTGCAGAACTTATTAGAATAACTCAGAACAGAGCAGTAGTATGGCACTTTATGGCAAAAAGTTGTACTGGTTACCATTCATGGTCCTAGCAAGAAGTTGGGGAACTTTTCGGTATGCCTTTGTATGTGGGATTAGTTCACGTTACTGTTGATTGTGTATTGCTTGCATGTATGTGCCATATTTGAATTGTAGAGTGTAGGGCCTAATAAACATTGTGTGTAGTGGTATGTTGCAGTTATTTTCTTACTTTGTGAGTAGTGTCTGGCATTTCATAACTTCTTTTCACCTTTAGGTGATGTTTTTATAAACACGGGAGTTGTGCATATTGTGGGGATCATGTGCCCTTTTTTGAATAGCACAGCTCTCATACCATGCTGAGGTGTAACAAGTTGGGAAATTACACTTATTGCAACAATTGTAGCATGTTCATTGTCTTAACATTTAATCGCTTACAAACTCATAAACCTTATAGAAATTGCACTGTCCATAAAAGGTGTGTTTTCTTTTTCTGTACTGCTTTTGTAGAAGTTACATTTCAGCCATAATGATCAGTACTGATTTTGTGGGAACTCACATTAAGAAGACACACCATGATGTCTGTACAGAAAATGAATGTATTGTTTGTCTGTCCTAATATAAACAGTAGACAGGTAGAAGCAATTTGCTGTAAAACAAAGAGGTTGGATATTTTGTGTGGAATGTTCCAGTTAGAATTTTTTCACATTTCAGTGGCAAAGTGCACTGGTTCGTTAAGAACAATTGTAAGGTCTCATAGTGGGAGTAACAAAGGGGGGGGATTGAACATGATGCAGTCCAGTGTGAAGGGGCCATGTGGTTAAGAGGGAGGTTGGGAAGTTCTTGCAGTGGGTGTAGGTAGGAAAGGAGGTGTTCTTGAACCATTCTTCCTAACAGAATGCCCCTTTCCCTTTGGATAGCATTGTGCTGTACACAGCCACACTTCTCATACTGTGGGAACTATGTATTGGTCAGTTCCTCCATTTGCTTCCATTCACCCAGAGGATGGCAATGTACTCTACTCTGAAATGTTGCAACAGCTTCAACATGCTACACAGCTAAATCCAGAGCGTCAAAGTTACAGTAGTGTACCAGTGCTGAAATTATCATAAAGTAATGTTTGAAATTGGGTTGATTAACACAGCACTGCCTCGAGTTTGAGCCATTAACATATACTTCTTTTCCATCTGAATAATGATCAATATCAGTGTGTGTTTCCATTGGGGGGAGGCTAATTTCTGGAGGTGATGAGATATCAGGTAGTGTTTGTGGTTATCAATTGAAGGGCTGTACAAACACCTTTCTGTTTTGTATTATTTGACCATATTTAGTTCTGGAAAATATTCCCAATGTGCTGATTTGCTTGTCTGCACTGTCAGGTTGGCCTTTGTGTTAAACATGTAACGTGATTGAGTTGTTGATAAAATTGTGTAGTCAGTAGAAATACACATCAACGCCTGAAGGAGTGTGCACAATGTTTTTATTTCTCCTGGCCACAACAGATGCAGAGAATCATGTGCAAAGACTACTTGAAGTCTTTTCTGTTTAAGATCCTGCGGCCAGTTAGATATGCTTATCTTGATTTGTGTTACTATACTTTTCCACTAACATGAGCTGCCTATAAGCCACAAACACGTGGAGCTTCATCCATGCTCCAGATTTTGGCAAAATCTTGAATCTGTCTTAGGGTTCAGTGGCAACATTTATTCAAGTATATTAAGTATATTTTTCATAGAGTCTAGTGTTGTGGGATCTTAACATAGACAACATTTTGCTAGAAAATACTGGCAATACTTATTTTTCATCATCCACTTTTCACAGAGTTAAAAAACTGTGTTCTTGGAAGAAGGTAGTATTTTCTGTGCCAGTGATATTTTTTTGAGACACTCCCTCATTTTCTTTCTATTGCTTTTGCTCTTGGGGTTGAATGTTGTTTCATTTGATACTTTTTCTCACATGGAATGTGTTTACTATGCAGCAGGAAATGCATAATATTACCGTCTTGCACTATAAGGTTTCCAAATTATGCTTCAAATGTGAATGTCATAGTGATGTGATGAAGACTAGTTTGGTGCAGACAGGAATGCCACACACTTTTCTGATTTTACAAATAAGTTTTTCATCACCGTGAACTGATGTTGAGAATATCGTGTGTAGTGATGAATGTGTGGAATCATACACAAAAAATTTGTCCTGCAGTAAATTTGTCTGTAAATTTCATTATTGCCTGATGTTGATGTACCCTGCAAGTTAATGATGACTAGTAAAAAGTTCATAATGTTGAATAGTGTCGAACGTAAAGAGCAGTACGAGATGGGCATATTGACAGAAGAAAAATGTTGAAAGACAAAAGGATGTGTTAGAACTTATTACTAAAAAGCAACTAGGTCAGAATGTACAGGGTTGAAAAACAGGAAGAAAATATGTAGTCATGTTAGACATTTTTAAAGAAGTGATTTATCAAGTATCTCAAAATGTATTAATCGGGGCGTTGTTTTGAACACATTTTGTGTTGTAAGAACAGTTAGTACATTACTGAGTAGTAGTGAGGAATAATCATAGTTGTAATAGGAAGAATGGCTTACAGTTTCTCTGTGGGTTTGTCAGGGGAACTTCAGATGGGCTTATGCAGTGTCATATAATGAAAACTGTGTATGGTGTAATATAATTGTTTTGAATGTGTATGAACCAAGTGAGGAGAAATGTAATGATTCAAAAGACAGTTTTTATGAGGAATTAGAGCAGGTTTTTTTTTTATCATTTTCCCAAGTACGATATGAAAATTCTGTTAGGAGATTTTAATGCAAAATTGGAGAGAGATGACATTTTCAAACAGACAGTTGGGAATGAGGGTCTGCATCAGGATAGTGATGATAATGGTGTTAGAATAGTAAACTTTGCCACATTAAACAATCTAGTCATTAAGAGCAGGATGTTCCTGGACTGAAACATTCATAAATACACCTGGACCACTACTGATTGGAAGGCTTACAACCAGATTGATCGTATATTGATAGGTAGGAGATGACATTCGAGTATACTCGATTTACAGTCTTTAAGGGGAGCTGACTGTAATACTGGTCACGATATGGTGGTTGCAGATGTTAGGGAAATATTGGCAGTAAGTAATCAAGGAGCACACAAGTTTGATGTGGGCAGATTTAATGTCAGAAAGCTAATGAGCTGCAGGTTGCAAAACAGTATCAGATTAAGATCTTAAACAGGTGTGCAACTTTAGAGGTCTTAAGTGGCAGTGAGGACATAAATAGACCTTGGAAAATGTTGAAAAAGAATATCAAAACCTTAGCTTAAGAGAGTGTAGGTCTGTATGAATTGAAGCTGCATAAACCATGGTTTGATGAAGAATGTTTATGATGTTTGGATCACAGTAAGCAGTCTGAAATGCGCTGGTTGCAGGATCCCAACCAAAGCAGTGTAGATAATCTAAGCAATGTAAGATGTGTAACTAGTAGACCTCTCAGGATTGAGAATAAGGAGTATCTGAAAGCTAAAACTTAAGAACTTGAAACTAACTGTAAGATTAAAGACATCAGAGACCTGTATAGCTGCATCATTGACTTTAAGAAGGGCTAACAGCCTCAAACTAATACAGTAAAGGATGGGAAGAGTGATTTGGTTACAAACTCCCACAGTATTTTGGTTAGGTAGAGGAACCATTTCTCTCAGCTGTTCATTGTACTTGGTGTTAGTGATGTTAGGCAGACAGAAATACATAGAGCAAAACGACTAGTGCCTGAGTTGAGTGCCTTTGAGTTTGAGATGGCTATTGAAAAGCTAAAAAGACAAATCACCAGGTATTGATCAAATTCCAGCACTTTTGATTAAAGCAGGGGGTAGAATAATTCGCCCTGAGATCCCTAAACTTTCGTATTAATTGTATTTGGAATAAGAATGAATTGCCTGAGTAGTGGAAGGAGTCATTCACTGTCCTATTTATAAGAAGGCTGATAAAACAGATTATAGTAATTATAGAGGCATATTTTGTCAAGTATGTACAAAATTTTGTTCACACATCCTGTTATCTAGGTTAACTCTATATGCAGAGGAAATTTTGGAGGATCATAAGTGTGGATATTGACGCAGCAAGTCAACTACTGATCATGTATTCTGCATTAGTCATATACTTGAGAAAACTGGAACACAGTGAAGCAATGCGTCAGCTATTTATAGATTAGAAGAAAGCCTATGGTTCATTTAGTGGGGAGGTCTTGTATAATATTCTCATTCAGTGCCCTCATGAAACTGGTAAGGCTAATAAAATGGGTCTGAATGATACACATAGCAGATCCGGGTAGGCAGATATGTTTCGTATTAGGAATGGTTTGAAATAAGGAGATGCTTTATCGCCATTCTTTTCAACTTTGCTTTAGAGTACGCCATTAGGAAGGTTCAGGAAAACTAGGATGGCTTGAAATTACATGGAACACCATTTTGATGTGTATGATGGGTATGAATGATAAACAATACATGGTGCACATCAGCATTTGGCTTATGCTGATGATATTATATTGGGTGGAATTGTACGTAACATAGAGAAAAACATGGAAGCTTTGTTAGTCGCTAGTGAGGAGATGGAGATTGGTATAGAAGTAAATGTTGGTACAACTAAATACATGGTCATGTCTCGATATCAGAATGCAGGACGAAGTCACAGTATAAAGATTGATAATAGCTCCTTTGGAAAGGTGGAAGATTTCAGATATTTGGGAACAACCTTAACAAGTCAGAATTCTATTCAGGAAGAAATTAAGAGCAGATTGAAGTCAGGGAATGCTTGCTGTCATTCGGTACAGAATCTTTTGTCTTCCAGGTTGCTATCTAAAAATACAAAAATTAAGATACACAGAAATATAATTTTGCCTGTTGTTTTGTATGGATGTGGAACTTTTCCGCTCACATTGAGGTAGGAACGTAGGATGAGGATTGTTTTGGGAATAGGAAGCTGAGGAGAATATTTGGGCCTGAGAGAGACTAGGTAACAAGGGAGTGGATTAAACTACATAATGAGGAGCTTAATCTGTATGTTTCATCAAATATTGTTTGGGTGATCAAATCGAGAAGAATGAGATAGGCGGGTTATGTATTACATATGGGAGAAAGTAAAGGTGCATACAGGGCTTTGGTGGGGAGATCTGATGGAAAGAGACCACTCAAAATACCTAGGCGTAGATGGGAGGATAAAGTTAAAATGAATCTTCAAGAGGTGGGATGGGGCATGGACTAGATTGATCTGATTCAGGGTAGAGACAGGTGGCGGGCTGTTGTAAACGAGGTATTGAACCTTCGGGTTCCATAAAGTGCGGGGAATTGCTTGAGTAGCTGAGAACCGGTTAGCTTCTCAGGAAGGACTCTGCTGCCCCGAGTGAGTAAATAAGAAAGTGAGTATATCGTCCATCATTTACAGTCCACTACTTTATCAAATCATTTACATATGCTGGACTGCGGAATTTTTTGCGATATGAATAAAAATAACTAGAGCAGTAGAGAATACACACTTGCAGATCCCTGTACACTATTTTAAACACTACATTCTTTGTGTCGTACCATGTAATTGACATGGCATTGAAAAAATTCGTGCACTGTATTCATACCATAGTGCCAGTCAAGGGCAAACAACTTTTGCCAAACAAATTCAGCGTTTACAAAATCCCCAGGCACTTGTGACATAGTGTTTATTTTCCAAACTGACGATCACGTCGACCAAGAAATCAGAACACGGAAGGGATAATGATCTGCAGTAGCCAAAGAAAACCAAGGCCAAACATGGCATGACATTTGGCAAAATACAAGCTGCATCCCCGTATGACTGTGTAAGCCATGGACACCTTTGGACACCTCGCACATCTCCAACCATGAGAGCAGGTGTTAATGAGTAAAATTCTGGTTTTGTCTCTTTTCCGGAACCTGCTAACATCATCCCTTTTCCATTGTGTAGCGGTACTGTGAGCCAAGATTAGGCTATGGGCTGGACGGTCAGGGATTCGAATTCTGGCAGGAGCGGCGCTGGCGGCTACGCAGCCTCCTTTTCGGTGGGTGCTGGGGTTCTTTGTGGGTGGGGATTAAACAACCGGGGCATGAGGCCATGGTTAAAAATGAGTAGAGCCATACCTCTACTCCACCTATATACTTTCATGGTGTGGATAGGGACAGCTTTACCTTTCCCTTTCCCTCTAGACTTACCCGCCCTGAAGGCCGCCTGTTCAGTACATGCCGGATTGGTGGATGAACTTCAGCACATAAGACTAAACCCCAAAAGCTGACGTATTTTAGAAGTAGAACGTGAGAGCCTAAGTACACAAATAACAGTAAATTGGTGTCTTGCTACTGAAAGTGTAGGCATGTGATAAACTATTTTAGTAATGATGTTGCATCACACAAATGCCATTACACTACGGCTTCAGCTTTTTACAACTGTGAGGATTCATATTGTGGTCTTTGTGTGTTATGAAAATGTGTGTTTGGGTTGATGGATAAAATGCTACAGCACTGTTTGTTAACGCAGAGGACAGACAGCCTGAAATAAGTTAATCTTGATTTAAAACTTTCATAAAACTTCAAATGTGATGACATTTTAAATTTATCTGTCTTTAGGATTATGTTCTTTGGTATGTCACCTCATAGAAAGGTATTAATGATTTGGAGAAACCTGTTGTCGTCGGCTGTAGGGTGGAATCTAAGATGCACTTAAGAAGACAATTTAAAACAAGTATTAAAACTCCTACATGTTTCGGCACCGGGTTGCCATTCTTAGGGAGACCCGTATAGAAAAAAGGAGTATGAGCCACAACACGTCACTGTAGGTATTACACTGCCCGTATTGAAACGTTTAAAATGTTAAAATTCTAAAGAATGTAAAAAAAATTGATGGGTGTAATAATTACGGTATTGTGATGATAAAATTATGTAATGGTGATCAGTTCCAAGTGTAAGTCCGTACTTGTTTACGTCCTGTACGGAGTTTGCGCACAAACATCTGCCTTGTTCTTGTGTGATGCGAAGGGATGTCCAGGTACAGCGCGTGATGTGTGTCGTATCTGGCGGTGTTGTGTAGTGTACTCTTATTGGACGAGATCCCCTCGGATCATATAAGAACTAGGCACTTGTTTGTGTACGTACTCCATACATACAGATACAGTTTTCTCTTGGACTTTATCTGTTGTGTAACAGATATATAAACACTAAAACACTACGTTTCGGAAGCCGGCTCTGCTTCCGTCTTCAGGCACGACGCATCTAATCTGTTGAACCCCTTAGATCAAGCTAATCTCGAGTGACTGAGAATAGCTTGATATAAAGGGTCCAAACATTCTCCCTGAAGATGGCGCCGAAACACGCAGGAGAGTGTTGTTAATAATGCATGTGTTTTATTGTATATGTTCGTTTTGTTGGTGTTTTAAGCATATGGTTGCTATCATGTAATTTTAATATCACAATATTGTAATTTTTATGGTCATCAATTTTTTTTTACGTATTTTCGAATTTTGTTATTTTAATCATTCCATTGCGGGCTGTGTAATACCTAGACTAACGTGCTGTGCTTACATTCCTTTCTTCTGCACGTAACTCCCTGAGAATGGCAGCCCGGTGCCGAAATATGGAGTTTTAAATAATTGTTGCTCACTTATGATGTATAATATTTAACTGCTTTTCCACGTAAACAGTGGTAAGGCAAACGCGCTTCAGTGTTACGTATGCCTGTCTTGTTCCAAGTAGCCACATAAGTGTAGTCTAGACCTTATATTCTACATAACCAAATCAGTCTGTTTATATCCATATTGGGGAAATAAGAATTATTTTTTGCCATGTGTACTATTGAGAGTGTATAAACACAAGGAAACTGGCAGGGCTCCATAATTAAACTCTTACCCACTCACAAGGTGCTAGATGGGTGGAAAGTATAAAAATACATAAGATGCACACAGCTGAACTACAGAGATTGAGTTTCGTTAAGCAGCCAGTAAATTTAAGTTGAAACTCTGACGTTCTGTCATTATCAGCTTCTGCTGTCAGACTCTTATGTCTCGATTGTCACATTACGACACTGATGTGGAGAAGTAGATAGGTCACAATATTAAACATTTTGTTTCGTGGTTTTAGTTGTCTTGAAATAAAGATAGGAAGGAAGATTAAGGCGGACCAGGGGTTGGGTTGTTCAAGTCAGTGAAGATTGAACTAGTTAGTATTGGGTCAGTTTTCTGGATTGTGTATTAGTGATATTGAAACCTGGTTCTTGTACCAGAGTTAGGTTGTATCGTCACATATAACTCGCTCTTTGCTACTAGTTACATCTGGCCTGTATTTAATTAATTCATTGGTTATGATTTCTGTAGTGGTGCTATCAGTAACCCAGGCTGTATTGCCATTAAATGTTACGATGCAGGATTTGACGTTTCCATACTGGTAACTGTGAAGGTCTCTGTCGTCTGGGATGTTACACTGTGCAGTCATATGTATGGACGTTTCAGAGGAACGTGCTGCCTCCATCTCATGGTGGAAGAAAAAGCTCTGCATGACAAGTCAGGAACGTGTGGTAGGGGAGATTAGAAGGCACGCTAAGAATGGTGTGCATGGTGTGAGTCTGCCTATGTTACTGAATGGTTTTCTCTATGTGGCCAATTCGTCACTGCTGATTATTATGGAAGTAAGAGGTTTCTCGAAAACATTAGTACACATACCAGGCTAGACGGTGTCATAGCAGAGGACAGTAATCATCATTCGATAGGCTGTTAATGAATCATTTGGGAAGGATGTGAAAAGCGGCGGTCATGACTTAATGTGAGGTATCGCTCCCCCAGTATTTGCTTGGTGGGAATGAGGGAAACCAGATTAAGGGTTGGCGAGTCTGTATGCTGCGTTTTAAACGTGGGACCTTCAAAATGTAATGCATCTGTTCTTGCTGGGCCGTCAGGTACATCACCGTTTGCTGAAACAATTCGCCATTAAATTACGCCCCAAGTTGTACCAGCTGATATCTTCACGGAACTTGCCTTGGAAATTCAAGCTTAAAATGTAGTTACAGTAGTAGTAGTAGTAATAGCAGCAGCAGAGTTCATGTGATGTAACTGTGCATGTCGTTTGTGGACTACACACACCTTATTACGTCAGAGACGAATATTTGATCTGAAAATCCCTGAAAGTTACTCTTTTTAACCGTACCTGTCCAAGGGTGCGCAAATCCCGGGCGTCTGATCGCCCAGGCGAAGAAATTTTCTGCTTTCCCTCTTGATAGTTACAGCATAGGTACTGCTTTTTTTTTTTTTTTTTTACTGAAGTAACAGAAGTACATATCAGTTAACATGCACCGAGGATAAATTTTCAAGATAACAATGAGGTTCACAGTTGGGTCCTGTGTATGGAACTTACTTCATGTCACTCTTGTGGTTTCCAGAATTTGGAGGTGGCTGCTAGATAATTGGAAACATTTATGGACCGCTCTCTGTGTAGTTGAGGCGCACAGAGAGGTTCTCATTTCCATTTTTATGTATTGCATTTCTGAGATGATTGCAGACACCAGATTCACAATTAAAAAATCATGCAGTCTGGTAAATTATGTACGTATGTATGTATGTATGTATGTGTGTATGTATTTATGTAGTTTATTTACCCACTTACAGATTTATTAGATGTTTGTAACTTAAAATTTCGACTGCAGTGTCAGTGTTGTAGACGGATCAAAATGTATTCGACTTTCAGCCTTGGTAGCCTGTAGTCTGCTCTACAAATAAATTGTCCGTTTGAACGTACATCATCACCAAGAACCTGCACTTACCTTCTCTTTTGTATTGTTTGGTCGTTTGTTGACGTTCCAGGTACTGGAGAATATAATGTACCGAAGGTACTGGTGTTTTCTTTATATGTTGTTAGTTGCCTATCGGTATAGAGGCCTGTACGACGTTACTGTTGGGGCCAAAACTACTTTAATAAAGCTCATTACTTACTGATGTAACAAAATGGTGAAGAAATTAACCCTTTAAACGCCGAGTTAAATCCCACCTGCCATCTGCTGGCATTATTTGGAGCTCACCATATTTTCCACGTTAGCAGGATAAGGGTTAATATTACTGCCCGCTAGGTTGTGACTCCTTGTGGTTTGATGGATAGGTATAGTCCGTGACTCATCTCTGCGACCGCAGAAGCTGGGGAATTGTAGGGTAAATGTCAGCTAAGTAAGTCTTGCTCGCCTTCCGTAGACAGTCGCAAAGCTGGGTCCAAAGCGTGTCAGTGTTTTGGAGGAATTTCCTTCTTCCATCGTCAGTGTAGAAGTGACTTTTTCTTCTACAACAGCACGTAAATGAATCGGTCCCTTCCGGAACGTTGTTAAACTTTCTACCAGACTATGTGGTGCCATACTCAAGAGCCGTGCGTCGCAATGCATTTTAGCTTACGGAGCTCTAAAAAGGCGACAGAACTTATTGGGGAACTCCAACCCATTCACAATACTTGTACGTCACATGTAAACTTAAGTACCTGCATTTGTTTATCTTTTTACGTTACATGTAAAAAAAATCAACAGCTAACCTCAAACTGATCGATAAACTGATAGTTTCGCCTGACACATCAACTCTGTCAATGGCGAGCTGTTCTAGCTGACTTGACTATATAATCTGGAATCTTCTGGATTGAAGCAGCGATTGATTGCGTGTTACCATTGACGGAATGGTTGGTGTCGAATGTCGCCACACAAATTTAGGACCGCCAAGAAAACACTTCCGCCATTACGCATTTTCGTCTGTCGGAACCTCTGAAACCCCTTTGTGGAACCCAGTTTGAGAAACACAGCTCTAGACGATTTTATCTTCATATTCCCTGCTGCCATAATATTGTGTTTCGTGGAATTCTTTAGCCAGTTGTCATCTTTATTTTAGAGTAAGAACAACTTATTATCCATAATATTTACTAAACCCAAAATAAATATATACAATTTTTTTCCCCGTATTTTCTCGTGTGTGTTGTTAATCGTGGAGGGCATTGCAATTAAAAAAATTCTAAAAGTTTTAATGGATAACTGCATTTTTAGTAGCCGTAGTAAGTTTGTCATGTTTGTGTGCCCTCGGTCACTTTCCTGACAGGTGTTTTTTAAATTGTAACGTGGACGTTACTGATCCGCCTCAAGGTATGGTTCTGAATGTGGGATTGTAACAACGCGAAAAATTAAGAACATAAGAATTGTGCTAATAAAAAGAACGTAACCTGCATTTTGAGGTTTTCAGAGCAGCCTGTTTTATGATTCCAGTCTGACGGGATGTGGGGCTGCATCACTGGGTAATCGGCTCCCGACGTTTTGTAAAACGTTGGAAGTCCGAACCTCCAGACAGACCCTTGAAGGTGAAGGCACTTCATTTCTTTAACACGTCGGGAACCTATTATCCAATGGCGGAGCCTTGTATGTCAAAAGAACTGGATCATTTGCCACACCGCACGTTATTTTGTGTTTATTAAAACGGTTATTTTTTTATTTTACGAACTATTACAGCCTGTAAACATGCACGCTTGTTACGTCACTGAATGTAAAGTGCAGCACTGACGCGGTGTCTTGAATTACATGCCACTGTTCAGTACTTGCTTGGAATTTTAAAATTGTCATATATATATATATATATATATATGTGTGTGTGTGTGTGTGTGTGTGTGAAATATAAACAGAACATTTAAAGCAAGCGTTTATTCGTAGAGAGGATACACGGGCACAAACATCATAGTAGGCATTTTCGGCAGTGTAAAAAATCAGCGTAATTATTTCAGTATGAAACATGCACGTGATTTAGAATTATTTAATATTAACAATGGAAAATAACAGGCTTTTACGTAAACTCCCGATGTCGTCTGATCAGACCCCGCTGTACCTGGAATTGTAATGGGTTGACAGTTATGCCATCTGCTAAGTTGGCTCAAGCTGTAATTTTTCTGTCATGTTTTCGGTAGGTGCCTGGTCGGAATCTCGACACTGATATGGACTGTTTTGACAGAGGTGCTCCGTGAGCTTCCACAGCCCCTCCAGGGTATTTCCATAATTGTAACCATTTGGGTTACAACTTCTTTCTTGTGACATTCTCCACATTACCGTGTGGTCATACGAAGCAATATTTCGAGTTACTGGCAGATCTTTACATGAATGACAAATATTTTGGCAAATAGTATGATTACTTACAGTAACCGTTAGAAGGGTTGGTAGCTAACACTTCTGCTTTGTATTTGGGATGTCCCAGTTTCATACCTTCTCCCTCAGATCGTCTCTTCATGAGACAATTCGTGCCTTCGCTTTGACTAGGCTACGCGCTGGACTGCCCGATGGATCGGATGTTCAAATTCGTATTTGTTGTACAGGACCGGTTGTCGGACTCAACCAGCCGCCTATCTAGTGGATCCCCGTAGCAGACCGACAGGGGCGTTGGGCTTAGCCCTTTGAGAGAAAGGAGAGAGATGTATTTGACTGTTTTAATTGCCAAAATTACTTGGCGTCGATAGTAAATAATTTGAAATGGGGATCGTTGATGGAATGATACTGACATGGAAAAGATAAAAGGTAAAGTAGCACCCTGTTCGTGTTTTGAAGGAATACAGAGGGGGTAGAGGTATAGCTCCGTTTATTCTTCACCTAGATTGAGGTGTTGCTAACGTCCCGGCCCTTTTAACTCCGGGCGAAAGTACCTCCGGTACCTATCGAATAGGAGGCTGGTTGCACGTTTTGGAGAAGAGAAAATCAAACACCAGATCCCTGACCCTTAGCTTGTATACTGACAACGCTATTCCGACACCCGGAAAGCTTGAGTGGTTGGAGAAAAAGCTGTTCAAGTGCCACTTTGTCCTCCACACTTTCCGCATGGACCCTTTGAACAAACCCGGGCCTTAACAACCTAATGGTAACTATGTGTACCACCACTTGCTGTAACATTAAAAACTGCGTTTTGCCCACGCAGGGTGTTCATGAGTGTCTTTTATTATTTAACTACAGCCTGTCACTAATGTTATATAGCGCCAGTGTTGATTGAATGAGTATGGAGAGTAGAAGGAGTGATGCCGACAGGGGAAACTGAAGTATTTGGATGGAAACCTGTTTCATTCCTACTTTTTCACAAAAAATTGCACATGGACTGGCATGGAATTGAACCCTGGTCTTTACGATGAGAGACAGGGGACTAACCCCCCAGTCATGGCACGGCCTTGTTTGGTATAGTTCTCGCAATGAGCAGTGATTATGTCTCTGTACCAGGGGTCAACAAATTATCCGTAAATCACCTTCAAAATGCTAGGCGCCGAAATTTTGGCTGACATGAAGCAAGTTTCCTACCGAGGACCCTCAGTTCTGGAGCGACCTGTGAGCCTGTTGTCGGGCGCTTTCTGCTCGGTGCATGTGAACTGATAAACATTGTGGTATGTAATGGAGCAACTGCAAATATTATGCTGAAAATGTTTGGCGCCAGTGCTTAATCGTCTGGGCGACCAGACGTCCGTGATTTGTGCAAGCCTGTCCAATACAAGGACACGGATAGCTTAGTCGGAATAGCGACTCGCCATGGACTGGACGGTCCGGGGATCAAATCCCGGTGGGAGAGGTGGGGGGGGGGGCGAGATTTCAAACAGCAGTACTCTTGCGGAAGTTGGGGAGCATTGTTTAAAAAATTACTTTCATTTTTTTGTTTAACATAAATTCTGAAAGAATTCTGATCGGATTCAACATTCCTGGCACTGGCCCAATGCCGGAAAGTACCTCACATTATGTTACGGTCCACCTTTTTAAAATATGCAGTATGCAGTGAAAGCAGTTTAAAAATGTCTAGTTGACATTCCCCAAGTTGTTTGCTTGCTATAGGTGCCGCACTTCAGGAGTATTGAGTCATGTGACGTACAACCGGAAGTAATTTCCTTGTAGCGCATTACAATGTGCACTATGACGTCAATATAGTCACGTGTTAACATTTACGCTACCATTCATTGTGCACACCGTACGGGGCCCTGCTTCCAGACTGCTCCCACAACGGCCCCATACTCTGCGCCAGTTCATTTCGAATGCTTCCAATTACTGGGATTCATCAGTTTCGTTGCAGTTAGCCTTTACTGTTGAGGTGTTCCTGAGCATTTCTCAGTTTTTATCTTCGAATGTACATATCGTTAAACGAATTTCACCAAGAAAGGAAATATTCTCACGTATAAAAAGGTGCGATGTAATGGGCGGAAATTATGTTCTGGTCAGGAACGTAATCACAATGGCCGCCCCCTAATTGAAATTACGAAGTTAAAAAAACACATTTGTGTGTTTTGTTTCCTTTTATTTAATCTCAGTTTTAGCGCAAAAATTCAAGATTTTCATTCAAAGTATTTATTTTGCCGACCAGGGCGGCCGCACCACTCCTCCTCCCCTCCCAGCCACATCCCTGATTCTGATACACCTGAGTAGTAAGTTGCGGATGACCGGGCTCGAAGAGGATCAGTGACGTTTACAAGTTAAAGTGAAACGATACCTAACCATTTAAAGCCTGAAGTCCCTCTAAACGAGGCCTCCTCATGTTGCCCTCGGAGATACCAGAAGTGAGAAAACGTCTTTTAACCTTTTCCCTGGCAAAGCCTAAGTAGAACACCGAAGCAATTTTGAAAATTTATGAGCTGTTGTATTTATGTGGACATACATTACGTTTATAAATCATTTTGTAAAAAAGTTCTAAAAATAGCGACACCCTAGCCTAGGCTGTGAATTACTTTTTAAAATAAAATTTTCCTGTTATCATATTTTTATCGCGTACGATGTAGTTGAAATACCCAAGTAAAGCTATGCATATAGTAACATTATTCTTACTCTGTCTTTATTCTTTGTATTGAATTTCATGTTGCCCGCATGGAGACGAACTATTGCTGAAGTTGCCCGCACCGCATACGAATAACAGATTGAGCAGGCGTCATGTAAACAGTGCCTAAATGTTAGTTTATTCCTCACAGAAAACACGCTGTGACTTCTTTAAAGAAACAAACTGGGTAATCATATACGTTATTCTGAAAACATAGGAAATAAAACAAATCTGTTGGTAAAATTTGGAAATTTGCAGAGGGCTCAAAAGTCAGCTAACCGAATAGTAGATTGTACACTTAACCTTTTGACGCCTAATGTCAACTATAGTGGTCGTACCGAACCGCTAACCTCTAAAATTGCATTTTATGTATTTATTCAACAAATATAGCAAAACTCCAAGAAAAAAGGGTCAAAACACACCAAGACTTCTTCCCTTCAGAACGTCCCAAATTTATTAGCCAGCATCCGATTCGAAATTCTGTAACTCACAAACTTCGAGTTGGAAAAG
>Ga0123354_10001518_pt1 | contig 28418 bp, 19 predicted proteins | sample TergutLab28metaG_2_FD_97872 | JGI IMG/M metagenome (GOLD analysis project Ga0123354, IMG submission 97872) | Labiotermes labralis P4 segment gut microbial communities from Petit-Saut dam, French Guiana - Lab288 P4 | ecosystem: Host-associated > Arthropoda: Insects > Digestive system > Gut ... | reverse complement strand
GACTGCGTGCGTTCAGGCGTCCTATCCCATCACACCGCTATTGACCGGCGGATTAGCTGTCGTCGGTTTTGTGGATATGCCTGCTTTTTACTTCGGTCCTTCGGTCGATTATTCTCTTTCCAACAATCTCACTTTCAGCGCTATGATACAACTTTTCACCGGAGGCTCAAAAACAGAATTAACCAACCTTGCTTTGGGGTATCTGCGGTTGAAGTATAATTTTTAACTCACTTTATACACACTTATTCAAATCACCATACACGAAGCTTTAAATTCCGGATTAAAATCAGACAATACCAACTGATGTTCTCAACATAAGGATTGTAATCGCCAAAAAAGGTATTTGGAAGTACTATTTTCCAATGCATGAATAGTGATGACATCACCTGGGTGTGCCACTTGCGCAGCTTTGCCAACGGTTCTGAAAGGTGCGGATTCAGCGCCGGTAAAAGCGTCGTTTCCTCTGACTGAAACATGATATTCCTTTGCGTGGCTTGTTATGCCGAAAGCAAGCAGTAAAACAAGATAAATGGTTGTTTCATAATGAGTTGATGTTAATATTACACTAATAATTAAAGGGGGTGTTCAAATGTTTTATGAACACCCCCCTTTTATGAAATAGTCATTCCTTATTGGAATTACATACCGAGACGTTCCTTGAGTCCGGCGAGTTCAGTAGCTAATTCTTCGGGAAGATGGCTTCCAAAGCGGGCGTAATGTTCTTCAATTAGCGCCACTTCTGCTTTCCAATCTTCGTTTGATACTTCAAGCACTTTTGCCATTTTAGTTTCGTCCATACCGGCTAATCCTTTGGTATAGATTGCTTTTACGGAAGGAACTTTTCCTATCGCCGTATCTACTGTTTCACCTTCGTTATTGCAACGATCGAAAATGTATGCCAAAACGCGGCTATTTTCACCGTAGCCCGGCCATAAGAATTTGCCGTTTTCATCTTTACGGAACCAGTTAACGTAGAAAATCTTAGGTAATATAGCGCCTGCACGTTTACCTATTTTTATCCAGTGGCCGAAATAGTCGCCCATATTATATCCGCAGAATGGAAGCATTGCAAATGGGTCGCGGCGAACGCCGGCTTTCAGTCCAATAGCAGCAGCTGTAACTTCCGATCCGACAATGGAGCCCATGAAAACGCCATGATCCCAGTTTCTGGATTCGTGTACAAGTGGAACCGTGTTCGGACGGCGACCTCCGAAAAGAAATGCCGAGATGGGAACGCCTGCCGGATTTTCCCACTCCTTGTCAATTACAGGGCATTGAAATGCAGGAGCAGTGAAACGTGCGTTCGGATGAGCGCATGGTTCTCCGGAAGCAGGGTCATGCACTTTGTTTTTCCAGTTGATAGTTCCGGCCGGACATTCTGTACCGATGCCTTCCCACCACACGTCTCCGTCGGGAGTTAAGCCTACATTAGTGAAAATACTGTTAGCGCGACAACTCAACATAGCGTTTGGGTTTGTTTCCATCGAAGTGAATGGAGCTACGCCGAAAAATCCTGCTTCAGGATTGATGGCATACAGTTTTCCGTCTTGACCGAATTTCATCCAAGCAATGTCGTCGCCAACACATTCTACTTTCCATTCCGGAACGGTTGGAATCAACATAGCAAGATTTGTTTTTCCGCAAGCGCTGGGGAATGCGGCGGCGATATATTTCTTTTCGCCTTTCGGATTAGTGATGCCGAGAATAAGCATGTGTTCCGCCATCCAGCCTTGTTCTTTTGCCATAATAGAAGCAATACGCAATGCAAGGCATTTTTTGCCTAACAGAGCGTTTCCTCCGTAACCTGAACCGAACGACCAAATTTCGTGGGTTTCCGGAAAATGCGTAATGTATTTCTTTTCAATGGGAGCGCATGGCCATTTGGCATCTTTTTCTCCCGGAGCCAAAGGAGCGCCAATTGAATGCATACAAGGTACAAATTCACCGTTTTCACCAAGCACATCAAGTACTTTTTGTCCCATGCGGGTCATAATACGCATGTTTACGACTACATAAGGAGAATCTGAGATTTCGACGCCGATATGAGCAATGTTCGAACCGAGAGGTCCCATGCTGAAAGGAATCACATACATAGTGCGCCCTTTCATGCAACCTTTATACAGGTCTCGCATTATTTGTCTCATTTCGTTAGGGTCAGCCCAGTTGTTGGTTGGACCTGCTTCATCTTTTGTTTTTGAACAGATAAATGTACGATCTTCCACGCGGGCTACATCACTGGGATCCGATTGAAAATAATAGGAATTCGGACGTTTTGTTTCGTCAAGTTTTACTCCCATTCCACAAGCGACCATTTCATCTAAGAGACGTTGGTTCTCAGCTTCAGAGCCGTCGCACCAATACACGCTTTCAGGTTGACACCATTCTGCCCATTCCTGTACCCACTGTTGTAATTTTTTATTGTTTGTCATTTTTGCAGTTAATTAATGTGTAACAATTAATATATTTGTTTTTATGATAATATTCCTTTCAAATGCCTTTTATATTCCTCTAATTTTAGCCGCAAAGATAATTATTTTTTATGGTTTAATATCCGTCGATTTGTGAAAAATTATTAATTATCTTCTATCTTTTGTATTATCGCTGTATAAATCGTATTTTTGCATTCGGTTTTACAAAATTATTTATGAAGAATAAACAAGTATTGTGGATTATTGCTATTATCGTTTTATTGTTAATAGTTGCAGCCGCAGTTTTTTATATTTTTAAGCAACAGGATCAGATGAAGGATTTGCAACAGCAATCTGAATTAGCCAAAGAAGAACTTTCCGATGAATATAATGATTTAGTTGTTGATTATGAAGGGTTTCGGATGAAAGTTACGAATGATACCTTAATTGCCAAATTAGAAACCGAACAAATGAAGGTGCAACGTTTGCAGGAAGAACTTCGAACGGTCAAAGCAACGAACGTCAAACGAATCAACGAATTGAAAAAAGAGTTGGAAACCTTGCGGGCAATATTAAAAAATTACGTTCAGCAAATTGATTCGTTAAATCGTATCAATGCACAATTAACTACCGAAAACAAACAAGTTAATGCTAAATATCAGCAAGCCAGCCAGACTGTATCCCAACTAACGAAAGAAAAAGCGCAGTTGACGGAAACCGTTCAATTAGCTTCTAAGCTGGATGCCGGCAATATTACCGTAAATGGCTTGACTGAAAAAAATAAAGTTACGGATCAGATTAAAAAAATGGTCAAAATTGAATTTCGATTTGTTATTAATAAAAATATTACGGCTATCCCAGGTGAAAAAACTATCTATATCCGCGTTATGAAACCCGATGATAATGTTTTAATTAAAAGTCGGAGCAATGTTTTTATTTTTGAAGATAAAGAAATAACGTACTCTGCCAAACGTATTATTGAATACGAAGGCGACGAACTTCCCGTTTCAATTTATTGGGATATAGAAGAATATCTTTCTCCCGGCATGTATCGCGTTGATATCTTTGCCGATGGTAATTTAATCGGGAAAAAAATATTCAAGTTGGATAAATGAACCTTGAATGCTAAGTTACTGAAAGTTAAATTGAATTATATATTTTCACTATAAACGAAAATCATGGATGATGTTTTCTCTAAAATTGGTACAACCCAAACATTGAGTCAGAAAATTGAGCGGAGAATAGAAGAAGCAATTCAGCAACGGAAATTGGTTCCTGGAAATAAACTCCCTTCCGAACGGGAATTGTGTGCGTCGTTTGCTGTTAGCCGTACCGCTTTGCGCGAAGCATTGAGGCGGTTAAATGCTCGCGGCTTAATTGAAATAAAAAAAGGAAGCGGGATGTATGTTTCCGAAATCTGTATTGAAGATGCTATTAAATCGCTCAATTTGTATTACGATTTGAAATTTGATTCTAACCTGATTGCTCAAATGATTGAGATGCGAAGCCTGTTTGAACCGCAAATCGCCCGTCTTGCAGCAAGAAACCGGACGCCGGAAGATTTGAAAGCATTACACAATAGCATCCTCGAATTGGAAAAATGTAATCCGGACAATACGCAATTAGAAGCCGATATTATTAACGGTTTTCATACCAATGTTGCCAAAGCTACAGGAAATCCGATGATTATGGTGAGTATGGAGCCGATTTTTTCTCTTTTGCCCCGCATGAGAAATTTCTTATATGCTAACATAGACGGAGAAAAAGAATATACGATAGAATTTCAGAAAAAAATATATGCCGCTATCACTACGCAAAACGATAAAGAAGCTCATGACGCCATGCGCACGCTGCTTCAAAGGAATCATGAGGTGTATGATCAACATTTTAAAACTTTGCTGGTTAAAGAATAAGCGGGTTTTATTTGAAAGCGTCCAGCGCTTTCTTTACCGAACCGTAGCGGAGAAGCATTTCCCGGGCTTTTTCTTTAGGAATGTTCGTTTCATCGACAATCATTCGCGTTCCGCGTTCAATTAATTTTTTGTTAGTTAATTGCATGTTCACCATTTTATTACCTTTCACCCGACCCATTTTAATCATCAAAGTCGTAGACAGCATATTCAAAACCAGTTTCTGCGCTGTTCCTGCTTTCAAACGGGTGCTTCCTGTGACAAATTCGGGACCTACTACCGCCTCAATCGGGTATTCTGAAACTTGAGCCAACGGAGAATTCGGATTGCACGTAATACATCCGGTCAGCAGTCCGTTCTCTCGCGCTTTTTTCACTCCGCCAATGACATACGGGGTTGTTCCAGAAGCTGCAATTCCAATGACCGTATCCAATGAATTGATTTGGTAGGCTTGCAGTTCCTCCCAAGCCTTATCGGGATTGTCTTCAGCCGCTTCCACCGCATTTCTTAAAGCTGTGTCGCCACCGGCGATCAATCCGATAATAATACCCGGAGATACTCCGAAAGTAGGAGGTATTTCAGAAGCATCCAGCACTCCCAGACGTCCGCTTGTCCCTGCGCCTAAATAAAAAACCCTTCCGCCCAAAAGCATTCGTTCCAATATTTGTTCAATTAAAGTTTCAATTTCGGGAATTACTTTTTCAATAGCCAAATGGATTTTAGCGTCTTCTTGATTAATGCCGGTTAAAATTTCATGTATCGACATTTTATCTAAATGTTGAAATTGAGAAGGAGATTCTGTAATGCTTAGCATAATTTATATTATTTAAATATTATTAACAAACAAAATTTGTAATACATGTTTACTTAACGCCTATCAAATAAAAAATGTTTTAGAAAAGTGTTTATTTCAATGCAAAAATATGAATTGTTTATGAAAAAAGCAATAAAATCTTCAATTATTTAAGGTAAAAATAAAATATAATGATTTGTATAAGTTGTATGACAAATTTTTGGTATTTTAATAAATTCTTTTTATCTTTGAACCGGTTTTAAATTATTTTAATTATTATGGACTTATTTTTAGAAAAAGAAGAAAAGGCAATAACCTGTTTTTTGCCTTATGGCGGCACGGAAGCAATGGTGAAAACCGTGAATGAACTAAAAGAATCTGGCATAATAGGGAATATTTTTATTGTTTATCCCGATGGTTCAGATGCAATTCTGCCTGATGGCTGTAGCGGATTGCCAGCGGGATTATTTCATCAAACCCAAACATGGAAAACGATTACTTCATATATTGATACGCCATACGCCTTATTGTATACGCATACGCTGCCTTTGCAATTAGGCGCTTATGCCGTCGAACGGATGTTGCACATAATCTCTGATACCGGCGCCGGTATGGTATATGCCGACCGGTATAAAATAAAAGAAGGTTTACTCCAGCCGTATCCGGTGAATGATTATCAGGAAGGGAGTTTGCGCGACGATTTTGATTTCGGTTCGTTATTGCTTTTCCGGACTTCGGTATTGAAAAAAGCGGTAAATGAAATGGATGTTGATTACCAATCGGCTGCTTTGTATGATTTGCGGTTGAAAGTATCCAAATACAAATCCTTATTTCATCTGCCGGAATTTCTTTATACTGAGTCGGAAACTGATTTGCGTAAATCGGGCGATAAACTATTTGATTATGTCGACCCGAAGAACCGCCAAGTGCAAATTGAAATGGAACAAGCTTGTACCAGATATTTAAAAGATACCGGAGCTTGGTTGAAACCGGAATTTACTCAAGTTGAATTTTCTTCAAAAACATTTCCCGTCGAAGCTACGGTTGTCATACCTGTACGTAACAGAGAAAAAACCATTGAAGACGCCGTTCATTCGGTATTGATACAGGAAACTGATTTTCCGTTTAACTTGATTGTGGTGGACAATCATTCGACGGATAAAACTACTGCATTGCTTCAGCAAATCGCATCCGGAGACGAGCGGTTGATTCATGTTATTCCCGGTAGAAATGATTTGGGAATTGGCGGATGTTGGAATGAGGCAATTATGCATCCACAATGTGGAAAATTTGCCATCCAACTCGACAGCGACGACTTGTATATTGATAAACACGTTATCCAAACAATAGTAAATGCCTTTTACGAACAAAATTGTGCAATGCTTGTCGGAACCTATCAAATGGTAAACTTTAAATTGGAAGGAATTCCTCCCGGAATTATCGATCACAAGGAATGGACGCCGGACAATGGAAGAAACAATTCGCTTCGTATCAATGGATTAGGTGCGCCACGCGCATTCTACACCCCGGTATTGCGGAAAATAAAAATTCCGAATACGAGTTATGGGGAAGATTATGCAGTCGGTCTCGCTATTTCAAGAAATTACAGAATAGGACGCATCTATCAACCGCTTTATCTGTGCCGCCGGTGGGACGATAATTCCGACGCTTCATTAGATGTGAATAAATTGAATGCGCATAATCGCTACAAAGATGCGATACGGACTATCGAATTACAAGCAAGAAAAATTAAAAATCAACTTGAAATCTAATAAATAATCAAGTAGAATGAAGAATACCCCACAGAAAAACAGCTCGCCTTGGACCTGGATTCCTTCCCTGTATTTAGCGGAAGGATTGCCTTATGTCGCTGTAATGACGATTTCCGTCATTATGTATAAGCGGATGGGTATATCGAATGCCGACCTTGCATTATATACCAGTTGGCTTTATTTGCCATGGGTCATTAAACCATTTTGGAGTCCGTTTGTAGATTTGCTTAAAACAAAACGATGGTGGATTGTTATCATGCAGATATTAATAGGAGCCGGATTTGCAGGCATTGCATTCACAATTCCATTACCGTTCTTTTTTCAGGCTACCCTGGCTTTTTTCTGGTTGTTGGCATTCAGTTCCGCAACTCATGATATTGCTGCCGATGGATTTTACATGCTGGCGCTTGATACTAACAAACAAGCGATGTATGTTGGAATTAGAAGTACTTTTTACCGAATTGCTACTATTATGGGTCAAGGAGTGCTTATCATTTTAGCCGGTTTCATTGAAACGACATCCGGTGCAGAACCTCTTAAAATACAAATAGAAGCATCTTCCGGGTATACGCAAAACAACTTATTCATTCCTCAAACACAAGGCTTGTCCGAGCAAACTGAAAATGTAATGTTCCTTACGGATAAAAAAGTTCTTAACATTGGAACTCAAAGAATTAATAAAGACACATTGGCGGCTTTTGTAAAAGAAATAACCGGTTTGAATGAAAAAAACGGATTTATTTTGAAAGAAAAGACGGAAGAAGAGGATACAGCTAAATCAACTTCAAAATTTTGGACTGAACATGTTTCAAAGCCTTTAGGCTCTTGGATAAAAAACAATTTCGGCGAGAAAAAAGAAACTGTCGCTTCCGGTGAAGTTGGAAATATTGGCGTTTTAGCAGTTCATTTATCAAAAAAATTGGAAAGAGGAAAGGAAATGGTGCTAAACACGTCGTTGAATAATGGAGATAAAAGTATTTTTTTGATTCATGGCGAGCGATTGATTTTCAACGAGAATAACTGGGATAAGCCGGCATACATGATTTTTCAAGCCGACCCAAAACTAACCGATTCAACAAAAGCCGAATACAAGGGGTTATCTGGAAATATTCCATTTGCATGGTCTATTACTTTCTTTGTTTTGGCAGGTCTTTTTATTGCTTTCAGTTTTTATCACCGGCTTTTCTTGCCGAAGCCGGACGCGGATAAACTCCAGAATCATCTGTCTGCTAACCAAATCATCAATGAGTTTTTAGCAACTTTTGTTTCGTTTTTCCATAAACCGCAAGTATTCGCCGGATTATTTTTCATGTTGACTTATCGTTTTGCCGAAGCGCAAATAGTCAAAATGATTACTCCTTTTTTATTGGATACAAAAGATGTTGGCGGATTAGGGCTAACCACAGGGCAAATTGGCGTTGTTTACGGAACGATTGGAATTATCGGGCTTACTTTGGGTGGAATTCTCGGAGGAATTGCAGCCTCAAGAGGCGGTTTGAAAAAATGGCTTTGGCCTATGACGCTAAGTTTGTTGCTGCCTTCCATTGTATATGTGTATTTGGCAATTGCTCAACCAAGCAGCTTGTGGATAATTAATGGCTGTGTGCTATTTGAACAATTCGGATATGGATTTGGTTTTACCGCCTACATGCTGTATCTTATGTATTATTCGGATGGCAGGCATAAAACCGCTCATTACGCTATTTGTACCGGATTCATGGCATTGGGGATGATGATACCAGGTATGTTTGCAGGCTGGCTGCAAGAGCAGTTAGGATACAGTCATTTCTTTATTTGGATAATGATATGCAGTATCATTCCGGCGATTGCCGTTGTATTGCTGAAAATTAATCCGGAATACGGGAAGAAAATAGGAACTGAGAATTAGAAATTTAGAATTAAGAATTATGAGAATGTGGTTTGTTATTATCGGATTTGTTTTTTCCGGCGTTATGTGTCACTCGTCGCCCGTCGCTAAAGAAGTCATTGTCGGAGCAGAACAAACGGAAGCTTATTTTCCATTGCTGAAAGGAAAGCGTATTGCTCTTTTTTCCAACCACACAGGAATGGTAAAAGATAAACATATTTTGGACATTTTGTTAGAAAACCGCTTCAATGTAGTTGCAATCTTTTCTCCGGAACATGGATTCAGAGGCGACGCCGGAGCAGGGGATCATGTTTCAAGTTCGGTCGATCCTAAAACAGGGGTGCCGATTTTGTCTCTCTACGATGGAAAAAGTGGTAAGCCGAGTGATGAATCCATGCAAAAGTTTGATTTGTTGATTGTTGATATACAAGATGTCGGTTTGAGATTTTATACCTACTATATCACTATGGTAAAATTGATGGATGCTTGCGCGGAAAACCAAAAAAAAGTAGTTCTTCTCGATCGCCCCAACCCCAACGGTCATTACGTAGATGGCCCAATACTTGATATGAAATATAAATCGGGGGTAGGGTGGTTGCCTATTCCGGTTGTTTACGGGATGACTTTAGGCGAACTTGCCGGGATGGTCAACGGTGAAAAATGGCTTCCCGAAGGACGCGTATGTGATTTGACCGTTATCAAATGCAAGAATTATACGCACCAAACTTTGTATAGACTGCCGATTCCCCCATCGCCGAATTTGCCAAATATGACAGCCATATATCTCTATCCTTCCATCTGTTATTTTGAAGCGACTCCTGTGAGTTTAGGGCGAGGAACCGATCTTCCTTTTCAGATTTACGGGCATCCGAATATGAAGGGTTACAGTTTTACTTTCACTCCCCGCAGCGTGTCGGGAGCAAATGATCCCCCTCAAAAAGACAGGCTTTGCTATGGGGTGAATCTCAGTACGCTTTCCGATGAAGATATTTGGAAGAAAGGGATTGATTTGAGCTATGTTATTGATGCTTACAGAAATTTGAATTTGGATGATTATTTTTTTCATCCTTTCTTTGAAAATCTTATCGGAGTAGATTATGTTCGTAAGATGATCAAACAAGGAAAAAGCGCCGACGAAATCAAAGCGATGTGGCAAGACGATGTAGTCAAATTTAAGCAACAACGCAAACCTTACTTGCTTTATGACGAATAATAAAATAATAAATAGTAAATAATAAATAGTAAATGTCTCCAATATTAACCCTCATCACTATAGTCGCCTATTTTGCCGTCCTGTTTGCCGTTTCTTATTTTACGGGACGAAAAGCCGATAATGCCGGTTTCTTTTCCGGAAACAGAAAATCGCCATGGTATGTCGTCGCTTTTGCAACCATTGGCGCTGCAATATCCGGAGTGACTTTTGTCTCTGTTCCGGGGATGGTTGCCGGAAGTGGTTTTTCTTATTTGCAGATGGTTTTAGGTTTTACGGTTGGGCAACTTATCATTGCCTTTGTATTGATTCCACTTTTTTACCGGATGAATCTGGTCTCTATTTATGAATATTTGGAAAATAGATTTGGGTTATTAACTTACAACACCGGCGCTTGGTTTTTCTTTGTTTCCAAAATGATGGGAGCCTCCATTCGCCTGTTTATCGTCTGCGTTGTACTGCAATTATTAGTTTTCGGACCTCTCAATTTATCCTTTATTCTCAATGTAATCTTTACGGTTGGAATTGTTTGGTTATATACTTTTCGCGGCGGCGTTAAAACGCTGATATGGACAGATTCATTCAAAACATTCTGCCTCATTGTTTCGGTTGGACTGTGTATCTATTATATTTCAGGAAATTTGGAAACAAACGGCAGTAATATTTTTTCTGCAATCTTCAGTTCGGATATGTCGAGAATTTTCTTTTTCGACGACTTCAACGATCGACGCTACTTTTTCAAACAATTTCTCGCAGGCGTATTTACCGTTATTGCTATTACTGGATTAGATCAGGATATGATGCAGAAATCCCTGAGTTGCAAAAATTTCAGGGATTCTCAAAAAAATATGATAACCGGAGGTATATTGCAAATAGGGATTAATCTTCTTTTTCTCATGTTAGGCGTCTTGTTGTATTCTTATGCAACTTCCAAAGCGGTAGTTCTTCCTGCAAAAGGCGACGAAGTGTTTCCTTTTCTTGCTACTCAGGGATATTTTCCATTCATTGTAAGTCTGTTATTCATTATTGGTCTTATTTCTGCCGCTTACGCAGCTGCCGGCTCAGCGCTCACAGCGCTAACGACGTCTTTTACCATTGATATTCTAAAAAGTACAAAGCAAAAAACAGAAAAAGAAACCGTTGCCATCCGTCAAAAAGTACATGTAGGCATGGCAATTATAATGGGAATAGTTATTTATGTCATCAATTTGTTAAACAATGCATCCGTTATTGATACGGTTTATAAATTTGCGAGTTATACTTATGGTCCATTGTTGGGCATGTTTGCATTCGGTATCTTTACCAAATGGAAAGTCCGGGACCGATGGACGCCATTCGTTGCAGTCGCTTCACCGGTATTGTGCCTCGTTTTGGATCTCAATTCCAAAGTATGGTTCAAAGGCTATGAGTTTAGTCATGAACGATTAATATTCAATGCACTGTTTACTTTTATAGGTTTGTGTTTGTTAATACGAAGAGAAAAATCAGTAAAAAACGCGTTCAATTAATGTTATAGTTTAAATTTAGTTTATTATTATGATTACACAGAAAAAAAGAAAGTCAAAGTATGCTAAAAAATTTTTTAGCATACTTTTAGTAGGATTTCTGCTTGGTTTCACAGGAAATATAACTGTGATGGCAGACAATCGTGTTTTGTCATATTATGATGACTATCAGCAAAATGACGATGTTGTGGTTACCGGAAAAGTTATTGATAATACCGGCGAACCTATGATTGGAGTTAGCGTTCAAGTTTCCGGCGCCAATATCGGGGCAGTGACGGATGTTAACGGACTGTATTCTATTACCGTGAAAGACAAAAATCAAGTATTGCGGTTTACCTATCTGGGCTACAAACCGGTTACGGCAACTGCCAACAAAGATGTGGTCAATATTACGATGTTGGAAGATACGCAAGCTTTGAATGAAGTAGTGGTTGTCGGCTACGGAACGCAACAGAAAAACAGTTTGACCGGAGCTGTATCAACTGTTGATGTTCAAAAAACCTTGGAAGGACGTGCAATTCCTGATGCAGGGCGAGGTTTGCAAGGAACTACCCCAGGACTTTCCATCATTCTTCCCAGCGGAGAAGTAGGAGATGATCCTACTATTCGTATTCGCGGACAATTTGCTTCATTTCAAGGAACATCTACACCTTTGATTTTGTTGGATAATGTAGAAATTCCATCACTTGCATTGGTAAATCCGGATGATATTGAGTCCATCTCTGTTTTGAAAGATGCAGCTTCAGCCTCTATTTATGGAGCTAAAGGAGCTTCAGGAGTGATCTTGATTACAACCAAGAAAGGCTCTAAGAGCGATGCGCACCACATTTCCTATTCGGGCAATGTGTCGTGGCAAAACATGGCTAAGCGTTATGAAATGGGAGGGGTAGAAGCCATGGAATATGCATGGATTGCAGCAAAAAACGATAATCCAGGAGCTGTGCGTATAGGCGCTTTTTATATGGTAGATGATAATGTTATAAAGCTTGCAAAAGAATGGCAACAGAATTATGGCGGAAAAATTGGCGTGAATGATCCGACAGTTTACGGACGAGACTGGTTTTCGGATGGTACGTATAAATACGGATTACGAACGTATGACCCGTATGATTATCTTATTAGAGAATGGGCGCCTACCCAGAATCATAATGTTTCCATAAGCGGGCGTACCGGTAAAACAAGTTATAATGTAGGCTTAAATTATTTAGATCAAAATGGTATGAATAAAGCGGCTGAAAAAGATCAGTTTACCCGTTATTCAGGAACTATCCGGCTCTCTACCGAATTAAATAAACATATTACTATCAATGCAGGATCAATATTTTCATCGAGGACAAAATATTATCCTTATACTACTGCAACTGCTATCGATCCCTGGTACTATTTATATCGTTGGGGTCCACAATATCCTATGGGTAATGACGAACGCGGATTGCCGATACGTAGCCCTTATTCGGAATTTCAACAAGCCCATACTGCGACCCGCGGATGGAATTACACCAGTTTCAATATTGGTACGGTATTAACGTTTACCAAAGATTGGACGTTTAATTTCGATTATACTCACGCCAATACGGTAAACAGAAGAAATTTGCCGGGCGTCCGGTTCACGGCAGGCGACTCATGGTCATCTCCTCTTCCGCGAAACGATACTAATGGAAATCCCATCTATGTAAATACTCAAGGAGAAGTGGTTCCTGCAGGTACTGATGGCGCTTACAGAGCTTATGATTTGAATTATTATACTTATACGGCTCAAACGGCTACTATTAATGGTATGACTGCCTATACGGCTAATGGAAATCAGAATACAATAAATGCCTATAGCACTTATAATTTGAACCTTAATAAAGATAATGTATTCAAATTTATGGTGGGATTAAATCGTGTAACCTACGATATTTCCGATCAATATTCAGAAAAAAGGGAATTAATTGATAATGACAATCCGCAATTTGCTTTTACTGTTGGTCAAGATTTTGGCTTTCCAACCAGCGCCACCGCTATTCTTCTTAGCCAAACAAATGGCGGCTATTATTGGGAATCGCAACTCGGTTATTTCGGACGTATTAATTATTCCTACAAAGGACGTTATTTATTAGAAGGAAATATACGTTACGACGGAACTTCAAAGTTTCCTGTTGGTTTGAAGTGGCGTTGGTTTCCCTCATTCTCTGCCGGCTGGGTTGCCAGTGAAGAAGTATTTGCCGAAAATTTAAAACCTGTTTTAAGTTTTTTGAAATTCAGAGGTTCTTGGGGAGTTATCGGAGATCAAACGGTACCCGGTTCGCTTTATATTGCAACTATGGGTTCCGGACAACTTAGCTGGTTAGATCCAACCGGAACGAATGCAAGGTATGTAAGCGTTCCTTCTGCTATATCTTCCGATATTACCTGGCAAGATTTCCAGACCACTGATTTTGGAATTGACATGCGTTTATTCAACAGCAAAATTGGCGTAACGTTTGATTGGTATCGGCGTGATACAAAAAATATGCTTGTGCCAAATGAAACAACAACTGCTACTTATGGTATAGGAGCCCCAATAGGCAATTACGGTAATTTGCGCACCAACGGCTGGGAAATCAGTATGGATTTCAATCACCGTTTTTCCAACGGAATAGGCATTAATGGCATGCTTACGCTTTCAAATGCTATTACGAAAATTGTGTCCTATGGAAAAGGAAGAGTTGTAACAAATTGGTATAACGGCAAAACTTATGGCGAAATTTGGGGTTTCCGCACTGATCGTTTGTATCAGTTGAGCGATTTTGACTTAGATGCCAATGGCAATTTGCAGTGGACCAATGTGAACGGGCAACAAGCCTACAAATTGAAAGGAGAAAATCCGGTTTATCAAGTAGATCTACAAAGTGGCAATTTCTACTTTCAACCGGGCGATGTGAAATTTAAAGATTTGAACGGTGATGGAAAGATTTCGTTGGGTGATAATACTGTTGAAAACCCAGGAGACCGTGAAGTGATAGGTAATACAACGCCTCGTTATGAATACGGATTTCGTTTAGGAGCCGATTATAAAGGCTTTGATTTTTCGGTCTTCTTCCAAGGAGTTGGGAAACGCGAGCTATGGGGTAGTTCGTCTTTAACGCTTGCAGGTTTCAATCCGGCGGATGGCTCTATTGCCAAAGCGCTTTGTACGGATTACTGGACAGTGGATAATCCGAACGCTTTCTATCCTCGTCCATGGAATCAAGCAAATTCAACCGATTTATACGATATGCGCATGCAAGACCGGTATCTTTTAAATATGGCATACTTGCGATTAAAAAATATAACATTCGGATATACGGTGCCCGTTCATTTGGCATATAAATGTTGGATACAAAAAGCGCGTATTTATGTTGCGGCGGAAAATTTCTATACTTGGGATCATCTACACGGATTACCGGTTGATCCGGAAATTATACCCGGAGTTTCTATGCTTTCCAACTCAGGAGATAATTATCAATCGGGTAGAGCCGGACTTGGTTCTCCGACTTTCAAAAATGTATCGGTTGGTATTCAATTAACTTTTTAAATGATTTTTAAAATGAAAAAATTAGCATTTTTACTGTTAATAGCCGGCGTAGCGTTGGCTTTCACAGCATGTAACGATAATGTTTTGGATCGACCCACTTTAGTATCTTATGTAGATAATAATTTCTGGAGAAATGAATCTGATCTGAGAATGTATTGTAATGAATATTATCCCATGTATTTTGTTGGATATAATTCGGGATGGAATGTTGACTATACGCCGATAAGAGGATATCTTTGGGGTGACGATTTTGCGCAAACAGGCACTCAGGCTAACTTTACTTCAATAACGCCTACATCAGGAGGAACATCCACATCTTTAGGATACGGTGGCGTTTGGCAAGATCAATGGTATGGTCCTCTTTGGAATTTCGCTTGGGTAAGAAAATCAAACATCCTGCTTGACAGAATTGAAAAGGTGACCAAAGCTAATCTTACCGATGAAGCTTATAAGCATTGGACTGCTATTGCCCGCTTTTTTCGTGCATACGAATATTCGCGATTAGTTACTTCTTTCGGCGATGTGCCCTATTATGATGCGGAAGTAGCTTCGGCGGATTTGAATAATATGTACCGCGACCGTGATCCTCGCGGCTTTGTTATGGACAAAGTGTATGACGATTTGGTTTATGCTATGGCAAATGTCAGAGAAAACGATGGCGATTTACAAGTCAATAAATATATAGTCGCCGCCGTTACATCCAATATCATGCTGTTTGAAGGCACATGGGAGAAATACCATAACATGGACCAAGACAGAGCGAAAAAATACCTCGAATTGGCTGTACAGGCTGCAGAGGTAGTTATGAATAGTGGTAAATATGCATTTACCAGCGATTTTAAATCATTATTCGGTTCTATGAATTTGGCTGGTAATAAAGAAGTGCTTATTTACCGATATTATGTCGCAGGTAAGCTAATGCATCATATTGCCTCTTATTCCAATGGCATTGAATCGCAACCTACTGCTTGCAACTTGGACTTGATCAAATCTTTTATATGTAACGACGGTCAGCCTTGGCAAAATTCTTCAGTGGCTAACGCAGACAAATTTGATTTGGCGGATTTGGCAAAAACGCGTGACCCGCGTTTTGAATCTACCTTCTTTGATGTAGTGCGCGACCAATCGGCAACTATGATTTATTCTAACAAATTTATTGACCGTAAAGGGGCAAATATAGCTTTAACCGCTCCCGGCACAATGCTTACCTATCCGGAATATTCCAGTAATACAAATACTAACAGCGCTCCATGTCTCCGGTTGGCTGAAGTTGTGCTTGACTATATTGAAGCAAAAGCTGTTTTGGCGGAATTTTTCGGTGGAGCTGCTGTTACTCAGGATGATTTGGATAAATCAATTAATGCTATCAGGAGTCGCCCTTTGGATGCTGACGCCATTGCAAAAGGAATACAAAAAACGGCTCCTTTACAGTTGTCTGCCCTTCCAAACGATCCCGCTCGCGATGCCGATATTTCCCCGTTAATGTGGGAAATCCGTCGTGAACGTCGTATGGAATTTGTTTATGAGTATGCCCGATTCTTGGATATAAAACGCTGGGGAAAAATATTAGATTATATGGATAATAAAAAGCATCCCGATTCTATGTTTGGTCCTTGGGTTAACATCCCTGTAGAATTACCCGAAGCATTTGACGACCCTGCAAAGGAAGTCAATAATAGAGGTGTGTTGACAGTCAGAAAAGAAGATGGTACTTTGGTCACTTACGATGGAACAAATAAAGCGGATATGGTGGGATTTGTTCAGGTGAAAAACGCAATGCCACGTAATAATTTTGGTGAAGAAGTGTATCTGGCGCCTATTGCGAAGGATCTGATACAAAGCTATAAAGATCATGGATATACGTTGACCCAGACACAAGGTTGGGAAAACAAATAATTAATATAACATTAATAACCTGAGTTCGGGATATTGCTTATCACCAAACTCAGGTTATTAAATTAAAAAATCTACAATTATGGACATGTTAATAAAAACCCCTTTGCCGGTATGCAAAGGATTGCAGCGGTAATTTGTGTTGTATGCGTTTTGTTTATTATGCAATTAGGGTGTAAAGGACATGATTCTACTGAAGTAGGCGCTGATGTTGGCGTTTTTGTAGAACAACTGAAATCAGCTCCTTACGCTATGACTCCAAAAGAAAGCCTCCCTGAATGGCTTGTTGGCAGGATAAATGAATTTGAAAAAAGACCGGCTTCAATCACTAAGGTACAGATTTACAAAGGAAAATTTAATGAACAAATAGTTTATTTTATTTTGGATTCGTTTAGTTCTTGCCTTTGCGATTTTTATGCTGAAAATGGCGATAGAATACCAGACGAACAACTGTCGCTCTTGCGCGTATCAAATAAGAACTGGATTTTAATCTATGAGTATGGTGAAATTGTTTTAAATTTAGATGAATTACTTAAAACCTAAAATGTTATAAAGCCTTAGAAGTAAAGAAAACTTCTGAGGCTTTTTTTAGTTGGATAATGGTTTGTTGTCACTTCAGTGCTGAATTGAATTTTTATTAACAAAATCGTGATAATTTTTAAATTTTCATATACCTTTGTATACATAATTCTTATTAAATGAAATATTCAATCTAACATTATACAGTTTCATCAATCAAAAGATTCACCCATGAAAAAGTTCTTTTTTATCCCGCTGTTCCTTTTCTTTTTCCTGTCTTTCTCTGCAAAATCACAGGAGAAACCGGTATTATCTGAAGAAACAAAAAAAGCTATTGAAATTTATCTGACTGAACTCATCCATCAACAAACAATGGTTTCTGCTATTACCATTGATTCTGTTGCTGTAGATAAAAAGACAATACGCTTGTTTGCCGGTCAAAATCTTTCTTATGGACGTTTCGACAAAGCAATGACCGATACCGTTTATTCTAAAATTAAATCCTTACTTCCTTCAGATTGGAAAAACAGAACCGTTGAACTCATTTCGGATGGATATAAAATCGAAAATTATATCCCATTAATACGGAAAGAACGTTTTGCCAATCCTGTGAAAATTCCTGTCAAAAAGAATATTTCCACTCCTTATGAAATCACTAAAGGACTTCAAAATAAACATATCGCTTTGTGGCCAAGTCACGGATGGTATTATAATTCAGTTAAAAATCGCTGGGAATGGCAACGCGCACGTTTATTTCAAACGGTAGAAGATGTTTTTACGCAAAGTTTTGTATTGCCTTATTTGGCTCCTATGCTGGAAAATGCAGGAGCTGCCGTCTTCATGCCCCGTGAACGCGATATACAAACAAATGAAATAATCGTCGATAACGACGATAAGTTAACACAAGGTAAATCACAATATATTGAATCGTTCGGCGATGAAAATTGGACTACCGGCGCTAATACCGGATTCGCTTACTTGAAAACCGTTTATCAAGATAATGAAAATCCTTTTACCGAAGGTACTTATCGACAAATAAAAACCATCGCAAAAGGAAAAGCAAACACATGTACCTGGCTACCGGATATTCCGGAAAAAGGTAAATACGGCGTGTATATTTCGTATGCCAGTTTGAAAAACAGTACGAAAGACGCCCGTTATTTGGTTTTTCATACCGGAGGAATAACCGAATTCAGCATCAATCAAACGATGGGCGGCGGAACATGGATTTTTCTCGGTTTTTTCGAGTTCGATAAAGGCATTAACGAACAAGGTAAAATTGTTTTATCTAATTTAAGTAAAGAGAAAGGTAAAATCTTAACTGCCGATGCCGTGAAGATTGGCGGCGGAATGGGAAATATCGCAAGAGGCGAACCGCTCGAAACCAGCGGACGACCGCGTTATATCGAGGGTTCTCGCTATTGGCTGCAATGGGCGGGTCTTCCCGACAGCGTGTATCGTTGGACAAAAGGAGAAAAAGATTATACCGATGATTTCCAAAGCAGGGGATTGTGGGTCAATCACCTGATTCATTCTAATATACCGGTAGACGTTGTCCTTGCTTTTCATTCAGATGCTGGAATTACAGATAACGATTCCATTATTGGTACATTGGGAATTTGCATGACGCATTACAATAATGAAAAATTTGCTAATGGAAAACCACGTATTATTTCACGCGATCTTGTCTCGACGGTTATGGATGAGATAGTGAATGATATCCGTAGGCAATATGAACCGGACTGGACACGCCGTCATATCTGGAATAGCAATTACAGCGAATCGCGTTTGCCCGAAGCTCCGGCGATGCTGCTTGAATTACTCTCGCATCAAAATTTTGCTGATATGCGCTACGGATTGGATCCCGAATTTCAATTCACTGTAAGTAGAGCGATTTATAAGGGTTTTTTGAAATTTATCGCATACCAGTATCAAACGGATTATGTAGTTACCCCATTGCCCATAAAATCATTCAGTGCAAATTTTGCCGGTGAAACACAGATTCATTTAGAATGGCGTGCAACGGTCGATTCTTTAGAGCCCTCGGCTCTTCCAACAAAATACGTCGTTTACACTGCGGTTGGCGATAACGGTTTCGATAACGGTAGAATGATAACGGATAATCAAATAACCCTTTCCATTGAAAAAGATAGGATTTATCGTTTTAAGGTCGCGGCAATCAATGAAGGTGGAGAAAGTTTCCCTTCGGAAATCTTATCGGTTTGCAGGAAAACGGATGAAAATGGCGTAGTTTTGGTCATTAACGGATTTACACGATTATCGGCGCCGGACAGTTTTTCTTCCATGGACAGTATTGCCGGTTTTTTGGATTTTCTTGACCATGGCGTACCCGACGGAATTCAAACCAATTATCTTGGAAGCCAGTATGAATTTCATCGCTCAAAACAATGGACTGATAATGATGACAACGGATTCGGTTCAAGCAATGCCGATTACGAAGCAACAAAGGTTGCGGGCAATACCTTCAATTATCCTTTTGTACACGGAAAATCTATTGTTGCAGCAGGTTACTCGTTTGTTTCCACTTCTTCCGAAGCAGTGGTAAACGGTCAACTTGCATTGAAAGATTACCCGATGGTAGATATTATTTTAGGAAAACAAAAACTGACAACTATTGGAAGAGGGGCGTTTCCTTCACGTTTCAAAACTTTTCCCGACAGTTTGCAAACGCAAATTACCAATTATTGTTGTGCAGGCGGAAATGTCTTCGTCAGCGGCGCTTATGTCGGTTCCGATATGTGGAGTGAACACGCCTCTGAAGCAGACAGGCTATTTGCTCAAAACGTATTGAAATACAAATGGAGGACAGGGCATGCAGCTGTTACCGGAAATGTGAAAAGCGTTTTTTCGCCATTTCCGCAATTGAAAGGCAATTATCATTTTTATAACAAACTCAATCCGGATGTTTATGCCGTTGAATCACCCGACGCTATCGAACCTGCAGGAGATGGCGGTCATACGGTTTTCCGTTATTCCGAGAACAATATAAGCGCCGGTGTTGCCTATTCCGGCAATTATAAAACTTGTGTACTCGGATTTCCTTTTGAAACCATTTCGGACGAAGCGCAACGGAATCAACTTATGCAAGAGGTGTTGGATTTTTTGGCAAAGTAAATATATTTTACTATGGGATTTTTATTAACATGGGGATATTTGGGACTATTTTTAGGTTCATTCTTGGCGGCGACAATTCTTCCGTTCAGTTCGGAAATATTGGTCAGCGGTATGTTACTGGCTGGAGCTTCTCCCTTATATATACTTGTTACGGCAACTTTAGGGAATTGGTTAGGCAGCCTTTCGACTTATGGAATCGGTTGGCTTGGGAAATGGGAATGGATAGAAAAATGGTTTAAAACTTCACATGAAAAAATAGAAAAGCAACAAGCGAAAATCGCAAAATACGGAAGTTTATTGGCGTTTTTTGTATGGGTTCCTATCATAGGCGATGTGTTTGCACTCGCGTTAGGATTCTACAAAGTGAATTTTCCCCAATGTTGTATATTTATGCTCATTGGTAAGTTCTTACGTTTTTTTATCTACATTACATTGTTTGATTATGTTGGAAGTTGGCTTGGTTTTGAAATATAAAATTGCTAATAATGAAAAAATTTCCTTTACACAAAACATTTACTTTATTGGAGCCGGGTCCGGTGATTTTAGTTACTACTTCCGGAGAAAAAGGCTTAAATGTCATGACTTTGTCATGGACGATGGTTCTTGATTTTACGCCGCGATTTGCATTTATGACCGGACCGTGGAATTTCTCGTATGAAGCGCTAACGAAAAATCTTGAGTGTGTGATTGCTATCCCTACCGTTGAACTTGCTAAAAAGACGGTACAGATTGGCTCCTGTTCGGGCGCGGAAGTCGATAAGTTTAAAAAATTCAAACTCACTCCGGTTGAAGCGGCACTGGTCAAGGCTCCGCTCATAGAAGAATGTTATGCCAACATTGAGTGCCGCATCATTGATCATATAAAAAAACATGACGTCTTCGTTTTGGATGCTGTTGAGGCATGGATTGATGAAAAAAACAAGGAGCCTCGCTTTTTTCATGCTGTCGGTGATGGCAGGTTTATTGTTGACGGTGAAAGAATCAACCACCGGAAGATTATGATCGACAAACTTCCGGAAGGCGTGTGACAGACCGAAATGTAATCAAATAATATATAATCCGATACATCTTTAAAACTGAAAATAAATAAACGGTTGTACGTCGCTTGATTTAATTTGAACGATGAAATATATCAATACAACCATGGCGACGGCTTTAAAAAATAGAGGTAAGTTAAAAAATTTTTCTTTACAGTAATTTTCAATTTTCAAAGGCAAAAAGTGCAACAGATATCCGGCGAAAATCAATAAAAATACCAGCTTGTATCCCGTCAATACTTGCCATATAATATGAAATTGCATGTTGCCGAATATTTGCGATAAAATGATTGAACAGTTACCTAACGATGGATTGCGGAAAAAAATCCAGGCGAACATAACAAAGTGAAAAGTAATAAACACATTGAACCAATGACGAAAAGTGCGGGGATTAGATATTGCATTTTTACTTTGATGTGTGACAGCCATGAAATATTTATGCACGGCAAGCCCTATGCCATGCAATCCGCCCCATATAATAAAATTCCAGTTGGCGCCATGCCATAAACCACCCAACAGCATGGTTATTATTAAATTGATATAAGTGCGAACTTTTCCTTTACGGTTTCCGCCGAGCGAAATATACAGGTAATCACGCAACCACGATGACAACGATATGTGCCAACGCCGCCAAAATTCAGTAATATTGACCGATTGGTAAGGAGAATCGAAATTGATGCGAAACCGGAATCCCAATAGCAACGCAATAGCAATCGCCATATCGCTGTACCCTGAAAAATCGCAATAGATTTGAAGCCCGTAACCGTAGATGCCGAAAAGATTTTCGATACCGGAATAAAGCGATGGATTGTCAAAAATTCTGTCTACAAAATTGATACCTATATAGTCGGAAATAATCGCTTTTTTAAACAATCCGCAAATAATAAGGTAAATGCCGGCGCTTATCATTTCGTTGGTAACTGTCAATGGCTGACGAACCTGCGGTATAAAGTCGCGCGCGCGGACAATAGGACCGGCTACTAATTGCGGGAAAAAAGAAACAAAAAAAGCATAATCGAGAATAGTGTCTAAAGGCTTTATATTGCCACGATAAACATCAATCGTGTAACTCAACGATTGAAAAGTGAAAAAGGAAATTCCTACCGGAAGAAAAATATCTTCCGGTTGAAAATTTCCACCGATGATTGAAGCAATGGTCGTTCCGAAAAAATTGAAATATTTAAAATAAGCAAGAATTCCGAGACCTATACATATACTTATTGTAACCAATGTTTTACGTAGAAAATTTGTTTTGGCGTTAGCGATCAATTTAGCCAGAAAAAAATCGCATACCGTAACTATGGCAAGCAACAAAAAATACAATCCACTGCTTTTGTAATAAAAGAAATAGGAGAATAGGATAACAAAAAGGAGACGGGCTGTAAAACGCTTTCTTAAAGCTGTATAGACAATGAGAAAGCAAAAAAATAAAAACATGAATAAACCACTGTTAAAAAGCATCGGTTCACTGTGATTATAGAAAAACAACGATTTAAGTTTTTCAAAATCAAAACCAACATAATTCAGAAGGTCATTCATCTTTTCCTATCCATTTGTTGTAGCCATTCATGATTGCTTCAAAAAGTAAATTTCCCTGAAGAGCATAACCTTCATTAATAAAATGTACTCTATCGCGTTGATAATAATTGCCGGAAAGCCAATTTTGACATGCAAATTTTTCTCCTCCGGCAATATTGAACAGATCCCAACAGGCGGCATGATGATCGGCTGCAAACCGTAGGATTGTTGACGCTACGTTTTCCATATTCTTGTTTTCTTCTATCCTGAAGACTCTTCGATAAATGCGTTTGTTTTTGCGATAACGTCTATATATTGTTTTAAATGAACCCGGCGGGGTAGTATACAAAATGGGAACTTCAGGGCAATAACTTTTTGACATAGAAAAAAGACTATCCATCATATCGTAATGATTTGCTGAATCATATTTATTAAAACTTTCGTTTGTACCGAGTGAAACGATAATTAAATCAGGATTAAGCTGTTGTATCTCAGTCATATATTTATCGTCTAAAAAATTCCGGCTGGTTGCTCCATTGATTCCAATGCAATGACAAATAATTCCGGATGAATCGTTTTCTTCCATGATTCCTGGAAATTTGTAACCTTCGATAGTTCCTGTCGCTGCATTACCAAATACTTCGATTAATCGAAAATTGAGCGCCGGAGTAAATTCATGACTTCGAACATGCGAATCGCCAATTTGAACGATACGAACAACCGTTTTTATTGTGTCGACAGGGTTATGAAGCATTGAAAGTTTTTCAAAAAACGAAGATAAACTATGGGTCGAATCCTGTATTACATTGGGTTTCGTACCTTTAAATAATGGCGGCATAACCGTTTTACCGGTATTTTCCATATCCTGCTGCGACAATAATGATTCGGCGCAAGCGCCTAAGAAGGCAGTCAGCAAAAGAATGAATTTCATTTTTGGAACGAAAGTTAATGCCATATCATTTCAATTCGTTGTTTTTCTTCTTCTCAATATATCTTTCTTTTTCATACTCGATGGTTTCAAACAAGCGCTTTGCAATTATTTCTCCACCGTGCGCGTTAATATGCGTGTAATCTAAATTCGCTTTGGATGGCTTTGAGTTTACGTATGCGACGATTCCGCCATCAAGCTTCATAGCGTCAATCAGATTCCAAAAAGCAATGCCACATTCGGAGGCAATTTCTTGCTGTGTAACCAATAAATTTTTTATGCCGGGCATTGTTTTCATTTCTCCGTCAATTTTTGCGGCGCGGTCGCCGACGCTTACGAGTAAAAAATCGGTAGAAGGTAAATTCTCTCTAAGGTAATTGATCATTCCCGTCATTGATTTTTTATAATAATTGTAATTGTAGCCGTTCTGTGTAGCAACATTTAATCCGTATTGCAGAACGATTAAATTGTAACTTCTCAATTTGTCGAAATCCTGCAATGTTTTTTTGGGAATGGATCTTAGCGTTTCACCCGATATGCCGCGTAGCGAATAATTATCTAATATCACTCCGGAATTTTCATCATCCAGTGTAACGCCAAAAAAACATGTATTATTTCCGGGATTATCAATTGTAATTCGAATATGACCAATACGACCATGAACGGAAACTTTCTGAATATTCGGGCTGCCTGCTACACTGTGCTGCTCCTTTGTTTGCCTGTTGACGGTTGTGGTGAATTTCAAGTCTCCGTCGGTAACAAAATAAAAGGATGCTTCGGAACAGGTATCCGTCTTATTTTCGGAAATATTACGACACGAAAAGGATGCTGTCGATCCGGTTTGCGGAATAAAATAATAACCCGAAATTCCCTGCTTTTTACGATCAAAAACACTGTCGGTCAGACAATGTTCATCCCAACCATCGGCAGACGTTACGACAGTTGTTCTGAATCCAGCTGTGAGGCAATTGATTGGAACAAAACCAACGCCGTTGCCGCCGTACTTTTCTTGAAACATACCGCGCAGTGAACCTGTCAGTAAATCGCCTTCAATGAACGAATCTCCAAAATAAGCAATGCGTACTTGGCGGCTGGACGATAAAGTTTCATAAAAACGATTGAGCGCATTGTGGTCTTCCGAATAATCGTCGATGCAAACCATGTCGCTTTTACAGGTGTCGGCATATTCGGGTTTCACTTCGGGAATAATCGTATCAATAGAAGTAATATTGTTATTTACGCGAATATCGGCAAGAACATCTACCTTCTTAAATTCCAATCCACCGAAATTAAAATCGGGTATATATGAAAGCAGTAAAGCCCCAGCAACAACAATTGCTATAAATATCAAAACTTTATGTATATTATTTTCAGTCATGACAAGATTTGGATGCGCAAAATTACATGAAATATAGATATCTTTGGCAATACTGTGAGGAATTTTCCATTTTTTCATATAACTTTGCGAATCTTTTTCTAATTTTTTAATTAATTCCAGATGAAAGCAAAAAATATCTTTGTATTTATTGGACTCGTAGTAGCAATCTCTGCTTGTAACAGAGATACTGCTACAAAAAACGACCGTTTTATTCATATTCAAGGTAAAGACTTGGTTACGCCTGATGGTGAAAAATTTCTCATTAAAGGAATCAATTTGGGCAATTGGTTGAATCCGGAAGGATATATATTTCTTTTTGAGGATGTTAATTGTTATCGTTTGATTAACGATGCTTTTTGTGAAATAGCCGGTCCTGATTTCACCCGGAATTTTTGGAAAGAATTTAAAAATAACTATATTACAAAAGAAGACATTGCTTACATTAAGCAAACGGGAATGAATTCCATCCGGCTTCCTTTTCATTACAAGTTGTTTACTGATGACAGTTACATGGGTTCCACTTCAAAGGAAGATGGATTTGAAATTTTTGACCGTCTGTTGAGTTGGTGCCGGGAAGCGGGAATATACGTCATTTTGGATATGCATGATGCACCGGGAGGGCAAACAGGGTCGAACATTGACGACAGCTATGGTTATCCGTATTTATATGAAAATGAAGAAAGTAAACAACTTTATTGCGATATTTGGAAACGAATTGCACAACGATATGCCAACGATACGATTATCATTGGATACGATTTGTTAAATGAGCCGATTGCTCCTGAATTTAATCATCTCAACGCGGATTTGGAACCGCTTTACAAACGGTGTACGCAAGCGATTCGTGAAGTGGATAAAAACCATATTGTCATGTTGGGGGGCGCGCAATGGGATGGTAATTTCAGCGTATTCACCGATTGGCAGTTCGATGATAAGATGATGTACACTTGTCACCGTTATTGGTGCGATACGTTACAAACAAATATACAAGATTTTGTCGATTTTCGGGAAAAAGTCCAACGCCCGATTTATATGGGTGAGACCGGTGAAAATACGGATGAATGGGTCGCAGCTTGGAGGCGCTTGATGGATGCAAACAACATCGGATGGCATTACTGGCCTTATAAAAAAATGGAAAACCATTCTTGTATGAAGACCATTCAAAAGCCTGAAAACTGGGATATTATTGTGGAATATACCAAACAGGACAGAAGCAATTTTGAGAAAATCAATAAAATACGTCCTGACAGGGATTTGGTTCAAAAAGCTATGAGCGAATTGTTGGAAAACATGAAATTTGCTAACTGCCAAAAAAATGAAGGCTACATTGAAGCTTTGGGGATGAAGCTGTAGATAGCTTTTAATTATTCCACCGCCACATAAGCGGCTTTTTCCATTTCTTTCAAGTTTTTCATCGGGGCTGGCGGATTCAGGTATTTAGCAATAAACGCCCAAATTTTCAGACGTATTTCACGTGATTGTTTAGGGTCAATTCTGTCGAAAGAATGCCCGCCGGGAATATCTTTGAAAATTTCATATTCAAATTTTTTGTTTTCGGCTTTCAAAGCCCGGATAAGCGTTTCTACTTCCAACACGTTCACGTCGTCGTCATTGGTGTTGGTGTGAATCAATAAAGGCGTTTTCAGTTTATCAACCTGCCAAACGGGCGAGCGGCGGCGATATTCCTCTACATCTTCATTCACCGTTTTTCCGATATGGTAATCTGCCGAAAACAGCTTACGGTAACTTTCGTCGTAATAGCCCAGACGAGCTATCAGGTCGGAAACCGGTACGCCGGCAAAGCATACGCTGTAACTTTCCGGATATTGAAACACACTCATCAATGCAATCAATCCGCCATGACTCCAACCTACAACGCCTACGCGGTCTTTATCCACAAAGCTGTAATTCTCAATCATGTATGCCCGGCTGGCGTCACAGTCCTGTATTTCAAGTCCCCCGTAATCAATGTCTTTCCAAAATGATTCCCCATATCCGGTACTGCCTCTGTATTCTGGAGCTACAACAATGTATCCTTGCGCCATAAGTTCACGTACAATATGTGTGTGGTAAGTGGTAAAATCAGCGTGTACTCCTCCGTGTACTAACACAATGAGCGGATATTTTTTGTTAACGTCCATTTTTTTCGGAATAAAAACGTATGCATTAAATTTCAAAGGATTATGAGCGCCCATCGCCGTAGGATTTTTTACATTTGCAGGAGGAGGACCTGTAATGATTACCTTATCAACAAAAGCAATATCGCCCACTCGTTGATACCAAAGCACGTCGTCAATTTTTTTTTCCAAGATATCGAAACGATGCTCGTCGCTGTTTACCGAACTTTGCAAGTCTTTCAACAGCTTCAAAATGTTATCATCGGACTGTCCATAATTCGACAACGTGATTAGGAAAATAATTCCTAAAAGAAAGAAATGTTTTTTCATATATTTCTAATTTCTATGTTAATTATAATAGAATAGTCACTTGCAAAGGTAGATAAATTTTTTCAATTTATACTTTGAAGATGTTGAAACCACATTTTGAATTTTCCCTAAAATGAATTACCTTTGTCCGGCATGTATAGAATTTGGCATTATTTCGAACATAGCTAATGGAGCAATTTCTTCAACAACTTAATGATAGTCAACTTGATGCTGTCCTTTATAACGACGGTCCCAGTTTGGTGATTGCCGGCGCAGGTTCAGGAAAAACACGCGTGCTGACTTATAAAATCGCTTACCTGCTGAAAAACGGGATTGCCCCTTATACGATTTTAGCCCTGACATTTACCAACAAAGCCGCCCGTGAAATGAAATCCCGGATTGCTGCGATGGTTGATGAAGATGCTGTTCGTCGTTTGTGGATGGGTACATTTCACTCCATTTTTTCACGAATTTTGCGCCGCGAAGCGGAAGCTTTCGGTTATCGTTCCGATTTCACCATTTACGATGCTCAAGATTCTAAGAATCTGATTAAAGCCATTATCAAAGAGAAGGAATTGGAT
>Ga0123354_10001517_pt1 | contig 28418 bp, 21 predicted proteins | sample TergutLab28metaG_2_FD_97872 | JGI IMG/M metagenome (GOLD analysis project Ga0123354, IMG submission 97872) | Labiotermes labralis P4 segment gut microbial communities from Petit-Saut dam, French Guiana - Lab288 P4 | ecosystem: Host-associated > Arthropoda: Insects > Digestive system > Gut ... | reverse complement strand
CGCCTGCGCCGCGTCAGTGAGATTCCCGGCCTCATCGATGGCGGTCTCGGTCGCGAAGATGTGGTAGCCAATGGCGCCCAGGTCGCCCAGGGCGTGGAACATCAGCGTCGCATTGAGGTTACCGATGGCGGACTCCGGTACGTACAGCGGGTAGCCCGTGCGGACGTACGCATCCACCGCGGCGGTGTGAGCCGCCTCGACCATGGCGTAGTTGTCGGGGCAGATGGCGTCCAGCGACGGGGCGGCGAACTGCCAGATGTCGAGGTTGCGGACGGCGGGTCCGCCGGCAGGGTAGTCCAGGCCGGCCGTCCACCAGCCGTACCGCCAATCCGGACCGCCGTCCGACCAGGCGTTGACGTACATCGGCAGGTCGTACACCGCTTTCCCGGCCTTGGCGATGGCCTCGACGTACGTGGCGATGGACCAGGCGGTGACCGCCTCGGCGCCGTACGATCCGAAGACCTCCGGCCACGTCCCCGATTCCCGCGATCCGGCGGCTTGCCAGGTGGTGGCCAGCGTACTGGCGGGGTGGGTGCGGGCCTGGCCGATCAGGGCGGCGGGGACCGTCCCGTCGAAGTCGGCCTGACCAGCCGGGCCGAAGTCCCGCCGCGTACCGGACAGGATGCCGGCTTCGTTCTCGACCTGGACGGCCACCGCCGTTTGCTCGTCGCGATCGGTGTCGCGGATGACCTGCATCAACTCGCAGAAGGCCCGCTGATCGGCGTCCCGGTTGGCCGCGCAGTGGCTGGATAGCACAGCGGTCACCGAACCGTCGCCGCAGAGTACGCGCTGGAACCGGGTGGTGTCGGCCTTGACCCAGCGCGGTGCGTACTCCATGGTGCCGTTCTTCCACGTCCCGAACCAGGTGAGGATCAGCTTGAGCCCCTGCTCCCGGGTGGCGAGGATCAGGTCGCGGACGTACGGCTCGTCGAATTGTCCCTCGACGGGTTCGAAGCGGTCCCAGCAGACGGGCGTGGCGATGGTGTTGCCGCCCAGGGCCTTGACCGACGCGTACGCCCGGGCCATGTCGTCCGGGTGGTAGCTTGAGGAATTCTGGGTTTGCCCGCCGATCGACAAGAACGGCTGGCCGTGTACCGTGAAGTGTGAGTGACGCATCTGTGCTCCTTCTTGCCCGCTCAGCCTCGTCACGCGGTCCGGCCGTGGACGCAGTCGATCAGGGTGAGCAGGTTCTCAATGGGAGTGTCCTGCTGGACGTGGTGGGTCGGCGCGCAAATCCAGCCGCCGTCGGTACCGAGGGTGGACGCCAACCAGTCGAACTCGCGCTGAATCTCGGCCGGGGTACCGCGGGGAAGGGTGGACTGGACGGCCACGCCGCCGAAGAAGCCGATCCGGCCGCCGAAGTCACGCTGCAGTTCGGCCGGATCCATGCAGTCGGTCTGGATCGGGTTGAGCACTTCGACGCCGGCTTCGATGAGGTCCGGAATGAGCTTGGTGATCTGGCCGTCGGAGTGGTAGGCGATCGTGCAGTTGGGGTTGACCGCCTTGATCGTGGCGCAGATGTCGGCGTACCGCGGCTTGAAGTGACGCCGCCAGGTCTCGGGGTCGATCAGCAGGTTGGTCTGCATGCCCCAGTCGTCACCCAGCCAGATCATGTCCACACCCCGCTGGGCGACGTTGCGGGCGACCTCGCGGTGGTAGAGGTACGGCAGGTCGATGATCTGTTCGGCCAGGTCGGGGTCTTCGAACAGGTCGACCAGGAGGTTCTCGAAACCGCGCAGCGCCCAGGCGGTTTCAAAAATCGTGCAATGGACGCGGCCGACGATGTAGTACTCGTCCTTGTACTCCCGCACCAGCCGTTCGATGTGATCGTACATGCCGGGCCGGTTGGGATCCGGAGCGTGGTAGGTACGAAGATCGGGCTCGTCGCAGGCCAGGGGAGAGCGGTCGATGTTGGTGTAATAACCGGGGCCAAAGGGGGTTGTGTAGTGGTCGATCCGCCATTTGACGCCCCAATCGTCGGTGTACGGGGTGTCGTGCAGATAGTAGTTGGTCACCCAGCCCGCACTGGCGGTCAGGACATCCTGGTCGGTCAGCAGCTCCAACTCGTACCCCTGCCACGTACCGTGATGCGGCTCGGCCCACCGTGGCGGCAGACCGTAGTGGGTCCGCAGACGGGCGTTGAACTCGGGTACGAAGACCGCCTGGAATGGCGGCCGGTCGGTCGTCTCATGGTTGAGCGCCCGTACCACGCGATCGCGATGTTTCATGACATCCCCTCCTGGGACCGTGGCCGCCGACCGGCTGCCCGGCCAAGCATCTGATTATCCTCATTATTGTCCCAGTGGACGCGCCCTGGCCCTAGAACGCTGTTTCGGCCATTCGCAAGTCCTTATGGTCTTGCTGCCAGCCGTACGACGGCCGGGGACCCACCCGCTAAACCAGATAGCGGTACAGTGTGCTGGCCGGGTCGACGACCTCGGCCTGGAGGGGGCTGGCCGCCAGGCGGGCCATCAGGGCCGGGTAATCCGCCGCGTCGCCCAGTTCGAGGCCGACCAGCGCCGGACCGGTCTCGCGATTCGACTTCTTCATGTACTCGAACAACACGATGTCGTCGTCGGGTCCGAGCACCTCGTCGAGGAAGCGGCGCAAGGCCCCCGGTTCCTGGGGGAAACTGACCAGCAGGTAGTGCTTGCGGCCCTCGTGAACGAGCGAGCGCTCGATGATCTCGGAGTACCGCGAGATGTCGTTGTTGCCGCCGGAGACGACGCACACCACCGTCTGGTCAGGCAAAACGTCGAGCGTGACATCGTGGGGGCCGCGCCGCAGCGCACCCGTCGCCAGGGCCCCGGCGGGTTCGGCGATGATACCTTCCGTGTGGTAGAGGGCCAACATCTCGCTGCACACCTGGCCCTCCGGCAGTGCCAGCATGTCGGGTGCGATGGACTCGATCAGGGGGTACGTCACGTCTCCCGCCCGGCCGACCGCCGCGCCGTCGGCGAATGTGTCGACACTGGGCAGGTTGACGGGGTGCCCGGCCGCCAGGGCCGCGATCAGGCACGCTGCGCCGGCCGGTTCGACGCCGACGAGGCGCGTGGCCGGGGCCTTGGTCCGCAGCCACGCCCCGCAGCCGGCCAGCAGTCCGCCGCCGCCGACGGGCAGTACCATGACGTCAGGCGCCTGACCCAGTTGGGCGACCACTTCGGCGGCGACCGTACCCTGGCCGGCCACCGTCGCCGGGTGGTCGAAGGCCGGTACGAGGTGGCGCCCCTCGCGTACCGCCACCTCGGCCGCAATGGCCGACGACGCGTCGTACGTCTCGCCGGCCACCGTGATCGTGACGTGACGTCCGCCCAGCGCCGCGATGCGGTCGCGCTTCTGCCGCGGCGTGGTGGTGGGGACGACGATCTTCCCGTCGATGCCGAGCGCCGCGCAGGCGAAGGCCACGCCCTGGGCGTGGTTGCCGGCCGACGCCGCCACCACTCCGGCGGCCCGTTGCTCGCCGGTCAGGCCGCTCATCAGGACGTACGCGCCGCGCAGCTTGTAGCTGCGCACGGGTGATAGGTCCTCGCGCTTGAGCCAGACGTTGGCACTGGTCAACTCGCTCAGGCGGGCGTCGGGCTGCAGCGGCGTCGCCGCCAGCACACCGGCGAGCAGGGTACCAGCCTGGTCGACCGCTTGGGCGATGTCCGTCAGTGTCGTGGTCACGAGGCCTAGCCTAAGGCATGGCGCCCGGGTCTGTGCTGTGGCCGGTAGAATTTCAGGCATCATGACTGTGCCCGAATCCTTGTTCCCCCGGCTCGAACCCTTGCTGGCCCGGGTGTCGAAGCCGGTCCAGTACGTCGGCGGCGAGGTCAACGCGGTGGTCAAGGAGTGGACGGCGGCGGATGTCCACTGGTGCCTGATGTACCCCGACGCGTACGCCGTCGGGCAGCCGAATCAGGGGTTGGCGATCCTCTACGAGGTACTCAACGAACGCGACTGGATTTTGGCGGAACGCAGCTTTTCGATCTGGCCCGACCTGGCGCGGCTGATGCGTGAGACTGGGTTGCCGCAGTTCTCCTGGGAGACCACCCGCCCGGTGCGCGACTTCGATGTGCTCGGGGTGTCCTTGTCGACCGAACTCGGGTTCACCAATCTCCTGGAGGCCCTCGATCTGGCGGGCATCCCCCTGCACAGCCGGGACCGCGGCGCAGCCGACGCGCTGGTGATCGCAGGCGGGCACGTGGCGTCGAACCCCGAACCGATCGCCGATTTCGTCGACGCGGTGGTACTGGGCGACGGCGAAGAAGCCGTCCTGGCGATCTCCGACCTGATCCGGACGGGCCAGCGGCAGGGCTGGGGCCGGGACGAACTGCTTGAGCACCTCGCCCAAACCGGACAAATTTACGTACCCCGGTTCTACGACGTGGACTACGCTTCGGCGGACGCGGGGGACCGCGCGATTGCGAGCGTTCGCCCGAACCGGCCCGGCGTACCGGCGCGGGTGCGCAAGTACACGTTGACCGACCTGGACGCCTGGCCGTACCCCGCGCATCCCCTGGTACCGCTGGCGGAGACCGTCCACGAGCGCTACTCGGTCGAGATCTTCCGGGGTTGCCTGCGCGGCTGCCGGTTCTGCCAGGCCGGCATGATCACCCGGCCGGTGCGCGAACGCTCGATCGACGTCATCGGCCAGATGGTCGAGCAGGGGCTGGCGGCCACGGGGTACGAGGAGGTCGGGCTGCTCTCCTTGTCCAGCGCCGACCATTCGGAGATCGGCCCGCTCACCCAGGGGTTGTCCGACCGGTACGCCGGGACCAACGTGTCGCTGTCGCTGCCGTCGACGCGGGTGGATGCCTTCAATATCGACCTGGCCGAGCAACTGTCGCGGAACGGCCGCCGGTCCGGGCTGACCTTCGCGCCCGAGGGCGGTACGGAGCGGATGCGCCGCGTCATCAACAAGAACGTCGATGAGGCGGACCTGATCGCCACCGCCGAGGCCGCCTTCGCGGCGGGCTGGCGCTCGATCAAGCTGTACTTCATGGCCGGCCTGCCGACCGAGACCGATGAGGACGTGATGGCCATCGGCGAGGTGGCGCGCCGGGTCATCGACGCGGGCCGGGCCGCCACCGGCCGCCGCGACGTGTCCTGCACGATTTCAGTCGGCGCTTTCGTGCCGAAGGCGCACACCAGTTTTCAGTGGGCGGCGCAGTGCGATCCCGAGACCGTCAACACGCGGCTGTGGGCGCTCAAGGATTCGATCCGGTCCGACCGGGGGTATTGGCGGGCGATTTCGGTGAAGTACGCCGACGGCCGTCCGGGCCAGATCGAAGGGTTGCTGGCGCGCGGCGACCGGCGGATCGGCCCGGTCATCGAGGCCGTGTGGCGCGACGGCGGGGTGTTCGACGGTTGGAGCGAGTACTTCTCGTACGACCGGTGGATGGCCTGCGCCGAGACGGTCTTGGGCGAGCAGGGGTTGTCGGTCGAGTGGTACACCACCCGCGAGCGGAGTCGCGACGAGGTCTTGCCGTGGGACCATCTGGATGTCGGGGTGGACCGGGACTGGTTGTGGGACGACTGGTGCGACGCGCGGGTGGAAGTCCCGGTGCCCGACTGTCGCTGGGAGGGTTGTACCGATTGCGGGGTCTGCCCGGGGCTCGGCGTGGCCATCGAGATGGGCCCGACCGGTCGTACGTTGCTTCCCCTGGCGGTGGCGCGTGGTTAGGGTACAGCCGCCGCGCCAGCCGGACGCGGTGATGAAGCTGCTGGTACGGTACGGCCGGGTCGGACCGGCCCGGTTCGCTTCGCACCGCGACTTCGCCCGCGCCTTCGAGCGGGCACTGCGGCGGGCTGATATCCCCATGGCGTATTCCTCCGGTTTCAACCCGCACCCGCGCGTGTCCTACGTCAACCCGGCGCCGACCGGGGCGGCGTCGGAGGCGGAGTACCTGGTCATCGCGTTGCGCGAGCCGTGCGATCCGGCAGATGTACGGACGCGGCTCGCCCGCGTCATGCCGGCGGGTTTCCCGATGCTGGAGGTACAGGCGGTGCCGATGGGACGAGGCGGTACGATTGAGACAATGGGGACGGTTCTTTTTGTCTCACGCAATGAGACAAAAAGAACCGTCCCCATTGTCTCACCGCCTGCGGGCTCACGTCGTCAGGTACCGTTCCCCCCGTTCGAGGCCAGCTTGTGGGAGGTACGCTGGCCCGGTGCTGACGTGGACTCGCTGCGGGCGGCCGTACGGCAGGTGGACCCCGGCGAGACCGCCTGCGGTTCGGCGCCGGCGCCGGTACTGGTCACGCGCCAGACCAAGAACGGGCTGCGGACCTTCGACGTCCGGGTACCGCTGGAGTCCATCGCGGTGGACGACGCTGGAGTCATGCGGATGGTCATTCGGCACACCGAGCCGCTGGTCCGGCCCGACGATGTTTGCACCGGCCTGCGGCAGGTGGGTACGGGGCTGCCGGACGTACCGCCGCTGACCAAGCGCCTGTGGCAGGGTGGCGTCGATGAGGTGGCGGGCCGCTAGACTCGTACCTCGTGGCACTCACCATCGGAATCGTCGGGCTGCCCAATGCGGGCAAGTCCACCCTGTTCAACGCGCTGACCCGCAATAACGTCCTCGCCGCCAACTATCCGTTTGCCACCATCGAGCCGAATGTGGGAGTCGTCGGCGTACCGGATCCCCGGTTGCAGGTGCTGTCCGATCTCTACCGCGCCGAGCGCATCGTTCCCGCGACGGTCAGTTTTGTCGATATCGCGGGCATCGTCAAGGGCGCGTCCCAGGGTGAGGGGATGGGTAACGCTTTCCTGGCGAACATCCGCGAAGCCGACGCTATCTGCCAGGTGACAAGGGTTTTCACCGACGACGACGTCACGCACGTCGATGGCGCGGTCGACCCGGCGTCCGATATCGGTACGGTGACGACCGAACTCATCCTGGCCGATCTGCAGACCCTGGACAAGGCGATGCCGAAACTGGAGCGCGAGGCGGCGATCAAGAAAGAGAGCCGGCCGAAGCTGGCGGCGTGGCACGAGGCGTACGACGTGCTCAACGCCGGCCGTACCGTGTTTGCGGCCGGACTCGACCTCGAACCGCTGCGCGATCTGTGGTTGCTGACCGCCAAACCGTTCATCTACGTCTTCAACTGCGATCAGGACGAGCTGGCAGACGAGGCCGCCCTGGCGCGGATGCGCGCGGTCGTGGCACCCGCCGAGGCCATTTTCCTCGACGCCAAATTCGAGTCCGAGTTGGTCGAGATGAGCGAGGACGAGGCGCGGGAGTTCCTGACCGAGATGGGCGTCGACGAGCCTGGCCTGGACAAGTTGGCCCGCGTCGGTTTCGCCACGCTCGGTTTGCAGAGCTTCCTGACGGCCGGCCCCAAAGAGGCCAGGGCCTGGACGATCCACCGGGGGTGGACAGCCCCGCAGGCCGCCGGTGTCATTCACACCGATTTCCAGAAGGGCTTCATCAAGGCCGAGGTCGTTTCGTACGCCGACCTGGTCGAGTTGGGGTCGGTGGCGGCGGTGCGTACGGCTGGCCGGGCCCGTATCGAGGGCAAGGATTACGTCATGCGGGACGGGGACGTGGTCGAGTTCCGGTTTTCGCCGACCTGACAAGTGCGAATTGTGCGTGGCGATCCGCGGTAGTGCGATCTAGCGGCCCGCCGGGGCAACGTGGTCCCGGGTTGGTTTACCTGACCGTGCCGGTTCGCTGGGCATCCAGGACGGTGTCGACGGCGATCACAATGGAGAGCAGGAGCACCTCCGGCTCGCCGGGCGCGATGTCGATGCGGTACGAGTCGCCCCAGGTCCACAACTCCCGGCTGATGTGGGCGTGGACGCCGCCGTCCATATCCGCGATGTCGAACTCTGAGGACATCCAGTTGCCGGTGATCTCCCAGTTCGGCCCATCGACGCTGAGCTTGGTCTTGAAGAACGCGAACTCCTGACGTACTGTCGCATCGAGAACGCCGTCCTGGTAGATCTCAAAGGTGGAACGCAGCGCGAACTTCCCCTTGATCTGCGCAAGTTCCACTCCGTTCATGTCCTTCAGCCGAAGGTCCTTCATGAGGGCCCACTCGCCGTCGACCACGTAGCAGTCCGCCCCCGTGTCGTCCTTGATGGTGAAATGGCCCAAGAGGGACAGCACCTTTTGCTTGATGTAGTACGTCGCCATGACTCCATGGTACCACAATGAATGCCCACTTATTGACCTTCCTTATTGAGATGAGGTGATCGCGGAGGCCAACGGTACCGTGGCGGACGCTTCACGAGGTGTGAGTACCGGTGGTGCTGGGTAGGACAAGCCTTTCAGTTCTGCCACCGGCGGGCGAGGTTGTGTACTACTTGGCACCGAGACGTACGTACGGCTGCGACAAGGCCCGCCGTCACTGAGGGTTGGTGGCGGTACCGATCCCGCTGGAACCCTTCAGGCCCACGTACCGTTAGTCTCAGACTGGCTCGTAGACTGGGGTGATGGCGAGGCAATGGACGCGCACGACCACTGCGTGAATGGCGTACGCCGGGTGGCCGGCCAGGTTCGTGGTGCGGGCGACCTGTTCAAGACTCCGGAACAAGGTGCCGGCACGGTGCTGTGGACGGTGCTCAGTCCAGCGCTCGACGGGCGCGGCGGCGTGTACTGCGAGGACTGCCACATCAGCGAGGTCGTCGCCGATCCGGACGCGCCCAGCGGTGTGCTGCCCTGGGCCGTCGACCCCGGTAAGGCGGAACGCCTGTGGGAGCTCAGCCAGGCCATGACCGGCGTGCGATAACCCCGTTACCGGCTCGCGCGGAGGGTGAGGACCATGGGAAAGTCCCCGTCTTTCACGCTCAGTATCGTACGTTTTGACGTAACGTACGATAAGATGGCTTCATGCCGAACTTTACCGGGGTCACCTACGAAGTGGTGCCGTGGTCGTCCAGAATTCCGGACGATCTCATCTCCCGGCGACAGGCGCAACGATTGCCGAAAACCTACCGCTCAGCGATCCCGGCTCTCATCGCGAGCGCGGCATTCACTCTGCCGTCTGATCTTGCCACGGCGGCGGAGGACGCGGCGAGGGCGATCACCCGCCTGGATGAGTACACAGCCCAGGCGTTGGGACGTCGGGCCGTCGTACCGCTGGCTTCGGTGTTGCTGCGGTCGGAGGCGGCATCGTCGTCGCAGATCGAGAATCTCACGGTGAGTGCGCGCCAACTCGCCGTCGCGGAACTCGGATTGTCGGCCAGCGGCAACGCCGAGGTCGTGGTGGGGAACGTGGCGGCCATGAAGGCCGCGATCGACCTGGCGGATCATCTTGACATCTCGGCGATCCTTGCCATGCATGCGACATTGCTGGAGAGCCAGCCGCTGACCGGACCGGGGAAATGGCGCACGGTACCGGTGTGGATCGGATCGTCGGCGCTCAGTCCGGAAGGCGCCGTGTTCGTTCCGCCGGCGGCGGGGCGAGTCCCCGTGTGCATGGAGGATTTGGTCGGCTTCCTGCGGCGGACGGATGTGCCTGTTTTGGTTCACGCCGCCGTCGCCCATGCCCAGTTCGAGACGATCCACCCGTTCGTCGACGGCAACGGCAGGACAGGACGCGCTCTCCTCCATGCGATGTTGCGGGCGGCTGGCGTGATCAGGCAGGTCACCGTACCGGTGTCGGCCGGGTTGCTGAGCGATGTGGACTCGTACGCCGCAGCCCTGACGGCTTTCCGTCTCGGTGAGTTCGCGCCCATGGTGGAATGTTTTGCCGAAGCCTCGACCAAAGCGGTGGTCCTGGGGCGCTGGTTGGTGGATGAGTTGGTGGCGTTGGCCGAGACGAGGATGGCTAGCGCGCGTCCCCGGTCGGGCTCGGCCCTGGAGGGTTTGATTTACCATGTGATCGGACAACCGGCTGTGACAGTGACCTCAGTCGGCACCGCCCTCGGCGTTTCCGATGGCGCCGCTCGCCGGGCTGTGGACCAGGCCGTGGACGCGGGGATTCTGGAGGCGACAACGGACAAGCGGCGCAACCGGGTGTGGCTTGACCGGCAGGTCGTTGACATCCTCAATGAGCTCGCCCGGCGCGCCGGCCGGCGAAGCCTCGGCGTGGGATAGGCACATACGGTACTGGGCGGGTTCCGCTTCAGGGGGCAACAGGCGGGCAATCTTCGATCACGTCGAGGGCGTCTTTGTCCAGGGTCTTCTTGCGGGGTTCCTTCGGGGCGCAGAGGTACATGACGAAGAAGACGGCCAGGGCGAGCGCGGCGTACTTGAAGAAGTACCCCCATCCGGTACCGAAGTAGTCGAGGGGTGTACTCGTATCCGGCGGGCGGTCCAGGAACATGAAGTTCTGCGAGAACTTCCAGTTGGCGAATTTGGCGATGACGACCAGCGGGATCATGACCACGAGCAGGCGCAGGAAGGCGCTTCGCCGCAGCTTGAACCGCTCGACCGCCAGGAACCAGGCGTCGAGCCAGACGATGTACCCGTGGATGATGAAGTAGTGCCAGAAACGGAAGTGATTCGGCATGAACCCGCCCTGATCGGCGAAGAAGATGGACAGTACCGCGCCGAACGAGGTGAAGTAGAAGATCTCGAACACCGCGCGACTACGCGTGATGCACAGGACGACGGTGAGAAGCAAGCTGATGTAGCACAGTTCGAGCGGTACGAGGCTGGCGACGAAGTTGAGGTCGTTGACGTACGTCCACCAATGGAAAACGATTTCGAGCGCCCAGGCGACGGAGCCGATCCAGATCGGCAGGTACCGCCGTACTCGGGGGTGTTTCCGCAGGTTCTTGCGAAAGACGACAGTAAGCGCGATGGCAACGGCCAGTAGGCCGATGATCGTCAGATGCAGCGCTCCGAACTGGACGAACTCCGGCCCGATCGGCTCCTTGCTGAAGAACCCCATTGTGAATCCCCCTGACTAAAGATTCGGTGTCGCTTCGGGCCTGGCCGACGCCCGCCCGAGGGATCGGACTCCATCATAGTGAACTCGTCCGGCGTTGCGCCGCCGCGACTGACCGGGGCCGTTTTGGGAATGAACTGGTAGTCTGTTCCCATGGAAGCAGTCATAGATTCGACGGGTCGTCTTCTGGTACCCAAGGCCCTTCGGACGGCGTTAGGTTTGTTGCCGGGGACCACGGTTGACATCTCGGCCTATGGGTCTGGGTTACACGTAACGCCCGGCGGCCGAACTGCTCGTGTTGTGCGTGACGAGTTCGGTCGACTGGTTGCGGACGGCGATGGCAGTTTGACTGATGAGGAGTTGTTCTCGTTGATCGATGCGGGTCGCCGATGACCGATTCGGGTCTGATAGCTGTCGATACCTCGGTTGCGGTACCACTGCTGTCGCGTGGTTATCTGATGCAATCGGCTCTGCGCGAGTGGGCACACGATAAAGAGCTCTACCTGTGCGGACACGCGGCTGTCGAGACTTACGCCGTTCTGACCCGCTTGCCGGGCGAGTTGCGCGTCAGCGGCGCGGACGCCGTACGTCTGATGGCCGACACGTTTGCCGGTGTACTACCCTTGCCTCAGTCGGAGGCCATCGCAGTGCATCGACTACTGGCGGCCGCCGAAGTCGTGGGTGGAGCCTGCTATGACGCCTTGGTGGCGCTCGCGGCGAAAGCCCACGGAGCGACGTTGGTTACCAGAGACAACCGGGCTCGCCCTACCTACGGCGTCATCGGCGCGCGGGTCGAGGTACTGGCGCTGTCGGCACCCTAATATCCATTCCTGAACGAGTCCGGCCTCATCCGTCATTGGCAAGGGTACTCACGGAAGCGCCGACGACGAGTTCGCCGTTGAAGATTTCGCTGTGCGGTGGCTCATCATTGCCAGCCAGTCGGGTCAGCATGCGATCGGCCGCATAGACGGCCATCGCCGAAATGGGTTGCGTGACATAGGTCAATGCAGGTGTCCCCATGCGCGCGATCTCGTCGGTGTCGAAACCGATGATCGAGATCTGTTCGGGAATGCGCAACCCCGACTCGTTGATGGCGACCAAGGCTCCGATCGTCAAGTGGTAGTTGGGCGTCAGAATGGCGGTCGGCCGTGGGCGGAGGGCCAGGAGCCGCATCGTCGCCCGGCGGCCTTCGGAAATAGACAAGCTATCGGTCGTCACGACTGCTGCATCGGGTAGATCGAGGTCACGCTCCACCGCTACCGACCGAACTCCCGCGAGCCTCTCTCGGATGGCCCAGATAGCGAGATCGCCGGCGACAATTCCCACGTTGCGGTGGTTGTGGTCGAACAGGTGGCGGGCAGCCATGGCCGCCGCCTCGCGATTGTCGAGCAACACCGCGTCGGTGGGTACGCTGGGGACTGGTCGGTCAATGGAGACGATCGGCGTTCCGCGCGCGGCAACCATCGCCAAGGCGGGCTCGTCTTGCTGGCGGGGGACGACGACTAGGCCATCGATAAGGGTGTCCGCAAGGTTCTCGGCGGCGTCGGGCGTATCGGCATGCTCACCGCCGGCGGAGCGGACGAGCACCGAGATGCCGTGCGTACGCAGCCGCTCTTCCAGACCCGCCACGATAGCCATATGGAAATTCACCCCAAGCGCTGGTACCAGAACTCCCACTCGTCGCGAGCGTTTCGACCGCAGGGATCGTGCGTCGACGTTCGGCCGGAAATCGAGTTTGCGTACGGCCCGTTCGAGTGCGTTGCGGTTTTCGGGAAGTACATTCCCGCCGTTGAAAAACTTGGATATCGTCGATAAGGACAGACCGGTGATCTGCCGAATGTCATGGTATGTCGGCGCAGTCATGGTAGATTTCCGTCGACATCCCACAGATCCAGCCACGAGGTTGCTGTGTCCCACAAGAAGACTTGCCCTTTGACAAGCCGGTTGTTGCGTTCAACACTCGCCATCGCTTCCATCTCCTCCCTGGTGAGCGGGTCGTTCATTACTGCTTGAATGTTGGACTGGTATTGAGCAGCCTTCACTGCAAATGGTATCGGTACCTGCCCCCGCTGCACCGCCCATTTTAGACAAACTGCGACCGGGTGGCAGCCGTGGGCTGCCGCGATGTCCCGGACGACTGGCTGATCGACGTCACTGAGGTCGGTGGGGGTTCGATCGCGCTGAGGCCGGGAAGGTGACCCCAGCGGACAATACCCGATCGGCTGGATGGCGTGGTCGAGGCAGAACTGGAACAGGCGGCCCTGCTGGAAACAGGGATGCAGTTCCATCTCATTGACCTGCGGAGCGACTCGGGCGTCACTCAGCAGTCGTTCCAGCTTGGGGATTGTCGTGTTCGACGTGCCCAGCGCGCGTACCAGTCCTTGGTCGACCAAAGATTCCAGAGCTCTCCACAGGCGCATGAATTCGTCGTGATGGTAAGGACGTGCCGCCGGGTCGCGCGAGTCTGCGCCAACTCCGGGTGCGTGGGAGTTGGGGAACGGCCAGTGAACGTACAGTACGTCCAAGTAGTCGAGACCCAGTTTGTCCAACGATGTCATGGTCGAGGCGATCGCCCGATCCGGATCGTGTGCGTCGTTCCAGACCTTTGACATCACCCTCAAGTCCGGCCGGCGCACCCCTTCGTCCAGGCAGGTTGCCAGCGCCCGTCCGATGGTGTCCTCGTTGCCATAGACGCTGGCGCAGTCCACCAGCCGGTAGCCGTACCGGAGGGCTCCCAGAACGGCCGCGCCGATTTCGTCCGGTCCGTACCGGTCCGACCCGAATGTGCCGATCCCGATCGCGGGCAGCGTTGAGCCATCCGCGAGTACGTGTCGTGGCACCTTTGCCGGATCGATTGGGGTTATGCTCATAGTTCCTCTATGCTTAGCGGCTCGCCAATGTCGAAACAATTCGACCACATTACGACGCTGTCGTCAACAGGGAATTTAGGTGTTGACAGTTCTGAATAAGCCGACTATTCTCAACAGCACATGTAAGCACATGTAATCGTAACGTTTCGATGTCGTAACGTTTCGGCCACACCAGAGCAAGAGAGCGCAGATGAGAACCGACGAAGTTCTACAGGACCCCAAGGCGGGCGCCCGCCATGGTGGGGCGTCTGTGCTCGGACCTGGCCGGATGAGCGGAAGCGCTGAACGTACGCGTGCCCGGCGCAACCATCCGCAACTGACTGCGGCCAAGCGAAGCTTTCGGCTCCATTGGCAGTTGTACCTGCTCATCTTGGTGCCCTTGACCTACTTTGTGATCTTCAAGTACCTGCCTATCACGAACAATATTGTGGCGTTCAAGGACTACAACGTCGTCCAGGGTGTCTGGGGCAGCCCGTGGGTAGGCTTCGCCCAGTTCCACCGCTTCTTCGCCAACCCCATGTTCTGGACCCTGTTGCGCAACACCATCCTCCTGTCGGGCTATGTGGTCTTGGTCAGCTTCCCGTTGCCGATCGTGCTTGCACTGGCTCTGAACGAGATCCGGTTGAGGGCATTCAAGAAAACCGTGCAGATGGTGACGTACGCGCCGTACTTCATCTCAACGGTCATCGTCGTGTCGATGGTGATCCTGCTGTTTTCGCCGCAGGTCGGCTTGATGAGAGACGTCACCGATGCGCTGGGTATGGACCCGATCGACTTGTTGAGCATCCCGGGCGCGTTTCGCCACATCTACGTGTGGAGCGACATCTGGCAGACCTGCGGGTACTCAGCGGTCATCTACATGGCGGCATTGGCTGGCATTGACCCGGCCCTGTACGAGGCGGCACGCGTCGACGGGGCTTCCAGGCTGCGGAAGATCTGGCACGTCGACATCCCCGGCATCCTGCCGACGGCCTTCGTTGTACTCGTGTTGGCGGTTGGCAACGTCATGGCCATCGGCTTCGAGAAGGCGTACCTTCTGCAGAACCCGCTCAACCTCTCACAGTCGGAAATCATCGCCACCTACACCTACAAAGTGGGCCTGCTCAACCTCGACGTCAGCCAAGCGGCAGCGATCGGGCTGTTCAACTCGGTTGTGAATCTGATTCTTCTGTTGGTCGTCAACACCATCGTGAAGAGAGTGTCAGGTAATGGACTATGGTGATATCAACAGTTGTACGTCCACCGTCTCCCGCTCACGGTCCATTACACCAACGACGGGCGGACAAGGCGACGCACATCCACGACAGCGGTACCGACCGCGTGTTCTTGGTGTTCGCCTACATGGTTCTCGCGGTCTTTTTCTTGGCGGTTTTCTTGCCGCTGCTCAACGTTGTCGCAAACTCGTTCAGCGCTCCGGCGGCGGTTAATGCCGGCCGGGTCACGTTCTGGCCGGTCGATTTCAGCCTACGCGGCTATGAGAAGGCCCTCAGCGATCCGCAGATCATGAGCGGCTTCCTCCACTCCCTGCTCTATACGGGTGTCGGCACCATTCTCGCCGTCGTGCTGACTGTGTGCATCGCGTATCCGCTATCCAGGAGAGACTTCTGGGGACGGAGCGTTATCAGCATGGCGATCGTCTTCACGATGCTGTTTGCCGGCGGCATCATCCCCACCTACCTGGTCGTACGTCAACTCGGTTTGCTCAACACGCCATTCGCCATGATCTTGCCGCAGGCGTGCGGGGTGTGGCAGGTCATCATCGCCATGGCGTTTTTCCGTTCGACGATCCCAGAAGATCTGTACGAGGCCGCGCAATTGGACGGCGCCAGTGACATCGGTTTTCTGGTTCGCGTCGTCGTCCCGCTGTCCAAGCCCGTCCTGGCCGTAATCGCACTCATGTACGCCGTGTCCTCGTGGAACTCGTACTTCGACGCCATGCTCTACTTGCAGAACCCGAGTCTGTGGCCGCTGCAACTCGTCCTCAGAAATGTCTTGATTCTCAATCAGTCGACCCCTTCCATGAGCGCGACCGAGGTTCTTGAACGACAACAGCTCGCTGACTTGCTCAAATACTCGGTCATGGTGATCGCGTCCGTGCCGCTGCTGGTGGTGTATCCATTCGTGGCCCGCCACTTCACCCAGGGCGTGATGCTCGGCGCGATCAAGGGATAGACGCCATGACACAGTCGTTTTTCAGTAACTAAATATTAGGTAAAGATAGAAAGGATACCTTGTGATTTCTTACTCGAATATGAGGCGGCGACGCCTCCGAATCGTGAGTGCGGCAATTGCGACCGCATTGATCGGGCCATTCGCCCTGTCCTCCTGCGCCTCGTCTCCGAAGACTGACGATAATACAATAACTATTTTCGCTTCCCAGTATGGCCAGATGGATCTGAACACCAACGATTTCACCAAGAAGATGGAGGACAAGTTCGGCGTCAAGCTGGTCTTCCAAACGACGACATCCGATGGCGCGGCCGCCAGCCAGGCACTGAGTGTCTCACTGGCCGGCGGTCAGCTTCCCGACGCCTACATGCTCATTCCATGGATCGCTCAGTTCACACCGGCCCAAGTCCAAAAGTACGGTGAAGAGGGGTTGTTCCTGCCGCTCAACGACCTGATCGACCAGTACGCGCCCAACGTGAAGAAGCAACTGGACGCCGTCCCGGACTTCAAGGCCATGGCGACGACGCCGAGTGGAAAGATCTACGGGATCCCCCAGTGGAACGATTGCTTCCACTGCTCGTATCCGGCCAAGTACTGGATCAACACCCAGTGGCTGTCGAATCTCAACCTGCCCGCTCCCACGACGACGGATCAGTTCTACCAAGACATGCTCGCGTTCAAGAACGACGATCCGAACGGCAACGGGAAGAAAGACGAGATCCCGATGTCAGCCTCGACCTTTGAGTCGATCATCCCGTTCTTCATGAACGCGTTCATCTACAACGGCTGGTACCAGCTCACGGCGACCGGTCCCGTCTCACTCGGTCTGGGCTCGAGCGGGAAGGTCCAGTTGCAGCCGGCGCAGGACGGCTGGCGCGAGGGCTTGAAGTACCTGAACAAGCTGTGGGCCGCCGGCGTCATGGATCCGAGCACCTTCTCCCAGTCCATGGATTCCCTGCAAAAGACCGCCAACTCGGCCAGTGCGATTCTCCTGGGTGGTTCGTCCGCGATGCATCCGGGTAACTTCATGACGATCCCCTCGGCCGACGGACGTGAATGGCAGTACAACGCGCTGGCACCGTTGACAGGACCGGGTGGGCAACAGTACGCCACCTACGAAACGCCATCGATGCCGGGTGCGACCTTTGTCATCACCAATAAAGCCAGCCCGGCGAAACAGAAAGTTCTCATGGAGATCCTCGACTATATGTTCACCACCGATGGGGCCATCAACGCGCAGTACGGCACGGAAGGTGTCGGTTGGCGGCAGCCGGAAGCCGGCGAGGTCGCTCTCGACACCAGCCTGACGCCGTTGTACTACGTGTTCCCGACCGACGACACCAACGTCGCGTACTATAACGGCATGTGGGGCTCCATGGCCCAATACGCGTCGACGATGGAATTCCGCGACTCGCAGGTGCAGCCGATGGACACCAACTCTATCGACGGGTATGAACGCCGACTCTACAATGCGACGCAACTGTACGCAGGCAAGGAGGACCAGAGCGCGCTCTTCAAGTGGTGGACGGTTTGGGTGCCGGAGAACGAGTCAGCAGAGCTCGCGACCACCCAGACGAATGTGGAGACGTACATTCAAACGGCCTCGGCGGAGTTTATCACCGGTACGCGTGACCCCAATAGCGACTCGGATTGGCAAGCGTACCTGAACGGGCTCAAGGGAATGGGTGCGGATCGCTACATCCAGATCTGGCAGGATGCGCTGGACGCGTCCGGGCAGTGATAGTGGGGCGGCCGGGGTCGCCGTCGCCAACTGGCGGCGCGGCCCCGGCCGTCGCGACAATGCCGGGCGATCGCCCAAAACCGTCCACGTAGCCGACTGCGAACACACGAGAAAGCAACCAACATGACGGAGAAGGTTCACTGGGTGGCCGGTGGCTGTGGGCTCGTGTTCGATTGCGCGACCGACGCAGCACCCAGGATCAGTGGAATGATCGTCCACGGTCGGCAGTTCGACATTGCCAAGCCCGTTCCGCTCATCGAAGTGGTGACAGTCGGCAGTGGACATGTACTGGCTTCGGGGCGCCTGGTCCACACCGCGGCTGGTGCGGCGGCGCGCTACACCGATCACCTCACGAAGAAAACCGGGTCGGGCGAGACCTTCAGCGTCGCTGCCACGCTCGGTACCGTCGGTTTGGCGGGGTGCGTCGACATTGAACGACCCGACGGGGTGAACGCCTTTCGGTTCCGGGTGACGGTGACCAATACTTCCGGGCAGCCGGTGGTTTTGCGGTCGGTGGCCAGCGTGTCGTGCGCGTTCGTCCTGGCCGGCGGCGACGTGGCGGACTGGGATCGCCTGACGGGGGATAGCGACTGGCTGGGTGAGGGGAGGTGGCGGCGCGCTTCACTCGGTGGCTCGGAGTTTCCCGATCTTGCCCAGGAGCTGACTCGCCACGACCCGCGTGGCGGCTGGACCCAGGCGTCGACGGGTACCTGGTCGACGGGTCGCCATCTCCCGATTGGCGTTCTGGAGAACGGCGCGGCTGGTATCGCCGTGGCCTGGCAGATCGAACACAACGGGCCGTGGCGAGCCGAGATTGGCGAGGACACGGGCGGCGGTTATCTGGCCTTGTCAGGACCGACGGAGACCGACGCCGCGTGGACGAAAATCCTGCAGCCGAACGAGAGTTTCACCACTGTTCCGGGGACGCTGGCGCTTGGTGCGGACTTCACGGACGCCATCGCTGAGCTCACCCGCTTCCGCCGGTGGGCTCGCCGCCCGCATCCTGACAATGCCGCGATGCCCGTCGTGTTCAACGACTACATGAACACCCTCAATGGTGATCCCACGGCGGCGAAGCTCCTTCCGCTGGTCGAAGCAGCTGCCGACGTCGGTGCTGAGGTGTTCTGCATCGACGCCGGCTGGTACGACAACGACGGCGACTGGTGGGACAGCGTGGGGGAGTGGCAGCCGTCGACCGTGCGCTTTCCCAGTGGTTTGACTGAGGTCATGGAGGCCATCCGCGACGCTGGCATGACTGCCGGTCTTTGGCTCGAACCCGAGGTCGTCGGCGTACGCAGTTCCGTCGCGCAGTTGCTTCCCGACGCCGCATTTCTCAGCCGTTTCGGGCAGCGCGTCGTGGAGCACGGGCGGTACCATCTGGACTTGCGCCATCCCGCCGCGCGGGCGCACCTCGATGAGGCGGTTGACCGGCTCGTCCGGGACCTGGGTGTCGGGTACTTTAAATTTGATTATAATATCGACCCTGGTGCGGGGACCGACTACGACGCCGATAGCCTCGGCGACGGCCTGCTCGGACATTGCCGCGCTTATGTGAGCTGGCTCGATGGCGTGCTCGACCGGTACCCCGCGCTGATTGTGGAAGCTTGCTCGTCCGGAGCCATGCGGGCCGATCCGGCGATTCTCCAGCACGTGGCATTGCAGTCGACCTCGGATCAGCAGGACTTTCTGAAATACCCACCGATCGCGGCGGCGGCGCCACTGTCGTACGTGCCGGAACAGGCCGCGAGTTGGGCTTACCCGCAACCCGACATGACCGATGACGAAGTGGTGTTTTCCCTTGTCACCGGGTTGCTTGGCCGATTCTACGTTTCGGGGTACCTCAATCGCATGGCGCCTGCGCAGCGCTCGATCGTTCGCGACGCGATCACGGTTGCGCGCAGCATCCGTACGAGCATCGCCCGCAGTACACCGCACTGGCCGTTGGGTCTTCCCGGGTGGACCGACCCCGATATCGCACTGGGGCTTGGTACCCCCGGCTGCGATCTTGTCAGCATCTGGCACCGCGCCAGTGATTCGTCCGCGATTCCGCTCGCGCTGCCACACCTGAAGGGGCGCGCACTGAATGTCGCCGGCCTCTTTCCCAGCCATCAGGCCGTCTGGCCATGGGAGTGGGACCCGTCGGCGGCCATTCTCACGGTGACCCCCAAGACCGCGCCGACAGCGTGTACCCTGCGTTTGACGTACTGAACCAGCCACTGGAAAGGAGCCTGATGAACAGACAGGACAAAGCAGCCGCGAGGCCGGTCGGCGACTCTGGCCAAACCTTGCGCATCGATCTCGCCTGTGACACTGGCCCGTTTCGGGGCGGCGCGTCAGGCACGCTCTACGGACTCGGCGACGATGGGGTTCCCACCCAATCGCTGCTCAACGGGGCGGCGATCACGAATACCTCGCAAAAGGCCCCATTCGGCCAGCAGCACCCCAGCGGCGACGCGCTCGCCGTCGAATCGTCGTTCTTCGCCGCGGCGGGTCAGGACTTGTACGTGTACATGCAGGACTTCTACCCGGATTGGCCCTACACCTCCGGCACGCGTCCCGGCGACGAGCGTACCTATGACCCGACGACGGGCGATTACACGAACGAGGCCAACGGTGGGTGGGACTACCTGGAGGTGGTCAGATTTGTCGTCGACTCGGTCGCGACGAAGTCAGCGTACCCCCGAGACTACGTTTTCGTACCGTTCAACGAACCGGATGGCACCAATTGGTACCCGCATTGGCCAGACCAGCGCGACCAGTTTCTCGCTGACTGGGCAGCGATTGTCGAGACGATTCGCCATGAGTGGGAACGGTACGGTCTGGGCCGGCCCCGGATCGGCGGGCCAGGCGACACGAAATGGGAGCCGGAACGGACCCGCGATTTCCTGACGTACACCCGTGACCACCACTGCTTGCCGGATGTGTTCATCTGGCACGAGCTTGGTATCGAGAATCTGCCGGAGTACCGATCTCACTTCGACGAGTACCGCGCCCTGGAGCGAGAGCTGGGGATCGACCCGATCCCCCTCAACATCACCGAGTACGGGATGCTGCGGGATATGGGCACCCCCGGCCGTCTGATTCAGTGGTTCGCCAGGTTCGAGGACACCAAGGTTGACGCCCAGACCGCCTTTTGGAACCAGGCGGGGAACCTGTCCGACAATACCGCGAGAGCCAATGCGGCCAATGGTGGTTGGTGGATGTTTGCGTGGTACGGCGACCTCGTCGGAAGCCGGACTGTCGCAGTCATCCCACCCACGTCTGACGAGGCGGAGTCGCTCCAAGGCATCTGTGCGATCGACGGTGGGCGGGCCACGGTGCTGTTCGGCGGTGCGGACGGGACGGTTGTCCTGGACATTGCCAATCTCGATCCTGGGGTTTTCGGGGAACACGTCGACGTCGAGGTGCGCGAGGTTCGTTTGACTGGAGCTCGCGGACCAAGTTCAGGCCCACGCGTCGTTCTCGCCAGCCAGGTGGCGGTCGGCGCCGATCGAACAACCCAGATCCGGATTCCCGGCTGCGACGCGGACGCTGGGTACCAGGCCCTGATCACACCACGGCAGTCGAGAGACCTGATGAGGGACCTGGAGTGTCAGCCCTGGGTCGCGTCGGTTGAAGCCGAATGCACGCAATTGTCGGCGGCCAGCATCCGCATCTGCGACCGCCGCGATGGGCAGGGTTGGACCTTCCTGGCGTCCGGTGGCGCGGATGTGGTTGGCTTTCACGAACCGGCTTCGCGGGCCGATTGGGCGGTTGACATTCCCCACGACGGGCTTTACCGGTTCGAGGTGCTGGGTGCGACTCTCGACCGACCGGGTTGTCATGCCCTGTTCGTCGATGACCGTTTCTCGGCGTACATCGAGTATGGCGCGGATTTCGTGAGCACTACTGACCCCGTGACAACCAGGGCGCTACGTGGACGTTATCGGGGGAGTACCGAGGCGGTTGTCCATCTGGATGCGGGGCCGCACACGCTCTCGCTCCGTACGAGCCTCGATGGTGTCACGCTCCTGTCGCACGCTGACATCAGCCTTGACCGGTTCACGCTCACTGACGTCACTGGGGGCGAGTTGCGCACGTATCCGGCGACGACATTCCGGCTCGGCCGCGGTGCCCGGCTCGACTGGTCTTGTCCTGGCCGACGCGGTTCGGCACTGGTCGGTTCTGGCCAGTCCGTCACCTCGTACGCGACGGTTCACGCCTCAGGCTATTACGATGTGCGGATCGAACTGTCGGTTCTCGCTCGTACCTCCGGTGGATTGCGCATCAACGGCACCGAACTTGCGCCCATCGAGGTTCCGGGTGAGGGCGACTGGGTGTACGCGACCCGTGTTTACCTCCCCGAAGGCATCACCGAGGTCTGCCTTCAAAGTGCGCAGGACACCCATATTCATGGCTACACGGTGTCCCGGGCCGGTGACGCCGATGCCTCGACCGTGGTCATCGACTTGGCAACCGTGGCGTTTGCCGATGTGGTCGATGACCCCGGGCAACCCGAATACGCGATCGGCCGCCATTGCCCCACGCCAAGGGCTAACCGGTGGCGGGCAGCAAGTTTCAGACTCCCGCGTTCTACCGGTTTCGACCAGCCGGGTCTGTACGCGATGACGATTCGGTACGCCAACGGCGCCCACGCGGGCAGTCACCAGTACAACGCGCAAACTGTCAACCTGCCACTAGCGGTCATGGAAGCCGGCGAGACGCGGGCAGCCACCGCACTCGGGCCCACGGGTTCTTGGGACAGCTTCCTGGAGCATACGTTGGTGGTGGATCTCCAGACGGGCGACGCGGCTGTGGAAATTCTGAGTCCGGGGGGATGCCCCCCGGCGATCCAGGCGGTGTCGATCAGTCCACTCGTCGTATCGGCTCAGTGTACCGAAACAATTCGATTAGGAGAATTGACTTGATTTCGGTAGTCATTGACAATACCAGAGCCTGTTATTAGGCTTATTCGCATTGTAAAGACATAACGTTTCGCTCTATGAGTGAAACAACTGCAACACTCTGAGGAGAGCGACGATGAAAGCGGTTTATCTTCCAGGCAACCGTCAGGTGGACATCCGGGACGTCGACCAGCCGACGCCGGGACCGGGCCAGGTGCTGCTCGCGATGCGGGCGTCCACGATCTGCGGTTCGGATTTGCGGGCCATCTATCGCGAGCATCTGGGTACCGGGCCCGAGGCGTACCAAGATGTCATCGCCGGGCATGAGCCGGCCGGCCAAATCGTCGAGGTGGGCCCGCAGGTTCGCGAGCGGAAGGTGGGCGACCGGGTGGCTGTCTACCACATCAGCGGGTGTGGGATGTGCGCGGACTGCCGTCAGGGTTACCAGATTTCGTGTACGTCCCCGCTGCGGCGGGCGTATGGGTGGCAGCGGGATGGCGGCCACGCGGATTTCCTGGTCGCCGATGAACGCGACCTTATTCTCATACCTGATTCCTTGGACTACGTGGACGGCGCCTGTGCGGCCTGCGGTTTTGGTACCGCCTACGAGGCGTTGACACGACTGGGCGTGTCGGGTCGCGATCAGGTGCTGGTCACTGGACTCGGGCCGGTCGGCCTGGCGGTCGGTTTGCTGGCTAAGCGGCTCGGCGCGGGAAAGGTCGTCGGTACGGACCCGGTCGAGTCCCGCCGGACGTTGGCAGTTCGCCTGGGAGCGGTTGACCAGGCCATCGTCGGTACTGACGACGAGTTCTCGGAGGTGTTGGCCGAGGGAGCGGATGCTTCGATAGATTGCTCCGGGAACGGTCAGGCGCAGCTCGCCGCCATCGTTCACACGCGCCGGTGGGGGCGGGTCGCGCTGGTGGGCGAGGGTGGCACGCTGACCGTGGACGTCTCGGCGTATATCATTCACCGGCAACTCACCGTCCATGGCTCCTGGGTGACGTCGACCTACCGCATGGCGGAACTCCTCCAACAGTGTGACGCGTGGGGCCTGCATCCCGGCGTGGTCGTTGACTCCCGTTTCGGGATCATGGATGCGGTCGAGGCGTACCGCACCGCTGATGCGGGCCACGTCGGCAAGGTCGGCATCGTTTGGCCCGACTAGGCGGTGGCGGCGGTAGATCAGCCGGGAGGATTTCCGGCACGTCGGCACAACGGCAAGGATGAAGACATGTGGTTTCCGGACACCGGTGAGTACGACGCGGCTGAATTGTGGTACGAGGCGCCCGCGGACGGATGGAAGTCGGCGTTGCCCGTCGGCAACGGATCGCTTGGCGGCATGGTCTTCGGCGGTGGCGTGGTCGAGCGGATCGGACTGAATGCCGATACCTTGTGGTCAGGCGGGCCGCACGGCTCAGGCGTCACCGGCGGTCCTGCCATCCTGGCCGACATCCGCCGGGCGATGCTGGTCGACGGTGACGTCACGACTGCCGGGCAGCTCGCGCGCCGTCTCCAGGGGCCCGATAGCGAGTCTTATCAGCCGTTGGGCGATCTCCTCGTGACGTCGCTCGAAGCCGACACCGGGTTACCGGCCGACTATCGGCTCAGCCTGAACCTGGCCACGGGAATCGTCCGGGTTCGCCATCCCAGTGTCGACGTCGCCTCGCGCGAGGTCTTCGCCTCTTACCCCGACAAGGTGCTTGTTCTTCACATTGAGGCGGTTCCCGGCCGACTGCTCGACCTGGAACTCGCTCTGGCAACCCCGCACCCTGGTGCGACCTGCCAACCGGTGGACGCCCGCACGGTGGCGCTCAGCGCCCGGGCGCCGGTTCACGTCGACCCGCCGCATCATGGCTACCCCGATTCGGTGACCTACGCCGCCGATGCCGGAATGCGCTTCGTGGCGGCCCTACGGGCCGCGACGCCTGATGGGCAGGTATTTGCCACGGACGACGGGATGCTGCGAATCACGGGAGCTGGCGAGGTCGTCATCACCCTGAGCGCGGCGACCGGCTATCGCTCGTGGGAGGTCCTGCCTAACAGATCTCAGCCGGCGCTGATCCATGAGTGCTTGGCCACTCTCGATGCCGCGGGCCAGGATATTGATGCGCTCCGGGACCGCCATGTGTCCGATCACAACGCGTTGTACTCACGAGTCGCGCTCGACTTACCCGCTGAGCCCGAACTGGCCAGGTTACCGACCGACCAACGGATCGAGCGGATGAAAGCCGGTGCCTCCGACACCGGGTTACAGGCGCTGCTGTTCGCGTTCGGCCGGTACCTGCTCATCGCGTCGAGCCGGGACGGGACGGTCGCCGCGAATCTGCAAGGTGTGTGGAACGATGAGGTACAGCCCAACTGGAGTTGTGATTTCACCACCAACATCAACGTGGAGATGAACTATTGGGCAGCCGAGACCACGGGGTTACCCGAGTGCCACCTACCCCTGATGGACCTCATCGACGGCCTGGTGGTATCCGGCGGGGTGACGGCGCGCGAGATCTACGGCTGTCGCGGCTGGGTCACTCACCACAACGCTGACCTGTGGCGGGCGTCGTGGCCGGTTCAGGGCGACCCGATGTGGGCCATGTGGCCCATGGGTGCCGCCTGGCTGTGCCGCCATCTGATCGAGCATGTGGAGTTCGGCGCTGACCAGCGATTTGCAGACGAGCGTGCTTGGCCGGTTATCCGTGACGCGGCGCGGTTCTATCTCGATTTTCTGGTTCCCGATGTCCGAGGGCGGCTGGTCACCTGCCCGGCCACGTCCCCGGAAAACACCTATGTGGACGCACAGGGATGCCGTCAATCCCTGGACATCGCACCGACCATGGACCGATGGTTGCTGCGGGAGCTTTTCGGCAATGCCCTCACTCTCGCGCGCGGTAGACAGGCTGAGGACGCTTTCATCGCCGAACTCGAAGAGGGCTTGCGTCAGCTTCCCGAGCCGGAGATCGGCCCGGATGGCAGGCTCTTGGAATGGTCGGCGCCGTTTGACGAGTTCGAGCCGGGGCATCGGCACTTCTCTCATTTGTACGGGTTGTACCCAGGTACCCAGATCGACCCCGGACGTACGCCGGATCTCGCGCAAGCGGCCCGCCGGTCGCTTCAGTTCCGGCTCGACAGCGGCGGCGGGCACGCGGGCTGGAGCCGGGCGTGGGCGATTTGCCTTTGGGCTCGTCTGGGCGACGGCGCCGCTGCTCATGCCAGCGCCGAACGCATGCTCCGCGATCACGTCGGACCGAACATGCTGGGGCTGCACCCACCCCGCATTTTCCAAATCGATGGAAATTTCGGCTATACCGCTGGCATCGCAGAAATGCTTCTCCAAAGCCATGGGTCCCTGTTGCGGCTGCTCCCCGCGCTGCCACCGCAGTGGCCGACCGGTTGTGTCCGGGGATTGCGCGCGCGTGGTGGGCTCATTGTCGACATCAGTTGGCACGATGGCCGTTTGTCGGAGGCTCGAATCACCGGTCCCGGTACCGACGCCCTTCACATCGTGGCTCCGGACGACGTCCACCCTGTCGAGCCATCGGCCATCGGCGGATGTACGAGGGTGTTGCGGTACGAACCCAACTGAGTTTCCCGGTTCACCCGGTCGAGGTACTGGTGCTGTCGATGCCGTAGTGTCCGGCGCTGAACCAACCAGGCCGGTTCGGGCTATCCGAAAAGGCGGTCCACCAGTGAGCCGTCGAGTTGGCGTACCCAGTTCTCGGAGTCGATCAGGGTACGGTAGCAGCCGCCGAGTTCGACGTAGATGAGGGGACCGGTCCCATCGACCGGGTACACCACCGCGAAGGGCGAATCTGCCTGGGCACAGGGCTGAGCCGCCGGGGCGGCGGCGACTGCCGTCAGCAACTCCTGCCCGGCGGCGGCGTCAAAAGTCGTGGCGTCGGCCAGCAGGCCGATCCGGTAGGCCGGCCCATTGTCGAGCGAGATGGTGTCGGCCGGGTCGGGGTCGGGATCGTACCGGCAGACCTGGAGGGCGCGCGGCGCGGCGTCGGGCGGGTCGGGCGGGTCGGTCCGGGTACCGTTGCCACCGGCTGTCAAGGCAATCATCGGCTTCCACGCTGCCTGGCAGCCCGAATCGACCATGAGCTCGGTTTGGACCTGGCGTACCGGGGTGGTGGTCAGCGTCACCCACGGCAGAGCGGCGATCGCGTCGGTGGCGGCCGGCAGCGGCTGACCGCAGGCCGTCTGAGGTACCGCCGGGTAGAACCGATGGCCGGCCAGGTCGGCCACCTGGATGATGACCGGGGCGTACAAGATGGCGGGGCACCCCTGCCCGGACACCGGCTGTTGCGACGGTACTCGCAGCGCGGCGGCCAACGTGTCCAGCCCCGCGGTGGTGGTCTGCTCGATCCGCACCAGCCACTCGCCGTCGCCGGTGACGCGCTGAGTATCGTAGAGGCAGCGTGTCGCCGACGCCAGTACCGTGAGCGGGTCCAACCGCGTGACAGGTGGTACGGTCATGGCATCGTACCCGGCCAGATCGCAGTTTTGGCCGACTGGACCGACCGCCGAGCCATCCCCATCGACCAACACTGGGTTGGTTGGCGCCAGGCTGCCCGGCGCACCGCCGACGCCAGCGGAACCGGTACCGGCGCAGCCGGCAGTCAGCCCCAGCGTGGCCGCCAACACCATCGTGGCGGCGATTCGCGTCCAAGCAATGCGTCTCATGTCGCGCCTCCTCGAGTAACTCCGACGTCGTAACTCCGGCCTTCAAGGTCAAAGGTAACACGGACGAGTCGATCCGGCGTGGGGCGGTGGACCGATCGGGTACCCGGTAAGCTGGCTGCGTGAAGAAGAAGGCCTGGCCGGTACCGATGCTGGTGGCCCTGGTCCTGGCCTGGGCGGCGCTGGCGGTCATCGTCTTCCAGGGCGTGTCCTTCATCGTCTATGACCTCACCAACCCGACGAGCATGTGGTACGGCCTCGGCCTGCTCGGCGGTGCCGCCCTCTTGATTCCCAGTGCGGTGGTGGTGGTCTTCTTGGGCATCGTCATGGGCCGGTTCAACTGGGCCCGCGTCGCCTTCTCCATCGCGGTGTTCCTCTGGGCCGTGACCTGGTTCACTTTTGTGGCCGGCGGGGCTGCCAGCAGCCTTTGGACGGTCACCGTCGCGGTGGGGGCGCTATCCCTCACGGTCATACTGATGTGGGTGCCGGCCAACCGCCTCTACTTCCGCCACCAGCCCCGGGGGCTGGGCTGGATGGACCGGTGAGTTGCCCCGGTACGCCGTCGGGGCAGGCGAATCGCATGACTTCGCCTGGCTGACCCGTCAGGACTTGGCCGATCTGGCGTCCGACGAGACCTACGAGGACGTACGCCAGGTCGGGCTGTACGTTCTCTGGACCGGCTGCTGACCGCGTGGGAGCCCGTGCCGTCAACTGGTGGTGTGTCGCCACCTTGATTGATGTGCTCAGAGAGACGTGTCTGTGTTCGCCCTTTGCGGGAATGGGTTCGGTGACGGTCAACCCGTATCCCATTAGGAGAAGAATCGTCAACCGGGGCCTTCTGTCGTGGAGAGGAACAGTGGTTATCATGGGTCGGTCGCCTGGGACTGTGTCCGTTGCATTACTCAGCATCAAGCCCGCGGCCTAATGATCAGTGACCGATACGACGATGCTGGTCATGTAGAGATGGGTGATGTCGGGGACCCAGATCTAAATTTCAGATACTTTCGAGTAGCCATAGCACCTGACTTGGCTCATTTTTGGCGCGGTTTTTGGTGAATGTGTTGTTGATTAGGTGTTTTGTGTTTTGGTGGGCCTGATTTGTGTGCACCAAGCGCTCGTAGGCTGTGGGCTCACCGTGAACCGGCCTGCTTTTGATGCCGCTGGTTTTGTGTGTGGATCACTGGGTTTCCAGCGGTTGTCGTGGTGAATAATACGGCTCATCGCAATCGAGAGTGTGGATAGAGTTGGCGTGTCGTT
>Ga0123354_10001516_pt1 | contig 28426 bp, 31 predicted proteins | sample TergutLab28metaG_2_FD_97872 | JGI IMG/M metagenome (GOLD analysis project Ga0123354, IMG submission 97872) | Labiotermes labralis P4 segment gut microbial communities from Petit-Saut dam, French Guiana - Lab288 P4 | ecosystem: Host-associated > Arthropoda: Insects > Digestive system > Gut ... | reverse complement strand
CCGGTATTTGCAGGAATCACAATAAACTTCATCCTGATACTGCGTATTGCACAGGTATGGATCCTGTGGATTTTCAGTCCACAAACCTCTGTCCCTGATAATTTTTACCGGATTGCCCTGGTTGTCTAACTGGAAGAAATTCTCGGCAATTACATTCTTCAGGTAAATACCGGCATCGTTCTTGTTGATTGGAAGATTGTCTGGCAGCAGGGACGGCGGGATATTGCCGAATACCGCCCGGTAGTGGCGAGGATCGATTTTATAGTTATCTACAAAATCCAACAAAACGATATAACCTTCCGTGCTGCTGAAGTATTGGCTTCTTTGACGTTCCCGAACAGTAAAGCTGCCATACCTGGCAATATTCATATATGGTACCGGCGGATGGTTTATGCCTCCCGGAACTTCGCTGTTGGCTCCCAATACAATGCGAATAGTATTAGAAGCATCATTGATATGCGTTACACGAAAATACGAAGTAACAAAACCGCCTGAGTTATTATAATGCCCCTTGCAAATATCATCGACTTGGAGTTCTATGTGGTCGCCATCCTCGATATCTAATTCCAAAATGTAAGCATTTTCTCCGTCAGGAGTTACCGACTTTATAACCGCACCTTCAGTATTCCACATTTCGCCGCCGGTAACTGATACCTTATTATATATCAATTGCGGAACTTTAAGAAACGAACGGATAATAAGGCTTTGCAGTTCTGCATTCCCCTCCCTGTCAATATGGCCGCCGGATCCGATTTCTATTCCGGGAAAGAACTGGCCAAACTCGGCGCCGCGGAAGAACTTGATTAATTCGGCAGCAGTGTCAGACTCTTTTTTGGATAGAAACTCAGATTTGGAACGCAAAGAAGACATCACATTCTTATCCGTCAAACGCCTTTGATCAAATCTCTCAATTATATCAATATCTCCTCCTCTGCCTCCACCTGCTACACTTGTTTGCAGTTGAGAAATTTGTCCTTCGATTTTCCTTTCCCACTTCTCATCAAGATAATTTGATATAGTTGCATTAATCGCTCCCGTATAGAGATTTTCTTCTACTTCCGTAACACGAATGAGCTTTTGAGTATTCTTTTCCGGTATTTTCAACGTAATAAGGTCGCCAACTTTCAGTTTTTGCTTACCACGCATAAACCGGTAATCAATATCAAGTTCAAATTTCACTCTTTTTCTACTGTGAAATTCAAGCCAGTCAGTCGCTTTTTCTCGTAATTTGCTAATGGCATTATTTACATAGCTTGCAGGCATTATCACGCCTGTAAAATTAAATTCGTCGCCAATATTCGGTTTTTTAAGCGCTTGTGGAATTTGCGGTTTATTTCCGTCTTCATCAGGTAAGGCAACTTCATCTTCCTGCGGAATGAGTGTAATTTTCTTTTGTGCGTGATCGTATTGGAACTCAAACGAAACGCCCATTAAATCGCCTGTAAGGAAATTAATACGGGCATTGTCGCCAACAGCTATTTTGTTTAAGTCGAAGTCAATTTTATTTGAAACTATCTCCTTGTTGTTTTCTCCGGAAACTGTATCAACATTGCCGATAAATTCAGGGAAAACATCATCAAAGACAACTTTTCGCTCAACAACTTTATCAAAATCCTGAAAATTTTCGAGATAGATTTCCGGAAGTTTTAGATTTCCGTTGTAATCTGCATTTGCATTAGGTACATTTTGATTTCCTCCGACAGGGTAAATACGAGTAACCGTATCATCTTTATCTACATTCAACTGCGACACCGTATAAAGACCTTTACCGCGGCCCTGTTCAAAAATCAGGCTGGTTTCATTCTCTATACGGCTCACACAGTTTATTTCCTTGTTGTTAAGAAAAAACTCGATATTAAATATTTCGCAAACGAGCGAAAGCATATCCCGGCAACTGATAGAATCAAATGTTATTGTTTTAAATCCATTGTCGTCAACTATTCCAATGGTCCAGCCTGTATCAACACCAAGTGGATTACTTGTCGTCTTGTTGACACACCAAACAATTTGTTCAATAAAATCACGAGCCTTGCCTGTAATAGTGTCAATGGCCGACCCGGTTATTTTGTTTACAAAAAGTTTATCGAAAAGTGTATAAAGGGGATGCTCAAAAACCAAATCGTAACTAAACTCGACATCTGACTTTTTAGTATATTCAGCATCACGATTGAGCGTGTAATTAATGCCGTTCTGTTTGATATAATCGCCCTCACAAATGTCAAGTACAATATCAACAACGACTGATACTCGCACCTCATCAACTCCCATAATTCCCGATTTACACGATGCGTTTTTATCTGAAATGGTAATTGTTGGTGTTTCTACTCCGTTTAATTTGCGATATACTTGAATCATATACAAATAGCTTTCAATGTGAATGATAAGATGTTTTTTGCGACGATATTTACTGTTACTACGTCTTTAAAATATACGTTGAACTCATTATTCCTGACAGTTAGTATTCTTATTCCGGGTTTTATTAAAACAGATTGGAATTGATTCATTTTGTTGTACATATCGGAAAAACTGCTTCCGAGCATTGAACAACTCAATGTAATTTCACGAGTACCGCGATAGTCTGTCCGGATGTAGAATTCTGTAGTATTGACATCTATTCTTTGGGCTTCATTCGTTATATTGGTGATTCTTGCTATATGGATACCAAAATCTTTGCTTAAATTGAAATTATCAATCATAGAGGCGCCCAATGCTGTTGGAGCTATCGTTATTGGTTTCAATACGAAATCATTTTGCCAAAATTTCACTTTTACAGAATCATATACACCTACCGGGGTAACTTCGATTTCATCTTTGCACACCACACTGAAAGAATCATAATCAAATGAGAGAGTTTTACACGCTACACACGCCAATTTGAATGCTTCTACTTTGTCATGCCTCATTGCAGCACAAAGGGTAAGTGTTCGTCCATCAAGTTGAATATCTTCCGATTGAACAAACGGCTCAATAGACGTACCCCAATTATACTCTGTACTTCCAATTCTTTTGGGTAAATCAAGCATTCCTTCGAGCGCAAAAAAATTATTGCCTTTTACAGGGAAAGCGCCAAGGGTAGATAATGGTATATTGTCGAGTTTATAAATCATAGGTTGATGTCTTTTTGCGTATTATTTTGGCGTTTCCACTTACTTCTGTGTTACGGTAGGCACTTACTATAACTTTTGCATTGTCACTCGAATTTACCGTTATTTTGGCTGTGTCGACTGCATCGACTATGACGTATGCTTTGCCGCTTGCATTTATCTCAACCTTTGAATTGTCGGCGGCATAAATACGTCCAACGGAATAACCGTCGTAATTCAATGTCATATTACTTCGCCCGATAACAGCACAACGTTTTAGATTATTCTCCTTTCCTGTCGTGTCGAGATAAACACCATTATCCATCAGTAGCTTATTATCAAAATTAGCACGAATAAATCCCATATTCGGCACTTTCTTAGCCAAACAGAAATCAATATACCTAAAGTAACAATCTATCAATTCAACAGCTGTATTTACTTCAAGCAACTTGTCTATTCCGGTAATGCAAGCGTTTTTCTTGCAAGCAATTTCTAATATATTTTCTTTCAGTGTCATATTTATCCTCTACTGTTATTTGATTTCGTATTCTTTTTGATTTCTTCGAGTTTGTCGTTCATATCATCAAATTGATTCTTTATGCCATCGGTATTGTCAGCTGAACGAAGTGTATTGCGATTAATAGCATTCAGTTCGTTGAGAATGATGTTCAATTCCTTTTCTACATTAGGGAACGAATATCCTTGCATCATTTCTTTCATTGCTCGAATATCCATCGCTGTCATATTCCACAAACCAACAAGTTGAGACGCCGTTCCTTCAGTCATCGCAGCTTGCAGCTCTCCGGTAACGCCTTTTTGCTTTTCATCTAAATCGTCAAGATATGGTTTAAAAGCATCTTCGTATCGTGATGCGATATTATCTATTCCTGCAACAATGGCATCTATAGCGGCTTGTTCAGCATCATCTATTTTTCCATCATTTGACATAGCATCAGCTATTTTTTTATTAAGAGCTTCAACATATCCCGATATATCGCCTTTCATCGCTTCCGTAAGAGCACCTATCAATATTTTTTTCGCTACATTTGCAGAGCCTATCGCTGCTTTCTCTCCGCTTTTCCAGGCATCAATATAAGCGTTTGCAAAATCATTTATGGCAGTCTTTATATCCGTTCCGACAATGGCATCTATGGCGGCCTTTTTGTTTTCTTCCATTTGCCGTTTGTTGGCTTCAATTGCGTCCTCATTGGCCTTTATTTGTTCTTCATACGCTTTTATGGCATTATTATCGGTTTTTTTCTTGTCTTTTTCTTCTTTAATTTGCTTTTTAATATCTTCATTTTGTTGACGTATCAATTCATTTTCCTGCGCAAGTGCTTCGTTTTGTTTGCCGATAAAATCAGATTTTGCTTTCGAATACGCTTCGTCTGCTGCCCTGCCTAACTCTTCATAGGTCTTTTTTAAGCTCTTAATTCGTTCATCGAGCGAATCTATCGTTTTTTGCAGTTGTTCGATACGCTTTTGATGTTTGGAATCTCCAAGTCCTATAATCCCGGAAACAACACTGCCTATTCCCTTTGCCAAATCGACAACACCACCTACAATATCTCCGCTTGCAAGTTTAGCCACGCCTTGACCGGCTGATAATGCCCCAGTTGCAATATTGGTAATATGCTGTGTAGTTTGCGCTGCTGCATCGTTTCCAAATGCAGAAAAAATAGAGGATAAAGAATCTCCAACCGCACCAAACATAGAACTTATATTGTTCAAATCGTTGGCAATTTGTTCTAATGCTTTCTTTGAATCAGTTTTAAGTAATTCAAAACCTTTTCTAAGTGAATCAAACGGATTAAGCGAACGTAACTGAGCCGATACGCCTTTTGCCCTCTCCAATTGGTCAACAATGGCTTTCAGTTCTTGCGGAGTGAGTTTATTCATTCCGTCAGATGCCTCTATCTTGGCTACAAGCGCATCAATTTGGTCCGCAGTTAGTTTGTCAAGACCTATGAAAAGATTTTTCCACTCATCTGATTCTTGCAGCATTTGAGAGTGAATTTTGCTTAACGCATCAGTTCTTTGCTTCTCTAATTGTGCAGTTAGTTCTTCGTTTCCTGCAATCGTTTCATCATTTATCAGCGTATTAAATTTGTCGTTAATATCTTTCTCCTGTCTTTTGAAATCTTGTACGTTTTCGAGAATACGGTCCAACTGCTCTTTTGTTTCTGCAGTAGTTGATGCCTTGATTAGATTTTCGTGCTGTCCGGTATCTATATCTCCCCTTTTTAGCATTTTATCATATTCCTCACGTTCAAGCTTGTAACGGTCAGCAATGGCTTTTTTGCGTTTTTCTTCTTCTTTAAGCAAAGCATCTGTAAGCTCCTGGAGCATTTTAGTATACTCTTTTTTATATTCATCGTCAATTTTAGTATCACGATTTTCCTTTGCTTTTGTGTTTTCGACTCGTTGTTGTTGAAAAACAGTTCCGTCTTTATCATTATTCCAAGCTTTCCCCTGCTCTTTGTACAACTTTTGCAGTTTTTTTTCTTCATCATTGATTTGTGCTTCGCGTTCTTTAAATTCGAGTTCCGATTGTTTAAGGCGTTTGTCTTTACCGTCAATCATATTGTCTAAACGAGCTTTTTCCAAGGTTAATTCAGCATCAAGAATGGCTTTGGCAATGTCTTCGGCATTTTTAAGAGCACTTTTGTCTGTATTTTTATCGGTACCGAGCAACAAATGAAGTTTGTCTTCGGCTTCTTTAAGTTCTTTAGTTTTGTTTTCAATATCTTGTGCATAATTTTCTGATGTTTTTTTGCCAGAACGTAAGTCGGACAACTCTTTTTTTAGTTTAGAAACATTACCGGTTGCAGATTTAATTTCATCTGATATGCTCGAGAATATTGTTTTAGCGTTTTCTCCATCTTCTTCGGTTATGATATCTTCGCCAATGCCAAACTTATTTCTTGCTTTTTTATCTAATTCATCAGTCAGATTTTGAGCTGTAAGTACATTCTTGATATACTCCTCTATCGCATAATTTTGAATCCATTTATTATCAGCCTTCCCTGATATTTTATCGAGAGCAGCTTGTGTTTCAGCGTCTAATCCTTCCGCCTTAAATCCGTTATTAACAGAAACGCTACCATTAAAAATGGCTTCACGTATCTTAGCATAATACTTAGCTCCGGCTTCGTCTCCTAATTTATTAATCAGTTTATCTTGTATTTTTCCAAGATTCTTAGACATTACTTCATCAAGATTATCAGACTGTTCTTGTGCGAATTTTGCATATCCTCGTGCGTTAAATGAATCTGTTATAGCTTTAGTAAGATTTTTATAAGTGCCCTCCAACAAACCTACTTTATTTATTTCTTCTGCTAAATTCTTGTCATATTTGCTATAATTGGCTATTATTTTGTCCTTTACCTTGTTATACGCATCACTTCCTTTTTCGAGAGAAGATAATTCGCCTTTCAATCTCGCCAATTCTCTCTGTTCAGATAAGGCGGATTTTTCGGATTCTTTCATTGCATCATTCAACCGATTTTGTGCTTTTTCCGCTTCGGTTTGATAGGTAATAAGTTTATACGTTGCGTATGCAGCGACAGTTATTGCAGCAGCAGCTAAAACGTATGGATTTGCCAAATACGCTTGCGCAACGGCTTTCAAAGAAGCAACGAGATTCTGTTTAGTTATAGCTAAAGCCTTTGTTACAGCCGCTTCCCTTATCATTTCAACGGATGCGCCTTTGCGTAATGCCTGTTCAATAAGCATTTGTTCTTGAACAAGTTTATTAAAAACAATTTTTTGTTTCTCTAATGCAGTAACAGCAATTAATGCAGCCCTATACACTCCATAAGTTGCAGCTATTTCAAGAATTGTTTTTCCTACTTTTTCATAGTTTTTAATAATATTATCGGCTACATCTATCGCTCCTTTCATCATGCCTTGCGACTTTTCTCCGATTTCGTTAAACATAATAGATATATCATCTTGCAATTGTCCATAACTTGCGGATAAGTTATTCATTTGTTCACTCATCAATCCGCTGAACATCCCTCCTGTACTTGTGAGTTTGTTCAAAACCATTTCAAGATGTTCAAAACTAATATTTGAACGATCAACTTCAACTCCCATTTGTTTGAGGACATCAGTTATGACAACACCTTTTGTAGCCCAACTTTCAAGCCCCATTGCATCTATTTTACCAACGTTTTTAGCTTTGTCATATAAATCGACAAATTCAGAAAGCGGCTGTTTGGTTCCTGCAGCTATGTTGGAAAGTTTGTCAAGTATAGGTATGACAGAATCGACATCATTACCGAAAGCAAGAAGTTTAGCGCTTTCTTTTGTTAAGTCTGAAAACTCAAACATATTGTACCAAGCATAATCCTGCAATTTTTTCATAAAATCGGAAGCTTTTTCGGCGGAACCGAGAAATACCTTCATAGAGCTTTCTGTATCTTGAAATTCGCTCCGTACTTTGAACATTTGACCGACAAAATTTTTCAATGTGCCTACACCTAAAGCAATACCCATGGCTGCACCTGCTTTCTTTGCCGCATCTGTTATCGAATCTATTATCTGTTTCGACTCGTCGGCATCACGGCGCATTCCAGTATTGTCAATCCCTGTAGCGAAATAAAGTGCGCCCTCACGATTCATTACTCCCATATATCTTTTTACATAAAATATAAAAATCCGGCAGATTCACACCTGCCGGACCAACAAACAACAAAACAAATTAAACACAAATGAAATGAATCAACTAAGATGTTACCGGTACTACTTCACGAGAGAAAGCAAATCCTTTCACTCCGGCAGCCGAAATGGCAGCTTGTTTGTAAAAGCGCACCATCAATAATTCAGGATTATCGGTGGTAGGCGCCTGCGATATCTTTGCCAATACTTTGGCATTTACAATAGTATAGACCACTTTCGTTCCATTGCGCGGAATAGTTTCACATTGATATGTGAAATTAATATCCGGAACACCTTCAAACGGCTCTTTCCAAATATCTTTTGTGGCATCAATAGTTCCACCGGCGAGTTTTTTTATTACATCGTTGTCCGGAGTTGGAATCGACAACTCAATATAATCGGTTGTATCTTTCACAAATGCCGAATAAAGAGGGTCGTTCGAGCCTTCCAATTCAATTTTAACCTCTTTCGGGTCGGAGAAATTAAATGAAACGGCATTTTTAGAAGGTAACGGAAGGGCTGTAAATACAGTTCCAGGAACACCGTCACCGGGGGCAGCTACTCCGTGAGAAGCAATACCCATTGCAATAGGTCTTTTATTAGTATCCATATTCTTCAATATTTTTTTGAATGTTAATAATTACTTTGATATTCGTGCAATCGAAACCTTCTTTTGCACCTGTTAACTTAACGCTTCCTGATAATTCAATACTTTGATATTCTCCATTTTCCGGTTTTATTTTCAGCAATTCGGCACGTACTTTCCGTTTCGTTTCACGCATTAATGTACGATTAGGCATTCCAGATTGAACAGACAGTTTGATAAAGATATTTACATTCACAGGCAGTATATTCTTCCAATCAAACTCGTGATATTCCATATCACTTATCACAATGTGATTTTCAGTTTCACCTGTTACGGAACGGTCTTTGTAGACAGTCATTCCAGTATTTGCTGCCACTACGTGATTGTAAACTAAATCTATAATATCGAACTCGTCCATTATATATTTGCCTTTTTAAATACGGAGCGAATGGCTTTACGCATCCATTCCTCTGTTTTGATATTTGCTGCCGTAATCACATCTTTACTTTCAATCGCTTCCACATACACAGCATAATCTTCACCGGCGACACCTATGAGAACAAGCCCCATATTGTATGTGTTAGCAAGTCCGGTAGCAAGTCTTTTCGCTTTCATATAACCCTCTTTTCCGTCTGTTCCGACATTTTTCCATTCAAAGTTATCCTGCCACCAAACACCATCATCGGTAACAACATAACCTATTGATGAGCGCAAATTCCCGGTATGGTCAATGTACTTCCCGCTTTCACGAGCATACTTCACAAACATTTCTCCGGCAGCCTGTAATAATACACGAAATTTCTGCTCTGCTTCCTCTTGGAATGTATCAATCCAATTGTCTGTGTCCTTTTTTGAAAACAAAGGAGTTAATCCCGGCTTACTCATACACTGATAATTGAATGTGTTTGATAATCCCACCAACAAATGATTTTTCGCTTAATCCCCAATTCCGCAATTTCTATCGAAACAGCGCCATCCACTTTTTTACGCCTGGTATAAAATTCGCCCCGGACAACCTGCTCATTTCCTTGCGGATTGGTACGGATAACATCATTAGTGTCAACAGGGTCAAATCGTCCTTGAATTTCGATTGTGGATTCAACTCCATTAACCCATTCGCCATCAACCAGAGTGCCTGCAGTCGGTATAGTAACAATTGCCGTATGTGGATATCGCTTTACCATTTATTTGTCGCTTTACCTCGCGGAACAATTACTTTATTGGAAAGTAATTTAACCTTATCGTATTCTCCATATTCACAGTACAACTCTATTGAAGACCTGCGCATATCTTCTCTCGACAATTTTATCGAGAGTTTGTTTTCTGTAAAATCATAACTATTTACAACAAACCTGTACATGTCGGCTGCCGCTAAATCCACTTGCTGTTTCGCAGAAAGGGTATAGTCTTCCGCTCCATTTAAAGAGCGGTCGACCAATACCTTTTCGAGAAAGTCCGGAAAATCTGAAAGACCAGGGAAGGATAATATCGTTTCTTGAACTGTCATTTGCTTAGATGAACTTCGTTGTGCTGTTTGTGTTCAAGATATAAATATCTTCAACGCCTTTAAGTACAGGAAAACAGTGTGCTTCTCCTTTTGTCTTTTCGACAACAGGGTCTACATCACTCCACTTCGTAACAAGACAATGTCCTTTCTTCGCTTGAATAGCATATTTCTTTACAGACTCTGCATCTTCTTCGGCAATAGGACCATGCTGCGTCTTTCCGAAAACTTTTTCGACCACAAATGAAATATAGCCAGGTTTCCAAGGCTGCAAGGTGGTACGTTTGTGGTCTTTGTTCTCGTGGCGCACATAGGTATCAATCATAATGAGCTGTGGCAATCTGTTTTTCGCAAGCAACTTGTTCAAGTCATCAAGGAACAGTGTTCCAAGATACTCATTGTTTGTTTGCGTAAGGAAATAACCGTAAGCAGCTTTGATTTTTTTCGATTCCAAAACAGCATCAATGGTTTCGGGATCAGTAAACATATAATTCAGCTTCACACCTTTTTGGCGTGCTGCTTTATCTATTTTCTTTACTTCTCCAATGAAATCAAATTTATCTGCATCAGTAAGCAAAATAGATACACAGGTTTTGTTTTCTTTCGGCACACCCAAATCAACTGCTATTTCAGTAACAATACCGTTATTGTTTTCTTTGTCGAGCGTGATTTGTCCGGTAGATGCTGCCTGCAATGCTAAATACTCTGTATTGGCATTAACCGCTTCTACAACAAAGTTAACGTCGTTGAAAACAAGGTCGAGTATTGCTTGTTTTTCTGTATCGGAAACAGCTCCTTTTTTCAGACGTTTGTACATTAGAAAATCCTCTTCGCGCATACTGCGTTTTACAGCCATCTTGGCAATTTTTCCGGAAGCCTTACCAATTACCTCACGTCCTTTTTCCGGAGCGGAAGAATCGTAAGAAATTACGTCTGCCTTAATGGTAGAGCCTTCCGAGCCTTGCAGCGACTCCCACGTTAATTCATCGCGGTACTCCAACGGAAACAATGAAGGCCAGTATCTTGCAGAAAAACGGTTTTTCTTCAAATACGCTTGTAACCGGTTGTCGGTTAATTCTTTCAATAAACTTCTTTCCATTTATTTATTTTTTAATGGGTTAAACAATTAATCTTCGTATGTGATGTGAATCAACTCATCACGGAAAAATTTAGGGGCGCCAAAAGCAAGATTGGCGACATTTACAGTTCCTTTAGTCAATACGCCTACCGTAGCGTGAGATTCGGTAGTGTCGATTTCTCTCTTTGTGATACCAACAATTGGATACGGTAGTTCAGATTTCCCACCTTCCGAATCTTCAGCTTTAACCACGATCATATTAGCACCTTTCGGTAACTCTACTCCGATAGCTGTTCCAACCTTCACAACATCGTATTCCTCGTTTGAAATGTCGATAGAAATAATTTTGAATGCTTTCGCACCTTCTACATCTTTCGACGTGACAGGATTACCAACAATAAGCTGATGTGCCTTCTTTACTTTGAATTCTGTAGTAAGCGCTGTTGCTACTTCCACCAATTCAGCCGATTTGAGTATATGACCCAGACCGTTCTCATCTACGCCGATATAAGCCCCCGGAGGAACACTATCAACATCTTTCCGCAAGTCGGCTAAAGCAACGCCCAGGCCTCCTTGTTTGTCTTCCAGCTCCTTTACAATGAAAGGCATATACTGGTACTCTGTTTCATTTTTTACGTTCTTCATAATTTTGATAATTAAAAGTTGATTATATTATCTACTCAATTTTTATTCCCGTGAAATCCCCCTCTTGAACATCTTTGTTTTTTTGTTCAATGTAGTCATCAATCTCTTTGTCGTTCTTTACAGAATTTCCACCGTCGGCAGGTTGGTAATTTCCGTCAGCGACTGCTTTGTTGATAAACTTTTGGCGCATATCGGTATATGACTTCGTAACGCGCTCTACTTCGGCGTCAATATCTTCGGAATCGAGTTTTACCTGTCCGATGTAGTCGTTGATAAACTCATCGTCGATTTTCCCTTTCAGCTTTTCACGAATAGTAGCGAGTTTCTGTCCTTCGGATTGGCTTTTCACTACTCCGGAAACAAGATTTTTCAATTCCTCAATGGATTTTTTTTGAGCCTCAATAAAAGCTTTCACTTCAGGAGACAATTTGCTCAAATCAGGTTCATCTTCCTTTTTCGATTCAAGCGGTTTTCCATCTTTCAAACCATGTTTCTTCTCATACTCCTCGATTGCTTTTTTTTGAGCTTCTTCGTTTGCTTTTCCTGCTTCGATAATAACTGGAAGTACATTTTCCTTGAAGTTTTTAACGGCAGCAATGATGTTACCGTCTTTTTCTTCTGTAATACCCGAAATCTTCTCTATGCGCTCGGCAAATTTTTCTGAAACGCCATCTACTCTACATTGTGCTTTAATAAGTTCTAAGATTGTCATAATTTCGATAATTAAAAGTTTTTGATTAAAATATAAAAAGAGTACAATTTTCGAGATAACATAAAAAACCGGCACATCAAACAACAGACCTTTTATCTACTGTTTTTCTATTCTTCGCTTTTTTCGTTCTAATGTCGTCGATAAATTCGGCAAGTATTGTCATACTATCAGGTGCATCGTCGTGAGCGTTGTCGCCCTCTTTTTTGTATGAAATAAGCCATTTGATAAACCACCAATAGTCAGAGCCTTTTTCGTATTCCGATTCGTCGAGAAAATGACAGTGTGCTTTTATCCAACCTGACTTCATCAAGATTCTGGTTTCTTTGTTTTTTGTTGTTGGGCGTGATTGAATGATACATTTGTTTAACTTGTTATTCTCTTTTACCATCCGGCGCACATCGTTGGCAAATATTTTTCCACCGTTATTTGATTCTACGCGCATTTGGTCGGGTTTCAAGTCGATAACCATTTGCGCCAACCTTGGTCCGGTTATTTCAACGGCATCTTTCGTAAATAAGATATTGGTAATAAATAATTCCGTTCCAAAAATAGAAGCAAAAGGAGAACTGAAGTAATCATCTCCCTCATCTGCCACATCAGTAGCTCCAATTTTTCCGTCAGGTTTCCGGCCTTGTATATCCGCAAACTTAAATCGTTTGAGTTCCGATTTTGGGAATAACAATCCTTTCGCCTCGTATGGCTCTTGCATATATTCAGCTGCCCAAATGCTATCTTCCGTTTCGGTTCGGAGTTCGCGATAATATTCGGTGGTGTGCACATCTTCACAGAAAGACATATCATTTTCATCAAGCGCCGGAACACGAATTATTTCGTTGTAATATTTTCCATCTCTTGACTCTTCGAGTATGCCGAGCACATCGTTTGCACTCCAACGGGTACCAATGTCAATAGAGCAACAATTCCCTTCAATACGGCTGTCGTGTGTTCCTTGCTTCCACGACCATACTTTTTCGTTGTTGTTATCCGACAAAGCATCTTCTAATGATTTGTACAAATCGTCTGTTATAGACAGCATAGAAGCCCCGAATCCTATAATAGTACCGCCGACACCGGCGCCGAAATACGATACCTGCCGGGCACCCTCAATGCTCCAACCGTGAACATTTTGTTTGTCTGCTTTCAGTTTTATTTCCGGGAATATCTCTTTGTATTTCCGGGAGCGGACAATGTCACGTGTGTCGTATGACAATTTATTATAAAGTGGGTCGGCACAGGTATTGCGCATTACCGATTCTTCAGGAAAGTGTCCGAACATCCAACTGATAAATAATGACGTTATGTAAGATTTTCCGGCACGAGGTGGCATACTCACAGCGAGCCGATAAATCAAATTGTTAGAATAAGCCAGAAAAACGTGCATAAACGCATCGGCTACTTTTTTTAGAAATGGTCGACGTGAAAAGAACGAAGGATCCATATATAAGCAATAAGCCCAGAAATCATTCCGGGCTTCTCGCTTTCGCAATATGATAGCCGCTTCGGCTCTGCGAATCAATATCTCTCGTTCAGTTAGTTTTGCCATCGACAATATCCTGTAGTTCTTCGTCCGATAAATTTTCCAAAGCGCTCTTTATTCCGATTTCTCCACTTATGCTATTCTCCTGCCGGTGCTTCCAATTATCGGGGTCGCGGTTAGTAAGCGTGAAAAAAACGGCAGCGGGAACAGGCTGAAAATGTTTATCAATAACAACGTGTTCTTTTACTTTGACAATTTTCTTATCGTTTTCATCTTTCTTGCCTGAATCAGCAGAAACTGTCCGTGTCTCTTGCACTGTGTAACCTTTGACCATTTTTACGAGTGATTTTTTTGCTTCGGAGATTAGTAATTCGGAAAACTTATCTTGCGCCTTTTTTATAGCCTCCGAAAACTCCGACTTTTTCGCTTGCCACTCGAAATAAGTACTTTCAGCAATTCCAACAATTTTACAAATTTCTGCAATAGTATAGCTATCCGTACTTATAAGTTCGCAGATTATTTCGACTATTTTTTTGTCATATTTTGCCATATTTTGCCATATTTTGCCATATTCAAGCACTTTGTTTTAACACCTCTCTTGCATTAAGCCATAACCTATACCGATCATCCCATCCGTTATATCCACCATTTATTATTTTTGTTATTTTGCGGAAATCTTCTAAATCTGCAATCTCATTTAATCCGTGAGATTTCCACCACCAACAAGCCGAACGTACCGACCACTCAGGCTGTGATAATAATTGAGGACTATTAATAAAATCAACTCCGAAAGAATTACTAATTTCTTGATAATTTGAACGTCCTGTAATCTGGATTAGTCCGCGCCCTTTGAAACGTATGCCATCTCCAACTTGAGTATTACCCAAATCTTTTCTACCCTCGTATGCAGCACCAGATGCAATTTCTTCCGAATACCTTAGCTGTACGGATTCATGCCCGATTTGAGCAAAAAAAGCAGCAACTTGTTTGTCCGTTTTGATTCCATATTGTGCTAAGTATTTGTTGAAATATGGTAAATACTTTTGTCGATTTGCCTCAGCAGATTGAGGAAGCAATTTTTTTAATAAATCATTTGTTATTTCCATATTTCACTTCACTTTTTTATTAAAATATAAGAAAAGAGATTTTTACGCACCAATGAATGAATCTACATTATTATATTTTTTTATGCGATTTGTTTTTGTCGGGTCGTCCCAATCGGGTAACTCTACCCATTCAAATTCTCCATGCTCATCTTCAGTATCCTCTTTGTTTCGTTCATTCCACATATAGCCGTACTCGGCAAGCATGGACCGGAGGAGTGCACAACTCATATCCAAAGCCACATTAGTGGATATTCCTAATGCTTCTTGAATATTCACAAGAAACATAGCACTACTTATTGGCTTATTTTGTGACTTTCGAGATTTTTTTGAGCGGCTATTATCTCCGCTTCCGTCATCGGGCTCACGTCGCTCGTTAGCATCGTGATAGAGTTGCAAAAAGGGTTGTAACCTATTCTAAAAAATATGGCGTTGAGCAAAATATACACATCTTCCCATGTACAATTATCTTTCAACACTTCACGAAACCAAGCGGGTGGATCGCTTTTCTTGTTATGAATCCCGATACAGATAATTTCAAAAATAAGCTCGTCATATTTCGCAATGATTTCTGTTAGTTCCGCATCAGGTGTTCGTTCTTGTTTTTCAATGAGTTTATCGAAATCTTCTTTTTCAACACTCATTAAAAGCGGCTTCAACTTAAACCACGTTCGCACGGTAATCGGCGAAATAACGATGCTGTCGCCCACATCTTTCCTGGGAGGAACGCTTTCTTTAACTGCAAAGTCGAAAGGAATTTTTATCGGTTTATCCGTAATTGTATCGCTTTCGAGGTGTAGGAGGTGTTTAATCATCTTTTTATATTAAAATATAGGAGTTAGGCCGTTTTTTAGCAAAAGAGGTCTATTGGTATATCGTAATTATAAACTAAAATTTCAGTACGCTTCTTTATCGGTGCTCCATTTCCAAGGTTAGCAACTTTCAGGTTTACTCTCTCATGCAGATAATTCCACCCATATTTTGCAACATGATAGCGGAGTGTTTGGCTCCAATAATTTGACAAAATAAATTTCCCTTTAATTTTTGAGAGCAGCTGTAAAAGATTATACAAATCTTTGTGTGTATATCCGGAGTAATGCTGTTGTACACATCCCGGATAAGGAGGATCGAGATAAAAGAATGTTTCTTCCGTATCTCTATCCTCTATTACTCGCAAAGCATCTCGACAAGAAATCTGTACACATTCTAATCTCTCATGGAGAGCAGACGAAAAATCTAATCGCTTATTTTTTATATAAACACCAGCATTTGAGCCTGATGTTCCATTGCAATATCTCCAACCTCCGTGCATACTGCCGGCAAATGAGCCATTTGTTATCAACCATACAGCCCAAGCTTTTTCAATGTCTGAAGCTTCACATCTGCTGTTCCAAACATCTTTAGCGTAATAATACATTCTCTCTGAATGTAGAGTCCTGCCGATTTTTTCCTGAAGTTCCGGGAAAGAATTTTGTGCCTGCAAGTAGAAGTTAATTAATAATTCGTCATGATCATTAATGACTTCTATACCTGCCCTTGGCTTCTTGAAGAAAACGGCACCTCCACCAAAGAATGGCTCACAATATATTTTATGAGCAGGCATCATTGAGAGTATTGTATCTGCCAGGCGTTGTTTACCTCCGTAATATGTGATTGGTGTTCTCATTCTTAAATCTTAATCATTAAACATAATTCCTGATAAATTTTCACCACAATTTGGACACCATTTTTCAACACCTGTTCCTCCACATTCGCTACATTCCTCTGTTTCGCCGGCAGTGTACCAAAGTGGATCTTCATCGTATAAATCAATATCTCCATCAATACAATGAATATTTATACAATCCCGATAATGTATTCTATCATGTCCACATTTAGGACATGATGTTTCATAATCAATTTCATAATCTTCCACGTCTATTTTCTTAATTGTCAAACATATTATAATCACGACCAACACAATTTGTCGGCAAATCTTCCCGGATGATTCCTGTTTGCTGTAATAGGCTATCTTTGAAGTAAACAGGAATTTTCCAAAACAAAACAGCATGAATAAATGTTGCTAAATCCTCTTTATCATATTTTTTTCCACTTAAAAGCCCTATCTTATATAAATCGCAATAGTCCATTGTTTTTACAATCATTTCTCTTGCACTTTCAAAATCAATTACCGGCTCGATGCTTGCCCATGTTTTGAAGCCTGCATCATGTAACCTTTTCATGGCTTCAATACGTTCTTCGTTTGTGCTTGCATTGGATTCTAATTCATCATGTCCGGTAAGAGTGAAACCGAAAGCAATCCATTGTTTCCAATCATCGTGCATTTTATCAATCCATCTATCAACCCATTCAACTCTTTTTGTAAGAATTTTTACAGGGACATTCCCCCTCGCAGCTAAAAGAAATGCAGGAAATCATTAAATTTATTGTCTTCGATAATGTCATTAATCTGTGTCATAATTTTAATATCTGAATTTTGTGAAGTGAATAATTGCCATTTGTTTGCTTAAATCGTAGTTTTTGAACCAATCTTTAAAATCAGTTAAAGACAATCCGTCATTGGTTGCGAAATCAATAATATTATGACTATCAAAGAATCTGTTATCTATCAACGACCATGAATACGTATCTTCGATTGAATTTAACTTGAATTCCTGGATGCCTATACCGCTATCTTTATCAAATCTGAACAGCTCGTTTGTTTTAGAATGATACGGTTTTCCTGTCCATTCATACAGAACTAAAATAGCGTTACCGGCGTTTACTTCGTCTATCCGCTTTCTCCAAAGTTCATAATTAGCTCTGATGGTATGGAGCTTTATTGAATTGCTGTGTCCTTCTATATCTACATAATATTCACAATTATAACAATTAGGCTTATGCGCATGTGCAGGACAGTTGTTATTCGTTCTTCTGTCCCAGCATATTCCTATCTTGATTTTATTATCAAAATATGTTTTCTGTCCCTTTTTCGGATGCGTTGCCGGAAACACACGGCTAATTGGCATTCTGTAAATCTTGATTTTCTTCTTCATAATTCAAATTCATTACCATAAATAATTTTTATTGCTAGCCTGTATGTCATACCGCTATTGCTGATATTCATAAAGTGTTCGTATAATTTTGGCTTGTTTTCTCGCAAGTATCTAAAGCGAAAATCATTTATTCCTATACAACCAAATCCGCAAAACATACAGCCTGTCCGGTCGAATCCTTTGTAATACAGTTCGCACAGCTTCAAATTCGTTCTTCTGATATATTCGTCAATATCTTTTTCAAGCCAAATGGATAACGGACTGCTTTTCCTGCCTGTGTAGTTATTGCAACTGCCTGTTTTCAACCAGCTTTCAGTTCTTCGCCTGCTTTCATCTACTCTTGTTCCGATAAAAATTCCGTCGATACCTTTTTTCTTTACATAGGAGTTGGACGGCTCCTTCTTCAACTTATCGCAACATCGTTCGCTCAAATTCAAGTTTTCAATACTCAAAAATCTGCGATATTTTTTTGCAAGCGAATATAAAAAATCATCTGCAAGCCGTAACTCTTTCATTTTTTCAGTTCCATTTTTCGCTTGTCTGAAATACTGTGCATTTCTTTTTGAAATCAATGGAAAACCGTATTTCATAACAACTTGCTTAAATGTCATTTTCGGTCGTACAAAATCAACATTTTCAAATTCCTGAACAAAGCGCACGATTTCCGGATATTCATTTCCGGTATTCAAGAAGAAGGCCGGCATATCTTTGTCGCAATACCTACGGCAAATGTCAAGCAAAACAGTACTATCCTTACCTCCGGAAAAAGAAACTGATACTTTACCTATCCTGTTGGCAAATGTTTGAATTGTACCAATGGTGTGGTCGAGTTTTTGCTCGAATGTCCATTGCTTCATTTCAACAAGGCGTTTGTAATTTTCTGTTTTCATAATCTATCAAAACGGCGTTTCTTCTTTTTCGTAGAAGTTATTCATTTCTATTTGTTGTGGTTGAGTGACTCGTTGTGTCTGCCCTCGGTAATCCCAATCGTAGAAGTTTGTCATAGAATCATTATGTTTGATTTTTACTTTTCCGAGTTTACCGGCTCTGTTTTTCTTGATCAACAACTCGATATAGTTTTCAAGCAATTCTCCTGTTTTTTTATCTCGCAATTCCTCAACGTACATTCCCGGTCGACTAACGAAAATAACTATATCCGCATCCTGTTCAATAGAGCCTGATTCGCGAAGGTCAGACAACCGTGGTTCCCTTTTTTCAGCTTCAATATCCCGGTTCATCTGACAAAGCACAATAAACGGAACCTTCAACTCTTTGGCATGTACTTTCAACAAGCGACTTATTTCGCTTACCTCTTGTTCGCGGGTGCGCCCTTGCCGGATATTCGGGGTCATTAGCTGCAGGTAGTCAATGATAACCATTCCACACTTTCCTTGCTTTTTCAGTAATCGAGCTTTGTTCGCAATGTTCCCGACTGTTGCTTTTGGGTTATCATCGATGTAAATCGGTAATCTGGAGATATTTGACATCGCTGTTTCTGCACGACTCCATTCCTTCGGTTGTATGGAGCCGGAGTTATAATCGTCTGCATTTATATCTGCTTCGGCTATAATCATCCTGTCAGTCAATTCCGTTTCTCCCATTTCGAGTGAAAAGAAGGCTACCGGTATTCCTTTTTTGGCTGCCGTAATAGCAAACTTGGATGCAATGCTCGTTTTTCCGACTCCCGGACGTGCTGCCAAAACGATAAACTTTTCCGGCTTCCAACCATTTGTGATTGTATTCAAATCTGCAAAACCGGTCGGTATTCCGGGAGTTACTCCATCTCGCTTATTGGCGATTCGAGTGTGCATCTGTGCAATTGATTCTTTCGCAGCTTCTGAAATATGGGTCGTATCTCGCTTTCCTACAATAGATTCCTGCAATGTTTCAATCTCAGCGTTCAGTTTAGCGATTGTTTCGTCGATATCCTCCGTTTCATCATATCCCAGAGATATATTCGACATACATATCTCAATTAGCTTTCTACTCAAATATTTTTGCTTTACAATAAGGCAGTGATATTCCAAGTGAGCGGTAGAAACCACTTTGCCCGATAGTTGAGCAATATAAAACGGACCTCCGACATAATCTAATTCTCCACTTTTCCTCAGTTGATCAACAACTGTAAGCATGTCTATTGGTTTTCTGTCAGCTTCCAAACTGGTGCAAGCATTAAAAATCATTTCATGCGTTTTGTCATAAAACATATCCGAAGAAAGAATACTATTAGCTGTTTCAAAAGCTGTTTTTTCAAGCATAATAGCTCCCAAAACTGCCTCTTCTAATTCACGAGCCTGCGGCATTATTCGCCCAACTTCAATTTCAGATGTAAGTGACTTTTGTTTGTTTGTCTGTTTCATTTTCTTCTCCTTTTTGTAACCACACTTTGTTGCTTTTCTGGTCCAAAGCCTTTGTTAGTGTAGATTTCCAATCCAAATCGTTTGATTTCGATTTTTTCTTGTGTTTCCAACCAGCTTCCAATGACCAAAATTCTACACAAGCCTTTTCCAAAGAAAGTTTAATATTAAGTCCCGGATGATAACGTTCACGTTCTGCAATGAATTCTTTGTCTGCCAGTAATTCTTTGTATGCTTCTCTAAGACCTTTCAAGTAAATTTGAAAATCATCGCGCCAGGTTTTTTCAACAACAACTTTTTCCCCGGCGGAGGGTAAGGGGGGTATAGTATTTTCTTCTTTGTTTAGTTTATTACTATATGCTACCGAGTTAGGTGTAGAGTTAGGTATTGACTTAGCTACCGAGTTAGGTGTAGAGTTAGGTATCAAAATTTGATACCTACTTTTATTACCATAGCTTTTACCACCTAATTCTACACTTATTAAACCCGCTTTAACTAATCTTTTTTGAGCCGTTTTAAATGTATTAGACGAAACTCCCACAAGGGCAGACATCTTGCTGTCTGTTTGCTCGATTGTATCTTCCCAGCCTACTGTATTCGCTATTTTCAATAATAGAAAGTATAGCCTTGTGTCCGTACCGGTAAATTGCCAAAATTCGTCTTTACGCCAAAAATTATTTATTAGCTCAATATAATTCATAAACTATAATTCAAATTCTAACTCCATTTTTCCCCTTAATATCAACTCATTCATATATTCTGAAAGAGCTTTTTTTGTTGCTTCTATTGTCATTAAGCCCATTGGCATAATTCCTGCTAATCTCGCTTTGCAGCGTTCTACCCCGTATCGTAATTCATCATCTGATAATATTTTTATCGTTTTCATATTAATTCTATTTTGATAGTTCTTCATTGTAGCCATTACGTTTAAAAGTGCATCGGCACATACTTTTGCTTTTTCTATCATAATTCTTCAATTTTAGGTTGTTTTGCCTTTTTAATATTATTGGGGATATAATATGACCCTACTGTATTAAGCCACGCATCTAAGCAATTATTCCTTTGCTTTTCGCAAAGTTTGTAGGCAAAGTTTTGAAGGGCTTCTGGAAAATAATCAATTAAATCATCACCGCTACAATTGCTTTCTCCAAATACTATATCTTTTATATTTTCCGGCAAAAACTTTTCTAAAAATTCGTTAAGTTCCATTTCTATCCATTTATGCTGTTAATCGCTCTTTAATCTGTTTTTTATTCCTATTTACTAATTTCAGAATCCTGTCGTGATATTCGGTATTATTATTGCGAAGTCCTCGACATTGCTCTACTTTCATCGTTTTTAAGTTAAATTCAATTGTTTCCAACCTCATACCATTCAGCTTTGCCGAGAGAATCAAACTGTTTTGTTTTTTGAAATAATTGTTTGTAAAAACACAATGTTTCAATTCCTTGCCATCAATCTCAAACTCCTCAACACTTTTTAGTGGATTAATATATATTTCTTTATCTACAAACTCTAAATCCAAAAAACGCTGAATAAATTCTCTGTAAGCGCTTTCGTTTTTGATTGCTTCTTCACGCTGTCTTATCCGGGCTTCTCTATCCTGTTTACGCTTCTTCTTTTCAACATAGATGTCATGCTCTCTCTTTAGGTCTTTCGGACAAACATATTTTGCATTGTGCAAATCTTTTCCGAAATACACAAGTAATTCAAGATAATCAATCCATATTCCGGCATCGTCCGGCTTATAGTTGTTACGAATACAGATTTTTATTGAATCCCAAAAATGCGAAATATGACAGTGCTTGCTTCCGGTAAATAATGACAACAAACGATGCTGTTTTGCCTTCAATAACGTTTCTGCTTTTGGTTCTTCCGGTACTATTTTGAGAGATTCAATAAATGTCAAACCTGCTAAATTCTTATTGATACCATACTTCCGATATATCAGCTTGAATTGTGAATCAGGATGAAAATATTCGGTATAAACATCGTACTTGTCATCGCTGTTGTAACGGTGTTTATTATTGTTTTTATTCCGAATTTCCATCTTGCCATTCCACGAATCACAATACCAATTAATCGTGTGATTTAGTGCGACAACTTCTCTTTTCCCATTTGGCAATACCCAATGTTGCAGTATTTCGTAACAATGTATATTGCGGTTCCTACATACCTTATAATCGGCTATTATCTCATAATATCGCACTACTTGAAGCTCTCCGCAGATTTCCGCATACGCGAAATAAACACGTTGCTTGTCCGTTCTTTTGCGTGTTTGTTCTACCTTCAGCGTTGTATTACAATACGGACAAACGGCTCGTTTTCGTTTTACCAATTCTGTCGAAAAGGAAGAACCGCAGTCCATACACATTACAGCTGTCTTTGTTGCAAAACCTTTGTGTTCCAAACAAGCATCTTTCGCCCACCGGAGCAAATCGGTTGTTCGGTTGGGTAAATGATATTTGCTTAATTCGATTACCTCGTGTTGAAGTCTTGTTTTCGGTTTCATTAGTAAATGTTTTTAAGATTCAACTTCGTGGCAGGTCTTAATCCGTATTTTAGTCTTAATTTTTCTCTCCTGATTGTTTGATTCCGTTTAGTTGTAACCTTTCTTACAATATCAGGATTGGTTTTAATCGCAGGAATATGCCCTTTTTGAAACCTGTGCTTCTCTCCGCCGACAACACACCATCCTTTTACTCCCTTCATTTTATTCGGCGGATGCGCTTTTGTTGCCATTTCAGTTATTTCGCTTCTTCTTTGCTCTAAAAAACCACCTTCTTTTTCAATGCCAAGTTCACGAGCTTTTCGTATCAATGTTCTCACAGATATTCCAAGCCGGCTTGCTAACTCCCGGTTATACGAAATCGAAAAATCGGTTTTTAAAACTAAAAGCATTTCTTCCGTCCACTCAGTTTTAATCCCTTTCATAATTCAAATAAACTTGGCTGTTCAACTGCTTCAGGTTTCTTTTTAGTTGGCTTCGACTTTTTGGTCATTTCTGAAAGAAAATCATTTTGATATTTTTCGATCACCAACTTCCGAGCTTCCGCCTTTTCCTCATCGGTCAGTTCAACGGTGTGGTTTACCACTACACGGCAATTATTATTCGGCTTTCCGACTTCAATATCATCCTCATCGTAATAATGGACCGCCATAGAGTAAATTTCTTCGGTTTCAAATCCATTGCAACCGCTTTTATATACTTCATTGAGAATGTAAGTAATACAATCCTCAATATTCTTATTTTCTTTTGCATAAGTAACAGCAAACAACTCATCGTCATTCGCTCGTTGATCCAAGTACGCTTTAATTGTGTTTTTGAATGTTTCTGTTGATTTCATTTTTTGGTGTTTTTAGTTGTTTATCAACAAAGGCATAAGTAGAAATGTAGAGTCGTCGTTTTCATTTGGCTTGAAAACAGCTGCTGTTTCAGGACTTGTCAGATGGATTTCGCAAACATCGGTGTCAATGGATTTCAAAATATCAATCAGAAAATTACTTTTAAATCCGATTTTTATTTTCGGATACGTTTCGTCAAGTATTATATTTTCTTTAGCGCTGCGTCCATAATCAATACTTTCAGCTGTTAAATAAAGACTATTCTCTTTCAAATCAAGCACAATCATCGACAGACTTTCGTCGGAAAACACAGATACACGATTGGCTGCCGCAATAAGTTCCGCACAATTTACTTTTACATTCATACTGCTTGTTTTTGGAATAACACTCCTATAATTTGGATATGCTCCCTCGAACAGCCTGTATGTAATTGTTGTATCTCGTATTTCAAAAATGGCATTGCTATCATCAAAAGAGATTGATATTCGTATGTCGTCTGCCGGAAGTAAACCGGAAATGATTTTTGCAATTTTGGTAGGAATATTAAGGTTGAAATCCACTACCTCCTCCGGTGTATCATATTCATAAACCCCCAGTCGGTGTCCGTCTGATGCTGCAAAGGCAAAATGATTGTCTTTACTCGAAAAATTAACATTGCTCATAATCGGTCGCAAAATGTCGTCCAATGAGGAAAATTTTCCAACCTGAAATCCTTTACGAAGTAATGCACTATCAATACTGATAGAAACAGCATCTTCTTTTTGTTGTTTTATCTTGGGAAATAATCCAACTTCTAACGTAGGTACTTCAAATTGCCCTTTGTTGTAAATCAATGTTACGGAACTTGCGATGTTATTTAATTCGATGGCAAGTGGCTGTTCCGGCAATTCTTTCAAAGCGCTCAATAAAATGTGTGCATCAAGCATAAATTGCACATATTCAGGCTCTTCAATATTACAATCAATAGAGGTTTTTATTTGTCCTCCTTCATCAGAGCCGGTTACAGTTAGAATTCCATCGTTAATATCGAACAAAAATGAACTGTACGAAATTTCCTTTCCTGATTTTACGATTTTTCCCACGGTTTGCAACTTTGCAAACAGGTGGTTTCTTGATACGATAATTTTCATTTGTTTTTTGTATTGTTATTATTGAAATTTTAAATTTTTCGAAGTACTACGATTTCCGCATTTACTCCTGTTCTCGCAAAAGACTCGTTCATTGTTCGTCTTTCGAGTATCGCAAAATCGTAAAATATGCCGACAAGTTTTGCAGGACGGGTTTTATCTAAAAATCCTGAAGGGATAAGCAGTACAGCAATACCTTTGCTATATAACTTTTCCCTTACATATTCAAGGAAGCTTGTAAGTTCTTTGACCTCATAGGGTGGATTTGCCACGATGAATGGATATTGGTGCCCCATGTGAAAATGGTCAAAGTTTTTGTAATCATGGACATAGACGTCTAAATAATCGGACTTATCCGGTTGGAATAAATCTTTGCAGGCATTAATCATTTTTTCGTCATTATCAAACGCTTGTATATCAGAAAATCCAAGGTTGATAAGTTGACGTGTAATTTGTCCGAAACCGCAACAAGGCTCTAATATTTCTTCGTCAGTGTTCGCGTAGAGTGAAAGAATGTTTGCGATTTCTTCTGCGGTTTTCGTAGGTGTAAAAAATTGTGAGTTGAAAACTCCGGCTCGTTTTTGATATTCGACAAAACAATCGTAAAACCAATTATCTGTCATTTGTCCGTTTTCGTAAGGAAGCTCGCCGTGTTGTCCGAAATAGTCAATAACTTCAAACGGATTTGCCGGCGCATCAGGTAGCCTGTTTTTGAAATACGAATTATTTAATGCGTATTTCTTTTTTAATTTTTGGAATTCTTTCATTGCTGTTTGTTTTTAAAACAGCACCTGAATTGATTGTGAGGGTGTTAAGCGGAAATAGAAAGGAAAGCCTATAAACACAAAAAGACTGAACTCAAAACTTTCGTTTCAAATTCAGTCGGCTTATAACAATGCAAAAGTACAGCTATTTTTTTAATCACAAAACTTTTTCGCGATTTTTTTTGATTTTTTTTATTTGAGTAAAATTTTCATATCAGCAACAACCTTTCTTCCAAGCAATTTTGCATAATGCTGCGTCATTTTTATTGAGCTGTGTCCCATTGCTCTCGAAACTGTTTCAATTGGAATATCTTTGTTTAGTAAATAAGTGGCGAATGTATGCCGGGCAACATGCGTCGTCAAATTCTTTTTTATTTCAGCGCCAGCACCTAAGACTTTCAGATAATCATTATACTTTTGATTGCTTAACTTCGGTAAATCATAGTTGTATTTTTCTGCAATTTTTTCGGCTTCCGGCAAAAACAGAGTTATAAAAGATTGATCGGTTTTTTCTCTGTTACTCCGGATTGCTTTCATTCCATCTACCTCAATAATATCATTTTTTGAGAAATTAGTCATATCCACATAAGCCATGCCGGTAAATATTTGAAAAACAAATAAATCTTTCACTCGCTGAATTTTTTCGATTTCTGAATTATAATTCAAAATATCGCTTATTTCATTTTCGGTTAAATATATAGGGTCTTTACCTTTACGAAAAGGCATATCAAACATATCATAAGGGTCTTTTTTTAATAAGTCCATTTTGATAGCCTGTTTTATATAATATCTAAATGTGGTGTGTCTTTTATTTAATGTGGATGATTCTTTTATTGTTTTTCTGAGGAAGAAATCAAAATCACTTATGTTTTTATATGTCAAATCTGAAAATGTTTTTATCTTTCCAAATGAATCTAATTGATTGATCAGTGTTTTATGGTACATCATCGACCCATAGCATATATTTTTTTTTCGCAGTTCCGATTTAATAAAATCAATTACAAAATAACTTGTATTATACTCTTTGTCCCAGTTTTTGATTGATTCAAAATTTTTACATTCATCGGATAAACAAAAAGCTTCTATCTTATTGAATATTTTTTTCGCTTTTCCGGTTATTTGTGCTGCGTTTGGGTGATTTTTGCATGTGAAACCATTCTTGTCTGAAAATTGATTTTTGTACAAATGAATCCCTGTTGAAATTAATACTTTTCGAACGGTTTTGTTTAGGCGCACTGCTATTTGCAGAAGCCCTGTTTTTGACTCTGTTGCTATATGTTTTCTGTCAAACACATAGCGGATTGATAGATTTTCCATTTCACAATTTTTTTGAGGTTGATAATTTTTGTACCTCTTTTTGTACTTATTTCGTTTTTGGTACAAAAAAACGGTGTAAAATGGTGTAATCTTATGTAGTAATATGTAAGCTAAAACCCTCTAAAACAAAGAAAAGTGACTTAAAAGCCACTCTGAAAACACTTTGTTGTGATTCGGTTGGGATTCGAACCCAAGACCCACAGCTTAGAAGGCTGTTGCTCTATCCAACTGAGCTACCGAACCATCCTTGATTTTTGCGATTGCAAAGGTAAGATAATTAATCTTAACATACAAGGGTTAAGATAAAAAGTTGTAAAAGCTGATGAATAAAGGGGTTTAGAAAGGGTATGCAGAGATAAAAACTTAAAAAAACAGGTGGTATTTTACCTCTATTTGTGGTAAAAACATATAGTTTTGCAATATTTTACTTGCCATTTTTCATAAAAACTACTCTTTTTAGCTCATAAATCACTGCCTTTTTACTCAAATTTACTCAAAAAATAGACTTTTCAGGTAAACCACAAAACTGTTTATTCATCAGGGTTTCATGATGGTTCTTATATGGTTCAGGGAAACCAAGAAACATGAAAGCAACTGTCAATGTAGTATGTTAACCCAAACATCACACCCTAAGTTTGATTAATGCCGATAATTGTTCTAATGCCGTTGCTACATATCTGGGCGTTTTGCTTTCCGTGTTGTCTTTTTTCACGCTTTGGCGGCGTTCCATTTTCAGATAACAACTAAACATGGCTTACCCTCTTTCTTTGTTTTCCGGTAACACAATACGTTGCAGCTTCTGTTTCCAACTCATCGGTTGTTTTATGTTTCTTTGACTTTTGACTTACGGCAGGTAGAAAACTTGTGAATATCGTTCCCGTTTGGCTATTCTTGGACTTGCGTGGACGGAAGGTGTAACCAAGAAAATCAAAGGCGATTTCTTTATGATTTTCTTTCCGTCCACTGTCTTTGCAATAGACAATACGAGTCTTGTCTTATGATACGAACTTTATACAAAAGTGGGAATGTCAAAAGTGAGCAAAAAGAATCTAAAAACTTTTGACAGGAATGAAGAAAAAGTAGCAGAAAGGATTATTTTTTAGACTTATGGTTTATGGTGTTTTTCAAAATACTCTTTGATGAATTTTTGTATAACCTAAATTTCTAAAATAAAAAATTGCATATATCAGCTAAAATGTTTATTTTTACAGAGTTAAACAAAAAAAATAAACGACTGATATATGCACCTCAAAAGTACAAAAAAATTACGATTCCAGTTAACAAAAGTTGGGAAAGATTTTACTTCCGAAAAATTAACCTCTTATACGATTTAGTTCCGGTTCATATTTGTCTGCCTTTATTACTGCTGTTTTTAGGTTGCAGGCTTTTTTGTGTTTAAACGACACAAAAAATTAAATGTTAAAAATCACTTTTCAGTTAAAAATAATTGACATAAAATTTGAATAGTTGTAAAAATACAACTATATTTGCAGTGTCAATTAAAAATAAGTTCTATGAAAGTTTGGAAAGTTAAAGAGATTATCAAGTTTATAGAGTCGGATGGCTGGTATCTCGTAAAAACAAGGGGTGATCATCGACAATTCAAACATCCAACAAAAAAAGGGAAAGTG
>Ga0123354_10001515_pt1 | contig 28432 bp, 25 predicted proteins | sample TergutLab28metaG_2_FD_97872 | JGI IMG/M metagenome (GOLD analysis project Ga0123354, IMG submission 97872) | Labiotermes labralis P4 segment gut microbial communities from Petit-Saut dam, French Guiana - Lab288 P4 | ecosystem: Host-associated > Arthropoda: Insects > Digestive system > Gut ... | reverse complement strand
ATGCTGGCCTCGCTCTCCCAGAGATTGCGCCAAATGGCAGGCATGATAGGCCAAATCTCCCTGCGCGAGGTTCCGTCCCGTCTGGCGGCCTATCTGCTCCACCAGGCGGGAGAAAAGGGCGCGGACACCTTTGATCTGGACATGAGCAAAGGACATCTGGCCGGATTTCTGGGCGCAACGCGCGAAGCGCTGTCGCGATCCCTGGCCCGGCTTGAGGATCAGGGCCTTATCCATATGGACAACCGCACCATCTCCATCCTTGACCATGACCGTCTCTGGAGCCTGGCCGAGGGAGAACTGAAACTCAAACAGGCCGTTTCTTAGCCGATCATGTTCACCTTGGCCGGTCCTCGCGGGGCGATGCGGTGGAACTCCACCGCGGGCTTGCCGAAAAGCATGGCGTAGCCGATCCTGTGACCGGCGGGAATACGCAGGCGCTCCACAAGCTGCGGGCACGCCTCCAAGGCATGCATGAACATGCCGACCCACAGGGTTCCGATTCCATACGAACTCGCCAAAAGTTCGAACGTGGTCAGCGCGATGAGCGTGTCTTGTCCCGGACAGGGCGCGTCCTTCGGGGCGCTGGTCAGAATCATGTGGGGCGCTCCCCGAAAAATAGTGTCCTGCCCGGCGCTTTGCCAAACGCTGGCCGCATGGCCGAGGTAAGCGCCTTTTATCCCGTCAGGCAGCCCCCCGGACTCCTTAATCTTGGCCAGACGCGCCAGCGTGTCCCGGCGAAGCGCATCCATCTCGCCCTTGTCGCGTATCACCGTGAACAGCACATCCTGCGCGTTGACTCCGGTCGGCGCGTAACATGTGATGGCCAAAAGCTCGTCAATGCGCTTAGGCGCGATGTTTTCATCCACATACCGCCGGACCGACCGGCGCGCGCGTATCAGATCGGCCATCTGACCGGGCAAGGGCAAGTCCAAACGATCTTCTTTCCCCGGCGCGTGCCCAAGTATGGACAAGGCCCCCGTAGGGCACACGGCGTAACAGTGCATACACCCGATACACTGCGCCTCGTCCGCCATGACCGGCTGCCCGTCCATGGCCAGCGCTCCCGTCAGACATTCCGCCGCACATTCCCCGCAGCTTATGCACACGTCTTTGTCCACTCGGAACTGAAGCATGGTGTCCCTCCTTAACCAACGATTCTCTTATTCTTTACACTCGCCCCCTGTCCACTGTACCGTAATCCACCGCCATGCTCCCGCAGCCAGACGCGGATACAAACACCGTCCGCTTGAAAATCACCCTCGCCTATCAAGGCACGCACTTCGCCGGTTGGCAGATCCAACCCTTAGGGCGCGGCCGCAGCGTCCAGGCCTGCCTGGAGGACGCCCTCTCCCGCCTGGCCGGAGGATTCATCCGCGCCCAGGGGGCGTCCCGCACCGACGCCGGGGTCCATGCGCTAAGCCAGGTGGCCCACGCGGACGTCCCCGCCTTGCGCGCCGGTCTCCCCTGGCTGCGCGCCCTAAACGCCATCTTGCCGCGCGACATGGCCGTCCTTGACGTAACCCCGGTGTCCGAGGACTTCCACGCCCGCTACTCGTCCGTCTGCAAAACCTACTCCTACACGCTCTGGCACGAAGAGCGCTACATCCTGCCCCAGCGCCGCCCGTTCGTATGGGCGGTGGGCGCTCTTGACGCGGCCGCGATGCACGACGCCGCGCAAGAATTTTTGGGCACGCACGACTTCGCCGCCTTCCAGAACGCCGGAACCGAGGTGAAAACAACCGTCCGCCGCGTGGATTCCCTCTCCTGCGCGCCGGGCCAGACCGAGGCGGAACGCATCTGGACCATCACCGGACCTGGATTTTTGAAGCAGATGGTGCGAAACATCATGGGCTGTCTAGTGGCCGCGGGCAAAGGGACCGCGACCGCGCAAACCGTCCGCTCGCTTTTGTCCGGCAGAGACAGACGCCTCGCCCCGGCCACCGCGCCAGCCCAAGGGCTCTGCCTGGAGAACATCGTCTTTGGCGAACGCAGGCGGGAACCGTCTTCTGATGATCCGAATCCTTCACAACATTCAAAAGCCTAAGTGACACATCATGCAAAAAGTGACTTCCCCCGAAGAGTTCCAGTCGTTGTGCCGGTCCTGGCGCGCCAAAGGCCAAACTGTAGCCCTTGTCCCCACCATGGGCTACCTGCACGCGGGGCATCTCTCCCTGTTTTCCTGGGCCAGGGAAAACGCGCAAAAGGTCGCGGTTTCCGTCTTCGTCAACCCCATACAGTTTGGTCCGAACGAGGATTTGGCCCGTTATCCCCGCAATCCGGAGGGCGATCAGGCCAAGGCCTTGGCGGCCGGGGTTGACGCGCTGTTCATGCCGGACGCGGCCGGTCTCTACCCTCACGGGTTCGCCACCACGGTGCGCGTGGCCGGGCTGACCCAGGGGCTGTGCGGCGCGTCCCGGCCCGGACACTTCGACGGGGTGGCCACGGTTGTGGCCAAACTCCTCATGCTGGCCATGCCCACGGTCGCGGTATTTGGCCAAAAAGATTGGCAGCAGCTGGCGATCATCCGCCGCATGGCCAAGGATCTAAACTTTCCCACAATCATTGAGGGCCGCCCCATCTTCCGGGAGCCGGACGGGCTGGCCCTGAGTTCGCGCAACGTCTATCTTTCGCCGGCCGAGCGCGGCCTGGCTCCGGCCATCCACCAGGGGCTCCTCCAGGTCCGCGAGGCCGTCCAGGCAGGGGAGACGAACGCCTCCCGGATTCTGGCCCGTCTGGCCGAATTCTACAGCGCCGCCATGCCGGATGCCCCGGCGGACTACCTGGAACTGGTGCATCCAGAGACGCTCAAGCCTCTGGACACAATCACCGGACCGGCGCTTCTGGCCGTGGCCGTGAAGTTTCCCAAGGCCAGGCTCATCGACAACATGCTGTTACAGTGACGCCATCCTCGAAAATTTGACAAGGTTTCCCCACTTGTGACACATGCCTAACGGCCGCAATCGGCCGTTCAATCACGTTTCCATCGCCGAAAGGCGGATGAGCTTTTGTTTATAGGAGGACTCTTCATGGCTGCGAATTCCAGCAAATATCTCTTTACGTCAGAGTCGGTGACCGAAGGCCACCCGGATAAGGTGGCCGACCAAATTTCCGACGCCGTTCTTGACGCCATCTTCCGGCAGGATCCCAACGCCCGCGTGGCTTGCGAGACGCTCGTCACCACCGGCGTCGCCGTCATCGCCGGGGAAATCACCACCAAAGCGTTTGCCGATTTTCCCGCCATCGTGCGCGAAACCGTGAAAAACGTGGGCTACAGCAGTTCGCAGATGGGCTTTGACTGGAAGACCTGCGCGGTCATCTCCTCCATAGACAAGCAATCCTCCGACATCGCGCAGGGCGTGGACCGCACCAAGCCCGAAGATCAAGGCGCGGGCGACCAGGGCATGATGTTCGGCTTCGCGGTGGACGACACCGACACGCTCATGCCCGCCCCCATTTACTACGCCCACAAGCTGTCGCGCCGCCTGGCGCACGTGCGCAAGGAAAACATCCTCGATTTCCTGCGCCCCGACGGCAAGACCCAGGTGTGCGTGGAATACCGTGACGGCAAGCCCACGCGTATCGACAACATCGTGGTCTCCTCCCAGCACAGCGAGCATGTGGCCCACAACGATCTGGTGGACGCCATCAAGCGCGAGGTGATTGTGAAGGCCCTGCCCGAAAACCTGCTGGACAAACACACCAAAATCTACATCAATCCCACCGGCCGGTTCGTCGTCGGCGGCCCCCTGGGCGACTGCGGCCTGACCGGACGCAAGATCATCCAGGATACCTACGGCGGTATGGGACACCACGGCGGCGGCGCTTTCTCCGGCAAAGACCCCTCCAAAGTGGACCGTTCCGCGGCCTACTTCGCCCGCTATGTGGCCAAAAACGTGGTGGCCGCAGGCGCGGCGCATCGCTGCGAGGTGCAGATCGCCTACGCCATCGGCGTGGCCGAGCCTGTATCCGTGCTGGTAGGCTCCGCCGGGACATCCAAGTTCTCCGACGAGGTTTTGACCAAGGCCGTGCGCGAAGTCTTCGACATGCGCCCCTACTTCATCACCAAGCGCCTGGATCTTTTGCGCCCCATCTACGGCCTGACCTCCTGCTACGGCCACTTTGGCCGCGAACTGCCGGAGTTCACCTGGGAGAAAACCGACGCCGTCAATGATCTGCGTACAGCCCTCAAAATGTAACAGGACAAACGTCGATGCGCCTTTTGGGCGAAATGATCGTAAACTTCGCCAGCCGCCCGGACGCGGCCCAGGGGTTTCGTCTGGCCATGCTCTGGCCGCGCTGGCGCGACATCCTGGGGGACGTGGCCCCGTATGCCCGGCCGCTTGGGCACAAGCGCAAAACGCTCCTCGCCGGGGTGGACGATCCGCTCGCCATGCAGGAAAGTCTCTACGACGCCCCCTGGATTCTGGAGCGGGTCAACGCGTTCCTGAAACAACAACTCTTTGACAAGGTTCAGTTTGACCTGCTACACGGCAAAACTCCTTTGGACGTGGCAACCGGCGCGGCCGTGACCTTCCGGCAGCAGCCGCCTTGCATCAAGAGCCTTGGGACCCTACGCCTGGACCAGAATACCGCCGTGGGACGCGCATACGCGGCCTACGTGCGTCAGTTCGGCCCGGGCCATAACCGGCAACACGCCGGGCATATTGAATAATTCCTCCTGGAGGCGGACAAATGGCCGAGAGCATCACGTTAGATCTGAAAAAACCCCTGGATAAAATGACCGCCAAGGAACTGCGCGACCTGGTGATAAACCAGATCCCCAGCATCCAGGGCGCGTCCGGAATGGACAAGGACGCGCTGGTCAAGGCGATCAAGGAAGCCGCGGGCATCTCCGAAGAAGAAGGCGCCCCGAATCCCTACAAGGTCCAGATCGTAAACATCAAAAGCCAAATGAAGGAACTGCGCGCCAAAAAGGCCGCCGAAGGCGTCTCCCGCAAAGAAAAAGACATCCTGCGCCGCAAGGTGAATCGCCTGAAAAAACGCTCCCGCAGCTTGGCGAAAGCCTCCTAGATAAGATAGACCAGGGGCTCCGCCCCTGGACCCCGCTGGGGGGAATGATTCCCCCCAGACCCCCTCAATAGTTTCGCGCCCCGTATTGGCCGACCGGCCAATACGGGGCGCATCGCTGTTACGGGGCGGGATCGCTCTCTTTTCGAGAAGAGGTCGGTTACTGTGAGTCCGTCGCAGTTTTCGATGGTTTTGCAGGTCGATCCACAGATTTTTTAAACATGCTTACAAGCTGAAATCCTCGCATAAATAACTCGGTTGTATCAGAAACACCACTGCTGGCCTCCAGCATCGGCGTTAAGACATCTTTATTGAATTCATCGTTGGCGATGACTTTTGCCGTAAAATAATAGCCATTTCCTTGAAACAAAGAATTCAAATCCGCAATACACAATTCTAAATCATCCATAATAGACTTGCCAATTTTAGGCGAAGCAAAGATTATTTCACCCTCTCTAGTGTTAAAATAACCATGCAGACATAGTGCAGTGCGTATGCATTTTTTAATGACCCGTGTTACTGTTTCCTTGCGATTGACGTAAAGAAACCCACTTTCGTGAAAGGCAACGTCGATGGCGTATATTTTTTTCACGACTCTCTCTGACATACAGATACCAACAACGTCTATTTCAGCTTGCTTCAATAGCTGTGAAAGTAAAATTTTTTTGAATTGGAAATGCTCATAAGTAGCGTTCATGAACTGCTTCAGTTCATGCTCATTCTGGAGTTCCCAAGAAGACGATCGCTTCCAGTTTGTCTGCACCACCTGACACTGTTTATCATCATGATGACGGAGCCATGAGTAAAACAGCGATTCACCCATTTCAACTTTCATGTCTTTGCTTCCTCTGCCCTACCTAGAAAGGTGTCACCTCAATCTTGAGCGTTCCGTTTTCGTCGGTCAGTTCGATCTGGGGCGCGGCGGCCTTCCAGGCGACGTTTACAGCCAGGGTCTGTTCAGTCAGCCAGTCCAGATGCTCGTCCAGGGCTTCCTTCCAGATGCTGTCGGCCTCAATGCCCAGGGAAATGCGCTGGTCGTAGGCCAGGTTCAGCTTTTTGCGCTGGTCCTGGATCAGGCGATTGAGCGTCCTGGCCGCGCCTTCGCGTTTGAGTTCCGGGGTGATGGCGAGGGCAAGGCCTACCACGAGGTTCTTGTCCGAGGTCACGCCTATGGCGTCGGTCAGGGCTTCCCAGGCGATGAGGAAATCGGACGGCTCTACGCGGCTCCTGGCGGCGGTGAGCGCCCCATCCGGGCCGATCTCGTAGTTGCCGGCCTTTACGGCGGCAAGTGTGGGGCCGAAAGCGCCCTTAAGGAGCGGCCCCAGCTTTTTCGCGTCAAGCTGTACCGCGCGGGCGGCAAAATGCTCCGGCGTAGGCGGGTATTCCACGGTCTTGACGTTCACCTGTTCCAAAATAAGCGCCTGGTAGGGTTGGATGGAAGCCGCGTCCACGCCTGCGACTTGAAGCATCTGCAGGGGCTGGCGCAGGTTCACGCGCGATTTTTCCCTGATGGAGCGGCCGCACTCAATAATGCGCCGCACGGTATCAATTTCCTCTGTGAGGCGCGCGTTCTCACGGCCGGGCATGGGCGTCGGCCAGTCGGCCAGGTGCACGGACTGGCCGGTCAGGTGCCGGTGAATGTAATCCATGGCAAAGGGAATGAACGGCGCGAAGATGCGCGAGGCCGTAACCAGGCAGGTGTAGAGGGTATCGAAGGCCTGCCTGGCGTCGTCGGTTATGGCGTCGGTCCAGAACCGGGGACGGTTTAGGCGCACGTACCAGCCGGACAGGGTATCGATAAACGTAAGGATAGCCTGGTAGCACTTGGGCAGGTCGTAGGCTTCGATGCTTGCCGCGACCGTTTTGGAGAGTTCCTCAAGTTCGGCCAGGATGTGCCGGTCGGCAAGCTGCGGGGCTGTCTCGATGGGGTGCGGCTCGTAGCCTTTGACCAGCGCGGCATAGGACGTGAAAAAGTGGAAGACGTTCCAGAACGGGATGAGATAGCGCCGTACGGCATCCTCCACGTCGCGCTCGGAAAAGCGCACGTCCAGGCCGCGCACCACAGGCGAGGACAGCAGATAGATACGCAGGGCGTCCGAGCCGTACTTGTCCACCACTTCCAGGGGATCGGGGAAGTTTTTCAGACGCTTGGACATCTTGCGGCCGTCCTCGGCCAGGACCACGCCGTGACAGATGGCGTTGGTGAAGGGCGTCTGGTTTTTTAAAAGCGCGCCCTCCACCACAAGGGTGTAGAACCAGCCGCGCGTCTGGGCGATGTACTCCACGATGAAGCTGGCCGGATAGTTGGCGTCGAACCATTCCTTGTTCTCGAACGGGTAATGCGCCTGGCCGTAGGGCATGGCCCCGGACTCGAACCAGCAGTCGAACACTTCGGGCACGCGGCGCATGGTCCCGGAACAGCCATCCTTGGCGCAGTTCCAGGTGAGTTCGTCACAGAAGGGGCGGTGCAGGTCTGTTATTTTTTGGCCTGATTTGGCTTCGAGTTGCGCGAGAGAATCCGGCACTTCCTGGGCGCCGCAGGCCGAGCAGCGCCATACCGGGATGGGCATCCCCCAGAAGCGGTTGCGGGAGACCGACCAGTCGCGGGCGTCGGCCAGCCAGTTTTTGAAGCGGCCGGCCCCGATATGGGCGGGAACCCAGTTGATGTCCTCGTTTGCGGCCAAAAGCTTGTCGCGGTGATCGGCGACTTTTATGTACCAGCTGGAGATGGCCCGGTAGATGAGCGGCTGGTCGCAGCGCCAGCAGTGCGGATAGCTGTGACGGTAGTTTTCCTGGGCGAAAAGCTGACCCGTCTCGCGCAAGCGACGCACGATGTGCTTGTTGGCGTCAAAGACGCCCATGCCCTTCCAGTCGGGCGCGGCGTCCGTGAAGACGCCTTGGAGATCAACGGGATCAAAGAGCGCGATGCCGTGTTTCGTGCAAAGGTTGTAATCGTCCTCGCCAAACGCCGGGGCCATGTGGACGATGCCCGTGCCCATGGAGGTGTCCACAAAGGAGCCTTCCAGCACCACATGGGTGTTGTCCGCCTGGGCATAGGGGAAAAGCGGCTGATAGCGTTTGCCCGCAAGCGCCGATCCCTTGACCTGTTCCACAATTTGCGGATTTTCAGGCAGAAACTTTTTGAAAGCCTCCAGACGATCCTTGGCCAGCCAGACCAGATCGTCCGGCGCGATCTCCACCAGGACGTAGTCAATGTCCGGCCCCACGGCCAGGGCCAGGTTGGAGGGAAGCGTCCAGGGGGTAGTGGTCCAGGCCAGGAAGGAGCGTTTCGGATCGGCCAAATCGCGGAAGCGAACGGTGACGGCCATATCGTCGCGCTCTCGAAACGAGTCGTCCAGGCCGGTCTCAAAGTTGGAGAGCGGCGTCATGCAGCGGTTGCAATAGGCCACCACGCGCGAACTCTCGTAAACCAGTCCCTTTTGGTAAAGTTGCGAGAAGCACCACAAAACCGACTCCATGAACGTCAGGTCCATGGTCTTGTACTGGCGGGCAAAATCCACCCAGCGGCCGATGCGGTTGACCGCATGTTCCCATTCGCCGGCATAGCCCAGAACGATGTCCCGGCACTTCTGATTGAACTTCTCGACTCCGTATTCCTGAATCTCCGCCTTGCCGGAGATGGCCAGCTTTTTCTCCACCTCGAACTCGACGGGCAGGCCGTGGCAGTCCCAGCCCCAGGTGCGGTCCACAAAGCGGCCGCGCATGGTGAAATAGCGCGGTACGGTGTCCTTAATGTAGGAGGTGAGGATATGGCCGTAGTGCGGCAGGCCCGTGGCAAAGGGCGGGCCGTCGTAAAAGACGTAGGGCTTGCCGTTTTTGGTCTTTTCCAGGGATTGCCAGAAGGTGCGCTCGTTGTTCCAGTGGGCGAGGATTTCCTCCTCAAGCTTTGGGAACGAAACGGATGACGGGGCAGGTTTCACAAGAATCTCCGAGAGTAAAATTGGAACTCCCGACTATTTATGGAGTTAAGCGGCCAAGTCAAGGCGGGCGGCGCTAAACAAAACGCAAAAGATCAATCGGCGCGTCAATGAATATTTTCCCCCCGGCCGCTTCGAGCGTGGGCCGCGCCCGAAATCCCCAGGTCACTCCAACGGGGGTCATGCCAGCGCCCAGCGCGCACGCCATATCCATGGGCGAATCCCCCACAAACAGAAACTGTGCCGGGGGAATCCCCAATTTTTCCGCAATGGCCAAGGCTCCGGCCGGGTCCGGCTTTCGCGGATACCGCTGCGACTCCCCCATGATGGCCGCCCATGGCCAGCGGCCGAAGAAATCCTCCACGGTCGCGCGGGCGAACCGGTCAAGCTTGTTGGAGAGGACCGCCATGGCGATATTTCGCGCGCGCAGCGCGTCCAGAAGCGCCGGGATGCCCGGATAGGGCCGGGTTTTCCCGTGAAGACGGGCTTTGTACTCCACGTGCATGAGATCCAGGGCCTTTTGCTCGTCCGCCGCGGCATCAGCGGGTAAAGCGCGCTTTATCAGCATGGCCACGCCGTCCCCCACGAACTGCTTGTAGCGCTCTACCGGATGGACGGGGTAGCCCAGGGCCGAGAGCACGGCGTTCGCCGCATCGGCCAAGTCGTCCAAGGTGTTAAGGAGCGTTCCGTCCAGGTCGAAGATCACGGCGCGAATGGGCATTAGCGTTCTCCTTACGCCAAAGTTACCTGTTTTCGGCTTATTGTGGAAGGGGACGGCCTGCGGTATCATCAACTATGAAGTTTCACGTGCTGACGTTTGGCTGCCAGATGAACGCGGCCGACTCCGGCTGGCTTGGGGAAAGCCTCAAAGCCATGGGCTGGGAGGAGTCGGGCGTGGATGATGCCCAGGTGTATATCGTCAACACCTGCTCGGTGCGCGAAAAGCCGGAACAAAAGCTCTACAGTCTGCTCGGACGCCTGGCGGAGCGCTTAGAGAGCGACCCTGATATGTTCTGCGCCGTGGGCGGCTGCGTGGCCCAACAGGCAGGCGTGAAGCTGTGGAACCGTTTCGGGTTCGTGCGGCTGGTTTTCGGGACTGACGGCATTGCCCAGGTTCCGCAGGCGCTCTTGCGGCTTACCGCCGAGCCGAAGCTGCGGCTGTCGCTTTTGGACTTCACGCAGTCCTATGTGGAGCGCGAGAGCGCCCTGCCGCAAGCAGCCGCCTCACCCAGGGCCTTTGTGAACATCATGCAGGGATGCGACAATTTCTGCGCGTACTGCATTGTGCCCTACGTGCGCGGCCGCCAGAAATCACGCAGAGCGGCCGCCGTACTTCACGAATGTACGGCCCTGGCCCAGTCCGGCGTCAAAGAAGTGACGCTCCTTGGCCAAAACGTGAACAGCTACGGCCTGGATGCCTCGGGAGACGGGACAAGCTTTGCCGATCTGTTGCGGGCTGTGGCCGCCGTACCCGGCATCGAGCGCATCCGCTTCACCACCTCCCATCCCAAGGATCTGGCCGGCGAGGTGATCGCCGCGTTCAGGGAGCTGCCCAAGCTCTGCCCCAGTCTGCATCTGCCGGTGCAGTCCGGTTCGGACAGGGTACTTAAGCGCATGGGACGCAAATATACCTCGGCCGCGTATCTGGCCAAGGTGGACGCGTTGCGCCGGGCTTGTCCGGACATTTCCCTCTCCACGGACTTTATCGTGGGCTTTCCCGGTGAAACTGAAGAAGATTTCCAGGACACTCTGGCGCTCATGCGCCGGGTGGTCTTTGACGGATCTTTCTCCTTCGCCTATTGCGACCGGCCGGGCACGGCCTCGATAAAAATGGAGCCCAAGGTGTCCGATACCGTGAAATCGCGCCGTCTGGCCGAACTTCAGGCCTTGCAAAACGAGCAGCAAGAGGCCATGTTGCAACGCATGATTGGGGTCAGAAAAATGGTGCTGGTGGATGGGCCGGGCGCGCGCAGGGGAAGCGATGACCCCGCCTGGACCGGCCGCGACGAGGCGGGCTTTGTGGTGAACTTCGCCGCTCCCGCCGTGCCCAGTCTAGCCGGCCGCATTGTCCCCGTGCGGATCACCCAGGCCAAAAAGCACTCTCTGTGGGGGGAAGCGCTGCCATGATAGACCTGCATACCCACACCACGTTTTCCGACGGCGAACTGATCCCGGCGGAGCTTGCGCGCCGGGCCGCCAAGGCCGGATACAAAGGCCTGGCCGTAACCGACCACGCCGACCCCTCCAATATGTCTTTTATCCTGGAAAACCTGCTGCGCTTCGCACGGGAGGCCGGGCCGTATCTGGACCTCAATCTGGCCGTCGGCGTGGAATTGACCCACGTGCCGCCGCCGCTCATCCCGGGGCTCATCACGCAGGCGCGCCGCATGGGCGCGATGCTCGTTGTGGTCCACGGCGAGACCATCGCGGAGCCGGTGCTGCGGGGAACCAACCTTGCCGCCATTGAGGGCGGCGCGGACGTGCTGGCCCATCCGGGACTCATCACCCCGGAGGACGCGCAGCTGGCCGCGCAAAACGGGGTGTTTCTGGAGATCACCACCCGCAAGGGGCACAGCCTGACCAACGGACACGTCGCGGCTATGGCCCGCGCCCACGGCGCGCGCCTGGTCATAAACAACGACGCCCATGCGCCGGGTGATCTCGTGAGTGAGGAGCTGCGCCGCATGATCGCCCTGGGGGCCGGACTCTCCCTGGACGAATACCGCCAGGCCGAACGCAATGCTGAAGAATTCATGGGCAAACTGCTCGTTAAGAAGAAGTGAGACGGCGGCGTGGTAAGAAGCCTCCGGCGGCCAAAGGGCACAGCCCTTTGGAATCCCTTTTTAGTTTTAACGATTCTGCTCCTGCCCCGTGTTGCCTTGGCGGACAAGACTTCCGACCTGGAACTCTTGCGCCGCGCATACCCGGAAGCGGTGCAAAAGATCACCTCAAATGGTTTGATCCTGACGGACGGCGCGCAGCTCGCCTACCACGACGACGGCCCGCCCAAGAGTCTGGAAGAGGCGCTCGATCATCCCTCCCTTGAGGACATGCTGGCCCAGCCCTATCCCCTGGGCGCCGTGACCGGCGAACCCGATGCGGGGTCTAACCCCGGACGGCGGCGGGTAACCGCGTTTTTCAAAGCCGTGTACGGCCATGACGCGAGCGAAGTGAAAGCGAATCTGACGCCGGTAAGGTTTCTCTCCTCCACGGTGCTGTTTAACGCCAAAAACGGCGCGGCCAAAGCGCTGGAAAGCGTTTCCATGGACCTGGAAAAAGTATTGGCCGTCCATCCCGAATACAGGGCGCGCCTTTTGCCCATAAGCGGCACGTTCGCCTGGCGAAAGATAGCCGGGACGCAACGGCTCTCCATGCACTCTTTTGGCGCGGCCATTGATCTTTGCGCCAGGACGAACACCTACTGGCGCTGGTACAAAGGGAGCGACCCGCTTGGCTTGCGCCTGGCTTTTCCGGCCGATATCGTGAAGGTCTTCGAGCGCCACGGCTTTATCTGGGGCGGCAAATGGGCCGAGTTTGACATCATGCACTTTGAATACCGCCCGGAACTCATTGCCAAGGCACGTCAGGAAAAGGTATCATTTCCCGATTAATGCCTCAGATCACACAAAGGAGTACGTATGAAACGTTTTCTTTGCCTGATGGCCGCTTTTTTTTTGACGGTTTGCGCCACATCCACCCTGGCCGCCGCGCCTGTGGTGATCTCCATTTCGCAAATCGTGGAACACCCGGCCCTGGACAACACGCGTAAAGGCTTCATGGATGGGCTGAAAGACCTGGGCGTGAACGCCACCTTTAATGTCCACATCGCCCAGGGCAATCAGGCCACCAATCTCCAGATCGCAAACCAGATACTTGACGAGAAGCCCGCGCTTGTGCTGGCCATCGCCACTCCGAGCGCCCAGGCCTGCGCGCAGAAGATCAAGGACATTCCTCTGTTGTTCTCCGCCGTCTCCGATCCCAAAGGAGCGGGCCTTGTCGCGTCCATGGAGGCTCCCGGCGGCCACATCACCGGCACCACCGACATGCCCCCTGTGGAAAAACAGTTGGCGCTCATAAAAAGCATCCTGCCCAAGGCCCAGACCATAGGCGTGGTGTACAACGCGGGCGAGGCCAATTCCGTAAGCCAGGTGGACGCCTTCAAGGCGGCCGCGAAAAAAATGAACGTCCAGGTGATAGACGCCACCGTGACCAACTCCAGCATGGTGTTCCAGTCCACGCAGAGCCTCGTCGGCAAATGTGACGCGGTGTACGTTCCGCTGGACAACACCGTGGTTTCGGCCATTGAGTCTGTGGTAAAAGTCTGCGACGAGAACAAACTGCCGCTGTTCAGCTCGGACAACGAATCCGTGGGCAAAGGCGCCATCGCCGCGCTGGCCACGGATTATTACGCCCTGGGCAGGCAAACCGCTGAAATGGCCAAAAGGATACTCGATGGGGCCAATCCCGGCGCCATCCCGGTGGAAAGCCTCAAAAATCTGGATGTGCATTTAAATCTCAAGGCCGCCAAGATTCAGGGAGTCACCATACCTGAGGCCGTCATCAAGACCGCCAAGAAAACCTACGAGTAACTCATCCGTGACAAGCCCTTGACGGCGTGCCGCAAACGCCGTCAAGGGCCCATATCCATACCATGAGCCTGGAAATCATACTCAATACCGTGCGGGTGAGCCGCGGCGGCGTTCCCATTCTGGATGGGGTCTCCTGGCGGCTTGCGCCTGGCGGCCGGGCCGCTCTTATCGGCGGCAACGGCGCGGGCAAATCCACGCTTTTGAGTCTCGCGCGGGGTGACATCTGGCCGGATCAACGCTCTGACGGCAGCGACGACGGCGAGCGCCTCTACGTGGTGGACGGCAAGCCCACGCCAAGCCCCATCGAGGCCAGGACGCGCATCGGCTTGACCGGCTCTGACCTGCGCGATCTCTACCGCCGCCGGGAGATCGACGTTGCGGGCTGGCTGGTGGTGGTGTCGGGACTGACGGATTCGCCCCTGCCTGCGGGATTCGTGGGCGAGGCGGAACGAAAGCTGGCGTTTAAGACCTTAAAAGAACTCGGTATTTCCGAGCTTGCCGACCGCCCTTACCTGGAACTCTCCCAAGGTCAGGCGCAAGCGCTCCTTCTGGCCAGGGCCATGATCCGCCGCCCGGAATGGCTCTTTTTGGACGAAGCGGCCGACGGGCTGGACAGCCACGCCCGGCGGCTTCTGCACAAAATACTCATCCGGCTGACCGATCAGGGTGTGGGTCTGGCTGTAGCCACTCATCAGCCCCATTTGCTGCCGGATCTGGGATTTGAGGCATTGGTTCTGGGCGGCGGCAAGGCGGTCTTCGCGGGTCCGCTCCCGGAGGCGGCCGCCCATTTTGCGCCCAAACGCAAAGCGGCCGGCGGTGTGCGATCGTCCACTGCCAGGGCCGCCGCCCGCCGGACGCCACATGCCGCCCCATCCGGAGAACCGCTCGTCACGGTGCAGGGCGTTCAGGTCCTTCTTTGCGAACGCGAGGCCCTTTCCCGGATCGACTGGACGCTTTTACCGGGTGAAAACTGGGTGATTGCGGGCAAAAACGGGGCGGGCAAGTCAACGTTTCTAAAGCTCCTCGCGGGCGATCTCTATCCCTCAAGCGGCACGATCAGCCGGTTCGGCTTGACCGAGCCGGTCAGCCTCTGGGATCTGCGCGAACGCATGGGACTCGTCTCCTGGGAGTGGCAGGCGCAGTATCCGGCGGACTCCACAGTGCGAGGTGTTGTGGTCTCCGGGTTCTTCGGCTCTTTCGGACTCTACGATACGCCGGGCAAAAAGGAACTGGCCCTTGCCGATGATTGGCTTGGCAGGCTTGGACTCTCCCATCTGGCGGATCGTCCCATCGCCACGCTCTCCCAGGGCCAGGCCCGCCGGGCCATGATCGGACGCGCGCTGGCTTTTGATCCGGCCGTGCTTCTTTTGGACGAACCCCTGGGCGGGCTTGATCCGGCGGCCCGCGCCGGGATGCTCGAGCTTCTGGACGATCTTGCCGCGCAGGGCAGGCAACTGGTGATGGTTACCCACGGGCTTGACGAAATACCTTCCCGCATGACCCACGCCCTGGTGCTGGATCAGGGACGCATCGTGGCGCAAGGCCCTCTGGAAAAGACGCTTAACGCGTACGATGCCGGCTGACGGCCGGCTCTTCATGCGTCAGGCAGTGCAGCGTCCCGAACCCCCAGACCAGATCCACCGCATGAACGCCCGTCACGGCGCGCGTTGGAAAGCACTCCGCAAGGATTCCAAGAGCCTTCCGGTCATTGGGATCGTTAAACGTGGGCACGAGAACCGTGTCGTTGGCGATATAAAAATTCGCGTAACTGGCCGGCAGACGCGCTCCATGGAAAAAAAGCGGGGCCGGCATGGGCAAGTAAATGACGTTTAATGCGCGGCCGTCCGGCAGGCGCGCCCCTTCGAGTTTTTCGCGGTTCTCTTCAAGTATCGCGTAGTTCGCATCGGCAGGGTTGGACTCCCGGCACAGCACCACGGAATCCTCCGCCACAAAGCGGCAGATATCATCCACATGGCCGTGGGTGTCGTCTCCGGCAATGCCCCTTTTAAGCCAGATCACCCGTTCAATGCCCAGATATTCCCGGAACACGCGCTCGTAGTCTTTGGCCGTGAATCCGGGATTTCGCACCTGGACGGCGGGATCAAGCAGGCACTCTTCGGTGGTGAGGAGCGTGCCCCGGCCGTTGCAGTCAATGGCCCCGCCCTCCAGCACCACGCGGCGTCCCGCCTCCATGGCGGAAACGTACGGCATGCCAAGCGCCTCTATCGCCGCCCCGGCGGCCCGCGCATCAAGCAGGTGGTCGGGATACTTGGCCCAGCCGGTAAACCCGAAGCGTACGGCCCTTATGCCGGAAACCGCGTCATCCACGGTAAAAGCCGGAAGCATGTCGCGGCACCAGCCGCGATCCGTGGGGATATGCACAAAGCACACGCGGGAAAGGTCAACCCCGGCCCTCCGCAGCACGCTGCGGGCCTTGGCTTCCCAGGCGGCGTCATCCACCAGGAGGCGTATTTCCTCATGGGCGGCGAGCTTGCGAATGATCTCCGCGAACACCCAGCCGACAGCATGGAACTTGCCGGGCCAGTCGCGGGGATTCTTGGGCCAGGCGAGCCATGTCGCGCGGTGGGGTTCCCATTCCGCAGGGAGACGCCATGGAGCTTTACGCATCAATATAGCGCTCTTGCAGCGGCCCATACGCGTCAATTCGCCTGTCGCGCAGAAAGGGCCAATGCGTACGCGTGGTGTCCACTTTTTGCGGGTCCACTTCGGCCAGAACGATCTCCTCCCGGTCAGCCGAAGCCTGGGCGAGAATCGTGCCCATGGGGCCGCAGACAAAGCTCGATCCCCAGAACTGGAGGCCATCGCCGCCGGTTTCCGGGATCTCGTGCCCCACGCGGTTCACGGCGGCCACATAGCAGCCGTTGGCAATGGCGTGGGAGCGCTGGATGGTGAGCCACGCCTCGCGCTGTTCGTCGCCATACCGGGCTTTTTCCGAAGGATGCCAGCCGATGGCCGTGGGATAGAACAGGATGTCCGCGCCGCGCAGCGCGGTCAGGCGCGCGGCCTCAGGATACCACTGATCCCAGCAGATCAGCGTTCCGACCGGCCCCACGGCGGTGTCGAAACATTTGAAACCGAGATCGCCGGGCGCGAAGTAGAACTTCTCATAGAACAGGGGATCGTCGGGAATGTGCATTTTGCGGTAGAGGCCAAGCACGTTCCCGTCCGGACCGATGACCGCCAGGGAATTATGATAGAGGCCTGAGGCGCGGCGTTCAAAGACGGGTGCGATGATGGTGACCGAAACTAATTGAGCGGCCTTTCCCAGGGCCTCGGTAGTGGGGCCTGGGATGGGCTCGGCCAAGCCGAAATGGGCGTGGTCCTCGGTCTGGCAAAAATACGGCGTGGCGAAAAGTTCGGGCAGGCACAGGAGTTTCGCGCCTTGCTGTTCCGCCTGGATACACAAATCAACGGCCTTTTCGAGGGAACGGGCCGGGGTGTCGGCCGGGGCCATCTGGATAAGGGCCACTATGAAGGGATTGCGAAGGGGCATGGACATTCCTCACATGGGATTGACGTCATGTAGCCCGATGGACCGGGCGAAGCAAGGGTTTACGCCCATCGCAGACCCGCCTCGGCCAGAACTTTCCCGGCAAGCCCGGTCCAGATTTCATTGGGCTCCCAAACTTCGAGAACCTCTTCACGGGCTTTTCCGGGAGAAAGCCCTTCCCGGATCACCCGGTAGAGCGCGCAAAAAAGCGACGCCCGCATGTTCAGGGCGCAGTGGACCCACACCATGCGGGACCGATTGGAGTCCAGCCACTGTTGGAACTGGAAATAATCAGCAAGGGCCGGGGCGTTCCAATCCACGGGCTGCCAGGTGAAGTCGAGCCCGGCACGGGCGCAGAGTTCGGCCTCGTTGGACAAATGCCCGGTGGACATTGCGGTGGCCAGATTGATTATGGTTGTGGAACCCGCGTTGGCAATGAGCGCGAAATGTTCCGGCTTGGGCTGGCCGGACGAAGCCAGACGGGCGTCTATGGGGGTGTAGTTCAGAATATCTTCGATTGAGGCCATGCGCTCCTCCTCCAAAACCGCGCTTGCCCTTGGTCCGGGTTCATCCTAGACAACGGCATGGCACAGGACAGTACACCCGTATTGGCCGCTGACATCGGCGGAACCAGCGCCCGGTTCGCCCTGTTTGAGCAGGACGGGATACTCGCGCCAATCGCCCCTGGCTCCCTTATCGTGCTGTCCACAGCCGTTTATTCATCTTTTCAGGAGCTTCTGGACGCCGCCCTGGACAAACTCGGCCGCCCGCGGTTGCGCGCCGCCGTGCTGGCCGTGGCGGGCCCCGTGGAACGCGGCCGCTTTTGCCGGCCCCCCAACATCACCTATTGCTTCGACCTAGACCAACTCCCGCACGGGATTCTTCCTGAGCGGGCATTTCTCGTCAATGATTTCATCGCCCAGGCGCATGGCTGCCGCCTCTTGGGAGAACGCTTCTCAGGCCAGAAGGAACCTGTACTGCAAGTATTTCCCGGCCGCATGGACCCTGCCCTCACCCAGGCCGTGATGGGACCGGGCACTGGCCTTGGCAAGGCGGCGCTCGTACCGGATGGCCGGGGCGGCTTTGCGGTCTGCGCCTCCGAGGGCGGACACGCGGCCTTTGCCTTTAATGGTTCACCCGAAGAACAGGACTTTCAGCGGTTTGTTCTGAAAACGCTTGGCGAACCCTACGTGCGCGTCGAAAGCGTGGTTTCCGGCGCGGGACTCGCTCTGCTGCACTGTTTTCTCACCGGCCGCGCGGTCAGCGCGGCGGAGGCGGAAGCCGCGCTCACCCCGGACTGTGCCGCGACCGCATGGTTCGCACGATTTTTAGGACGCGTCTGCCGGGACTATGTTTTGGATGTGCTGGCCTTGGGCGGACTCTTTCTCTCCGGCGGGGTGGCGGCCAGAAATCCGGGGTTGTTCGCTCATGAGGCGTTTAGCGAAGAGTTCCGCTTGAGCGCCACCCATGCGGACCTGTTGGCCCACGTCCCGGCGCGCCTCGTCACAGACCAGCTGATAGGGCTTCGCGGCGCGGCGGCCTTGGCAAGCGCGTCCTAGTCAAACATTCTCCAAATATTTCCCAAGGCGCAAAAGCCCTTCCTCTATATTCTCCACTGAATTGGCGTAGGAAAAGCGCAAATACCCCTCCGCGCCGGGACCGAAGTCTATGCCTGGCGTTACGCCGACAAGCGCCTTTTCCAGGATGTCGTGAGCGAGCGCCAAGCTGTCGTTTGAGATGTGGCGCGCGTCCGCCAGCACGTAGAACGCCCCCTTGGGCGCGACCGGCGCTTTAAGACCAAGTTTGGCAAGCCCATCGAGAAGCGCTGCCCGGCGTCTGCCGTATTCTTTGCGCATCCGCGAGACGTCGGCATCACATTCGGTCAAGGCCGCGATGCCCGCCCACTGGGCCACGCTGCCCGCGCAGATGAGGAAATTCTGCTGGAGCCGCCGCATGGCAGGCACATATTTTTCCGGGGCGATCACCCAGCCCAGCCGCCAGCCGGTCATGGCCCACAGTTTGGAGAACCCGTTCAGCACAAAGCAGTTGTCCGTGAACTCCAGGGCCGAGCGCGACGTGGCCCCGTCGTATTCCAGACCATGATAAATTTCATCCGAGACGATGGTGACGCCCGCATCCCGGATCGCCTCGAAGGCCTCGTCCAAGACCAGCGTTCCTGTGGGATTGGCCGGGGAATTGACCACCACCGCGCGCGGCCGGGAAGCGAGCGGTTCTTTGAGCGTTTCCCGCGTGAACTGAAAGCCGTCCTCAGGGCGGGTTCTGGCTCTCTCGACGCGTCCGCCGGCATAGACGGTGAAGTTCGGATAGCAGGCATAGGCCGGGTCCGTGGCCACCACCGTATCGCCGGGATGGAGAAGGGCCGAAAAAGTGAGCAGCATGGCGGGCGACGTGCCGGACGTGACCAGTATCCGCTCCGGATCAACCTCCACGCCGTATGTGCGTTGCATATGGCCGCTTATGGCCTGGCGCAGGGGCATGAGGCCCTGGGAATGTGTGTAATGGGTTTTCCCGTCCCGGATGGCCCGGATCGCGGCCTGTCTGACCGGCTCCGGCGTATCGAAATCCGGTTCGCCAATCTCAAGATGGGCGATCTTTTTTCCCTGGCGCTCCAAGGTGGACGCGCGCTCCAGAATGTCCATGGCCAGAAATGGCGCTATATTTTCGCAAAGAGGATTTGGCATGGACAAAATGTAGAACCTGCCAGGCCGTGCGGTCAACGAGAAAACTTGCCCTCTTTGGCGTAGCGCGTATAGGTATCGGCGGGAGCTTCCATGCACGAAGAATCCTTGGGGACAGTCATCCGCGACTATCTTACCGGCGAGGAGCTGGCCGAGACCTCCTATGAACAGTTCCGGCAGGCCCTGGCCCGGATGCTGGCGGAGGAACGCGGCTATCCCAAAGAAAGGCTCGTGCCCAAGGCGGGCGTACGCATCCCGGTGGATGGCCGCCAATACACCCGCATGGTGGATCTGGTGGCGCTCGGAGCCGACGGGACGCCGCTTCTTCTCATCATCTTCTCTTCCGGGGAGCCCGGCAGCTACCTGCGCGAATCCCTGGCCGCGGCCAGACTGTATGTCCCGCCCGTGCCGCTCACCCTCGTCACAGACACCAAAACGGCCACCCTCGCCGCCACGGCGAGCGGCGAGATTCTCGGTTCTGGAATACGGGCCATCCCTCAGTATGGCGAGCTTCCCGAACTCGCCCGGACGCATCCCATAAGCCCCCTGACCGATGCGCGCGCCGACCGCGAGCGCCGCATCCTCTACGCCTACTCCGAGATGCTCTCCGGCGGCTGCTGTCAGGGGGCCTGCCGCCCCAAAGCGAGGAATAGCCGTCCATGAGCAAAACGCGTTTGGAGGCCTTCACCGATGCGGTAATCGCCATCATAATGACCATTCTCGTGCTGCAATTAAACAGCCCGGAGGGCGGAAACTTCTCCGCCCTCTTGCAGCTCTCGCATCCCTTTTTGGTCTATGTCATCAGTTTTGCCACTCTTGCGGTGTACTGGAACAACCATCATCACATTTTTCAGGCCGCCAAGGTGGTTTCCGGGAAAATCCTGTGGTGGAACATCCTGTTGCTGTTTTGTATTTCCTTGTTTCCGCTGACAACCGTATGGGTCGGAAAAGACTTGAGCCTGCGGGCCCCCCAAATCACTTACGGCGTCCTGATGCTCGCGGCGGACGTGGTTTGGGTCTTTTTAGCCCGCGCGCTCTTGCTGGAACACGGTAAAGACAGTCCGTTATCGCGCGCGTTGGCCGGCTCCAAAAAATCCGCTTTCACCATCGGGATTATTATCGCCGGGCTGGCCGTTGGCTGGTTCTGGCCGCCTGCGGTGGTTCTTTCGTGTTTGATTTCGCTCATCCCCTGGATTATCCCGGACAAACGCATTGAAAGGCAGCTGCGGGAAAAGATGCGCTAGCCGTATCCATCAATATCTGGAGTGCAGTATGGAGTTTCTGTCGGACATCGAAATCGCGCAGCGCAACGAAAAAAAGGACATCCGGGAAATTGCCGCGGCTGCCGGCGTTCACGAAAAATACCTGGAGCTTTACGGAACGTATAAGGCCAAAGTGGACCCACGTCTGCTTGCCGACAACACGCGTCCTGACGGCAAGCTCATCCTGGTGACCGCCATCACCCCCACTCCCGCCGGCGAGGGGAAAACGACCACCGCTGTCGGCCTGGCCGACGGGCTGCGTAAAATCGGCAAGAAGTCCATCGTGGCCCTGCGCGAGCCATCGCTTGGGCCGGTGTTCGGGATGAAAGGCGGCGCGGCCGGCGGCGGATATGCCCAGGTTGTGCCCATGGAGGACATCAACCTGCACTTCACCGGCGATTTTCACGCCGTAAGCTCCGCGAACAACCTCCTGGCCGCCATGCTGGACAACCACATCCAGCAGGGCAATACGCTTGGCATCGACGTGCGCAGAATCACCTGGAAGCGCGTGATGGACATGAACGACCGCCAATTGCGCTCCATCGTCTGCGGGCTTGGCGGCAAGGCCCACGGCGTGCCGCGCGAGGACGGATTTGAAATAACCGTCGCCTCCGAGGTGATGGCCATTTTGTGCCTCGCGGCCGACCTCAAAGACTTGAAGGAACGCCTGTCCAAGATCGTCATCGGCTATACCTCGGACGACAAACCTGTCACCGCCGGACAGCTGAAGGCCCACGGAGCCATGGCCGCCCTCTTGCGGGAGGCGTTAAAGCCCAACCTGGTGCAGACCCTGGAGCATACGCCCGCCTTTATCCACGGCGGGCCGTTCGCCAACATCGCCCACGGCTGCAACTCCGTCATGGCCACGAAAATGGCCTTGAAACTTGGAGAATACGCGGTAACCGAGGCGGGTTTCGGCGCGGATCTCGGCGCGGAAAAATTTCTCGACATCAAGTGCCGCTCGGCAGGGATCACCCCCGCCGCAGCGGTCATCGTCGCCACGGTGCGCGCCCTGAAACACCACGGCGGCTGCGCGAAAGCCGATCTGAACACGGAAAACCTGGCCGCCCTGGAAAAAGGGCTGCCCAATCTCTTGCGCCACGTTGAGAACGTCACCACGGTGTTTGGGCTGCCCGCCGTGGTGGCCATCAACACCTTCCCCACGGACTCGGCGGCGGAACTGAAACTCATCGAGACCCGGTGCAAGGAACTGGGCGTCAATGTCGCCGTGTCCGAAGTCTGGGCCAAAGGGGGCGAGGGCGCTGTGGCCCTGGCTCACGAGGTCGTGCGCCTGGCCGAACAAAAGAGCGCCCCCCGGTTTGCCTATCCCCTCGAATCCACCATTGAAGAAAAGCTGGATACCGTGGCGCGTACAATTTACCGGGCCAAAAACGTGGAGTTGCCGCTTGCGGCCAAAAGACAGGTCAGACAGCTTGAAGCCCTGGGCTTTGGCGCTCTGCCCATCTGCATGGCCAAAACCCAGTACAGCTTCTCCGACGATCCCTTGCTTATCGGCGCGCCGGAAGGGTTCACCGTCATGGTCCGCAATCTGAAAGTCTGCGCGGGCGCGGGCTTTATCGTGGCCCTGACCGGCGAAATCATGACCATGCCCGGCCTGCCCAAAATACCCAGCGCGGAAAAAATCGATATTGACGACAACGGGGTCATCAGCGGCCTGTTTTAGGGAGCTTTCGGGCCTGAACGCTTCGTGCGCGCGAAAAGCCGTTCGAGCGCTTGCAGATAGCCGGTCGCGTAGTCCAGATAAAAAGCGAGTCCCGCTGAAAAGTTCTTGCCCAAAATCCCATCCAGAAAGAGTTGGCTGATCTCCCGCTGATTCGCCAGCACCCGCTGGGAGGCCAAAAAAATCTCCCTGGTCTGGGCGTCCATTTCACGGACGAGCTTTGCCAGGGCGCTTCTCGCCCTGGGCTGATACATCCAGAAGTAGAGGCAATCCAGGGCATTGACCATGAGCGCGTTGGCCAGATCCGTGCGCCGTTTGGCCACTGTGGCCACGAATTTTTCCGGGTCGCCCATCATGGCGGAGACGTCCTCCGTGGGGAAGAGGATGTCCAGTTTTTCGCGGATATCAAGCATCTGCGCGATCTTTTCCCGGTAGTCCCGGAGTCTTTCGCGCATGTTGACGCCCCGGTCGGCCAACCCCTCCACCACGCCGCCCACGCCGTCCGAGGCAAGCTTGGAAAGAACGGCCGCCCACTGCTGCAAGACCCGGCCTGCCTCCGCGGGATTGCCCGGAAAGAGAACCATCCCCAAGAGAGCGCTTAACCCCATGGCCACCGGGATGGAGATGAGACTGCGCCCCAGATTCCACACCGCCACCCGGCGAGGAAACCCGCGCAGGGTGTTGTGGATGAAGATATAGAGGCCATTGACCAGGGCCATGACGGCATACAAGGCCGTGGAATTGGTGGCCACGTTTATATGAAGGCCCCGGTCCAGAAGAAGCGTTTTCACCAGGTAGTCCAGAAGCGGCACGGAAAGCCCGGTATAGAGGAGCGACTCGCACACCTGCGTCCATCTGACATAGCTGTTCCAGCGCAGAAGCGGCGTGCGCGCGATCCCGCCGCCGCCCAAGACCGACTGGATGATGTTTCGAAGCCCCGTGATCCCAAACCAGATGAACGCCCCGAAGTACGTCAGCACCACCCAATTATGGGCCAAAAAGAAGGTGAGAAAGGCCGGGATGAACCCCCCGGCCACTTTCAGAACGTTTTTTAAGGAACTCCTCAAATACGGCCAGTTCGCAAGGCGCGCCGCTTTACGGGCGCCCGGCTCGCTCAGAGTAAACTGGTTGCCGCAGCCGGCGTGCGCGCCGCCAAGGATCACGATATTGCTGTGACCGGGCGAAACGGGATGAAACCCCGCGTCCGCGAACCGGCGGCGGGATCTATACCCGAAGCGGCGTATCGGGCTATGGCGCCGGGCGAACGCGTAGAGGGAGTTGAGCCACGGATAGGGGCTTTCGCGCCGCAAAAAGACAAGCTCAGGGCGCACGTCAAGGCCCACCACCATAGCCCCGCGCGGATCGCGGGCCGCGATGTCGGCTTTGCGAACCGCTCTTGGCGGCAGCGTTTCCAGCACCGCCAGCCCCATGCCGTGCCCCCGGCAGGATTGCCCGGTGGAGTCCGATCCGATGGACGTGCGAAGCTCCCTGTCCCGGTATCTGGCGTGCAGGGCCGGAATGTTCTCCAAAAGTCCGGCCAGGATGGCATGACCCTCTTTCGCCCGTGGCGTCCGGTCCGCCTCAAGATCGCGGATGCGCCCCATCACCCAGCGTTTAAGTCCGATGACGCTCTTCTCATTCACCATCGCCTGAAGCTGTGCGACCTGCCTGCTCTCTGGAACCTGACCCTGATCGGCGTTGCGCAGATTCACGATCTCCAGGTGCGTGATCCGGCCTTCGCACGCGTAAAGAATCGAGAGGACCTCCTCGGCGCACAAGCCCTGGAGGTTCAAGATGAAATTACTGCTCACGTGGAGCTTTGCCACGGCCTCGACCAGCATCCCCGGAGTCTGCGAAGGACAATACAGATTCAGGGGAGACAGCAGAGGCTCCAGGTACGCATCCACCAGCGCGTCCGCATCCAGGGCGTTTAATTCCGTGGCCAAAAGTTCAATCCGGGCTTTTTCCGAGGCGTCGGCCGCGCCGTATCGCTCCTGCAGTTCTTCAAAGCGCGCGCGCAGGTACGGCAGAAGCCAGCCATGGATATATTTGCCCAAATGGAACATGGACGCCTGACCGCTGCCCACGGAAGGCAGGAATCCTTCGACAGGCACGGCGGGAGCGCAAATCCCGAACGCGGCGTTGATGTCCGGCAATGCGCCGGTATTGAAGGTTTGCACCATGCTTGCCAGCTGCTCCTCCTGGAGCTTCACCAGGCTTTGCCCTTGGCGCGTGAATTCCTCCATGACCGGTTCCTGTAAAAACTCGACGAACTCCGCCGGACTGTCGAAGCCTCTGGGAACCCAGATGATCTTGACCTGTTTGGCAAAAGCGCGCGTGGCGAACTCAATGCCGATATGCACCGTGACGCCCATGATTTCCGCCGCCCGGAGCAGTTCCTCGGCCGCGCTTGGAGGCACGAAATGATAGTACACCACAACGAGCTGCCGGATGCCTTTGATCCAGGCGTCCATAATGAGATGAGTGGCGGATTTGCGGCCTTTGGTGTTGGCGTCGTGGACGTGGCCGTCAAAGCATATTTGCGTCCAGTCCTCCGGCATGGGCACCAGATGGTACCGTTTGAGCATACGGTGGATGAATCGGGGTCTGCCGTCCACGGCCATGCGGAAATCGTGGGCCAGGTCCAGTTGGCGGCGCCGGTCGCCGTCAGTGCGCAACAGCTCCTTCATGATCTGCAAGAGTATCCGGGCGGCGTTGCGCCGCAAAAGCGACCGCGAGGCGTTCATCACTTCCTCGCGCAAGCCTTGCAGGGCGTTCAAACGGTCGGCGGCCTTGCCTATTTCAAGAGAGTCCAGCAGATTGGCGGCGGCATACGCGATACGCAGGCCTTGCGTCGCGGCCAGCTCTTTTACCCCTCTGGGGTGCAAATACGGAGCAAGCAGACGCTTGACGCCCGAGAGATCCTCCCGGCCGAGCACCTCGCTCACTATGGAGAGAAGCGTGTGGTCCTTGCTGTCGAAAAGAAGACGTCCGGCCAGCCTATCCGAAAAAGAAACCATGGATCGGGACTTCGCCTCTTAGCAATCACGCTGTCAAGCCATCCGAACAAACTTGCGATTCGTATATCGCTCGTGTTATTTAATTTTGCTTTTGCTGTAACGCCCGGCTTTTTGGAATCGTATGGAAGGAAACACATTGATGGGAATAGTGAGCCTCATCCTGGCCATCGCGCTTTTTATCTATCTCGTCCTCGCGCTTCTTAAACCGGAGATGTTCGAGTGACCGCCAACGCCACCGCGCAATTTATCCTTTTCACGGCTGTACTGCTTGGCCTTTCCTGGCCGCTCGGACTCTACATCGCCAGGGTTCTGGAAGGACGGCCTTGCGGCCTGGACCGCATACTGGGGCCGGTGGAACGCCTGCTCTACCGCGTCTGCGGCATCGCTCCGGAGCGCGAAATGGACTGGAAGGCCTATGGCGTGTCGTTCGCCATTTTCGGGGTCTTTTCCATAGTACTTCTCTACTTCCTGGAGCGCCTGCAAGGCCTTCTGCCCTTAAATCCAGCCCACATGGCCGCCGTCGCCCCGGATCTGGCCTTAAACACCGCCGTAAGCTTCGCCACCAACACCAACTGGCAGAACTACGCCGGCGAGTCCACCATGAGCTATCTCACCCAGATGCTCGGACTCACGTCGCACAATTTCCTGTCGGCGGCGGCGGGCATTGCCGTCTTCGCCGCGCTGGCGCGGGGCCTCACGCGCAAGCAGACCGCCGAACTCGGCAATTTCTGGAAAGACCTCACCCGGACGACGCTCTATGTTCTTTTGCCGCTCGCCGTACTCTGGTCTCTCATCTTTGTGAGCCAAGGCATGCCGCAGACCTTCAAGGGACCGGCCACGGCCGCCCTTCTCGAACCGGGAACTGTACATGAACAGACCATCGCCAGAGGTCCGGTAGCCTCCCAGGAGGCCATCAAGCTCCTTGGGACCAACGGCGGCGGTTTTTTCAACGCGAACTCCTCCCATCCTCTGGAAAACCCCACGCCCTTTTCCAACTTTTTGGAAATACTGGCCATCCTCATCATCCCGGCCTCGCTGTGCGTCACCTTCGGCTCCATGGTGCGCGACCGCCGCCAGGGGCTTGTCATCCTCGCCACCATGACGACCATGTTCACGCTCTTTTTTATCGCGTGCCAGGTCAACGAACAGGCGGGCAATCCCAGGCTCGCCCTCTTGGGCGTTGACCAGGCGGCTTCCTCGATCGCCGCTCAGCCCGGCGGCAACATGGAAGGCAAAGAAGTCCGCCTGGGCATAACCGGCTCCGCGCTCTTCGCCACAGCCACCACCGGAACCTCCTGCGGCGCGGCCAACGCCATGCACGACTCCTTCACCCCCCTGGGCGGGCTTGTGCCCATGGCGCTTATGCAGCTTGGCGAGGTGGTCTATGGAGGAGTGGGTTCGGGGCTTTACGGGATGCTCATTTTCGTCATCGTGACGGTGTTCGTGGCCGGACTTATGGTCGGACGCACGCCCGAATACCTGGGCAAAAAGATCGAACCGTTCGAGATGAAAATGGCCTCGCTCATTATCCTCATTCCGCCGTTTTTAAGCCTCATGGGCACAGCGGCGGCAAGCCTCGTCCCAAGCGCCAAGGCCGCCATCGGCAATCCCGGGGCCCACGGATTCAGCGAACTGCTCTACGCCTTCTCCTCCATGAGCAACAACAACGGCAGCGCCTTTGCCGGACTTTCGGGCAACACGCTCTTTTTTAACCTGACAGGCGCGGCCTGCATGTTCCTGGGCCGCTACGGGCTTGCCATCCCGACGCTGGCCCTGGCCGGATCAATGGCCGCGAAAAAAACCGTGCCCGAGGGGCTGGGCACGCTGCCCACCCATAACGCGCTTTTTATGCTTCTTCTTTTCGGCGTCGTCATGGTGGTGGGCGCTCTGACCTTTTTCCCGGCCCTGGCGCTCGGCCCCATCGCCGAACACCTCGGCCTGGCCATAAACTAAACGAAACGCACCATGAGCAAGCAGCACACATCACGTCCTCTTTTTGATCCGCCGCTGGTCAAACGGGCTCTTTTCGATTCTTTCAGAAAACTCAAACCCCGCACCCAGCTTCGCAATCCCGTCATGTTCACGGTTTACGTAGGCTCCATTCTGACCACCGTTCTCTTTATTCAAGCAATAGCTGGCCACGGCGAGGCCTCCGCGGCCTTTATTCTGGCCGTGTGCGTGTCGCTTTGGTTTACGGTGCTTTTCGCCAATTTCGCCGAGGCCATGGCCGAAGGGCGGGGCAAAGCCCAGGCGGACAGCCTGCGCTCGGTGCGCCGGGACATCCAGGCCAAAAAGCTCTCCGAGCCCAAAAAAGACGCCCCGTTTACTCTCGTGCCTTCCACCGCGCTCAAAAAAAATGAGGCCGTGCTGGTGGAAGCCTCCGACACCATCCCCTGCGACGGCGACATCATCGAAGGCATGGCCTCGGTGGACGAATCCGCCATTACGGGCGAATCCGCTCCGGTCATCCGCGAGGCGGGCGGCGACCGCAGCGCCGTCACCGGCGGCACCAGGCTTCTCTCCGACTGGGTGGTGGTCAGCGTGGCGGCCGAGGCCGGCGAGACCTTCCTGGACCGCATGATCGCCCTTGTGGAGGGCGCCAAACGCCGCAAAACTCCCAACGAAATAGCGCTCAATATTCTTCTGGCCGCCCTCACGCTTGTTTTCCTCGTCGTATGCGCCACGCTTCTGCCCTTTTCCGCCT
>Ga0123354_10001514_pt1 | contig 28437 bp, 17 predicted proteins | sample TergutLab28metaG_2_FD_97872 | JGI IMG/M metagenome (GOLD analysis project Ga0123354, IMG submission 97872) | Labiotermes labralis P4 segment gut microbial communities from Petit-Saut dam, French Guiana - Lab288 P4 | ecosystem: Host-associated > Arthropoda: Insects > Digestive system > Gut ... | reverse complement strand
TGTAGATGGGTGAATAATATTAGGATGGATCTCCAGGAGGTGGGATGTGGGTATATGGACTGGATTGGGCTGGCCCAGGATAGAGACAGGTGGCGGACACTTGTGAGTGCGGTAATGAACCTTTGGGTTCAGTGAAAATCGGGGAATTTCTTGACCAGCTGCAAACCAGTTAGCTTCTCAGTAAGGACTCTGCATCATGGAGTAAGTAAGTAATATTGTGTGTACTCGTCTAACACAACTATATTTATTGTCAAAATATAAGTATTTTCTACATAAGGTAAACATTTTATTATTGCTTTCCTGTTAAATATAAACGTTACTTTTATCATCTTGTGACGTAATATCGTCGTGTGTCCTGTGCTTGGGATGAAAGATTATACAATTTATTCCCTGCAGACAATAAAACATGCTACTTCGTTATTTTGTAATCTTCAAGATTTTAGATTGGGGCATATGCGGATGAGAGATTTTATCAACTGAACATTGGCAGGCATGTTCAAACAGTAGTAGGGGAATTTATTTAATTAATACACCAACAAATGCACATACATTCATTTAATAATATAAAATTCACATTAAAACACTTAAAACTCTCCTACATGCCTCGATCATGCAATCACCCTCAGGGATCGCACATTGTTCCTTGCTAAGTTTATAGTTTTAAAACACGATAAAGACAGGAGTAGGGGAAATTCCTGCGGCCCGGACATTTATACTTTACTGAATCGTGATTTTGTCATTAAGAAAACTTGTATGTAGTCACGTAAATATGAAGTCACGTGATTCAGGAAGACTTTAATACAAATATGTAAAGAGACCAAGACGATAATAAGAGATGTCTCGCTGTTTCAGTCTCTGGAAGCCTCGGACGTATCAAGATGATTTCTTCCAACCATTTCACACACCTTTAGAGAACCACAAACATAGCTATCAGCAAGTTCTAAAAGTTCAGCACGGCTTTCGTGTGCACATCGGGGACACTGAATCCCTCTGCGAATGGCTCTTCACGAATGATGTAGCCCACACCATTATTCCGTTGTCTCTTTCCCGGTTTTATTTTCCAACAGAAGTTTCTTCTATAGTTCCTTTTTTTTTTGTTAGCTGGCTGATCGTTTGATTCTTTTGCGGTATTTTATTTGGATGGCCTGTTCCTTTTCCAGCATATTCTTGAAAGTGCTTAAAGTATTTCACGTTTAGCTCTGCTTTTTTTTCTTGAGGTTATCCTTTGCTGTCTGCCTCTAAGAGTTATGTGTACTTTCTTCTGTTCTTCTGTCCTGTAAGGGTTGCTACTTGTTGACGAGGTACGAATGTGGGTCACTCAATTGTAGAACCTTTGACACAGGCTGCCTAAGGGATATCAGTCACTTCGGAAGGCAGGATGTCCAAATCGTTACAAATGTTTCTCTTCAGTAGGTTGTAAAATAAACCAGTTTCTTGCTAAATCCGTAACGAATTCGTTATCCGTGATATACGTGCTGCAGATATGTAAACTGTGACTAACTGCTTGGAGCGAAGTACTTCTTGAGAAGCTAAGAGGTCTTCAGTTTGTCAAGAAATTTGCTGCGTTGTATGTGACCCGGGGTCTCGTTACCGCATTCACAAGAGCCCACCACCTTTCCCTAATCAGAGTCATATCAATGCAGTCCATGTTCCCACCCCAGTTCCTGAATATACATTTTAATATTATATTCTTCGTCCAGGTCTTTCAAGTGGTCTCGTTCTTTTGGATTTTCCCACCAAAGTCCTATAAGCACTCTTCATTTTCCTATATATGCTACATGCCCTGCTCTTCTCATTTTATCGAGTTGAGCACCCGAATTGTGTTTGATGATGAGTGCAGATCATAAAATTCCAGGTTATGTAGTTTTTTCCACTCCTGTATTACCTCGTCCGTCTGGAAGCGCAAATGTTTTCCTCAGCACTCTATTCTCGAACACCCTCAGACTATTTTCCTCCCTCAGTGTGAGGGACACAGCGTCAGACCCATAAAAAAAAAAACAGACAAAATTGGATTTCCATAAGAATGGAAGGTGTCACTGTCAGTTTGACCTGCTGCTAGCAGATTGCCCTTTCAAATGTTTTGTATGAAATATACGATAATGATCTGTCTATAATCAACCATTTGTTAATTAATTCTTGTCCTTCATTAGCTTCAGGTTAATGGTCAGACTCCGAGGCATCTGCAAATCAAAGCCTTAGGACCTGCTTTCACTGTGATTGGTATTTATTCCCTATGACTTTCATTTTTAAATGAACGCGTCTCTTTCATTTCTTTGTCTCTTTGTTCGCTTTTATTTCATGGACTTTCTTATACACATGCTACAGTTCGTTGCTTTCTTACAAATTTGTCGTTTCTCTCCCTCCCCTCATCTACTCCCTCGTCCATTCTTTTATCACTCTCTTCTCTTGCCTCTGAGCCATTCACATAACACGGTAAAATTTCCTTTGTTTCCCCAGCGTACATTTCACTATCCGTGTACATGTTGCTGTATTGATTTCCGATACGTAATAACGTGTATGTTTGTTGACAACTCTTGCTGATATTACCGGGTGGGTAGCTCAGCGACCGTAGAGTAGGGCGACGTGTTTGTATAAACTGTATTGTTTCTGTTCTAAATTTGAGTTGTCACAAAGGCGTCGATGAGGACTCAGTCGTTCTGGGAAGTTAACTCTCTCTCACTAGCTGAATATTTTCGACAGTTCGAAGGATTGTAGTGCCTTCGTGTTCAGAATGTTCTTTTAGTGAGTGACCCCGAAGAAGAACGTAACACTGCTCTTTAAGAAGCCGGTGAGAACATATGCTTTAGCTTCCCAGGAAGCTTAAGCCCTCAGAAAAACTGCTGTGAATTCCGAATTTATGTCCCCCAAAGTACGTGTTTTATTGCGACGGAAATTACAAACGACGTGTTCCTTGTATAGGCCACATGCTGTGCACAGCTGTGTTCTGCTATCAAAGTAAGTGCACCGTCTAAGAAGGACAGAAGTTTACTATTTTCCTTCTGTGGTTGCGATATCGGATATGTGATTGAGAACTGGACTGTCTGCAGTAATTGGTCTTCCAATCCGGAGCAAGACTTCAACATCCTTGAAATCCAATTTATTTCATAGACGGGTTTGTTTCGCAATACATTTTATATGTAACAATCATACTGCTTATAGGTAGAGTAATTACAGTCAATAACACAACAATGTATATCTAATTGATGTTTATTAGAAAATGATAAAAAAAAACTACATGTTTCGGCCACTATTGGCCATCATCAGGTTTTTCATCCGAAAGAATTGTATGCTGTAAGACTGTTTATATAAAGCACGCAGCCGCGTTTCGACGTTGGGATCTCATCATCGAGGATTTGGAGTTAAATATGGCATATAGCCTGGGTGCGGAGCCGAGTGATGTGGGCAGTGAACCAGTTGGGGGGCGGGGCCTTGCTTTGTAGGTTAGTGTCCATTTTTTCACGTTGTAGAAGCCCACATCACTAGGCTCCATTCCCAGGCTATATGCCATGTCTAACTCCAAATTCTCGTTGATGAGATCTGAACATCGATACGGGGCTGCATGCTTTATATAAACACTCTTACATCATACAAGTCTTTCGGATGAAAAACCTGATGATGGCCAATAGTGACCAAAACATTTAGTTTTTATCATCCTGTAATAAAGATCAATTATATATGTATATAGTGTTATTGACTGTAATTTCCCTACCTATTAATTACTACACACAACATAGATGGCACATTTCAGAATCATACTGCTGGTCTTTTAAGAGGCAATCGTTGTAGATGATTACTGACGACATCCACACGCTACTGGGATTTGTCTGTGTTGCCGGTTATTATTTGAACTACAATTGCAGTATAATAGTAACTTTGAGGTATGTCATCCCCGTTGTGTAATCCAATAACAAATCTTATTATTTATGACACATGCAGTGAGAACCAAAACCATATTTTCAAATGAGTAGTATGATAGGTGTGGGCCGGGTAGCTCAGTCGGTATAGCGACTGACTACGAGCTGGACGGTTCAGGATCAAATCCCGGTGGGGAAGAGATTTTCCGCCCGTCCAGACCGGCCCTGGGGCCCACCGAGCCTCCTGTAAAATGGGTACCGGGTCTTTCCCGGGGGTAAAGTGCGGCCGGAGCGTGCTGCTGACCACTCACCCACTTCTAGTGCCGCGGCCATGGAAGCGTAGAGCTATACCTCTACCCAACCTCTGGGCCACACCGGGTCTGTAACGGGATCTCTTTACCTTTACCTATTTTACTACTCACTGAAAATATAGTTGTGGTTCTGACTGTATGTAATCATACATAATATGATTTTGCATAATTTAGTGCCTCTTTGGACGGAATTGGCAACTAAATAGACCATCTGAAACGAGACTACATCTTACGACTTTTTTTTTTATTTAAGAACAGTTTTAATTCCGCTTATTAATGAAGAACTGGAAAATCTGTGGAGGGAAAATATGCTAATTTCAGCACATTCAGTGTGCACTGACAAAAATTTAAAAAAAAACCTTCATGAAAGTAGCTGCTCTCATGACGTAGGCTCAATAGTTTGAACATCAGACAATGAAGCGTGGTTAAAAACTGTTGGATCTTGATTTTTATTTTTAATATGTACATTTTGAGCAAGTTATTTCGGAATATAAATGCAGTAAGTTAAACGACGTCACAATAGAATATTTATACTGGACAATTTCAAGTTGTCTTCTTTTCGGAAAAGTACAATCTTCCTGCACAGAACAATCTTACTTTCCGAGGCTAAAGTTGAAGATCACCTTCACGTGTAAAAATAAAATGCCTTGTTTTCAGTGCGTTTCTTTCGTCAGTGAGGAAGACGTGCGTGAATGTCTAAAGGGAATTTGAGTGAGGACGGGGTGTTGAGTTGAACGGGTCTTTGCTCGATCGCTTTCTGTCACGGGTCTTACAGGAAATGACGGTTTCTTTCAGCGACAGCCCCGTCGATCCACCGCCGATACAGGCCAAGACCAATAAAATTCAGGTTCAGGTTACGATGTACACTCAGTGGAGAACCCTATGCTTTGTAAAGTCTCTTCGATTCGTTCATACAAGTTGTTGGTTCAGATGTAAATATATCAGCTGCAAACTTTCCCGGTCGATCGTATTTTTCTGAAGATATTTCTCTCTCATATTCTGGAGAAAATGTTTCTAACATCCATACAAATCTATGTAGCCTAGGTTTTTGTTATTTCAGCCTTTTGTGTGTAGAGGTGTGAATCTATACATGGCGATGGAGTGGAGAATAAAATTTGTTCTGAGATGAGGCACAATTATATCGACAACAAATAGCATCCTTCTAAGTTCTTGTTCAAGCATACAGTACCTGTTTGATATTATGTAGTTATTTATACGTATTTGTTTTATTCCTATACGGTCAGCTATATTCTGCATTTTATTTTGAAAGGACCATTGATTCTGAACCTTTTAAGCCCCAGCGGCTGCTTGACGTACCACCAGGTTTAGTACTCAGAAATTCTACGTGGTGCCCACATTGCTTTTATGTGCTTTGCAGGGAACTCATAACAAGGTGAGCAGTGTAGCAACTCACCACGCACTGGACGGTGCGGGGATGGAATCCCGGTGGGGGGCGAGATTTTCTGCACCACTTCAGACCGGCCCTGGGGCCCACCCAGCCTCTTGTGCAAGGGGTACCGGGTCTCTTTCTCGGGGGTAAGTCGGCCGGACGTGGCGTTGGCCACCCACCCCATCAGGTGCCAAGGTTAAAGAAAAAGGAGATCCGTACCTCTGTTCTCCCTCTTGGCCTTCATGGCCTGTCACAGGATGAACTTTACCCTGTACCTTTACTTAGAAAAAGCAGTAGCTTTTACTGTTTACTGATTTAAGAAACTGGTTTCTTGTAAACGAGGTGAAGAGTGTTTACTGCGCGGTAGGCACTGAGGACTTTTTAAAAACAGATTACATTGCGTCTTTAAAGAGTTAATTTCACTCTTCTCATTGTATGCACAGGACATTTCGCCCTTCTGATAAAGCAGATAGTTTTAGGAAAACTGTACCACTTGGTCCGTACCGGTATTTTTACTTTCGTGGCCGTGACGCGAATATGTAGGCCAACTAATAGAAATGACTCCTGGAGAATAAGAATGAATCAAAAAAATTTATAATTCAAATTCACAGATATTGTAACTGTATTTAAAATAAATACATTGGAATGGCTCAGGCGTGGTGTAAGAATGGATTGTGAAAGGGCAGCTAAGAAGCTACTAGAGGGTAAACCAGGATATGGCAGGGGGAAAGAGGACCTATATTAATGTGGATGGATGATGTCGAATGGGGCTTGAGGAATATGGGTATGAAATGGAGAGCAAGAACTTTAGATAGATCAGAACGGACATTTATTGCGAGGGAAACCAAGAATCGAACTTAAACGACCCGTACTGAAATCTTTGTATTCTTTTCCATATAGAGGCGTGGGAACTGCCGTCTGCTTTTGAATTTTCAAAGCTACGTCTTTGTTCTCGTTCTGATGTTCTGTTGACGATGTACGAATGGAAGGTTTTATTTACATCAAAGGTTCGTAAGTAAGACACTACTCAAATGTACCAAATGTGAGACTCGTTATGTAATATGTTTTAAAAGAACACAGTGGATTGAATTTTTCAAGAACAGTGACATGTTTTTATAGATGCTACTTCCATATTAAAGTATTCTCTAACATTTTTGGGTTGAAAATACATATTTATTTACCTTCAGCCCATTTCTGAGTGTTAACGTACTTTTCCGCGAAACGTGAAGGTTATTAGTTTTCTTATTACTTAATGCACCCCACTGAAACGAGTAAATGTTTACGCACATAGTTCTCAGAGAAGCCGCAAGACGCTAACAGCAAAATCATTTCCCTCTTTCCAACCCCCCTGTGGCAGTTGTTCAGCGTATGCTTCTTGGTGTAATAAGAAATAGGTTCGTGGAGGAACTGGACATTCTAAATATCGCAGTGACTGGTTTTCTAAGTGTGCAGATTTGCAAATGTGCAGTATTTTGAGGAACTGGACATTTTAAATGTTGCAGTGACTGGTTTTCCGAGTGTACAGGTTTGCAAATGTGCTGTATTTTGAGGAAATGGAAATTCTAAATGTTGCAGTGACTGGTTTTCTGAGTGTACAGGTTTGTAAATGTGCTGTATTTTGAGGAGCTGGAAATTCTAAATGTTGCAGTGACTGGTTTTCTGAGTGTACAGGTTTGCAAATGTGCTGTATTTTGAGGAAATGGAAATTCTAAATGTTGCAGTGACTGGTTTTCTGAGTGTACAGGTTTGCAAATGTGCTGTATTTTGAGGAGCTGGAAATTCTAAATGTTGCAGTGACCGGTTTTCTGAGTGTACAGATTTGCGTGTATTTTAAATGCGTGTGTACAATTAGTAGTTCAGTAGTTTCTCATCATCTCGGTGGTATGAAAGTGCGTGAGTGCTACGTTAATTGTATCCTTCAAGAATTCTAACAGGGTAAGAAGCATGTAAAGGTTCATATATGATACTAATCTGTGTAACTACGTAAGCAAAAACAGCTATTGTTCGTAATTTAATGCGTGATGTTTAGGAATTGAAAAAGCGGGGAGTGAACATTTTTGTTTATATTGTTTTGTTGTATCCGTTGCGGACCCGACGAGGAACGTATCTTAGATGTTGTTACCAGGGAGGACGGAGCTCTTAACTCTGGTTAAGACGGGGAGTCGGGCAGGTCGCACAAACTATGAATAATCCCCAAGTAGAATATACTGGAGTTTTATTTGTAAGAGTATGGAATACTAGAATTTACAATTAAAATGTATAGGTGACAATTCTCGCCAGTGGACTCTTCGATACCGTTCGCACTCACTGACTGTCCAGCTCCGTACTCTGCTGCTCAGATACAGTTCGAGCTACGCAGCAGACTGCTCCCGCAGAACAAAGCAACTATTGTTACATGTATTGCTGCACACACTGCTCGCGCGTTACACTTAGCGAGTCCAGTTATAAACAAAAGAAATGGAAGGAAATTATATTCCTTCCTTGCTTATTCTTAAGAGAGGCGAGAACTAAGCACCAGTAAATTTAGCTTATGACTAGCATACAGTACATGTAAGAACGCTAAAAGAAAACCACAACAACAACAAAAATCAGTTTGTGTCAACTACACAACAGTTTGTCGAAAACTTCCTGGTAAGACATTGCATTACTTTGCGTTATATCGTCAAAAAAGGTTTACATTAATTCATTAATTGTTTTGTAATTTACTCTGCACTACGTAAATAAGTATCGAACACGCTCTTCTTGGGATCTGTAAGTAACGGATCAAAGACGAAGGGCGGGGCGGTCGGGAAGATCACTCCGCTAGTCGAATGGAGCAGGGTACTTTTGAGACGCGATTACTTCCTCGGTTACTAAAAAAATTCCCATTCTATGGAATTCTGAGTTTCATTATCATGACCACAGCCCGACAATTGTTCGTGTCCTGAGCCGGATGAGGCCAGATGAATTTAGTGCACACCCTCTTATTCTGTAAGGTCCATTTTAATTTGACGTTCAGGTGACCGTCCATCGCGATAAATTCTTGTAATAAAACCAACTAGATGCACTAATTTCTCAAATTTATTTTTGGAATAAAATTCTACATGTTTCGGACAGTTTCTCTGTCCATCATCAGGAGTTTTTCACTGTACACACAGCAATGGTATGTGTCATACAGTTTAGCTGACAGCTTGCGAGCAGGATCGGAACAGAAATCCGTCCCGATTCTGGTCGCAAAACTGTCAGCAGTTCTGTATGACATACACCACTGCTGTATGTACAGTGAAAAATTCCCGATGAGGGACAGAGGAACTGTCCGAAACATGTAGAATTTTATTCAAAAAATAAATTTGAGAAATTAGTGCGTCTAGTCGGTTTTATTATAAGAAAGAACCTACTTTAATATTTTCCTCCCATTTACGCCAGGGTCTTCCAAGTGTTTTCTTTCCTTCAGATTTCACATCCAAACCCCCCCCCCCCTGTGGATCTCCTCTAAGATACATGTCATACGACATTCTCGCCTAACAGTTCTTGATCTCAACACCATGGTTTATATACCACACTGTTATCTTGTTTGAAACGAAATATGACCAAATTTGTTATTAATCCCATTTTCATCAAAATGCTAGTCTGTTCCATGTAGAAAGTAATATATTTTTTCCGTGCCCTTCTCTACTGCACTTCGTACATTCCGCAATGTAAACAACATGCATTCGCTGTTGACGTAGCACAGAAGACCACCTCGTGGTAACAAATTACGTTCTCATCCTCGACAGGCCGGTGCTTTGAACTTCGAAACCAGGCACCTAGCTGAACACCACTCTACCGCACAGTGACAAGTGTAGTGTCCGGCTACAAGTTTATTGCTAATTGTTTAAACATGCAGCAAAATTATCTTCTCAGCGGTTCGTAATGCTGCCAGGGCTCCTTCCAATAATAACAAATGCGGCCATTTGTTTTATGATGCTTACTGAAGTAAAAAGTAGGGATTCAAAATTTGCTTGGAAATTACATTGCGTGTTTCATTGTAATAGTAAGACATGTAGGATTACCACCCATATGCATGTAAATAAGTTTTTGATTACGTAACTTTGACATCAGGTAGCTAAATATTTTGTTGTTGTGTGTGTAGTGTGATAACGAGGAGCTAAATGATTTGTAGTCCTCACCCAATATTGTGCGGGTGATAAAATCGAGAAGAATGAGATGGGCTGGATATGTGGCGCGTATGGGTGAGGAGAGGGGGTATATAGGGTCTTGGTGGGGTAACCGGAGGGAAAGAGACCACTTGGGAAACCTAGGCGTAGATGGGTGGATAAAATTAGGATGGACCTCCAGGAGGTGGGATGTGGGTATATGGACTGGATTGGGCTGGCCCAGGATAGAGACAGGTGGCGGATGCTTGTGAGTGCGGTAATGAACCTTCGGGTTCCGTGAAATGCGGTTGAATTTCTTGACTAGCTGCAAACCAGTTAGCTTCTCAAGAAGGACTCTGCACCATGGAGTAAGTAAGTAAGTAAGTAAGTAAGTAAGTGTGTAGTGTGATACATTTTTCAAAATATTATTCGACGGAAGTCTTAAACGTAAAAATAAAAATATTTTAACACGATGGTACTTTGTGTCTTGTTCCCACAACAGTGACACTGGACAATTTTATTACTTTGCGGGATGTATGACCTGAAGGCCTTATACCTTTGTTGTATAAATGACGGGAGATTGTGGCCCTGAATGGCAGTCATTTTGAGAGAGGTTATCTTTACGCTATTTCAAGGAACTATTTTACGCTATTTGAAGTACCTATTTTAGGCTATTTCAAGGGTCTATTTTGGGCTATTTCAAGGAACAATTGTAGGTTATTTCAAAGAAACATTTAAGGCTATTTAGAGGATTATTTTACGCTATTTCACGGTACTATTTTAAGCTATTTCAAGGAACCATGTTGAGCTTTTTGTAGGAATCATTGTAGGTTATTTCAAGAACCATTTTAGGCTATTTCAAGGAACTATTTTAGGCTATTTCAACTAAATATTTTAAGATACGAACGAGAAAAACAGCGCCGATTCTCAGAATAGCCTGTAATTTAAATGTGTAGGAAATCCCTCATAATTAGCAGCCTGCGTCATCTTAGGACTGTGTTAACTTAGTAAGAACACAAAAGAATTGTGACAGACCTAGTCAGAGATGTCACATTGGACACGTATTAATATTATTATTATTATTACTATTAATATTATTATTAATAATATTATTATTTGGCGAGAAGTCTTCAACTGAAATGATCGCATAGGCTGAATCGAAAAAAATTGCTACCTTGATAGACGATCAAAGATTTCGAAAAATGCTTCTGGCTATTAATTGTAATATAGTCACTTTAAAACACCGAGGGAAATTTTAGACTATCCCACAGTTCACCCTGAAATGCGAGATGAGTGCCTTTGGAATTTCAAGTCACAGAACAATGCCTCTCTCCTCAACTGCCTAGTCTGTGAACGTAATGAATTCAAGCTGAAGTTTCTGCGCATGCTCTGTACATAAGTCTTGCATGTTTGTAACTTGGCTGCTTATGTTCATATAAAAATATAATATTAATATTTCGTTCAAGATTTGTACAGCTGGAAACAGTGTTTTCTGAATAGGCTTGTTGTAGTCTAATTCAATAACCGGATATCTGGTTTGACAATATTCATGTACGGAATATATATATATATATATATATATATATATATATAACTTACGTATCGTCATTTGTTTGCACGTTGTGAATGTATACGCATCAGATGTTTCCATTGCGTTTTATACCGGAGTGACGTATCGTGTTACAAATGGTGGGGCTTCTGCACTGCATGCATACGTTATGGTTACTTTACGTACAAAGTGTTCACGCGGTTGCTTCGCCTATTGTAATATTGTCTCGAGCTTCGCGTTAGATGCTTTCAGAAACGCTTGATGCTAGCTATGCAAATAACACTTCATCTGTACGTTCGCTTTTGGAACACAAAGACGTTGGTATCAAAACTGCTCTTATTTCTCCATGGTTAACTCCATGGAGTACCGTCATTATTGAGGAGCTGATAGTGTCGCAGCTAGTTACGACAATGTGCGCATATTATAGAAACGGAAGTTTCATTTCCATGTTCACAACAGCCCACAAGTTGTCCTTATCTCGAGCCCTATGAATTCACTTCACAATCCACTCTCTTTCTTTCTGATGCATTTTAGTATTTTCCTCCCATCATCACCTGCGTGTAAAGTGTGGCCTCCTCCTACTCCTTGACGTAAAATGCAATTAACATATAAATACATTAAGAAACTGCTCTTTACCATTTGCTTCACAATATCTCAACCGTCCGTGTGTTCCGCACAGTTTAAAGATTAATTTCACACAGTTTGTATATTTTGGATATTAGTCATGTTTCGCCACTTGCATAAGAGGTAGAACGTTGGAAAAATGTTAGATTTATGATAATATTAAAGTTGAAAATGCTGTAGAAAATAGTTTTTCACTTAACGTGCTGTCCGCTACCGACGCCAAACACAACGTAGGATAGCTCTCTGTCTCTGGTAGAAAACGGCTTTTACTGGGCATTACTAGGAGATAAGACAGGAGCTCAGTGATGAAACATGCGTGTGTTGGCAGGCGGCGGTCTTGCTGTACGTTATCCACTGTTACAGGAATGCACCAAATGCGCAGAACTTCGAGTTGAAACAGGACAAAGGACATAATCTGTGAGACTTTCACAAACCAAGTGTAGGTTTTTTCCCCATATTGAAAGGAATATCTGCAGAAAACAACCAAAGATTTTTTCATATTTTGCAGGAATACGCCTTTTTAAAATCGATTTTTTTTACGATTATTTATCAATTGGTGCTAAATTATATAACACTATACCGTAACAGTGTGTACAAACAGGAGTAAATGCAACGAATTCTGTCTTCTGTATAATTCTGTAGCTGTGAATAAAACAAACGTAAGATAATTGTGCCGTAAATTTTAGAAGTCGAAATGGCTACATCCTTAATTTTTTTCAATATTATACTAATTACCCACATTGTTTTTATCCTTGTTTTTGGATAGAGTGGAAGGAGTAATCGCCATCTATAGCCGTATGTTGTTAGGAGACTTTATCCATCCCACAAAATGTAGTTAGGTTTCTTTCAGTCTCAGGGTATCCAATTCCAGAGCACAATACAATATCCTAGCAGCAGGCTGGCGCCTCAGTGTTCAGTACGAATACCAGTAACAACGAAATCATCTGTCTAGGGTATCTTATTCATTATAGTACATAACGTTATGCGTTCATTATTATATTGCCTGGTATCACGCGTCAGGAAAGACCGCTATCAGTTGTTGGTTTCCAACAAACAAAGCGATCCATTACATCACCATGCAGCATGACAGTGGAGATACAATAGGCGCGGAAATGGGGTGGGATACCTTCCGTGTTCAGAGGACCGGAGAATGGGGTAGACAGCTGAGTACCTAGTTGCGTGATAGCGATGAATTAAAGCATAACGAATCAATTCAACTAATTCGTCACAAGAAATATTTTATACGTTACACGCTTCGTTGTTATTTGCTGTGTTAGGAGTGCAAACTGGGATTGTTATTTTGAAGGGTTTTGATGACGATTCGGGCTGTTAGTCAAAGTGGCTTGTCGATGTTGTGTCAACAACCTACCGGTGAAGTGTCAACAGTACGATCCTCATGTTCGTGCACAGAGCTCTCTTCCTGTTGTCAGAAGATCTGGAAACATACCGCCCTGATTGGCAAAAACTCCATGGTAGATCGTTGCATAACAAATTGTTATTTTTGTAGCGATATTTACATACGGAAAGTGACTTGTTCAGTACTGTGCTGGAAGTTATTATTTACAGCGCAGCTGTCATAACAATGATCGTACTTTATTAAGTGATCTATTGGTTACATCGTCCTTGTTCTATGCACCGAGAGTTGTAAATAAACCTGTATGATTTATTAAATATTTATAGTCCGATGGTGAAAGTATTTACCCTTGTTGTAGCAGTAAGCGGTGCTGTCGATAGGAGGGAACAAGCCGGCACAAATTACCGGAGCCCGCAGGTCCGGAAGGGGACCTGCGGACCCGAATATGTCGCATACGTGCTTGTCTTTCGCCATAGTATCATTATTTGTCGACTATAGAAATTAGCCCTTTGAGATCAATTCCAAATCACACTGCAGCTGACTTATTTTTTCGGTGTGGTGTAAAGATTTTTAACCTGTCCGCCCTTACTGGGGGGGGGGCCGAATATTTTGTTGTGAAAGGCCCGAATCCACTCTCGGCGGCCCTGAAACTAAAAATGACTGAATTCTTCCCAACGCAGTGTATTTATGTTTCATTCGATTTTTACAATAAACACCAATTATTTCCATAGACACGATGAGCCGTTTGTCTTTTTAATTGACATCGAATGTGTTCTCTGTGAGGTATGAACAGAAATGCTTATGTGTAGTAAAGAAGAACACCAGTGTTCGACGTGTTAAAGTGGTTGGTATTACTTGTATGTGGTGGTTTCATGTGGCATAATAAAGCACAAAGACATTGTGAGATTTGAGATTAGCACAGCGGTTTGTGACGATTCAAGTCTTCTGTGATGTTAAGCCTTGTTGGTAGTATACTGTTAAAGACGTTTCGGAGAAACGTTCCTGGAAGCAACACTCTCTTCCGAAGGACCTGTAACTATTTACCACTCGACACGGTGTCACATCTTGTAGGGTTTCTTGTGATTTCTCTTGTCGCAGATGGAGTCTTTGTGGTTTCGTCTGCTTGAACGACTACGTTCAGAGTATCTACACCTGAGTAATCAGTTAAGTTCTAAATCAACTCTTGGAAGCGTTTTCCGCGACTGCTGGTGGCCGGCGAACGTGATCTGAAAATAATAAGTGGAAATATGTCACCCGGGTACGTAGAAGTTGATGTGTTGGAAAACGTAGCCTGAAAGTCTTCTTCGTCACATGGTTGGTGCGTACTCGGAAAACATATAAAAGGTTTCATACAAAGTTAATAGATGAGCTCATTCTATGGAGCAGTTTATTTTGTCCTGTTAAGGCCTTTCGCTTTACAGGTTCCTTGTCTTCAACTTTAAGAGAATCCAGGGTTAAAATAAAATTCCAGTTCTTTATGGCTCTCCTTTCGTAAGAAAATATCAGTATGAAACACGATTTACGGACGAGAGAGTTCGGAAAGAAATGCTCTTGACTCAAGAAGGGAGATGCTCCACAACGTAGGGTCATCGAGCTGGTTTATGTAGCTGTCTATACTGTAGTTTATTTTTAGCGTTATGGAGAATAGACACTTGCTCGGAAACAACCTTATATCTGTCAGAGAAAGTTCGCTTTCGGATAAACCCTACGTCACGCGTTGAGTCGTGTTTGAAAATGGGCTGTCGTTGCATGATAAGGTTACCTTGATCGAGTTTATCCCAGATAGCGTCTAAATTTGTGTTCTGCAGGGGAAAATGAAGTCGACGTTGTCTGTGTGCTGGCAGGGGAGTGCAGGTATAAAATGCAACTTATTTTATTCCTAATATCGATACTAGACGTAGGAGAGTGACAGGCTTCAAGCTCCAGCCTCTCTGTCGCCACGAAAAGGTACCAAATGGCTAAGAGGCAGGACATTTCGAGAAGGGCAAAATCTTTTACCCTTGCGTAAAATGAATCCACGATTCGTCGGTTGTTATGAACAATATTGTTTATAAATTATTTTAAGTTCTTTATAAGCCCCCTCATTCCCACCATGTTTCAAAACCCATTATTAATAATTAAAATTTAAGTATTTTGGATGTTGTTCCCAGAAACGTAGAACTAGCAAATGTTTGTATTTTGTTGACCGTGCATCCTAATATAATGATAGTCTCTTTTACCAACTTGATGTACAAATTCTTTATTTCAATACATTTATTGTACTCCTCTACGTGTTCCGAGCACTATTATGCTCATCTTCAGGAGGACAATTGTGTTAGTACAGCATCTGGTATCGTCACTCTCCTTAGGCGACTGTTCAGACCACAGGTTACGAGAGGACTGTCGTAACCTGTGTCAGTGACGATACCAAATGCTGTACTAATACAATTGTCCTCCTGAAGATGAACATAATAGTGCTCGAAATATGTACAGGAGTATAATAAATGTATTACAATAAAGAACTGATGCATCAAGTTGGTAAAAAAGACTATCAGTAGACCTAACGGTTTATGCAGGGCCGGTGTATGAGAGAATATAACAATGAAATCAAAATGAATTATAGATCGTTAGAGGAAATACAAGTTATTTATTCTCGCATTTCATTGATTAGGCCCCTTGATCTGTTGCCTACACCTACACAGTTTGTCACTCGAGAAGCGCCAGCATGTTTCCTGCAGCACGGGCTTGAACCCACTGATCCACTGTTTCTGCATTCCTAAACCAAACTGCCGGTGTGCTGCGCAAAGGTAATTGGACCCGAAACAAATACACGCAATTATTTAGATTAAACTTTTGGCGCCGGAATTATTTTTTAAATTTTAGCACATCCTGTATATAAAATGTGAATAATACAGGAACCAAATACGTTAGAATTATGAAACGAACTGCATTTTGAAGAAAAAAAAAACGGAGAGTATATACCATGTTTAAAATATTCAGTACCAATATTTGTTGAATAAATATATAAAATGCAACTTTAGAGGTTAGCGGTGCGGTACGTCAACTATAGTTGACATTAGGCGTCAAAAGGTTAATTAAGACCATTTCGGGAAATTTCCGCTTTGCATTTTTAAAAAGAAAATGTGTGGGAAGAAGTTTTGTAATGAATACAAGTTTTTTTACTTTCCGTCAATTAAAAGGGGTGAAAATTCTATTGATTGTTTTGTGGTTTATTTTAAGACTCTCTCTCTCTCTCTCTGAGGCTGTCCAGTGATAGGGTGATCTATATTGTAAAGGATTTTAAAGGACTCGGTCTTGGCCACGTTCAGGTACCCTGAATTTCCGTGGAGCCTTACGCACCGTCCGCCTTTACCCCCAAGAAATACTCCTGGTACTCATGTCTGTTAGAGGCTGAGTCGACCCCAGGGCCATAGTGCGATCGGAAGGATTTTATGTCAATGAAAATCTTCAATGACACCAGCTGGGATCGAACCAGCGACCTTCCGATTTGTAGCGCAGAACCTTAACCACTGTGCCATCGCGTTTCCCCCAAGTGAGTATTTTAGGAGCAGCCAACAAAATTCTTTAACTTTAATTACTTTCAATAAAACAGCAAGGGGGGGAAACGATTTTAACTTTTCTGATGCAATGGTAGTCATTTGCAGTACACCATTCTACATGCGGCTTAACTGAATTCTGATCTTGGTCGTTAAATGATTGTTTATTTACTTGGTCACATGTTTTAAATCGTGTGACACGAATTTTTTGCATATCACCAATGCATAAATCAATCATAGTGTAATTCAGAGCCGTTTATTATGGACCAATTTACATATGTGTCGTCATGTTTATTGTAAATTGTAACATATATATACATATATATATATATATATATATATATATACACACACACACACACACACACACACACACACACACACGAAGCTACGCTATAACACAAATTGTAACAACTGTGGATGGTTTTAAATCATGCAGTAATGAAATTCGTGTCGAATGATAATGAATATTCCAATACCGCGAGCAGCCCGTGGCAAAGTTACATTGCTATTTCTCAAACGTACCATCAGACCCGTTGTTTGTAACAACAGCACGGAGTACGCGCGTGACTTTTCATTATCTCATTTTACAGTCCGCTTAGCACAATGGTGACGTCATAGTGTCCGTGACACTGGGTTAAACAAATTAACACTGAACAATAAATACAGATAGGAGTCGCTTGCTGCCGTTTAAAGACCCGTGGTAACTATATGCGTAGGTAACTATATGCGTAGGTAACTATATGCGTAGGCGGAACTTGGAGGTGGGGGGAGGCAATGGGCAAATGCCCGCCCACTATTTTTGCTACCGAAGAATAGTTTTTTCGGCTTCTGAGTTGGAGAGGGGCAAGTAAAAATTTGAGTGAGAGTGGCAGGAAATGGGTGTTTGTGCATTAAAGGACCGGTTAAAACCAATCTGCCCCCTCGTTCTTAATTGACTTCTTTGTAAACTGAAATTAAAAAAAAAATTACAAGAAACTGTACACAGTACTCTCTTACTTGGGTGTTTTTACCTTTTGTACATGTTGTATTCTAATTTGTCTCGTGTGTATTGTTGCTAGTTTTAAGTTGTCTTGTGTGTAATTGTTGTTTGTTTGGCCGTGTGTATTGTTGTAGTTGTCTTGTGTGTATTGTTGTTATCTTATGTGTATTTGTTGTACTATGTGTGCATTGCTGTTTTTTTACTTTAGATGCCGGACTGCTGGCTAGAAGTCAATATTCCGAAGGTCCTGCTACCGGCCATCTTGACACAGGTTTTTCTTGGTTTCCCTGTGTCTATAAGCAAATGCTAAGATGGTTCCCAAGATTCCAAGTTGCCACTATATGCTTCTCATGTAGCCCTCCCAACTCAAATTCAGTAGTAACCGATTTCATGTTTTGTATACATGTAAAATAACCACTGCCACCGGGTGACAACCTAATTGCAGTTAATAAATATTATTATTATTATTATATCCATGTCCTATATTGCCCCCCTTCCCCCCCAGATGTTATCAGGCACGTTTACACTTAAGCCTATATGTACCAATGTACCACCTGCCGTAAGACTACTGTTTGCCAAAACTTTTGCACGATGTTTTCCTGACAAATCAAGCCATATTATCAACTACCTCGCTGAACAGCATCATCCACTTGCTCTTTCTGATGGACGTGGAATGTGTTCTCTGTAAGGTACGAAATGGAGTTTTATGTGCAATTCAGATGAAAGTCAGTAATCATGAGAGTTAATTTCGAACTGTTATGTCTGCGATGCTGAATTTTATTGTCAGAAACGCATGTCTGTTAGTTACATTTGCGTCAACTGTAGCTGAGAGTGAAATTATCGTTACGCACGCTGTGAAGGCTGCAGCGAGTGTAGAAATGTGGCTGTACTCGGACATGCTAACGGAACCAACCAATGCACATACACGTATAAAAGTATAACATACATATAAGCATGTTTCGGTCATTTTTGTGGTCATACTCAGGGAAGTGCATTACAAAGATGTGCATTACATTCTCACTGAGGATATCCACACAATGGCCGAAATATGTAGGAGAAATATTATATTTATGAGATAGTTTTATATATTTATATGCAATTGTTGGTTTCGTTACCATAACTAATTCCTCATTGCACGGCCATGGATTATTTAAAATAAATGACCAATAGGCACAAACTATAAACGCATGTGAATCCGTCCTTTGTCATGCACCTAACTGAGGATGGGCACAAGAATGCCTGAACCATGCAGGATGATTGCTATTTTTATAATACAAGATGCGTTTATACATTTATGTACAAATTTGACGTCCATAGGGCCGTGTATCGTAATATACTTGTATAGTAAAACCAACCAGATGCACCAATGTATCAAATTTGTCTATTTTATTTTATTTTGGAGTAACACACTACATGTTACGAACGGTCTTTCCGTCCATCATCAGGAGTTCGAGACTGTATATACTGCTAGCAAGCAGACAGCAATATCTGTTTGACAAATGCCTGTTGCTGTATGTACAGTCTTGAACTCCTGATGATGGACGGAAAGACCGTCCGAAACGCGTAGAGTGTTACTCCAAAATAAAATAAAATAGACAAATTTGAGACATGGTGCATCTGGTTGGTTTTACTGTAGGAACATTTCTGTATATTTGGTGATTTCATTACCATATCTAATTTCTCAGTGCACGGTCATGGATTATTTAAAATTGTATTTCCACTTATTCTTCACCGCGAAATTGGGTGTAGTTGAGTGGTCAGCTTCACGCCGCGGCAGTTTGTGCCTTTTTTTTAAGTGGCTGTAAACTTGGTCTCTCACATTAAGGGAAGAATACACGCAAAGAGTGATCAAGAAGAGGATGCTGAGTAAGATATTTTAGGTCTAAGAGGACGGAAGTAACAGGAGAATGGAAAGAAAGCTGCGTGTTGTTAAGCTTATGATTTGTACCTGTCAACAAATATTATTCCGATTATCAAACCAAGGACAGTGTGTAGGGGGGTGGGGGGCTGGTGATACGTTTGGAGTCGAGGAGAGATGCATAGGGGTTTTGATGGGTAAGCGGTAAAAGCGTCCCTGTCCACACCACTAATAAATATAAGGGTAGCAGAAGTATAGCTTAACTTACTGACTTTGGTAGTGGTTGGATGTGCTTTCACCTCCACGTGAAGAAAACCCTTCCCGTTGAGTAGACGGACTGGGTGGGCCCTCGACCTGGTTGATCAGGACTTTTAGGGAAGAGACCGGTCTCTCATTCCTGCTGGGATTCGAAACCAGGATCATCCGGCCTGTAGCTTGAAGTAATACGGTGGGATGACATGGAATGTACTGCTGTGGCTCAGGATTGAGACAAGTGGCAGGCTGTTTTGGACACGGAAATGAAACTTTGGGTTTCATGAAATGCAGGGAATTTAATGGCCAGCTGAGGTACTGCTGGCTGCTCAAGAAAGACCCAGCTCCTTGGAGTTGCTATAAAATATAGCCTATATTATTTTGCCCATAAAATTTCTGTAGTTGTGTCGTTATGGTGGCCTCGATTGTGCGAAATAGGGTATCTGTATACAATGTGTGTTGCTCTGTTTTGTCAGGCTGTTCTTCACTGCAATCCGCACAATGCAGATATACCCTTTTTTTTTGTCTGAATTATTCCTCAGTCAACTTGTCCGATACAAATGACAAGCGTAGGTCTGAACATTGGCAGGATGTATGCTTGTTACTTGCTCGTTTATTATAGCTTCCTACACGAAAATCAGAGACGACATTTTCAAAACCCACAGCCGGATTCAGCATTGTGTTACTCTTGATTTAAAAGCGTAGAATTATATTTCATTCCAACAGATACGCCCACATTTAAAGACATGAATGCAGTAGCAGTACAATTATATGTGCTTTACGTACGAGAACATATATCTAAAATTTATTCACGTCTTTTATGTTAAATTTAGTCATTATTCTTTTTCTTTAAATAGGTTTAGAAAAATTAAAATTATACGTCTATACAACCCTACATATAAAAGGGACGTTTCGTATAACTACATTGATGCCATCCCCGTGAGTATTTTATGGTTGTCATAAAATTACCTATATATGGTTTTATTCCTGTTTAATACTGTAATTTATGTATCTTCATGTATTCTTATTGTATGTTCATGTATCTTCATCGTGCCAGCTGGCACTCTTCGGCTACCCGTGCTTTTTCCTCAGTTGTAGGGCAAATTCCAGGGTAAAACCCGCAAATATGGGGCACGGCCCGCACTCTTCCAAATTGTTGTGTTGTTCCAGGTATTGTTTGTTTTGTGTTGTTCTGTGTTGTTCTGTGTATTGTTTGTGTGTAAATGTGTACTGTACTACTGCCACCGGGTGGCTACCCAACAGCAGTTAACAAATATATATATCAAGTGGAGTATACTGCAAAATTTTACCGTATCACAGGACACAAATGTTCGTCGTGTGCAAAGAACTAATTGTGCTAGCAGAAGGAGGTACAAAATAAATCGCCCTTGTTGCTATGTGTATTGCTTTGATATTTATTATAGGATTTGTTTAATGGACTGTATAAATATTTTAAAAGAAATTCAGGCTATACGATATCCAATTAATTTATCACAAAAGAATTTATGTTTCATAAATTAACTTTATTATCAGTCTCGTTATCTGGTTACGCTAATTTAAATTGGAGTTTACTAATCCGAAAAAAACCTGTGTCTTGTTATTGATTTCAACAAGGTTTTAAGGTGCTTAGAAGTAGGTGTTGAGTAACAGCAAAATGCTGAATAATAAATTAGAGTGTACTGTACAAGCAAGCATTTATGTTCTAACTGCAGCTATAGATATGCTTGAAAGGACAAAATGAAACCACAGTTCCCAGCATCTGACTTATATTTGAAACCGAGACCAACATTGTAAGAGGCAGGAGTTGTAAGAACAATAACACTCGGTGATTAACTCTTCCTCATAAATCCAGGATATTTCTGTGATAATTTAATTAGTAACATCGGGTTAAGGAACAACATCTCCTGTAACTTGTTTAACGTTGCAGTTTGAAAATTTATATTCGTAACATTGAATAAGAGCCATTGCAACAACCGTTCGAAGGAATTTCTCCACATTCAGCTTTAAAGGATGCCGCTGATGTATTTCAACAGACAACACTGGCAGTTAGCACATTGGCTCTGTTTCTGTCATCTGGTGGAAAGGGAATTCCTCACCTGTTTTACTCCGGTGGTTATATCAAGGAGGGCGATATGGGTGGGGCATGCGGCACGCGTGCGAGAGAGGAAAGATGCATACAGGGTTTAGATGGGGAAACTAGAGGGAATGAAACGACTTGGAAGGCATAGAGATAGTTGGGGGGATAATATTAAAATTGATCTTCAAGACTTAGGATTGGAACATGGACTGAATTTAAAAGGCTTGGGACAGGGCCATGTGGTCAGCTCTTGTGAACTCGGAAACGAACATTTGTGCTCCATAAAATGTAAGGAATTTCTTATCTATTTGAAGAAATGGTACGCCGAGACACGTAGAAGCAGTGTTGGATTGTATTTATGTATAGAAAAGGTGCATTTCTTAATGTCATGAGTGAAAAATTTTATTCAATAAATATATGTGAAATAAATACTGACAAAATTGGAGTATCTGATTTCTTTCGTTGTACAGTGTGCCAGTTATCAGTGACCCTTGACACACAATTAATAGTCTATTCATTGTGCAAATTGCTGAGGTTTATTGGCTCTGATTTCGATAAACATCACTTCAGTTTCGATGTAGGTGTACTTTGGCTGTATCCTATATTGATTGTCACATTTTTACTGTGTATTCTGTTTATATTCTGGTGGCATTCTGTCCACCATATTGTATGCCGTATAATTAATCAATCAGATTCACTTTGGCTAGTCACAGTGTGACGTCACGGTGACAAAGCGCCGGACAATTAATAACCTGTTGAGGTAACACGAACATGGTCACTGGTGAATTCGGTCCTTGTACGTGGTAAATTTCCGAATCGGCTCAGGGAATTTTCGCCCTGAAACAAATGCCTCGCCACAACTGCCTGGAAATGTGTGGAGAGATTAGTGGGTATGGAATATCATACGGTCTGAAGAACAGAATATTTAGTTTTGTAGCTGTTTAGTTGGAAATTGGGTTTCTTATTTCTCGGCATGGCGGGTTTGAAGCAATGTTGCGAAATACAATTCGGATTGTTAGTGTAAGTACAAGTGACTCTGGCTGTTAACAGTTGTGGACAACCATGTATATCGTATCTTCATTCTTCACCAATTCCTTTTCCGTTGTTGTCGACTTCACACCTCCCCCACCCCTTCATTTCTAATTCATCCTTGATATTTTAAGCCAGAGAATTAAGTCATTTTGTGCATCAGATGGAACAGTTTGAAATGTAACCTAGATATACCATTCGTATCAGAACACTAAAACTGTATGTTCCTACAAATGGCCCCAGAACACAGTGACATAGGCCTCCGTACGTACATAACACATTCATGCATACATACATACACATACACACATACATACATAACACATACACACATACATACGTACATACATACATAATACATACACATACATACATACACACATACATACATACACACATACACATACATACATACACATACATACATACATACATACATACACACATACACATACATACATACACACATACACACATACATAAACACATACACACACATACATACACATACATACATAACACATACACATACATACATACACACATACATACGTACATACATACACACATACACACACATACATACATACATAAACACATACACACACATACATACACATACATACATAACACATATACATACATACATACACACATACATACATACATACACACACATACATACACACACGTACACACACATACACACATACATACACACATACACACACATACATACACATACATACATAACACATACACATACATACATACACACATACATACATACATACACACATACACACACATACATACATACATAAACACATACACACACATACATACACATACATACATAACACATATACATACATACATACACACATACATACATACACACACATACATACACACACGTACACACACATACACACATACATACACACATACACACATACATACACATACATACATAACACATACACATACATACATAAACACACACATACATACATACATACATACATACATACACACATACACACACATACATACATACATAAACACATACACACATACATAACACACATACATACATACATACACACACACACATACATACACACACGTACACACACATACACACATACATACACACATACACACACATACATACACATACATACATAACACATATACATACATACATACACACATACACACATACATACATACACACATACATACATACACACACGTACACACACATACACACAAATACATACACACACACACATACACATACACACACACACACACACACAGTCAGTTATATAGTCTTTCGTTTTTTTATGAACATATAAATCGTCACAAATTTCGAAGCATCTAATGAGATAATTATATGACGCTGTAAAGTCACTGTTCTGTGACTATAAAGTCCTTGCACCAGGTGTAGAGGTTGATATAAATCCATTTCCTCCCACGCATTAAGTGCAGTGACGCGTACAGCGATACCCTTGTACACGCGACTTGACGTGATGATCGAAATCCCTCAGGCTCAGTACTCAGTGAATTACGGTGTGCTGCAGAGCAGTAGTACTCTTCTGGAAATTCAGTCAATTGTACCTGCTATTTGGTATGGATGTCAAACAGTTTCTCGCCCTAGTGGGAGTAAGGACGGAAAACTACATGGAGAAAATAATTGGTCGTAAGAGGACTATAGAGCTGCATCATGAGGTGCTCCGTGATTTGTAGCGGTAAAGAAATATTAATTATTACACGACCAAATTGAGATCAACGAGATTCGCGTGACATATGGCAAACGTGTTACACGCCATGAAGGCGTGTTGAGGAGTGAAGGTATAACTCCGTTCATTCTTAGCCTTTGTTCTAGATAAGGCGAGTTATCAGCTTCACATCCCGGCCGCTTTAATCGTTAGGGAAAGCCCCTCCTTGACCAATCTAATAGAAGGCTGGCGGAAGCCAGAGCTGGCGCGGGCGCTTTGAAGAAGAGGATATTATCTTTCTCGTATTTGGAATCGGGCCAGGATTATTCGATTGTTCATCCCGTACGTTAGCCATATACTGACAGGACTTTCCTGATTTGCATGGCACATGTGGGAGACACTGAATTCCTCAGGGTTTAGTAACATCTTCATGAATCGTCGAAAGCCTAATCGTTAGTCTATGTAATTTTAAAGTTGAAATTGTTATTCTATGTGCTTTCAGCAAATTTAAACCATGCATTTTGAATAACTGTGTGTTTTATATGATTCTAACAATGCATGTCTATTCCTTACCCTTTCAGTAATCTTCTCTTGGTATGTGTAAAGGCAGAACATACTGCTTTGTGTGTGTGTGTGTGTGTGTGTGCGTGCGTGTGTGTGATATACTTAACGAAACTATATGTAATTAAGATTAATTTGTACCCTAATCACTTCTGCCTATCGGTAATATTCCACCAGTGTTTCCTACTCCTCTTCACCCTAATAATACTCTTTGCAGAAGAACAAGCGGTAAAAGCCAGGCAATCGTGTATCAAAGCAATGCTGTTTGTAATGTGGGAAACACTGGAGATTACAGTTTGTCCCCTTTTGTTGTTTGGTCTTCCAATTGTCAAATCTTATTAATTTTCCTTTCTCATGGCAAGGATCACAGTTTTGTTTTGAAATTTACGATTACCAACATATACATTTATCCATAGATTGCAATATATTCTAATGGTGATATTTGCGGCCATATTCATTCCGCGTGCTATCGTTTTCCTGCGGAGGGCCTCTTTAAGTTTCTGCCTTTGCTTTTGTCGCATGTAGCAACTCGAGAACTGAAAAATGGATTGTATTTTATTAATTAATTTTTAATTGGGTATAATTATTTTATAATTAATTAATTAAATAAACTACAGAATGCACGGTGCAGCGATAAAGATGACAAATGGAGTGTTACGGAATGTAACTTCTGTGGCCTCAAAGAAAAATATCGAGCAATCTTAATTTGGTTTGCGATCGGAAGCTGGTCGCTTACACTTTACACGAAGATCTGTGAGTTTTTTTTTTGTATAGATGTTAATTCGTCACATATTTCAACGATCTGCATGTCTGAAATAGAAGATGCAGAGGAGAGTGAAACATAATTGTTTGTCCGACAGAATTTTCCCCGAGTTTGTATTTTCTTATATATAGTACAATAAAAGTGACAGTGTTAACTTTTCCTATCTTATAGGCCTATAATGGAAAAGTAAAGTATTGATTGCATTTAAAACTATTTTGAAAGGAAGTCTGGTATATTTTTATATGCTATATTGATACACTGGTGGGTAAACTGGAGGGCAAGAGACCATTGGGGAGACCTAGGCGTAGACGGGTGGATAATATTAGGATGGATCTGCAGGAGGTTGGATTTGATTATATGGACTGGATTGGGCTGGCCCAGGATAGAGACAGGTGGTGGACGCTTGTGAGTGCGGTAATGAACCTTCGGGTTCCGTGAAATGCGGGGAATTTCTTGAATAGCTGCAAACCAGTTAGCTGCTCAAGAAGGACTCTGCACAATGGAGTAAGTGTATTGATACACGCATAACTTGAGAGCTAAGGCATGTGTGTGAGTATGAATTTGCTTTTATTGTTTATAATAACAACAAAGAATGAAGCTTTAATAGGCCCATTCGTTGTTTATTTATTCACTATATACCCTAAGCATGAATTCTTACCAGTCCGAATATACAGCCAATAACAGTGAACAGCTGCATGTGAATTTACTCTCTTTATTACCAGCGATGTAATTATTTTGTTGCGATGTGGTTAACAAAGTATTGAAATTGAGCATTCACTAATTGAATGTCTACAGGCAATAGCAGATCGAACGGACCACGGTTGTTATCCTAAACGTGCCTTTCCCAACATGTAAAGATTTCCTGATGTTTTTAAACATTGGTGTACCTTCAGTAAGATAGTGAATCATGTCACTATTCAAATTACACTGGTCAACAAAGATTTTGTCCATTAAGGAAAAAGTATGTTTTTGATGTATTTTGTATGCTGAATTCAAATAATTTTCCAGAATTTCTCTATCACCCACACCTTTCACGTTGCATCAGACTATGTCAAAGCACAAACTTACATATGTGAGTCACTGGGGCCTGTAGGAGATAGTCTGAACAAGTTGTAACAAACAAACAGTCACGTATCATAAACATGTGACTGACAGTCCTCTGCTGGTTGCTGGCCAGAGCTCAGTGTGTTATTGTCTCAGAAGTTCATAGTGTTTGTTCCACCAATAATATGAAAAGAAAGTGCATAAATTCATCTGATGCATTCTGCTACATCTGCGGTGAGGTGACATTCAAATTCCGAAGACGGTCTTTCAAACCCCTGATTAAGAAATGCTATGAGCATTATTTCGGCTGCAAAGTGGGTGATCAGGACAAGAGTTGGGCTCCCCATTTTTGTTCTGAGATGTGCCACACTTCTCGCGGTATGGGCAAAAGTTTCACGCTGTTTGCCTTTCGCCATTCCTATGGTTTGAAGAGAGCTCACGGACCATGTTTCAGATTGCTACTTCTGTCTGATCAGTATCAGCGGTGTAACAGCAAAGTCCAAACACACTGTTCAGTATCCTAATTTACCATCTGAGATGAGGCCAGTACCTCACAGTGCGGAGTTACATGTGCCAAGCCTCCAACAAGTATAAAGCTGAGTGACAGTGAGTCAAGTGATGACGATGTAGGCTAAGCTAACAACAATATGGTTTGTGATCCAACATTTGCAGGAACCTGTTTTCCCAATTCACCACACCTGCTGACTGAATGGGACCTGAATGATATCGTCCGCGGTTTGAACCTATCAAAGAAGCAAGCTGAACTTTTAGGCTCCAGGTTAAAGGTCTAGAATCTTCTGCACCAGGACACTAAGGTGTGTTTTTACCGTGGGCGCCATGAAGAATTCGAGGATTGCTTTTCGCCGGAAGATGGTGTCGTGTTTTGAAATTATGTTTGTTCCTTTTTGGAAGTTTTTGGTCATGAATACAACCCAGATCAGCGATGCTTGTTCATTGATTCGTTAAAAGTGAGCTTGAAGCTGGTTCTACTTCACAACGGAAATTGAATCCTCTCCGTTGCTTTGGCTCATGCAGCCTACATGAAGAAAAGTTATGAAAGCATGAAGCTACTGTTGGGAAAGATTAAGTACGACGAATTTAAGTGGAAGTTCTACAGTGATCTCAGTGTTGTGGCACTGTTAATCAGAATGGAACTCGGGTACACAATATACTGCTGTTTCCTGTGCGAGTGGGACAGCCGGGACAAGAAGAATCACTATGTAAATAAACTGTGGTGTAAACGAACGTCACTGACTCCAGGGGAGGAAATGTCGTCAATCCTCCTCTTGTTCTTCCGGAGAAAATTTATCTGCCCCCTTTGCACATAAAGCTGGGCCTCATGAAAAGCTTTGTGAAAGGTATGGTTAAAACCGGTCGTGGATTCGAATATGTGAGGAATACGTTCCCAAAT
>Ga0123354_10001513_pt1 | contig 28442 bp, 14 predicted proteins | sample TergutLab28metaG_2_FD_97872 | JGI IMG/M metagenome (GOLD analysis project Ga0123354, IMG submission 97872) | Labiotermes labralis P4 segment gut microbial communities from Petit-Saut dam, French Guiana - Lab288 P4 | ecosystem: Host-associated > Arthropoda: Insects > Digestive system > Gut ... | reverse complement strand
CGAAGCGGATGGGGAACTCGTCGCCGAAACGCCCGTGCACCGCCTCGCCCAGCAGCTTGCGCGGCTGCATGAAAACCAAGTCGATAGAGGGTATTTCCATCCGCGCATTGTCATATTGCAGCAGGAGGCTGTTCTCCTCGGGCACGCAGTCGAAGCACCACGCATAGTTGGTCGCCGAGGGGTCGAGGTCGCATATCTCCTTCATCCACTGGCCGCCCCACGGACCCGGATCGAAGAATGGCACCACGCGGAAAGGCGTTTTGGCGGCCTTCTCGAGCGTAGCCCATATCGAGGCGGCTGTGGCCAGTTTGGGTTCGCCGGGGACGTTGGTGTCGAGGATGTAGTCCATCGCGGGGAAGAGTCTCTTCTTCCAGCGGTCGCAGATGCGCCAGTCGACAAAAAAGGCGCGTTTGTATTTTAGCGACGCGCGTTCGGTGAGGTTGTCGGCGCCTAAGTTGCCTACGGCGTTGCGGCGAAAACGCATCTGGATCTCCCAGCGCGCCATATCGGCGTAGACCAGGAGGTCGCCGTCGGGGCAGACGTGCGCCGCTCCCGTGCCATAGACTATCACTAATCCCGTGGCTTTCGCTATCCGCCCGCGCAACGCTTCCACTTTCGCGGGGTCGAAATAGACGTCGATATTGTGGCGCGTCATGTAGCCGAAAATCTCGTCGTCGGTGATGTCGGCCTTGAGCTTGGCTGTGATCTGCGCCGCGGGAAGCATCGCCTCCGCCGAGCGCACTAAGAGCGCCGGCGCGAGTCGCTCCAACGCCGCTTCTATCTCTGCGTCGAGCACGCCCGGATAACACTCCACCACTAAGACCCGTTTGCCGGTTGAGGGGAGCGCCTGACGAAGCTCCGTTAAAATATTATCCCATCCCTCGACACACGCGCCGGCATGTCCGGCAGGTACTTTTACAGAGGGGAACTTGTCGTAGTTGTTTTTTTTATTAGTGTATTTTCCCATAGTTCAATCTATTGGCGTTGAGGATTTGCTAAACAGCAGACTTCTCCGAGTATAGCCGAGGTGTCGCCTAGTTGGGCGCATTTGATCGGCACTCTGTGGTGCGGCGTCCATGCGTAACGGTCGACGTGGTGTTGCAGGTAGGGGACGATCACCTCGGCGCTCCGGAGCACCCCGCCCCCCAGCACCACCATGTCGGGATCGTAAGCGTGGATGTAGGTTACGATGGCCGATCCCCACACATCCATGCAGTTGTCGCGTATTTTTTTCGAGAACTCATCTCCACTGCCCGCAATACGGAACAGGGTTTCGTAGTCGATCTTTTTTTCGTGCGCGAGGGGACTCTGTTCGAACCCCTCGCTCTCGCGGGCGATGATCGGCAGCGCCCACGAACCCGATTCGGCCTCGACGCACCCGAGGTTGCCGCAGGTGCATTTGCGTCCGCCCACACGCACCGTCAGGTGGCCGCCGAGGCAACCGAACTGCGAATGGCCGCCGCGGAACACCCGCCCGTCGTTGATCACCGCCGTGCCGATGCCTGTGCCGATAGTCATCATAACGAGGTTGTTTGCCCCGCGCCCCGCGCCGTAGCGCCACTCTCCGACCGCCGCCATGCGGGCGTCGTTGTCGATGAACAGGGGGCAGCCCCACCGCCCTCGCGCCCACGCCTCAAGGTCGAGCTCATAAGCGTCGTCATATTTTTTGTTGGTGGCGACCACGCGCTTGCCCGGCACGTCCACCTGTCCCGCGAAAGCTATCGCCACGCCGGCTACGGGACAGGCCGGTCCGTCCTTCGCACCTGCCGAGGCAGAGGCAAGAAGTTCGTCCACGGCCTTTTCTATCTTGGGCAACACACCCCGCAGGCCGCCGCTCGAATCGACGGGGATCGTTATATGCCCCGCCAACCTCTCCCCGTCGACCAGGCCGATCTTTACGATCGTGCCACCGAGGTCTATGCCGATTCTGAGCATTACTTGTCGCTTTTTACGAGCGTGGGAATGCCGCCTATCTTTTTGACTCTTGCCGAGAAGCCGTCCTTGGCTATCGAACCGTAGTCGTGCCCCGCGTCCGAGGGCCAGCACGCCCCCACGGCCAGCACCACATCACCCGTGTTCACGAGCCTGTGTGCTACCCCTCCGGGGATGTAGTGCAGACTACCAGGAAAAACCTTCTCGGCCCAAAAGTCGCGCTTTTCGTCCATCAAGAGGAGCACCCCCTCGCCCTCGAGACCCCAATAGAACTCGGCGCGGTCGATGTTGGTGTGGAAGTGGCCCTTGGTCATCATATATTCGTCGCCCACCATCACCGGATGGAGGTAGCTTATGCCAAAATATAGCCCTCCGGGGGTGCCGTCGGCCACCGGCAGGTAGCTCGACACCTCGTAGGCCACCGTATTGGCGGGCAGCGCCGCCAAAGCGACCTTATCTTCGAAAATATCCTTCAGGTCGCCGACCGTGCGTCGGCTCTTATCTACCCCCTCGCCCTCGAGCCTGGCGGCCCAAAAGCGCAGCGAGGGGGGCGTTATCTCTTTCATGATTTTTATGGATTGATCTCGTAATAGGTGAATTTCGTGTTCTCATCTCCGACCTTTACATAGCGCCTGCTGACGACCGGCTCCCTGGCCCCGTCCTCGAGGTATTCGGCCGTAACCAGATAACCGCCGGGGGTGGTGGGCAGGGTGATCAGGTAGGGCGTTTCGCTGCGGCCGTAGGCTTTGATGGAGGTGGCTATCGTGCCCGTGTGGACTATCTTGCCCGTGCTGTCGTAGAGTTTTACGGTGGTGGTGCCCTTGACGGGGTGGTTATTGTCGTTGATCCCCACCAGGTCGAACACCAGCGGCGAGCCAGGCGCGCGGGGCGGGATATGCTTCATGTAACGCTCGTCGGTGAGGTTGACGAAGACCGCCGAGGGGCTGAAGCAGTGCTTGAACCAGAAGAACATGGGTGAGGGGGTGAGGTCTTTGATGTTGCCGATGAACGAGTCGCCCGTGTAGCCGTAGTTGTTGGTCAGGTGGCAGAAGTAGAGCACTCCGGCCAGCGACCGCGTGGAACGCAGCCACTCCGTCTCGAGTTGCATCCAGTAGGCCTGCAGCTGGCGGCGCTGGTCTACGGTGGAGTTGGGCCCGAGGTAGTAGGCGTAGTTGTTGGCGGTGAGCATAGTAGGAGTGCCGTCGCGCCACAGCCACATCCAGCCGTATTCATTGACCAGCTGCGGCGAGCTCGCGTCGAGGACATATTCGTAGCGGCCCCAGTCGTTCAGGTCGCCCAGATTATAGGGATTTTTCGGCCCCGGATGGTTCATCATCCGGTAGGGGTGCGGCTCGTCCATATCGTCGCCCAGCGCATCGTTCGAAGTCATGTAGCCGGCGTCCCAGAGGCGCGTCGGATCGAGTTTCTTGAGCTCGGGTATCAGGGTGTTGCCGATATAGTCGTTCCAATTCTCATTGAGGGCGTCCCAGATCACTATGCTCGGATGGTTGCCATCGCTCCACAGCCAATTGTAGAACTCGGTGCGTATCTGCTCGTTCCACCCGTGGGTATGCCAGTAGAACCACTCGTTCTGGAGCATGATCCCGTTTTCGTCGGCGATGTCGTACCAGAAGTCGGGCACGATGCCCACGCAGATGCGCATGGCGTTCCAGTGTGCCTGTTTGGAAAATTCGGCTATGAGTTTGGTAACCCACTGGCGGTTCCACGCCAGGTCGCCGCACTCGGGGTCTTCGAAGAAGCGTTGCAGGGTGATGTTGGTGCCCCGCAGATAGATCTTTTCGCCGTTGAGGGTGAAGTGGGTCCCCTGGCGCCCGAAGTCGCGCATGGCGAAGGGGATCTCTCGCGTGTCGCTCAGTTTGTCACTGTCGTATACGTTCACCACGGCCTTGTACATGAACGGATCGTCGGGGCTCCATTTGTGGATGTCGGTCATCGGGATGTCGGTGTCCAGCTCGGTGCGGTTGTCGCGCTTGATGCGCCCTTTTATCTCACCGGAGGCCACTTTTTTGCCAGATACTTTTTCGTAGACGTCGATCGTAATCCGGCAATCCATCCACGATTGGGGTTCGAGTATGTTCATGGCAGGATGCATGCTGTAAACCAGCACTTTGGCCGTAACCTTGCCATCCTTAACCGAAGGGAGCATCAGCACCTTGTGCGCGCGGTTGTAGCCCGTGAAGGAGATCTCCACGTCGTCCCATATTCCGGGCAGGTAGTGCATCTTCTCCTTGTCCGTGCTGCCGGCGGCGGCGTAGGGTAGCCAGTAACGGTCGCCCACCTTGATGAGGATCTCGTTCTTCTGGCCGAACTTCAGGGCGCTGGTTATGGGAAATTCGATGGGGGTGTAGCACTCCATCGAGGAGCCCATGTCCATGCCGTTCACAAAAACCTGCGTTACATACTGGCTCTTTTTGATCGTTATGTAGCCCTGCATGCCCTGCAGCGAGGCAGGAATGTCGACCGTTTTGCGGTACCAGCTGTAACGCGGGGTGTAGTCCATCGGAGGGAAGTTCTCGCGCTGCTGATGGTCGAGTTGCAGGGGCTTCTTGAAGAACCTGTCGTAATCCTCGATGCGCGGCGTGGCCAGGTGCACCAGCCCCGGCACGGGGATCGTGCGGGTGAATTTCGCGGGCGGGAAGGCGGTGGTGGTCTGGTCGAAATCCCATTGCCCGTTGAGAGAGATGGTGGTGCGGCCGCCCTGGGCCCATGCGCCGGCGCAGCACAGCAGCGCGAAAAGAGCAAAAAGGGTCTTTTTTATCATAGTCTTATGGTGTTCGTGTTTTACAAAGATAATGATTTTTTAATTTACGCAAGTTGTATTATTTTAACCGAAATGTTTGGGATTTTCATAATATTGTGTAACTTTGCATAACGAAAACTCTAAACGTTCATATATGCAGGCTATCTACCAACACCTCCCCTTTCCCCGCGACAGCTACCTCAACTTCTACGTCGAAGATCTTCCCCACTTCGTAGTGTCGTGGCACTACCACCCCGAGATCGAAATAATGTATATCACACGTGGTTACGGCACGCGCTACGTCGGGGACAATATAGGCGGCTACCAGGTCGGGGATATTTGCGTGGTGGGGCCCAACCTGCAGCACGAATGGCGTAGCGACGAGGCGTTCTTTTCAAACGATCCCGCCCTGCGCGCGGTGTGCAAGGTGATATTTTTCCGCAAGGAGGTTTTCGACAGCAACATGGCTTACCTGCCCGAAATGGCCTCCATCCGCGGGCTATTGGAGCGCTCGGGGCGGGGGATACTCTTCGAGGGAGGGTCGCGAGAGAGGCTCGGACGGGTGATCGACCGCATCCACGCAGCGACCGGCATGGCGCGTTTCACGGGGCTAATCGAGCTGCTCGAGATGATGTCCGCCGAGGAGGAGTATCGCCTCTTGTCGAGCGACGACTTCGGCAAATCGGTGGACACCAAGGATTTCTCGCGTTTCAACCGGGTTTGCGAATACCTGCTCAAGAACTATACACGGGATGTTCAGCTGGGCGACGCGGCCGGCATAGTGGGCCTCACGCCGCAGGCTTTCTGCAAATATTTCAAAGCCCGCACGGGGATGACCTTCGTGCGCTACCTCAACAACATGCGCATCGGCTACGCCAAAAAAATGCTCATCGACGGGCGTTACAAGATATCGGTGGTGTGCCACGAGGCCGGCTTCAACAACCAGTCGCACTTCATCCGCCAGTTCCGCCAAAGCACCGGCATGTTGCCCAGCGAGTTTCAGGAGCGGCACAAAGCGCAGTAGACCCCTACAATATCGTATATTTATAGAACCTGTAGTCGCCGGGCTTGTCCATCGTAAAGGTTACCCGTCCCTGTTTGTCGGCCGCGGTCTCGAAACTCTGGCCGGTCATAAGATCGGTGAGGCGCAACCGTTTGCCATCGCAATATTTTACGGCTATCTGAGCGCTTTTGTCCTTGTTGTTCAACTCGCGGAAGATCATCAGATAACCGTTGGGAGAGCCTTCGACATAATTCTGAAACCCCGTCCACGAAGCGTCGTCGGGCTCGCTGCCGATTGGGTCGACGTAGCCGTGCATCATCGCGTCGCGTTCCCTTTTCCATGTCGCGATAAGGGGGCGGAGTATCTTGCGGGCCGGCTCGTCGAAATATTGCATTTCGCAGAAGAACAAGGGGCTGCCCATCAGCGCGATGGCCGTAGCGTAGCCTTGGTCGTATTGCCGGGCGTTGGTTACGCCCTCGGGCATGGTGCCCACGTTCTGGATGGTTAGCTGGATCTTGTTGAGATTGACGTACTTGGCAGCATGCCATGCGTCCCGCAGCACCAGATAGGGTACATAAATGCCTTGGCGCGGCTGGTTCGGCCTGCGGTTTTCGAGGTAGAGGTTGCCATATTCGCGTCCGTAATAGACGCCCACGCGCGGGGTGACTTCGGTCAAATCCCAGTTTATCATGACCTTGTGGCCGGTATAAAGGACGAAGTCCCTTACCTTCCGCGTGATGGAATCGATACTGGTGCGATCGGTCATATGGACGAAATCTATTTTGTTGTAAGCGAAACCGCCGTTGTCATAGTTCCATTCCATATCTTTCAGCGGAACCAGCTCGGCGTTCCAGATGCCCAGCTCGAAATTCTTCTTCGCCGCCTCTGCGCGCACGTTCTTCCACCCTTCGGGATAGACGGGATATTCGCCTATGCCGTCGAGGTAGGCGCTCTTTGCCGGCCGCCACGAGGCGTAGGTGATGCCCTGCCATCCGTCGTCGATGCACACTCCGTCTATGCCTATGTCGGCCCCGGCGTCGATCTCCCTGAGCACATTATCTTCGCGCGCCTCGTAACGCGGATTGCCCGGAGTGGTGCCCCAAGTGTTGGCCGTGAGCTTGAGGTGGTCTTCGACCATGTGGAAACGGGTGCGGTCGAATTTTTTTATGGCCAGCGCCGCGTCGTCGCCCGAGTAGAGGATAGTCCAGTTGCCCCAGGTGCCGGTATATTTCGAGGGTACTATGTCTTTGGCCGCCAGCCCGAGGCCGGTGTTGGTCAGCGAGTTAGCGTCGAGGGTGAAGTCCCCGGTGTCGAATCCGAACGAGTTGACGCATTTTTGCGACTCCTTAAGCATCACAAGACCGTCGCCTCCGGCCTGCAACGACACGAACGAAGCCCAGCCCACGCGCTCCGTGCCATCTACGGGGCCGGTGTAGCTCTCCTCGCGCAAGAGGGGCGTTTCGCGCATATTGCGGGTCTGGGTTTCGGCGAAGTAGCCGCCGTAGAGGCGCGGCGCGCCACCCGCGGCTATGGGCAGGCGCGCAGTGTAGCCGTTGGGGGGCGTGGGAAGATTGCCGATGCCCTGGCCGAGATGGTTATAGCCCACCAGACGGTAACCGGCCGGGGCGGCAGCCACCAGCTGCGGCATGCGCGCCGGGACTGTCGACATAATCTCGCGGATGGACGGCAGGTCGCTCTTCTCGTAGACGATAACCTCCGAGGCCATCGATGCGCCGCCCGCTTTCTTGTTGGCTATCACCAGCGTAGCGGTGTTGGCGGTAAGTTTGCCTGCCGGAAGGTCGAAGAAGAGGGTCTGGGGCGCGGCTTTTGCCGTCTTGTATGGTTTCACTTCTACATTGTCCAGACCGCCGACAGTCTGCTTGTTGCAGGTCAGCGCGACCGACTCATCGATAGTCTGGTCGTTGACGTTGTTGAAGAAGCTGAGGCCTATCTTATAGCTCTTTTGAGGATCGAGATTGTCGAGCACTATGTTTAGGGGCTGTTTATCGCCGAAGCCGACGCTGTTGAACCACTCGGGCTGCGGGGTCTTGTAGCTGAACGGGATATAAATGGGTTTTTTACCAATGGCGCGCACCATTACAATATCGTTTTTCACCGGGGTGGGCTGTGAAAAATTCTTTTGTCCTTCGCCCTTGAACCACAGACGGGTCATGATGCCGTTCGCACCGGGATAAGCCCATATCTCGTAGCGTACGGAGGTCTGCGCCTCCGGATATTCGAATTCCGCCAGGATGCGGATGTGGTCATCCGCAAACCCCTCGTCGTTGTCGGTGGCGGCGGTGAGGGAGACGAGCTTCGCCTCCCTGCCGTCGAGTAGACCATAAAACCCCCAGTCGCAGACGGTGTTGGCGGGGGTGTTGCTGCCGGTGTTGCACCACTCCTTGCCCGTGGCGGTGTTTTTCAGGGATGTGGTGGCCAGGCCGGTCGGGACGAGCGTCCATTGTTGCGTTACGATTCCGGTGCTGACGGTCAGTACATTGCCCGAGGTGGTGGCGCGGGCGTTGCCCAAGGTGTAGTCGATCCTGGGCAGGACGACCGCGGGCGCTGCCGCTGTCCCGGAAGCTTCGGCGGCCCCAGTCGCCAACGCCAGCAACGCGGCCGAAATGGTTAGGAAGAAGGTTTTCATGGAATGGGCTTTGGGGTCTCTTATAAAGTAAACGTAAAATTTCTTAAAAACCACAGAGAAGAGAAAAAACGGCCTCTTGTGCAAGAGACCGGCTTTTGGGAACGGTTTTTGAGCCGCAACCCAGACTTGAACTGGGGACCTATTCATTACGAATGAATCGCTCTACCGACTGAGCTATTGCGGCCTGAGGCATACGGAAGGCCCGCAGCCGGCACAAAAGTACGAAAATTTTTATGCGGACGGTAGCAACAAAGGAAAAAAAGCCTACATTTGTATAATGTAAGCTCTAAAGCGGTAAAACATACCTTATAATATTAATATAGTATAATTTTTACTCTGCTCCGATGAAAAGAACGCTGTTTTTGTTCTTTTTGCTGCTTGTCGGCGGCACTCTCTTCGCCCAAAAGGAGAAGTACCGCGACAGTTCTTTGCCTGTTGAACAGAGGATCGACGATCTTCTCGGGAGGATGACCCAGGACGAGAAGATCGGCCAGCTTTGGAGCCCGATATACGACCGTAAGGACAAAGGCATCGACGCCATGATCGCCGCGGGACGGGTGAGCATGTTCTCTGTCGCGCGCGCCGACATCTGCCCCGTCGAAGACCGTAACCGCCTGCAGAAGATCGCCGTAGAGAAGAGCCGGCTGGGTATTCCCCTCCTGTTCGGGTTCGACGTCATCCACGGCTATAAGACCATTTACCCCATTCCCCTCGGCTTGGCGGCGTCTTGGGACGTCGACTTGGCGCGCGAGGCCGCCGCGATGGCTGCGCGCGAGGCGTGGGCGGGTGGGGTCGACATGACCTTCAGCCCGATGGTCGATGTGGGGCGTGATCCCCGCTGGGGACGTGTCTCGGAGGGTTCGGGCGAGGATGTGCTCATGGCCGCATCGTTCGGCCGCGCGGCTGTGGAGGGTTATCAGGGCGACAAACTCCCCGCAAAATGCAAGATCGGCGCCTGCGCCAAACATTTCGTAGGCTACGGTGCCGCGGAGGGCGGGCGCGATTACCAGTTCACCGAAATATCCGACCGCACCCTTCGCGAGGTCTACCTGCCGCCGTTCAAGGCGTGCGTCGACGCGGGCGCGGTGTGCGTGATGTCCGCTTTCAACGACCTCTCGGGTCTTCCTTCGACGGCCAACTACCGCACCATCCGCGACATCCTCAAAAAAGAGTGGGGATTTAAGAATTTTGTCCTCAGCGATTGGGATGCGGTCGTCGAGCTGCTCAACCATGGCGTTGCCGCCGACAGCGCGCAAGCGGCTGTGAGGGCGCTCTCGGCCGGTGTCGACGTCGAGATGAGGTCGAACACCTATCCCAGGAACCTCAAGGCTGCGCTCGATCGCAAGCAGATCACCCAGGCGATGATCGACGATGCCGTGCGCCGCGTGTTGAGGACCAAGTTCACCCTCGGCCTGTTCGACAATCCCTACCGCGATCCGGCCGAGCAGACGGCCAACATCTTTACGGCCGACAACCGGGAGGTGGCGCGCCGCGCCGCCGAAGGCAGTTTCGTGCTACTTAAAAACAGTGGCGACATCTTGCCCTTGACCGACAACAAGATCAAATCGCTGTTGGTGATGGGCCCGTGGGCCGACAGCCGCGACCTCTACGGATGGTGGATAGCCAATGGCGACAACAACGACGCGGTGAACGTTTTCGAGGGGGTGAGCAAGGCCGCCCCGCAGTGGCTGACGGTGGTGGAGGGCACCAACAGCCGCCACGAAAAACCCGCCGTGGCGCTCATCTGCGTGGGTGAGGGCGGGTTCATGTTCGGGGAGAACAATAGCCGCCACGATCTGCGTCTGCCTTTCGGCCAGGCACAGATGGTGCAGGATATGAAGAAGATGGGCTACCGGACGGTGGTTGTTGTCTTCAATGGCCGCGCCCTCGATCTGAGCGATGTGGAGCCGTGGGCCGACGCCATATTGTTGGCGTGGCATCCGGGCACCGAAACGGGTAATGCCGTGGCCGACGTGCTTTTCGGCAAGGTGAGCCCGAGCGGCAAGCTGCCGGTAACATTCCCGAAATCGAGCGGGCAGATACCTTTATATTATTCGATGCGCTCCAGCGGCCGCCCCGGTTCGAAGTATGTCGATCTGGATGACAAACCCCTGTGGCCGTTCGGTTTCGGGTTGAGTTATACGAAGTTCGACCTTTCGGGCTTCGCGCTCTCGAAAGCAACAATAAACGCCAATGATGGCTTCAGCGCGAGTGTCAATGTGGCCAACACCGGCAAGATGAAAGGCAAAGAGGTCGTCCAGCTCTACGCCCGGCCTCTCGTGGGGGATTTCACGCAGCCGAGGTTGCGGCTTATAGCGTTCAAAAAAGTGGAACTCGATCCGGGTGTTGCCACCACCGTTAAGTTCGATCTAAAACCGGAGCAGTTGGCCACGTTGGCCGGAGATGATCGCACCTGGAGGGTCGAACCGGGGACGGTGGAAATTATGGTGGGAGAGAGTTCCGATAAACTTGAGAAAATACAGTTAACTATCAAATAAACAGGTGGTAAATAGGTGTTTTATGTAGATGGCGGCGAAGCTCATGTTGCAAATTTTGTTAATCTTTGCAAAAAAAATGTTAATCGCTAAAGGGGTTTAGGTGTAATTTTGAATAATTTTCACGGGGTAACACACAAAAAAAACTAAATAACAGCTTATGCAAATGGTTACAAGGAAGTCCGAATTTTTGAGGGTCTTCTCCATGGTCGCGATCATGGCTGTCGGCTGGAGCGCTGCGAGCGCCCAGACGCCAGGGTCCGGCAGCCGTCAGACAAGTTCGACGGTGCGCCTTACCGTAGACTCAACGCAGGCAGTAGCTGCCTCGTCTCTCGAAGAATTGATCCGTGGACGTGCATCGGGAGTTAGGGTTACTTCGGCCGACGGAGCACCCGGAGCGGCATTCGATGTGCTGGTACGGGGTATCAAATTCATTAAGGGAAGCAATCAACCTCTCTATGTGCTCGACGGAGTTATACTCAATCCTTCGCAGCAGGATGACCGCACAGGTTTCTGGAACGACGCCACCGATTATCAGACCGTTCAAGGGGCTTTGGGCGTGATTGCTCCCGAAGACATCCAAAGCATTGAAATTCTGAAGGATGCCGGAGCGACAGCCATTTACGGCTCGATGGGGGCCAACGGCGTGGTTGTGATAACCACAAAGCAGGGTAACACCCGCACGCCGAAGCTTAGCCTCAACACCAATTGGGGTTTTGCCGCCGCTCCCATAAACCAAACCCGCAGAAAAACGGATATGCTGGATGCAAGCCAGTATGTGGCTTACCAGGGCCTCAATCCCGTGCTCGCGGACGACCAGGTCAACTGGGAGAAAGAGATGATGCGTAATTCTTTCAATCAAAATTATTACGTTTCGTTATCGGGGATGGACAAGGCCGGCAAGGCTGCCTATTATATCTCGGGTACTTTCAACAACCAGATGGGCGTGGTGCAGCGTACGGGGGACACCGGCGGCAGTTTCCGCCTCAATCTCGACTACCCGCTGAGCAACTGGGGTAAAGTAGGCACGCGCACCCTGCTCTCTTTCGGTAAGATAAATGCGACACAGGGTGCAGGCCCCGTGGGCTCGATGCAGATGAACCCCTACTCGGGCTTCTTCGATCAGAGTTCGGTGCTTACGCAAATGAGCTTGGCTGCACCTTACAATTTTGACAGCAATTTCTATTCGCCCAACTACATGATGGAGAACCCCTCGTCGATGTTGAGCGATTACGACGACATCAGCCGGGAGTATCGTGTTGTCCCGATGGTCTATGTCGATGCGCATCCGTTCAAATGGATGACCCTGCACTCCCAGATCGGCGTCGATTTTCGCGATAAGAAACGCGAGCGCTGGATCGGAACATTCGGGATGCAAAAAGGGTACATTGTGCGGGACTCGACAGATTTTCCGTATGCATCCGGAGGTATGGCGGCCATGACCTATATGTTTGGCATGCACTATAACTGGGATAACACGGCGAGCGTGAAATTCAGCGGATCTTATGGTACCATCGCCGGTACTATCGGGTACTCGTTCAACGGCTCCAAGATGAATGACGTACTCTATGAAGGGTGGAGGTTCCCTAAAGTGGCGTATGCGCTCAGGGCAAAAAGCATCGAGGCGGCCGCGACTATTTACACAGCCAATTATGGCACTTCATACAATTATGGTATGCAGTCGGCCTACGGCACACTCTCCTACAGCTACGGAAACCGTTATTTCTTTGATGCGTCGCTGCGCACGGACAACGTTGTAACGCTGAAAACCGGATGGGACCAATATCCTTCGCTCGGCGCGGCGTGGATCGCCAGCAACGAGAAGTTCATGCAGGGAGGTATTAAGAATGTAGTTTCTTTACTGAAATTGCGCGGCAGCTGGGGCCGCTCGGGCAGCAAGTCGCTGGAGCCTACCCGCTATTTCGCCGACCAATACCAGGGGTTCAACACCATGAATAACAACTTCTTTATCCGCACCACCGATACCACTGCCGTGGCCGGAGTGGACCCGGGAGTGATGATCGCCTACACCACTTATTTCCATGGCGATGTTACCCAATCCAATGTCGGCATCGATATAGGGCTCATTAAGAACCGCGTAAATGTGTCGGTGGATCATTATTGGGGCACGACTTCGGAAAATCTCGATGTCTATTACACGGAAATTGTCTCGAAATTCCGCTCCCCTGGATGGTCGTCGCACACCAAGATGAAACTCAACGGGTGGGACGTCTCGGCCGACGCTTTGATCATTAATAATAAAGATTGGCAATGGAGCATGGGGGCCAACATCTCTTTTTACGCTCCCGAAATAGTAACGGCTACCGACAACCCCATTCAGAGGGATGCCAACGGGAATGTTACCGCGGTCCAGACCTCTTTCAATGGCAACAGTATCGGGACGACCAACGGCAATCCGACCCCCGTCACGACCAACCAGCCGGGCCTTGCTCCGATGCTCTTCTACGGGTTCCGCACCAACGGCATCCTTGACAACAATACCGTTATTACCGCACCGAGTTTCCGCGGCGCCCGCGCGGTGGCCGGGACCGTCCGCTACCAGGATATCAACGGCGATTTCAATATCGACGACAACGACAAGTTGGACATAGGCAATCCCAACCCCAAGTTCTCGTTCGGCCTGAACACCTCTCTCTCGTGGAAACGCTTCACCCTCAGTACGATGTTCTACGGCAACTACGGCAACGACATTATGAATCTCAACCTGCTCAACGCCAATAACACCAGCGGCAGCGCGATAACCAACGTTAGCAAGGACGCCTATTTCAAGGCGTGGAGCCAGACCAATCAGTCGGGTACCTATCCCGCTATCGGCGCGCCGGGCACATACGAGGTTTCCGACCGCCTGATCGAGGACGGTTCGTTCATACGTTGCGACAATATTACGCTCGGTTACAAGATACCTTTTGGTCCCAAAGCGACCAAATACGTCAAGGCGCTCACGGTATCCGCCGGTGTCCGGAACGTGTTTATCATCACCAATTACTCCGGTTACGATCCGGAGGTGGACAGTTATGCAGGCGACATCACCCGTTACGGCATCGACATGGGCTCCTATCCCAGGGTCCGTACCTATATGCTGGGTTTAAGCGCGACTTTCTAACGGTATAATATTGCGATTATGAAACAGAGATATAACAGTATAAAGTTGAGGGCCGCGGTTGTGGCCGTGTTCCTCGTGATGACGTCGATGGCTGCTATGGCCCAGGTGCAGATTACCGGCCATGTCAAGGACGCATCGACCAAAGAGGCCATTGACGGCGTGGGCGTCGTAGTGCCCGGTAGCACCATAACCGCCACTACGCACAATGACGGTAAATTCTCCATCCTGGTCCCAGAAGACGCTCAAAAACTCGTGTTTAAGATCATAGGCTATGTGGACGACACGGTTATGATCAACAACCGCACGGTGATAGACGTTCAGATGTCACAGTCGGCGCAGAAGATCGACGATCTGGTGTTCATCGGTTACGGCGCGGTAAAACGCAGCGACCTTACGGGCGCCGTCACCTCGGTCAAGATCAACGATACGGAGGCCTCTTCCACCGACTCTTTCGACAGACTGTTGCAGGGGCGCGCAGCCGGTGTGCAGGTCGTCAATACGAGTGGTGCCCCGGGCGGCGTGTCGGAGATCACCATTCGAGGCGCCAGTACGTTCAGTGCCGGTGCTACCGAGCCGTTGTATGTGGTCGACGGTATCATCCTCAACCCTGCCTCGCAGGATGCGCGCGGCGTCTTCTCCACAGGCGGCGGCACGGGAGATGCGGGAGTACAGGAGAAACAGAACGCCCTGGCGGCGATAAACCCCAGCGACATTCTTTCGATGGAGGTGCTCAAGGATGCTTCGGCGACTGCCATCTACGGTTCGCAGGGCGCCAACGGCGTTGTGATCATAACAACCAAGTCCGGTACCACCGCGAAGGCCAAGATCGATTTTAACGCTTCGATGCAGTTCTCCACTCCGACCAAATATCTGCCCCAGCTTTCTAAAAACGAGTGGTCGCAGTGGCAGAGTGAGGCCAAACCCAAGGGAAATAACTTCGACCCCGACACTACCCAGGGAATGGATTGGCAACGGTATTCGATGAGACAAGCTTTCAGTCAGATTTACCGTCTGAGTGTCAGCGGCAACACGGACGACACGAAATACTATTTTTCGGGCAGCCTTAACAAGACCAGCGGTATCATGTTCAATTCCGGCATTAACCTGTCGACATTCCGCATAAACGTTGAGAAGAAGATAAACAAGGTCATTACGGTGGGTACTGCCAGCAACTTCTCCTATTCTTCAAACCAGATGACCTCCCAAGGCAATAGCGACGGTACGGCTAATAAAGCCATTACCAAGCAGATGCTCGTTTACCACCCGTATACCGCCCCGAAGGACATCTATGATCCCAACAGTGATGAGGGGGACAACATAGCGCAAAGCCCGATCAGCTGGCGTTACAGTTATCAGGACAACCGTAATGAGTGGCGCGCAACCCCGTCGTTATATGCCAATCTCTACCTGCTGAAGTGGCTAACGTTCCGCTCCATGCTCGGAGGCGACTACCGCCGCCAGTTGGTCGGCCGTTCCAATGGCCAGGGCCTTTACTCGGGCGATACCAATGGCGGAAGGGCCGGTATCACCACCCTCGGTGCGCTGTCGTGGAACTGGGACAACACTTTCTCGATCAACAAGACATTCGGGCCCGGCGGCGCACACAGCCTCCAGGGGACCTTGGGAATGTCTATGAACAGTAAAATGCAGCAGAGCTATCAGGTGCAGAGCAGCCTTTTCGGTACCAGTCTGACCGATCCCAATTGGAGGACGGCTATGAGGTGGGGGCCCGAGGCCTTATATCTGGGCACTCAGGTCGATGTTCAGGCATCCAACTACGACGAGTCGCTTTACAACCTGCTTTCCTACTATGCCCGCGCTGTCTATGGCTATAAGGGCCGTTACACCCTGACCGCTACGATACGTGCGGACGGTAGCAGCAAGTTCAAGGGTAGCAATCAGTTCAGCTGGTTCCCCTCGTTCGCTTTCGCATGGAAGGCCGACCAGGAGACCTTTATTAAGAAGGTCAGGTGGATCAACCAACTCAAGTTGCGCTTGGGATGGGGGGAGACCGGTAATCAGGGTAGCGTGGCGCCCTATCAGACCCTCTTCACTTATAGTTCTACTCCCTATATGATAGGTACGACCGGATGGATGCCCCCCAACGGTACAACCACCGGTCTCAAAACGGGGTACAACCTCAGCGGCATTGCCAATCCGACCTTGAAATGGGAGACTTCCGAACAGTATAACGTAGGTTTGGACTTCTCGGCGTTCAACAACCGCGTGAATTTTACCATGGACATTTACCGGAAGAATACCTGGGACTTGCTCCAGAATATGCCCCTTCCCCAATCGTCGGGCCCCGGTGCTAACATGTATGTCAATCGCGGCGGTATCCGCAACGATGGTATAGAGCTATCCCTCGACCTCACTCCCATCCAGACACAGTCGTTCCGTCTGGCTATTGGAGGCAACATCTCGTTCAACCGTAATGTCATCACCGATACCGGTCAGCCTTATGGTTGGATGGGGACCAACTACTGGTCCGCTTTCCAGGGTGGCACGGTCGGCAGCGGCAATACGAACATCAGTCTGCCGGTCAACATATTTATCAAGGGTAAGCCCATGGGCCTTTTCTACGGTTTGAAGACCAATGGTATCATACAGGCTGGCGAGGTCGGTCCTTCGCAAGGCTCAAATGCCTCCATGCCCGGTTTCCCGCGTTTTGTCGATCAGAATGGGGATGGCGTTATAGACGATGGGGACTATGTTATCATCGGCGACCCGAACCCCAAGTTCACCGGCGGGTTCTACCTTTCGATGACTTACAAGAACCTCTCTCTCGATGTGAACTTTAACGGCACCTACGGCAACGATGTCTTTAACGGCAACTACGTTACCGAGTTGAGGGTCGGTGTTGCGGGGAATACTCCCACCAACAATATTCGTAGCGAGGCCTACTACGAGGCGTGGCGTCCCGATGCTCCGACCAACGGCCGCTATCCCGGTTTGGGCCAAAGCCCCGACCCCAATATCGTGCCCGACACATTTATCGAGGACGGCAGCTTCCTGCGCCTTTCCAACATATCGCTTGCCTGGCGCATTCCGCTTCAGAAGAAATTGGGCTGGATAACCGCCGTGAGCCTTTCGCTTTCGGGCCGCAACCTTTGGCTGCTGACCAATTATCCCGGCTGGGATCCTGAGGTCAATTCGTTCGCATTCAATCCTTTGATAAGGGGCGTAGACTGGAGCTCATATCCTGGATCGAAGGCTATAATTTTCGGCATAGGTTTAACGTTCTAATAATAGAGAACAATCATGAAAAAGAAGATTTTATTGATCATAAGTTGCGTGGGAGCGCTGGCCTTGGCCTCGTGCAAGGATTTCCTGAAAGAATCTCCCCCTACATCACTCTTGGTGTCACAGGTCTTCGCAGATGCGACCAGTGCGAAGATCGCGGTTACCGGGGTTTACGGCACCCTTGCCACTGCGCAATATTACGGCAAGGCCATACCGTGGGACTTGAACATGGGATCGCTGTTCGTTTGCACTGGGCTGGATCCGACGAACAGCAACCAACCTGCCGTTAATGTGTCGATGTTCACCCACACCGCCGGCACCAGTACCATCAGTGGCGGTTACAACACCATCTATAATACGATCGCTCAGTGCAACAATGCCATATACCAGATCAACCACAGCGATGGCATTACGCAGACCGCGAAAGATTCGCTCACGAGCGACCTGCACTTCCTGCGCGGAGTGGCCTATCTGGATGTCGTGCGCTTTTGGGGCGCGGCGCCCATGCCCCTCGTACCTGCGGTCGGTGTCGAAGGTACGAGCCTTCCCAGGACGCCCGCCCAGCTGATGTTCAACCAGATCGACTCGGATTTCAGGTTCGCCTTTGCCTATCTGCCCTCCAAATATGGCTCCGGTTTTTGGGACCAGATGCGCGGCCGTCCGTTGAAGTGGGCCGCCGAGGTGATGCTCGCCAAACTTTTTATGCTCCAGGCCACCAGCAACAAATGGTTTTTCAGAAAGGGAGAGGATTTCGAGCCTGGGACCGGCAAAGCCTATGACGACTCTTACCCCTATGATACGACTATGAGGTACGCCTTTTGGGACAGCGCCTATGTGCACCTGATAGATGTCTATAATGCGAACGTGTATCACTTGATGCCCAATTACAGCGACCTGTTCCGTTTCCGCAATGCCTGCACCGACGAGTCGGTATACGAGGTGCCGTTCAACGGTTCGCAGAACGGTCCGAGCCAGTGGTGTACCCGCACTGTCACCGGTGGAAGGGGTGCTTCCGGCACCAACCCGTATGTCCCGTCCGTCTATACCCCGATCAGGTTGAGCAACACCAATACGACCCAGATACGCGCTTCCAAGATGGCTTTCTGGTGGTTAGCGGAGACCTATTCCACAGCGGATATGAGCCAAAAATATCTGTTGAAAAAGTCTAATGCCACTCCGTTCAATATCAACAACACCGATCCGCGCTTGCTGGAGAACTTCTGTACCTTCAGGTACCCCTTGATCGACGGCACCACTATGAATTGCTATCCGTACGACGGCATGACCAATACCCAGAACGGTTGCCATCCAGTATGGCTGAAGTATAGCGATCCGGGTATAGTGGGCGACAACTCGGGGCGTTGCAGTTGGATCGTTTGCCGCTATGCCGACGTGCTGTTGATGCTCGCTGAAGCCTCCAACGCGTTGGATCATCCTGTCGACGAGACTCTCGGTTATGTTAACCAGGTGCTGGACCGTGCGCGCAATTCGTTGCCCTACACCGATGTGGCCAATAGCCGCACACTTCTGACACGCTCCTCTGCTATCGATCCTTCGAGGACCGAGCCTATTCAGTGGACTGATACCACCAACGTGCTCCTCACTACGAAAGAGGGAAGGCTCGACGCGATACTCAGGGAGCGCGCCTTCGAGTTGTCTTTCGAAGGCCCTCACGAATATTTCGACATCCGTCGCTACGGTGAGGACCATTTCAAGAAGATGATCGAGCTGGCCAACCATTACGAGACGGATACCTCCTATGGCGTCAAATACGACTCATTGAGCAATCCGGCCGGTTTGACCTATGCCTGGAACCTGCGATGGGATGTTCCTACGCAAAGGTGGGTAAGGATGGGGCCCATGACCGACCGCCGCAGGATCATCCCGACCGACCCCAGTAATGTACGCAAGTTCATGTTCTTTCCTTTCCCCTCGACAGAGTTGAGCTACAACACCCAGATGTCGGCGGCAGATCAAAATTACGGTTTTTAGATATTTAACCAGCTAATTATATGAAAAGGACAAGTTATATTATTTTGTTTGCGTTGCTCCTCGGAGCCGCAATAACCGGATGCCGCAAAGGTGGAACGGTGAATAACAATTGGGGACAACCCCCGTTCCTGTCGATCGGCAGCGACTCTTACACGGTCGATTGCATTAGCGGCGACACGGGCATCCTCGTTAAGTCCAACATTTGGTGGAACGTCTCGATCTCCTATCCCGACGGCACCACACCGTGGATAAACACCTATCCTACCGAAACCAAGGCGGCCATAGACACTATTAAACTGACCTATGACCCCAACGTTTTCACCCCCGACCGTTCGGCTATCGTAACCGTTACATCCGATGTGAATGGCGCTGCCGAGACGCGCACCTTTACCATTACGCAGGTAGGGTGGAGTGCGGACAGGGTGTTCACAACACCCACGGTAACCATCGACAACAGCCAGCAATTGATGGTCGACTGGAACAAAGTGGATGGTGCGAAAGAATACAGGCTGCTGCTCACGGATTCGTTAGGCACCACTCTGCAAGACACGACTGTCAACATGGCTGTATTGTCGTACGATGCGGGGGCGTTTTTCCTGAGGATGGCTTCTCCCGTCTACGTCGGCAAGTTCACGGCCACCGTAGATGCGCTAACGGCCAACCCCGATCTTTCCAGTTCCAGCACGCCCGTGTCCAACCATTCGATGTTCGACGCCACCAGCGGCGACGGCAGCAGCAGTTCGCCCTATTTCATTTCGAATCCGCGCCATTTCGCCAATATCTCCCAAGCATTGGCTGGCCATTACAGACAGACGGCAGCTCTGGACTTTACAGGTATTACGCCTGTCCCCATCGGCACTGCCGCCGCGCCATTCACGGGCTTTTACACCGGCTATGGCAACCATGTTACCAATCTGGCTATCACTATTAACGACACGAGTACACCACTCTGGGCCCTGTTCGGAGTGATAGGTCCGGGGTCGGAGATCAATGGCATGTGGTTCGAGAGTTGCTCGCTCACAGTGATCTCGGCGGGGGTCATTGCCGGCACCGGAGCGGCGATCGTGCCGAACGGCTTTTCTTTCTGTGTGGCCTCCAATTGCGGCGGCACTGTCGACAATATTATTACCAACAATTGTCAGATCATGCTGGGTAATCCCAATGGCGATCCCACTAAGGCATCCGGTGCCACCTCTTCCACCCTGGCCCAGCTCGCATATATAGGCATGATCGTGGGGAGTAATATAACCACCGGCGCCGCCGCCACCGGCGCCCCCACTTTCGCCGCTACTCCCTCTACAGCCTCGATTCAATTATGTCAAACTAGAGGCGGCTCTATCTCCACCAGGAACGCAACTCCTACCGCTAATGGGGCCTATGTTGCCGGAGGCATCGTGGGTGTTTGCACTTCCGGGGCGAGAGTATATAGATGTGCCAATCTGGGCACCACCATGATAACGCGCGGCAATCCCAGCGGCGGTATAGGCGGCGACAACGGCACATATATCCATTGCTACAATACGGCCACTATCGAGGGATGCGGCAATGCCGGAGGTATAGTCGGAAGGGAAAACATCGTGGGTAACGACTCTGTCGCGTGGTGCTACAATAAGGGCCCTGTGGGCCTGCGCTACACTGCCGCCAACAGTTATTGCGGCGGCGTAACAGGGACGATAAATACGGCCGGCATTGTTCTTATTATGGAGTGCTGGAACTCCGGGACCGTGGCGACCCTTGGTACAGATGCCGCCCGTCCCGTTATTTTCGGCGGAGTGGTTTCACGTGTCCAGGGAGCGGTCGCGGGCAGCACGACCATAACCAATTGCTACAATACCGGCTATGTCTTTGCTACCAACGTCAACAACACCACTATCCCAGTCCCCATCGCTACCATCAATATACAAAACCCCACCAGGGCCATCAGCGGCGGCATACTCGGTCAGATCATGGGGACGCCGACAATCTCCAACTGTTATAATGTAGGCACCGTAACTTCTGATCCTACGAGGCAACCGCCACTCCCGTATGTTTCTCAGATTTTCAATGTAACCGACGCCCACAAGCCAAATCCCGCCGGCGCTATAATGGGCAGTAACGGCGGTACTGCCCCCATTCTCAGCAACCTGTTCTTCCTCGATGGCTCGGCGCCCGATCCGTCCGGAACCTTTAACGGTATAGTTATTTATGGCAATGCCGCCATAGCGACCGGTCTCGCCGCGGTTATGCCGCCGACCACCATTTCCCAGAGTGGCAAGTCGCAGGCGGATATGCAGAACCAGGCAACTTTCACCGGATGGGATCCCGCGGTTTGGAGTTTCGGTGGCGGCTACCCGATACTGATAAACAATCCGCCCCAGTAGCACCGGCCGTAGCGCCGGGTAAGGCAGCTTATGGATTTGAGATGTAATGACATATAATGTTTCAGGGCGGAGTCGGCACGATCCGCCCTTAAAATCTTTATAGACAATATGAAAAACATCTTTCGTTCATTGGCAATTGCGGCGCTCATAGCTTCGAGCGTGCTCGTTGTCTCTTGCGGGGGGGGCAAGGAGCCTGTCGGTCCCACTCCCGATAAGCCCGACAATCCCGATCAGCCGAAGGACACCACCACGGTGGCAAAAGACACCTCCGCCACCGGCGGGGGCGTGCTGCCCCAGTTGAAACTTCCGCCCGACACGGTGCTCCAGCTCATCCCCGAGGCTGCGAAGAGCATCACCTCCAACATCTTCGGCTACAATACACAGACCATACAGGGGAGTGCGCCGGCGTGGAACGATCCGCTGTTCCTCAACTCCATCCGTGAGCTCAATCCCGGCAATTTCCGTTATCCGGGCGGCACGATAGGTAACTTCTGGAATTGGCAAACGGGCGACTATATCGACGAGTCGTACAGGACGATAGCGATCAACGGCAAGAACATCTACACGCTCGACGACGTCAAGGGGGTTTACGATCGCAGCGGGGGGCACACCATCCCCATTTACATGGTCAATCCGCTCACCTCCAATCTCGAGCATGAAGTCGCGGGGCTCAAATACGCCCAAAGCATAGGCCTTCCCGTAACGTGCATCGAGTTGGGCAACGAGCTCTATCTCGACAATTACAACAGTGTCAACGCGGCGACGAGCGTTTACCTGCAAGGATATCCCTGGATAAGGAATTACGCCGACACCTGCCTTAAATGGACGGTCAGGTTCCGGCAGGAGTTCCCCAATGCGAGCATCGCCCTGATCGGGGTGAGCAATCCCACCTCGTGGGCGGCGGCCCGCACGAGGGTCAGAAGTTGGAACGACTCGCTGATGGTCTATCTCACCAACCCCGCTTTTGGCCACACCGGTATACAGTGCGACGCCATCACGATCCACGACTACGCCAAGAACAACAACGGCAATCTGATGGGGCCCCTCGATCTGATCAACAGCATGTTGTCCGCCGCGACCAACAAGGTGCTCGACCCGTCCATATATGACAAATACCGCTTGTGGGTTACCGAGTACAACATGACGAGCAATCAAAATGGGCTGGCTGGTTCGTGGGCAGACGGTTTAGCCTCCCTGTTGATGAGCGCGGAGTTTATCGTTACGCCGCGGATCGATTACATTTGCTTCTTCGACCTTGCGGGGTCGCAGGATGCTGGGGCGCTCTACAACAAGGATGTCAAGGTTACCACCGATCCCGCGCAGGGCGCTGTAACGGTGCGCAAAGATTCGATCAGCGCCTCGGGGCGCGCCATGACCCTGCTCGCCAACGCCCAACAGGAGGCCAACTCGGTGTGCGTCATGGATTTCACTCCCGTCAATCCCACCATAACGGCGCCGATAAGCGGCAAGGCCCTCAACACCCTGTGGGCGTTCCGTTTCGGGAGCGCCACCACGCCGGCGGCAGTGCTCGTCAATATCGGCGGCACGTCCCAATACGTGTCGCTGCAGGGGCTGGCGTTCCCGCTGCATCGCGCCGAGCAGCTTTGGGCCCCCACGCTCACACGGCAGATCGTCAGCATGGACACTTCGCCGGGGGAGACATTCTCCAATGGTGATTACAAGAGGCAATATATCGACCTGTCGACCACCTCTGTGATCACTCTCCGGCCATACTCCGCGACACTTGTGAAATGACCGCGCGAAATACCGTGCGAGGATCGGCCCTCATATCATGCCTGTTACGCCACCGCAAGGCCATCCCGGGCGAGGCGGGAGAAGGTGGAACGGGAACGTATGAAACGGGAGCGGGCGGAGTTGGAGAAGGCGGTAGAACGGAACATGGCGGCCCGCGCCTCTGGAAGGTGATGGTGGTCGAAGACAATCCCCGGATGCTCGCCTGTCTGCGTGAGGAGCTCGGGCGTAGCTACAACGTGCTCGCTTTCGACAGTGCGGAAGTGGCGTTCGAAAAAGTGGTGGAGTTTGCGCCCGACATTATAGTAGTCGGCGCGATGCGCCGGGGTATGGGCGGGCTGGAGATGTGCCGCAGGATCAAGAATGACCATCGGAGGCGCCACATCCCCGTCATCCTGATCGCTGCGCGCGCCACCGAGGAGCAGCAGATCGAAGGTTTCGAGGCCGGTGTCGACGGATATATTTTTAAGCCTTTCTCTGTCAGATTGTTGCTGAGCCGCATCGACAATATTATCCGCCAGCGGGAGAACGTGCGCGATGCGCTCGCCCGCTCGACGGTCGACTTGGCGCAGCTCGACATCGCCTCTCCCGACAAGACGTTCATGGACAAGCTGATGGCAATCATAGAGAAGGACATTTCGAATCCGGATCTGAGCATAGAAGACGTATGCAATGAGATGGCCATGAGCCATGTGAGCCTCCATCGCAGGCTCAAGTCGATCGCCGGATCGAACGTCAACGGATTCATCCGCGAGGTGCGGCTCAAGAAAGCCGCCCAAATGCTCTCTGTCAAGGGTATCGGCATCACCGAGGTGCTCTATGCGGTGGGCTTCAACCATAAATCCTATTTCACAAACTGCTTCAAGGAGCGTTTCGGCATGACGCCGAGCGAGTATGCAAAAAAACATGCAAAATAATTCAATCAAAAATAATTCGTAACTATGAAATTCCGACTTCTGATCCCTTCGATGCTGCTTATGGCGACTATGGCCGCGGCCCAACAGACCTCTTTGCAGCGGGCCGCCACTGAAACCACCCCGCAGCCTCAATATACCCAGCCGGCCGCTCCGCCCGTTACGGCTCAGCCCAACACCATAGCCATACCGATGTTTGACGTAGATCCGGCAACCTTGCTGCCCATCTCGCGCCAGCCCAACGCCGTCAAGGGGGCGATCTATGCCGATCCGGCCGCAAACCCCGCCGAGCGCACGCTCGACCTGCTGCGGCGGATGACCTACGAGGAGAAGGTGGATATGACCGGCGGATGGAACAAGTTCCTCACCCACGCGGTCGACCGTCTGGGCATTCGCCCGGTGTCGATGTCGGATGCGGGGCAGGGGGTGAGGCTCTCTTCGGCCATCATCCACACCAAGAGCACCTCGTTCCCCTCGATGATAGCCCTCGCGGCGACTTGGGATCCCACTTTGGCCGATGACTACGGAAAAGCCCTGGGCGAGGAGTGCCGCGCCCTCGGGGTGGACATCCTGCTCGGCCCGGGCGCCAACATGCAGCGCCTGTCGGTCGGCGGGCGCAATTTTGAGTATTGGGGCGAGGATCCCTTTTTGTCCTCGGAGATGGCGCGCCAATATGTGATTGGTCTGCAGGGGCAGGGGGTTATCGCCGTGCCCAAATGTATAATCGGCTACGACCAGGAGTTCGTCCGCCATATCGCCAGCAGCAATATCGACGAGCGCACCATGCGCGAGATCTACCTTCCCATCTGGGAGGCGGTCATCAAGGACGCCAAGGCTGAAGGGTTGATGACGGGTAACAACCTGATAAACGGCCTGTCGACCTTCATGGACAGGGGGCTGATCAATGGCATTATGCGCGGCGAATATGGCTTTATGGGGATGGCGATGACCGACTGGCAGAATTCTTCCTATTTCCCTGCCATGCAGCAATATGTGCTCACCTCGGGCGTCTCGCTGATGATGCCCGTGAACGCCACGTTGAAGGCTTATATCGACGGTCAGGCCGCCCTCTCGCCCGTGCGTAAGGCCGAGGTCGAGGAATTAGTAGAAAAAATGGTCTTTTATACTCTCTACCCGATGTTCAAGTTCGGCATCTTCGACCGCCCGTCCAACGCCCCCGAATATTTCAAGACTTTCGAGGCGCACAAGAAGGTGGCCCGCGAGGTGGGCGCGGAGGCTATCACCCTGCTCAAGAACGACAAAAATGTCCTGCCCATCCCCGTCGGCAAGAAAGTGCTGCTGGTGGGCGAGCCTGAGATCCAGGGCGGTACGGGCAGCGGCGAGGTGGAGGGTTACGACCACGTTTCGTTCGCCGACGGCCTCGCCAAGGTTTACGGCCCTAATTTTTCGTATAACACCAAGATCGACGAGGAGCAGGTGCGCAAGGCCGACGTGGTGCTCTTCAGCCTCGCCAAGAAGGGGGCGGAGGGGGAAGATATCCCCTTCGATGGGCCGGCCGGCCAACTCGACAATCTGCGCAAGGTGGCCAAGCTCAACCATAATGTGGTCGTGCTGCTCTCTGGCGCCAACGGTCTGCCCACCGACTGGCTCAAGGATGTGCGCGGGCTGTTGTGGTGCTACTTCCTCGGGCAGGAGCGGGGTTCGGCGCTGGCCGACGTGGTTAGCGGCAAGGTGTCGCCCTCCGGAAAACTCCCCTTCACCATCGAGCGCTCGTTTGCCGATTCGCCCGCTCCGCAGTTCAACTATATCGGCGGCAAGCCATATTGGGGCGGCAACAACGAATACCGTTCCGTCTGGCTGGGGCTGAAGCCTGTGCCGGCGGACGACCATTTTTGGCAATATGTCAAGCCCGGACAGGTGGTGCCGGTCAATTACGACGAGGGTATCTTCATAGGTTATAGGTGGTTCGACAAGAAAGGCCTGCCGGTGGTCTTCCCGTTCGGCTCGGGCCTCTCCTACACCACCTTCGCCTACAAGAGCATCGCCGTGCGCAACGCCATGGCCTCTGACGGAGCGGTCTATGTCGACGTCACGCTGGCCAACACGGGCAAGGTCGACGCCAAGGAAGTGGTGCAACTCTATGTACATGAGGTGAACGCCACCGTCGAGCGCCCGCAGAAGGAGCTCAAGGCTTTCGCCAAAGTGTTCCTGAAAGCCGGGGAGAGCAAAACCGTAACATTAAAACTCGACAGCCGCTCGTTCAGCTGGTGGGATGTGTCGACGCACGGCTGGAAGATGAACCCCGGCGAGTTCCGCCTGATGGCCGGCGGGTCGAGCGACAACCTGCCGCTGACCTCTTCGGTCGTGCTGAAGTAGGCCCTATTTGAAGATATTGAACCGCGCCAGAATGCGGTTCTTGCGGTCGAGAATGAATATCTCGGCTACGAGCAATAGAAGTGCCGCCGCCAGCGGATATTGGAATTTTTCGTTATACTCCTCGAACTCGGCCGTGGCGAAGCGTTTCTTGTCCATCTGCCTGATCTTCGTAACGATCTCGCTCAGCCCCAGGCTGGTGCCCGTGGCGCGGATGTAGGCTCCGCCGCTGCCCAGCGCGATCTTTTGCAACAGCTGTTCGTCGAGCTTCGAGACCACCAGCTTACCGTCCTTGTCGCGGATGAAATCCCCGTCGATCGAGATGGGCGCACCCTCCGGCGTGCCGATGCCTATGGCATAGATCTTTATCCCTTTTTTGGCGATGGCTTGCGCTGTCGCCAACGCGTCGTCGCCGCGGTTCTCGCCGTCGGTGATCAGGATGATCACCCTCGCCCCTTCACTGCCCGACGAGAACGAACTCGCGGCAAGCTCCAGCGCCGCGCCGATAGCCGTGCCCTGCTTGTCGATCATATCGGGCGAGAGCTGGTTGACGAAATTGCGCGCCGTAACGTAGTCGGCCGTAACGGGCAGCTGCACGAAAGCCTCGCCGGCGAAGGCCACCAGGCCTACGCGGTCTTGACCGAGATTTTCCAGCAGGCGGTTGATCGCATATTTGGTGCGCTCCAGTCGGCTGGGTTCGATGTCCTGCGCCAACATGCTGTTGCTTACGTCCACCGCCAGCATCATTTCCACTCCCTGGCGCGACACCTTGCGCAGCTTGGAGCCCATCTGCGGCCGCGCCAGGGCGATCACGACAAAGGCCATCGCTAACAATATCATGATCGCCTTGTAGCGCTCGCGGCGGGGCGAGGCCTCGGGCATCAGCTCGCGCAGGGTCTCCACCTGCCCGAAACGCTCCAGCCGGCGGCGGCGCAGGTAGAACGTAGCGGCGCCCACCCCCGCCACGACAACGACGAGGATCAGCAGATAGAGCATATGTGGCTGGGCGAACCGAAACATTTTTTCGTATTTTGTCAGTGGATTTCCCGAAACTTAGCGGTTATGGAATTCTGCGGAATAACATGGCGTTGAGGGCGGAGGCGAGGACGAGCAGTGCCAAGCCCCACAGCGCGAAGCCCGTATAGAGCTCATTATAACGCACGTAGTCGTCCACCTCCACCTTGTTGCGCTCCATTTTGTTGATGCGCTCATAGATGCTCCGCAGGGTGTTGTTGTCCGTGGCGCGGAAATATTCGCCGCCGGTCATCTCCGCGATCTTGCGCAGCACATCCTCGTCGATCTCCACCTTTGCCTGCACGAAAGTGAGATTGCCCCACACGTCATACTGCGGATAGGGAGCCATGCCCATGCTTCCCACCCCGATGGTGTAGACCCTTATACCGTAGGTTTTGGCTATATCGGCGGCGGTCAGGGGGGCTATCCGGCCGCTGTTGTTCACCCCGTCCGTGAGCAGGATTATCACGCGGCTCTTGGCCTCGCTATCTTTCAGGCGGTTGATCGCCGTGGCGAGGCCGTCGCCGATGGCCGTGGCGTCGCTGTTCACCATCCCGATGCTCACCCTGTTCAAAAGGCTGAGCAGCACTTTTTGATCGCTCGTAAGAGGGGCTTGCGTATAACTCTCGGCGGCGAACACCACAAGGCCGATGCGGTCGTTGGGACGGTCGGCGATGAACTGCGATGCCACATCCCTGGCCGCCGAGATGCGGTCGGGCTGGAAGTCGCGCGCCATCATACTGGCCGACACGTCGAGCGCCAGCACGATGTCAATGCCCTCGGTGGTGCTTTTCTGCCCCGACTCGCTGTTCTGCGGCCGCGCCAAAGCGACTATGAGCAGCGCCACGGCCACGCAACGCAGAGCGAAGGG